>Ga0326727_10024907_pt1 | contig 11271 bp, 9 predicted proteins | sample MB2enrmetagenome_FD_207643 | JGI IMG/M metagenome (GOLD analysis project Ga0326727, IMG submission 207643) | Lab enriched peat soil microbial communities from McLean, Ithaca, NY, United States - MB29MY | ecosystem: Environmental > Terrestrial > Soil > Wetlands > Peat | place: USA: New York... | reverse complement strand
ACCCAGACTACGGTGTGGTGGCTGATGGGTTTAAGGATGGGCGGCGGAGGCGGAGGCAGTTCAACTTTGGGAAGCCCCACCACGCGCGCCATTTCGATGCTGATATTGTCATTACCGCCGGCCGCCAAGGCCAGTTCGAGCAAGCCATGGGCGGAAGATTCCAACGTCAGGCCGGGGGCGTCCGCCACCCTCTCGATATCCAACTCGGAGACGAATCCCCACAGGCCGTCGGAACAGAGCAGCAGCGTATCGCCGATAGCCAGAGGGTGCTGCTCAATGTCGATCTCCACCTCGGGCTGATGGCCCAGGCTGCGGGTCAGCACCGAGGCGTCGGGATGGTTCTTAGCTTCTTCCGGTGTAATTAGATTGCGGCTGAGCATTACTTGCACGGCGGAGTGATCGGTGGTGAGGCGGTGTAGGCGGCCAGCGCGCAGAAGGTAGGCGCGGCTGTCGCCGATGTGACCGATCCAGGCGCATGTTCCTGAAGCTCGCTGTTGCACCACGGCCACCACCACCGTAGAGCCCATATGATGGTTGGGAGTGCCAGACACGCCGGCCGCCGCTATGATCTTCTCATTGGCCCGCGCCGCGGCGCCGCGGATGGCATTGTCGACCGGGTAATCATGGGGCAGGGCCGCCAGGTACGCGTAGAAATTCTCCACCACCATCCGCGATGCGATGGCCCCTCCGGCGTATCCTCCGATGCCGTCGGCGACCATCAGCAGGTCACCCAGCGGGATGCGTACATGGAGAACGGAGTCCTGATTTTCTTCACGCTGAATTCCGCGGTCGCATTCTTCGGCGAATAGAATAATTGGCTGCGCAGAAACCGGTATCTCGTTCATACCTGAACCTCACTGACAAAACCCGCGCGTAACAAATCAGCGCAAATCCGTGCAGAAACTACGCAAACCACCTGTGAAAAACCTTCCAAGCTTCTGTGGGAAGTTAGTCGCAATTGGCGTGCCTGGTTCATGCCATGACTGCGTACGCCAGACCTTGCGAATTCTGGTCCGGCTAGCACTGGGCTTCAATCAGCGTAGTGTCATGCCACTAGCCGGCTTGGCTCTTTCTGGGGGGAGGGAAAGAAATACAAAGAGCATACTCAATGTAACATAGAAACTTCCATTCTGTGCAAGGGGGAGACAATTGGCGGAGGGGTGGAATCCACATCCATCTTTATCCCGTTTCGCCGGTTATTTTTCAGCTCGGAGCATATAACCCACCCTTCATCTGCTGGGTAAAACTCATTCTTCAGACTGCTGATCTTGGAAGGACAGTCCGATGCGATAGTCTCGAATAAGTACCACACTTCCCTTCCCGCCCCGGTGAACCCCTTGATTGTTGAAATTGAAAACCTGACCAAGACATATGAGACAAAGCTCCGCGTGGTGGCTCTCAATGGCATCGATCTGGAGCTGAAGCAGGGCGAGATCTTCGGCCTGCTGGGCCCCAACGGCGCCGGCAAAACGACCACCATCTCCATTGCCACTACCCGCACACTACCCACCAGCGGCCGGGTTCGCATCGCGGGCATCGATGTCGTTCAGCAACCGGCCCATGCGCGGCGGCTTATCGGCGTGGTCCCGCAATTCAACACCCTCGACCGCTCCCTGACCGTCTACGAAAACCTCTATTTCCACTGTCGGTACTTTGGCTTTTCGCACATGCACGCCAAAGCGCGGTCGTTGGAGTTGCTCAGCCAGTTCATGCTCTCCGAGCGCAAGAATGCCTATCCCCCGCAGCTCTCCGGCGGTCTGGCGCAACGGGTGCAGATTGCCCGCGCCATCGCCCACCGGCCAACCGTCCTGTTCCTCGATGAACCGAGCGCCGGCCTCGACCCGCAGAGCCGCATGGCCATGTGGTCGGCCGTGCAGGAGCTGCACAAGGATGGCATTACCGTCCTGCTGACCACGCATTATTTGGAAGAGGCCGACTCGCTCAGCGATCGGCTGGCCATCATCGACCACGGCCGTGTGCTGGCCCTCGGCTCGCCTGAAAAGCTCAAGCAAACCCTCGGCGCGCACACCATCTTCGAGCTGAAACTCAAGTCGCATGAGGGTCTGGAGCCGCTCGTATCCAGCCTCAAGGCGCGCCCGGATGTGGCCAGCGCGGAGATTACCGCTGACGGCCTGCGAGTCATCGCCGCCAGCTCCGACGGCCTGCTCCCCGATCTCGTGCAAGCCGCCACCGGCCACGGCCTGCGCGACTTGAAGATCACCGAGCCGAGCCTGGAAACCGTTTTCATCGAACTCACCGGGAGGGATCTGCGTGAATAACTTAGAAGCAGGGAATAGGGAACAGGGAATAGTGAATAGGAATACACCGTGCCCCATCCTTTCGCCTTTTTTCTGGCGAAAGGGTGGGAAACCACAACCCGGCCCGGCCCATGAGCAACACATCTATCCGGGAATCTTCCTCAAGTCTTTCCTCGGACTCTTTCTGCGCGACCTGCGTGTGCTGACGCGCGAGTTTCTGCCCTTCCTTCTGCGCGTCGGAATGCAGCCGCTCTTGTTTCTCTTCGTCTTCACCTTCATCCTGCCGCGCATGGGCGGCGGCAGCCCCATGGCCGTCGGCGGTGGCGTGGACTTCGGCACCATACTTCTCCCCGGCTTGATGGCCGTAGCCATCATGTTCTCCGGAATCGCCGCCGTGGCTCTCCCGCTCTCCAGCGAGTTCGGCATCACCCGCGAAATCGACGACCGCGTCATGTGCCCGTTGCCGCTGTGGGGCGTGGCTCTGGAAAAAGTCTGCTTCTCTGCCATGCAGAGCATCATCGCCGCGCTGCTGGTCATTCCCATGGCTTACTACGTCCCCGCCTCTCCGGTCCGCGCCGACATTCACAACTGGTTCCTCTTCGCGCTGGTACTGCTGCTGGCCAGTTTGCTGGCCGGTAACCTGGGCTTGGTCATCGGATCTACGGTAAACCCCAAACAGATCGGCCTGATCTTCTCCATCATCGTTGTGCCCATCACCTTCCTGGGCTGCGTTTACTACCCTTGGGCCTGGCTCGATAAGATTCCCTGGCTGCAATACGGCGTCCTCTTCAACCCCATCGTTTACATGAGCGAAGGCCTGCGCGCCGCCGTCACCCCCGGCATCGAGCACATGCCCAGATGGGCGATTCTGTTGGCGCTGATTTTTTTCACCACGGCACTGGGGCGCTTGGGGTTCAAGGGATTCTTGGGAAGAGTGCTGTCGTAGGTAAAAGGTTTCTAATACGCAGAGCGCTGTTCTTGTATAGAGTGGCCGGCGGCTTGCTTCACTTTTACTCCAGAGAAAGTCGATAGAATAGAAGGTCGATCCAGAGATTGTGACCATGAGGCTGTTCTTCAGAATTTTTCCGCTGCTTTTGACTCCGGCGCTGCTTGCGCTGGCCGGTTGCGGAAACAGCATGGTCACAGCAACTCATGCAAATTCAGCTTTTTCCGTCTCTCCCCGCACCGGCGCTATCGACACCAACTGCACTGGCTGCAATGCCGCCAACGCGCAGGGCAGCTCTGTTCAGCAGTTCACGGCCACGCTGGCCGGAGGCGGCCCGGCCGAGGTTGTCTGGTCGGTTGCCGGTGGGGACGCGATAGCCGGGCCGGGAAGCATCAACCAGAGCGGCCAGTACACGCCGCCCGGCTACCTGACCACCGACCACACCGAGGTGGTGGTCACCGCAACCCTGGCCGCGAACCCCAGTCTCCGGGCCTACTCCGTGCTGAGTGTGACGCCGGGATTCCTGCAGCCGCTTTCGCCGGAGAATGCGGCACTGGGCGCCAATGGAACGGTCACCATCACCGGCGTTCTGGCCGAGGCAGGCGGCTCCGCCGGTATTCATTTCGAGCTGGCTGGCTCGGCAACCGGCCAGGGCGGCGGACAAGGTTCGCTGAGCGCGATAAACTGTCAGCGCGATAGCCAAGCCTTCACCTCCTGTACGGTCACCTATTCGGCGCCGTCTTCGGTGCAGTCTGCCAGCGCAACCTATGTTGTGGCCACGGTGAGTGGAGCTTCGTTTGGGCCGTGGTCCAGAACAGTGGCCGTGGTTCTGGTGAACTCAGCTGGTGTGACCAGCAATCCCGCCACGCACCAGGCCCAGCCGTCAGCGACGGTTCTGCTGGGCAGCTCGGGCGGCAACAACACAGACTACGACACGCGCGGCAACCAGATTGTGGACTGCTGCAGCGGCACACTGGGCGCGCTCATCGAGGACGCGAGCAGGCGCCCGTACATCTTGAGCAACAACCATGTGCTGGCTAAAAGCGACCACGCCGCCGTGGGCGATGCCATCATCCAGCCGGGTCTGATCGACAACAGCTGTTCGCCGCTGGAAGACGGCCCAGGCGTTCAGCCGGTGGCGTCTCTGATCAACTGGCTGCCGCTCCGCTCAAAGCAGACCAACGCCGACGCCGCGATTGCTCAAGTCACCTCGCGCGCCATGGACCCCGGCGGCAACATTTTGGAATTGGGCGGCAAGCAGGCTGACGGCAATCTCGCCGCCGCCCCTCCCGGCATCAGCTCTACAGACGGCAAAGGAGAGGCCGCAACACTCGATATGCAGGTTGCCAAAAGCGGGCGAACCACTGGACTAACTTGCGGCAGCATCTCAGCCATTGATCTCGATGTGACGGTAGATTATTACCTGGACTGCGCGGAGACGCGGCCTTACCTGACCAAAACCTTTACCCATCAGCTGGGGCTGAGCAGCAATCAGTTCAGCGATGCGGGCGACTCGGGTGCGCTGGTGGTGGATACGGCGAACGCCGAGCCGGTTGGCCTTTACTTTGCGGGCGGAACAGATGTCTCCGGCGTGAGCCAGGGCGTGGCCAACCCGGCAACGGATGTCTTGAATGAGTTAGGCGCGCTCTCAGGTGGGAGTTATACCTTTGTGGGCGCGGCCGACCATGCGGTCAGTTGCCTGAGCTACGGCGACAACACCATCCCCTCAGCGCAATCTCGCGTACTCAGCGACGTGGAGACGGCGCGCGCCCAGCAGGTCCTCGGGCAGGCTCGGATGCTGGTGAGTTCGGCAGCAGGAATTTTGGGTGTGGCCATCGGCAAGAGCAGCGACCATTCCGGCGAGGCAGCGGTCATCCTCTACACCGACGAGAGCAGGACGGTGAACGCGCCTTCCACGGTTGACGGCGTGCGCACCATCGCGATTCCCACGACGGCCCACGCGGTTGCTTACGGCTCGGCGCCACAAACTCCATTCGAAACCGGCGTTCCATCGCTCCGCGCAACGACGCTGGCACAGGCCATTGCTCTCAAGAAACAAGTGGCCGCCACTCTGATGCGGCAGAACCCGGCATTTTTCGGTGTGGGAGTGGGCCAGAGCCTGGACAACCCACGCGAGGCGGCGCTGGTCATATATGTAGACCGTAATCGCCTTCCCGCCCAACTGCCCGCAACCGTGGAAGGCCTGCGCACACGCTACGTCGTCATGGACCGGCTACACGTCACCCGCTCCTATGCGACAATGGCGCCGTCGAGGCTGCACTGCATGGCCCACAAACAGGCACGCCTCGATCTACTCGATGCGCCCAAGCCACAGAGCCTCAAGTTGAACTAAACCACCAGTGGCGAGTATTTATTTAGCCATGAGCGCGGCGGCAATCTTCTGGCCGTGGAACCGGCCATTCTCGATAAATATTTCGTTGGTGCGCGAGCCGGCAACGATTACGCCGGCCAGATAGATGCCGTGGACGTTGCTCTCCAGAGTCTCTGGATTGCAAACAGGGCGGTGATCCTCTCCCTGAAAACTAATACCCATGGACTCCAGGAACTGGAAGTCAGGGTGGTAGCCGGTCATCGCGAAGACGAAGTCGTTTTTGAGGGTTTTCAGGCCTTGGGGCGTCTCGATAACGACGGTGTCCGGCGTGATTTCGACCAGTTGGGAGCTAAAATAGGCGTCAATCTGCCTATCCTGGATGCGCTTTTCGATATCCGGCCTGACCCAGTACTTCACATGGTGGTGCATTTCGGCCTCGCGATGGACCAGGGTGACCCGCGCGCCGCCGCGCCACAACTCGAGCGCGGCAATAGCAGCCGAATTCTTGCCGCCAACGACCAGCACGTCCATCCCGAAGTAAGGATGGGGATCGAAGTAGTAGTGATGGACCTTGCTCAGGTTCTCGCCGGGAATATGGAGGTAGTTGGGCAAGTCGTAGTAGCCGGTGGCGATGACCAGCTTGCGGGCGTGAAGCGCGCCGGAGCGGCCAAAGCGGTCCACCGTATGCACGGTGAAGGCGCCGTCCTGACCCCCAACCCGCTCCACGCGATGGTACTGGCGAATGTCCAGTTTATAGAGGTCTGCCACGCGCCGGTAATACTGGAGCGCTTCGTTGCGATTGGGCTTGGTATGCGGGCTGGGAAAGGGGATGCCGCCAATCTCCAGCAGTTCGGGCGTCGTGAAGAAGGTCATATGCGCGGGGTAGTGAAAGAGCGAGTTGCAGACGCATCCCTTGTCCACCATCACGGCGCGCAGGCCGACTTTCTGCGCCTCGATGGCACAGGCCAAACCGGTGGGTCCGGCGCCCACTACCAGGAGGTCGAAGACGTTGTCCTGCGTTGCCGGCATATCCAGCGGCGTTTCCAGATTGGAGTCACTCATGGCTCTAGATTAGGGCATCGGGGCGATTTTGGGCAGGGTCAGCCAGTCCTTTCCGGTTCGGTAGGGCTTCCATGGTAGGATGGTGGAATGATATGGTGGAAAGGTGGAAATCGATGGCTTTGAACATCAAAGACGAGGAAACTCACCGGCTGGCTAGTCAACTGGCGAAGCTGACCGGCGAAAGCCTGACGTTGGCCGTGAAAATTTCGGTCATGGAGCGGCTGGCGAGGAAAGAACAAGCTCCGAAGCAAAAAAGCCGGATCGAGGCTCTGATGAGGTTTTCCGAGTATTGTGCGCCCTTTTTCAAAGACGGACCCAGCGGGAACGAATTGATCAACGAACTCTATGATGAAGAAACCGGATTGCCAAAATGATCGTTGACTCCTCGGCATTGGTGGCAGTAATCAAGCGCGAGCCGGACTGGGCGGCTTTGTCGGATTGCATGAAGGTTGCTAGCAGCTTGCGCATATCGGCGGCATCGTACCTGGAGACCGCGATCGTACTTGATGGCCGCCGGGACGCGGTCATGAGCGCCCAGTTGGATGATGTGATCGAAGAAACAGGAATCGTCATCGAACCGGTCACAGTAGAACAGTCAAAGATTGCCCGCAAGGCCTATCGCGACTATGGCCGTGGCAGCGGTCACCGGGCCAACCTGAACTTCGGCGACTGCTTTACCTACGCGCTGGCGCGGGAGAAGCGGGAGCCAGTGCTGTGGAAGGGCGATGATTTCGGGCATACAGATTTGCGGGCGGCGTGAAGCGGCTGGAACGACCATCGATTAGCCCCAGACGCGTTCCATTTTGAGACGGAACCCCTCAACGGGGCCTGTGCCTTCGACCACCGCCGGGCGATCCAGAGCCACGGGAGCCACTCCCGCTGCATAGATGCCAACTGTGCCGCCAAAAGGATCAATGCGCCAAGCCAAGCGGACGCCGTTGGCGATCCACTGCATCATCTTGGCGTTCAGATCCGAGAGTGAGTCCGAGGATGACAGAATCTCGATGAGGAAGTCCGGCGCGAAGGGCAAAAAACGCTCGCGCTCACGCTCGGTCAGGGCTTCCAGACGGCTCAATTCCACCCAACCAGCATCGGGTGAGAGCGTGGAGCCGTCGGGCAGATTGAAGCCGGCATTGGAACTGAAGGCAGCGCCGCGTCCATCCGTATCGGCCCAGGCAAAAAGCTCGTGGACCACGTAGGCTTCGCGGCGGTTGTTCTCAAAACCGCTCGGGGTCATCACAAGAATCTCTCCTGAAGCCAGCCGCTCGACCCGGCACGGCTCGTTCGCCCGCGAAAAGGCGATCAGTTCGTCATCGGACAAGGGGACAGGAGGACGCAGACGCGCGGGCAATGCGACATTTTGAAGAGCTACCTGCATGGTTTCGTCCTTCTATTATGGTTGGGCTTCTGCCCTCAATCTATAGTGTAGACCGACTCTTGCTCGGAGGCCAGCGGCGCTTCTAAACTTCGGCGACTGCTTTACCTATGCGTTGGCGCGGGAGAAGCGCGAACCCATGCTGTGGAAGGGCGATGATTTTGGACATACGGTTTTGCGTGCGGCGGTGCAGCAGCCGTAAGATTCCTATCCCCCTCAATTACAGGAACTGGCCTACCAATGACCATGAACCCATCAAGAAATCTGAATGTACAACCCTCCAAGTCCGAAAATCCGCACCTAGGAAAACCAGCGAAACAGCAGCCATTTTGGCGAAAAACGGAGCCTTTTCGGGGCTAAAAAACGACTTTTTGGGACAATTATCAGAGGTCGAATCTCACGATGTGGGATATTAAGAGCTGTACGCTTTACGCATGGTATTGATTTCATAGTGGTTATAAATAATCTGCAAAGAATATCCACAGTTTGAAAATATTGGGGGGGGTAGGGGGGCACTTTTCGGGTATAGACCGGGCGGATGTCCGACAGATTGGACGGGCGCATCCCTTCCCGATCGATCTCTTCCGACATTCTGACCCAGTTCGACCCCATTGGCTGCCCTGACCTCACATGAACATAGTGCGCCGGTTGAGGGTAATTATCTGCAAGGACTGGCCGTCCAGGCAGTAACCTGCGGTGGGGCCAGCTGGCGCTTGCGCGCCATGGGGATCGCGGTTTCCCAGACGACTGCTTCACCTATGAACTGGAGCGGGTGAAGCGGGAACCGGTGCCGCGGAAGGGCGAGGATTTCGGGCATACGGGTTTGCGGGCGGCGGGGCATCAGGCGTAACATCGCTCCCCCGCGCCGAAATATGCTTCGTTGACAGAGCCTTTGTGCCCGGTTATAGTTCTCCTTTCCAAAATAACTGCGTGAAAGAGGGTTCTCATGTCTTCTCTACGCATCACCACCCTATCTGCGGCAGTTGCTTCACTTCTCGTTGTTGTCGTGAATCTAATGGATATTGTCCTCGCTTTGAGCCGGAACGCCCACTTTATGAATGGCATGGGTATATGGCTGGCGGAGACCCTTGTCCGGCTGCTCTTCTACGTAACACTGACCGCCTTTTTCACCGCGTTGTTTTTACGACAGAAAGGATAATGCACAATGTCAAACGATCTGGGCAACATCCTCGGCACTTCCGCCGCACAAAACACAGACGCAAACTGGGGACGCTCCCAGAAGCTGGCGTACAGGTATGTGGACGGCTACAAGTCATCCAGTACATTGATCAAACTTGGTAACATTATCAAGATCATCGGATATATTATCGCCGCACTCATCGTCCTGGGCGGATTCATAGCGTTTATCGTAGCGGCCTCCAACAGCAGCCCGGGAAGCGGGATGGGCGTTTTTCTGCTTTGCCTTCTGTATGCCGGGCTCGTTATCTTAGGCGCATTTGTGTACGGTTCCGTGATTGCGGCTCTTGGGCATATTCTGCGCGCCTCGCAGGACGGCGCGGTGAATAATTCGCCGTTGATTACGGACAACGAGCGCGCCTCGATTCTCTCTCTGGATTGAGGGAGCAAATACTGCTTGAGGTTGCGGGTGGAAGCGGTGGGAACTTTGCCGTTTGGGATGGAGGTGTGTCCGGTGAGCCGAAGCAAGTCCAAATTTACCTCTCTCCTTGCAGGCTTTCGACTCCCGTGGCCATGCTCGGGGCTATTCTAGGCGACAGTTCCATTGTGAGCAATCGGCTTGAGTCAGATGTATAGAAGTCTATGCACTCCCAAACTTCTGCATTTCAATTACCCTAGAGGAATATAGAGGAGAGCTTCCCCATGTCCATCATCAAGCAAGAAGATTTTGTTGCGAGCGTTGCGGCGGCGTTGCAGTACATCAGCTACTACCACCCGGTGGATTACATCACCAGCCTGGCCAAGGCCTACGAGCGGGAGGAGTCGACGGCGGCGCGGGATGCGATTGCGCAGATTCTGATCAACAGCCGGATGTGCGCCGAGGGGCACAGGCCCATTTGCCAGGATACAGGGATTGTGACCGTGTTTCTCAAAGTCGGCATGGACGTGAAGTTTGAGGCAGCCCCCGGCGAGGAGCGCAAGGACATCCAAACAATGGTAGACGAGGGCGTGCGGCGGGCGTATCTCGATCCGGACAACAAGCTGCGGGCTTCGATTCTGGCCGATCCGGCGGGTAAGCGGACCAACACCAAGGACAACACGCCTGCTTGCGTAAATGTCGAGTTAGTCAAGGGCGCGACGGTTGATGTGACGGTGGCGGCCAAGGGCGGAGGGTCGGAGGCCAAGGCCAAGTTCGTCATGCTGGACCCCGGCGATTCCATTGTTGACTGGGTGCTGAAGACGGTGCCGACGATGGGCGCGGGATGGTGTCCGCCGGGAATGCTGGGGATCGGGATTGGCGGCACGGCGGAGAAGGCGATGTTGCTGGCCAAGCTGTCGCTGATGGAGCCGATTGACATTCAGGAACTAAAGGCGCGGGGTGCAAAGAATCGCGCGGAGGAGCTGAGGTTGGAGCTTTATGACAAGGTGAATCGGCTGGGGATTGGCGCGCAGGGGCTTGGGGGCCTCACGACGGTGCTGGATGTGAAGGTGCTGGATTATCCGACGCACGCGGCGAACCTGCCGGTGGCGATGATTCCCAACTGCGCGGCGACGCGGCACGCGCACTTTGTGCTGGACGGGAGCGGACCGGTTTATCTGGATCCGCCGAATCTGGATAGTTGGCCGAAGCTGAGTTATGACGTGACATATGCACGGCATGTGAACCTGGACACGGTGACGCGCGAGGAGGCTGCGACGTGGAAGCCGGGCGAAGTATTGTTGCTGACCGGCAAGCTGCTAACCGGCCGCGACGCCGCGCACGCAAGACTCACCGCCATGCTCGACCGCGGAGAGAAGCTGCCGGTGGACTTTCGCGGGCGGTTCATCTACTACGTGGGTCCGGTGGATCCAGTGAGGGACGAGGTGGTTGGGCCTGCGGGACCGACGACGGCGACGCGCATGGACAAGTACACGCGGCAGATGCTGGCTGAGACGGGCTTGCTGGGCATGGTGGGCAAGAGCGAGCGTGGGCCGGCGGCGATTGAGGCGATCAAGGAGTTTGGCGCGGTCTACTTAATGGCAGTTGGCGGAGCTGCATATCTCGTGTCAAAGGCCATTCACGGGTCGCGAGTGCTGGCGTTTGCGGACCTGGGCATGGAGGCGATCTACGAGTTCGACGTGCGCGATATGCCGGTAACGGTTGCGGTGGACGCAAAGGGCA
>Ga0326727_10024905_pt1 | contig 11271 bp, 8 predicted proteins | sample MB2enrmetagenome_FD_207643 | JGI IMG/M metagenome (GOLD analysis project Ga0326727, IMG submission 207643) | Lab enriched peat soil microbial communities from McLean, Ithaca, NY, United States - MB29MY | ecosystem: Environmental > Terrestrial > Soil > Wetlands > Peat | place: USA: New York... | reverse complement strand
GCAACGCAGAATTCCTACCTTGCGCATCTTGCGGCGAGAGTCTCGAGCCTGGAACCGCCAGGTCAATCGCCATCGGGTCAAGATCAACTGGCAGTTCACGCGCACGGGGGCACGCGCAAAGTTCGGCCATAAAAGGAATCTATTTAGGCGGTCAGAGACCTAGCGCCTGAAATGTTTGAGCGCCCGCAACTTGCAGCGAGACGGGCGAATAGATTCCCTCGCGAACAACTGGAGAGTAACGCCGGGGTGCGACTGGGTGCGGCTTTCGGTTCAAGCTCCGATGTACTTTTCAAAGCGCGCTTCCGATTCATCGCTAATCGGGGCAACTCCGAGGTATCCCGCCAGGGGCGTGCGGGTGCACGCGTCCTCACTCCCTCATCTCCGTCAAACGGAATGTGTCCGCAACCCAGCGGGTGCAATGATATCGACTGGCATTCCGGCGGCTAGCAACCTGCACCTTCGATCCGGACTAGAAATCCGTCCCTTTCTTGATATGTGCTAAACGGCGATCCATCCATGTGAATGCAATCCGATAAACCAGCCTTCCGAGCTGTTTCTTCCAGCCGCTCACCGCGAGATTGAGCTGATCGAGCGCTTGGTAGTACTCATAGTCCGCCTGAAAGAACCTCGGATCAGTCGCGGGTGTGGCCTTCATGACATAGAGTTGAAGCACCTTCCGGAGCGACAGTGAAGCAGGGCGACGGGACAAGGCGTTCTCAAAGCGCCTGTCCGTTTTCTCGAGTTTTCAGTCGACGCCTTTCCCACGTTGCCAGCCACGACGAGGCGAAGGCCATACCGGTAGTCCGAGCCTGGAAACGATCTCAAACCCGGTATATCCAAACCAAGCAAGGGCCTTCAGCGTATCCCTGGTAAAGGAACTGGCGGTCGCCACTAGCATCGCGGGCTTTCCCAGAAAGGCAGGCCGATGCGCAGCAGCCAGCCCTGGACCTTGAAAGTCGCACCCATCTCCTTGCGGAAGACTTCAGCGACGTCGGTGATCGGCGTGCTCGCGATCCACGCGCCGATGCGGGGGTCCGTGGCAGCCGCCTGGGCAGTCATGAATCCGCCGTCGCTGACGCCGTAGATCGCCACCTTCTCAGGCGGACACGCCGCATAAGCATTTTCGACATGTGCGAAGCGGGATTGCAGCCGACCTGACTTGATAGGATTCAATTTTGGTTGCCCAATTACTGGTGTTTTCGGGCAGCGTTATCTCCTCCAACCCCAGGACGCAGAATCAGTGACTTGCGCGGTGGCGAGAAACAAGGCTTTTGGGCAAGCTCAACACGGTACTAAAATCAGGGTCCAAGACTCGGCCCTGTAAAGTCTGTGGTCACCTCAAGACCGGCTGACGAAGGCCACCAGACGTTGACTTGTTTAACCCTGTGGGCTTACGTCTTCTGAGAATCCGGGATTACTGGCGAAAGGGGGATCGCCAGGAATGGGAGGAAGTGCCATTAGTAAACAGTACAACGTTTATGGAGAGTAATCCGCTGCTGGCCGACAAGCGCGTGCGGAAAACGGGCCGCCACGCCATCGGGGCGTCGGTCTGGCACAGGCATGTAGGTTCCAGCACTGCGGAGTGTGCCGCAACCAAATAGTATTGCCTCAGATTCCGATATGGGAACCTTGCAATTACTGGCAAGCAAAATGTCGCGACGAACATGTGGAGCGGTTGTGATATAGCAGTCCCAGAGCGCACACGACCCGCTCAAGGGAACATCGCCTGCGGTAGAGTGAGCCTTACCTTTCGTTCGCGCAGCAATCCTTCGACTTTGCTGAGGAGGTCTCCTTCCTCAAGGCGAGCATCGCGCACTGTCTGAACTAGCGCTCCATCGAGGCGGGGATCGTTCAATGTCAGCAGTGATTCGAGCGCCGCAGCGCGGGCCCCCTCCGGGGAGCCTGGATCAGCCAACAAAGCAGCGAGCTGATCGCGCAGGTCATCCGCATTTTGGGCGGCTGAGGCAAGGAGGTTTCCAGCAGCTCGTGCGCTGGCCGTCACCATCTCCGTATCGCGCGAGGCGAAGCCTGCGCGCGCTATCTCCAGGGCCTTAACCTCATGGAGGTCGCCGAGAGCGATCAGTGCCGAAGGAGCGAGGGGGTTCTTGGCGTTTCGCGCCATCTCCAAGAATTGCGGCGCAAATTCGACCGCCCCCAGCCTCCCTAAGCTGCGCATCGCCACGCTGTTCCAGTCAACATCGTTGCTGGTCTCGAGGATTTTGCGGAGTTCTCCAACCGCGCGAGGCTCGTGAATCGCAGCCAATGCGGAGATGGCCTGCTCGCGAAGAGAGGGCTCGGACATATGCTCGAGGGCGTAAGGATACCCGTCCCGAATCCCATGCCGGCCCAGAAACTCGGCGAGCTCGAGTTTCCGTGACAAGTCCATTTCCTCGCGAAGGTGAGACTGTAACGCTTTCGCAGCGTGGTCCGTATTGATCTTGATCAGCGCTTCGACCGCTGCCTGCCGGACCTCCTGCTGGCTCGGATCAAGCATACCTGCCAGGGGTTCAACCAGCCGCGGATCGGCCAACTTCGCGCTGGCCGATGCAAACGCATACTGCTCCGCCTCATCCAAGTGGAGTCTCGAAATCTCGACCAGAGCAGGCGCTGCGTCAGCGGCCGGGAGGTCTCCTAGCACGTTGGTCTCAGTTGTGACGGGGAGCCCGGCATCGAATTTGTTCTTGCTCCTGACGGTGATCTCTTTGATGCCTTCCGTCGGATTCAAGCGCGCCAGGGCCCACTCTGCCGGGCTCTGAATCGTTGGCGGCGCATCCAAGGGCGTTTGCTTGAGCAGCGTCACCAGGGCGCTTTCGAGGTCGTGCATTCGGAGTTCGCCAACCGCCCGAAGGCGCGCGCCCTCTTCAGCAAACGTTGCGGGAGGATCGTGCTCGAGTTCCTCTTGGGCGGCCTTGTTCTCGAGCGCTTTGGGTCCAGCGGCGCCCAGCGCCTCGAATGCCGCGACGCGCGGCGTAAAGTTCGGCTGCCGCACCTCCAAGACTGCGACCAAAGCTTTCACAGCGTCCGCCCGAAGCTCAGGCTGCTCGAGGTAGTCGTCGCGGAGCAGAGAGTAGACCGTTTTTGCCGCCCGCTCGCGGACGGCGGGCGAAGGGTCATTCATGCGGGAGGCGATGGAGGTCATTGCACCTGGCGTCTGTGTGGCAAGCAGCGAACGGCGCTCGAGCGCGGCAAGCAGCGGGATCACCGCCGGCCCCCTTTCCTTCCGTAGTCCGTCCAGGAGCAACATGACCTTTCCCCATCGATCTCGGTTGGCGTTAACCGCCAGGAGCACTTTCACGCTTTCGAGCAGCGCGTCGTTGCTATCGCGCAACAGCGGGACCGCCTGCTCGAAGCTCGAGGACTGGCGCAGGACCGCGTACCCCTCCCTTGAGCGCCCCAGAATCAAAAGCCGCAACTGTCCGGTCTCGATGGGCGTAACATGTCTGAACCCCTCGATTCCGAGATCAGCACTTGTGAGCGATAGTGATTCCCGTGAAAACACGCCCTTGAGCGTTAGCACCGGCACGAATTTGAATTGGAATAGAGTGAACTCCCCCTTGCCCCCTGCCGCCATGACGGTGCTGTTGACATCTGCGACGCGCCCCGCCAATACGAGGCTCGCTTCGCTGAGCGCCGGTTCCAAGTCCAGGTCGCGAAACCACTCATCATGTGCGACAGATTTTGTCGGCCAAGCCAGAAGTACGAACAGAAGGCAGATGCAAACGACAGTGCAGACAAGTCGACTCACGAAATGAGATTTGGCATTCATGGTTCCCCCTTCGACGCTGCGTGGAGCGATTCGAGGTCAGTCAGCTCTGCATCTCTCTATAGACGCAGCGGAGTTCCAGAGTGTTATCCGTTGCTTTGGGTAACTCTTCATAAGGCGCCCAGTGATTAGTAAGCTCCGAGAGGGGCTCAACGGCCTCGCTGTCGTCCCGACTACAAGATTGTCCTTGCGAAGGACCCGCTGGAGTTTGTAGACTGCTGTGGCTCGGTGAGGGCAAACTAAAATCCTAGCTCGATAGCTGAACTCAAGACAGAGGGGGAAGAGATGCTGACGTATAGGCTACTCGTTACATGTGCTTTGGTGTCCTTAGTGGCAACCGCATCTTCCAATGCGCAGACCTGTAACGGTCCTGGAAAGGCTCGCTGGCCGCTCAAGACGAGTTTGGCCGACGGCGTAGGCGCCAGCGGTCCAGGTCAAGCCATTGCCTTGGATAAGCTACTGGCGCTGGCTGCGCCGCCGGGCGTCAAGGAGGACGACCCACGATACCAAGACTCCCGAATACCCAAGTTCGACAACTCACTCGGGGTCAAAGAGGGCGACCTAGTAACTACTGCTGGGTGGCTGTATCTGGTGGCAACCGAGAAGGACGATTGCGATTACCGCATTCAGGTCAGCCTCCAAGCAAGAACTACGACCAACAAGCCACAGGAGAGCGACGACTGTATTATCGTAGAGGCGCCACGGCCGGATTTCGTCACTGCCAGCGATTTGAGTACTAACGTCGGTCAGGTGCGGGACTACATCAAGACCAAGCTTCTCGCGGGGAATGAGCCATCGAACACTGGCTCCGTCATGCAACACGCAGTATGTGTAAGCGTCACCGGCCAGCTTTTTTATGACGAGGCCCACGAGCAAGGCGAGTTTCGTGGAAACAAGGGCATGAGTTCTCACACCTTTTGGGAGCTTCATCCGGTCGCGGCATTCACGATAACGCCGGCGTCGGCGTGCCCAGCGAGTAGTGCTCAATAACGCGCCAGAAGTCAGATTCGATGAGCCGATTTAGTACCAGTGCGTCCTGCTGCGAGGACCGCCCTATGCGCCGAGGCCAGCACTTGGTCGAACTGGTTCCCGCCGAGCCCGGTTGCGCGAGACGGAAAACATGGGCCAAAACATCTACGAGCTGCTGATGGTCGGCCCTTCATCTGATCCTTCACTGCCCTGCCTCGAAATCCCGAGCGGGCAGGTTTTTGCCTACGGTGACGTCGAAGAGCATTCGGCTCGCATCGCCAATCTTCTCGCATCACATGGAATTGCGAAGGGCGACCGGGTCGCGGTACAGGTGGAGAAGTCGGCGCCGGCAGTTTTTCTTCATCTCGCCTGCCTCCGCATGGGTGCTGTCTATCTGCCCCTGAACCCCTCCTCCACACGCGACGAGATCAGCTATTTCCTGGCAGACGCCCAACCCCGGGGCATGGTCTGCCAGCCCGAACGCTTCGAGGAAATGGCGGGCCTCTGTCGCCAGGCAAGCATCCCGAAGGTTTTCACACTGGGTGCGGCAGGAGAAGGAAATCTGCTGGATGCAAGCCGCGCTATGCTCTCGACCTTCTCCGCTTCGCCTTCCTCGGATGGTGACACGAAGGCGATCCTCTACAGTTCGGGAACGACGGGCAAGCCCAAAGGAGTAATGCTGACTCAAGGCAATCTCGCTCACAACGCCCGCACGCTGGTCCAAGCCTGGGGCTTCACGCGCCATGACGTTATCCTCCACGCCCTGCCGATCTTTCACGTTCACGGTCTTTTCGTCGCGCTACACTGCACGCTGCTGAGCCACGCTCGCATGCTTTTCCTGCCGCGCTTTGAAGCGGCCCAGGTATGTTCCCTACTTGCGCAGGCAACTGTCTTCATGGGCGTGCCCACCTACTACACCCGCCTGCTGTCTCTGCCCCAATTCGACCCTGAAAGCTGCCGGAGCATCCGCCTGTTCGTCTCCGGCTCAGCCCCGCTGCCGCCGGACACCTTCGAGCAGGTCCGGGAGCGGACCGGCCAATCGATCCTGGAACGCTACGGGATGACCGAAACCCTCATGAACACCAGCAACCCGCTGGAGGGAAGGCGCCTGCCGGGTTCTGTGGGCTTGCCGCTTGCGGGAGTCTCCGTGCGCATTGCGGGCGGCGATGACCTTCCCCTTAGCCCAGGCAAGGAGGGCGAGATCCAGGTGCGCGGCCCCAACGTTTTTTCTGGATACTGGAACAGGCCGGAGATGACGAGCAACTGTTTCACCCCCGATGGATTCTTCCGGACCGGCGACTTGGGACGCATCGATGAGGACGGCTATGTTTACATCTTGGGAAGGTCTAAGGACCTGATTATTTCTGGAGGGTTCAATGTCTATCCGAGAGAAGTCGAGGACTGCATTGACCGTTTCGAGGGGGTGCAGGAGTCGGCAGTGATCGGCATGCCCCATCCTGACTACGGCGAAGGGGTAATGGCTGTTGTGGTGGCCCGTCGTGGCGCAGAGATCGACGCGGATTCCCTGAAATTGTTCCTGCGCCGAAGCCTCGCGAACTACAAACTGCCGAAGTGTGTGGCGATTGCGAACGAATTGCCGCGAAACGCGATGGGCAAGGTGCAGAAGGACCGTTTGCGAGAGACCTACCTTCCGCTTTGGAATGAGCATCTGGAAGGGCAGAAATAGTTTTGGCCGAGAGATTAACTGCCGCCGTGAGAGTTCCTGGCCGGACTCCTCTGACTCGCCAGCAAATCCTAGGCTTCTGGGCCGCCTGGGCGGGGTGGACCTTGGACGGCATGGGCTCTTTCATTTATGCGCTGGTGCTCAGCCCTGCGCTTACCGAACTTCTGCCCAGGTCGGGCATTGCAAGCACCGCCCACAATGTCGCTTTCGCGGGATCTATTCTGTTTGCCCTCTTCCTGGTCGGGTGGGGGCTGTCGTTTCTCTGGGGACCTCTGGCGGACCGCTTCGGGCGCACCCGAATGATGGCCGCAACAATCATCGTCTATTCCGTCTTCACGGGCATCGCCGCCCTGTCGCAGAACGTGTGGCAACTCGCCGCATTCAGGCTGCTGGCCGGCATCGGGATCGGCGGCGAGTGGGCGCTGGCGGGCACCTACGTGGCGGAGGCGTGGCCGGAGGACCGCCGGAAAATGGGCGCGGGCTATCTGCAGACCGGTTACTACTCCGGGTTCTTCCTCGCTTCCGCCCTCGACTACACCGTGGGAGCGCGCTACGGCTGGCGTGCCATGTTCCTGTGCGGCCTCGCGCCCGTGGTTCTGGCCTTCCTCGTCTTGAGGCACGTAAGGGAGTCGGAGCGCTGGCGGCGTGCCGCAACTGTCTCCGCTGCCGCCGCCGAGTCCCGCCTGCGCCGCATTTTTTCCCGAAACTATCGGCGCCGCACCTTGGTGAACACGGCGTTGCTGAGCGTGGCCATTGTCGGCCTCTGGGCAGCCGCCGTATACGAGCCTACCGCTATCCTTCTGCTGGCGGGAAAGGCGGGCATTACCGGAGCCCACGCCACGCGGACGGTTTCCGTCGCCAGCGGCATACTCGCCCTCGGCACCATCCTCGGCTGCCTCCTGGTCCCCCCTCTTGCGGAGCGCTTCGGACGAAAGCCGACTCTGGGCCTCTATTTTGTGGGTATGGGCGCGACCATCCTTCTCAGCTTCGGGTGGGCGTTCTACCTGCCTCACGGGCTCTATGCATTCATCGCGGTATTGTTCTTCCTGGGATTCTTCGGAGGGAACTTCGCTCTTTTCAGCCTTTGGCTGCCTGAGCAGTACGGCACTTCCGTCCGGGCCACGGCGTTCGCCTTTGCGACTTCCTTCGGGCGCTTCATCGGCGCCGGAATGAATTTCCTGCTAGGGACGATGGTCCGCAGACTTGGAACACTCGGAAGTCCCGTGGCCTTCACCTCCGTTGCGTTTGGGGTGGGCCTGCTGCTGCTCCCCTTCGCGGAGGAAACGCGGGGCAGCGCCCTGCCGGACGAATGACAGACGTAAGATACGCCGTGGGGGATTGTACGCCCTCGGCTCATCCTACCTTGTACTTCCGAATCTCCTCGGCGCTCACCGCGCTGCTCATGCCGGGGTCTTCGGGTGCCAGCACTTCGCCGTCAATCATCTTGACCGGCCCGCCTGTCTCCATATAGATCGCATTGGGCATGGCCAGTAGCATGTTGAGGTTGGTCGCGCCGCCTCCATGGCTCGCCACTTCTACTCCGTAGCCGTCGGCGATGGCGGCGATTTCCATCCACTCGCTAACCCCGCCGGCACGACGATTGTCCGGCTGCACGATATCGGCTCCTCGTTTTGCGATAAGGTCGGCAAAAGCATACTTTGTGTTTAGATTCTCCCCGGTGGCAATGCGAATATCCAACGCCTCGGCCAGCATCGCAAAGCCTTCCATGTCGTGGGGCGGCAAGGGTTCTTCGTACCAGAAACAACCCATCTCCTGGTACGCCCTCCCGCGCCGAAGCGCTTCTTTACGGTCGAATACCTGGTTGGCATCTACCATCAGTCGTCGATCTTTGCCGATGATGTCGAGTGCCAGGCGGATGCGCCGGACGTCATCGTCCAGCGTGTACTTCCCGACTTTGATCTTTACGGCCTTGTAGCCCTGTTCTACTGCGTCAGCGACTTGGCGCTTGAATCGAGAGAGGTCGCCATCGTTGTCGTAGTACCAGCCGCACATCGAGTAGACGGGGATGCGGTCGCGGTATGCTCCTAGCATCTTGTACACTGGCAGCCCCGCGTTCTTGCCCAAGATATCCCAAAGGGCAATGTCGGTGGCCGCCATTGCAAACTGCCCCACCCCGGTTACTCCGTGGTAGTTCATGGCCTTCCAAAGTTCGCCACGAATACCGCGGGGGAATGCCGGATCCTTTCCGATGACTACCGGTTTTACTTCGTTCTCAACAATGGACTGGACCACGCTTGCGCCTTCCCCGCGATTACCGAATGAACTGCTGGCCCACCCGGTGATACCGGCGTCGGTGAGAATTCTGAGAACTACTGTGCCCGTGTCTACGTTCAGGGTCTGAAGCGCATCGTAAATCGGCTCACTGGGAGGCGGTTTGAGCAGGTCCGTTTCTACTCCCGTGATTTTCATCTCCTTTTTCTGCTCTGCAGCTACCGACAACGCTGCCTCCAGGGATGGCAGTGCTGCCGCCGAGCGAAGTAGTTGTCTCCTGTTCATCTTTTCTCCTCATGGCATGGACACGCCGCAGATTAACCCCGCCAGTACGGCATGCTACCACTTCCAAGCGGTCTTGATCGTTCAAATGTGTGCGCATTTCGACAGGGGGCTGACTCAATTAACGAAGAAGTTCAGAGGCTTGCCATAGAGGCGGGCAAATTCCCGGAGTTCGACAACATCCACCCTGCGTTCCCCACTTTCGCATTTTGAGACGAATGACTGGAGGCACTTGGGTTATTGTCGGAAGTTCTTTCCTTTAAGGTGGTTCAGTCACCGGAGGCTTGCTTGTCCAACCCTCGGACAAGCCGTGCCATCGGGATGCGGAATGTGTCGCAGATTCGCAGAAGTGTCGTGACGGTAATAGGGCGACCGGCCTCAATCTGCTGCCAGTGACGGGCCGAGAAGCCGAAGCTAATCATGTCCTCCTGGCTATACTTGTGCTTCTTCCGCAAGTCGCGGATGCGTCGGCCCGGTTCGCGGAAGAATCTCTGTTTCCCGTTCGTGTAAGGGCTGGCAGCGTCGTAAGGCCCGATTGTACACCCTTGCCAAAGATCATAGACGGAACGCTCGGCGATTTAATTTTGCCGACCAGCAGTCTCATCGATGAAGCGGAACGGCGAGAACTTGAAGCCGAGTCCGTAGAGGAGTTGCTACCAGAGCGTAGCGTGGTATTCGCCGGGCTCATCTGCATAGAGGGACTCGCGAGTGGAGATGCCCTCGGCTGCCATCGCTTCCCTCAAGGCTTCGCTCGCGTCGGCGCATCGAGGTTTTGTGGAAATGCACGCTTGCACTTCGCTCATTTCGGCCTGCCTTCCTTCGAAGACTTTTGGCCTGCGTACTTCCCAGCGCCGCCTTCCACGATGCGCTCGATCTCGGACGTGGGCACCAACACGCGCCGCGAAATCCGAACGGTTTTGAGTTGCCCGCTCGCGGCCAACCGACGAAGCGTATCACGCGAGACCTGAAGTTCCTCAGCCGCCCGCTGCGCAGCCGTGGAAGCCCTCATGACCGCCAAAACGGGACAGTTTCAGGGGGAGTATGACACAAATCATGCCACAAAGCAGTTTTCAGCGAGCAACTGGAATTCCTAACCCGTTGATTTGGTTGGTCGGGGCGCGCGGATTCGAACCGCGGACCTCTTGCGCCCAAGGCAAGCGCGCTACCAGGCTGCGCCACGCCCCGACTGGGAAGATGTTTCCATTTTGCCAAGCTTCCTCATGTGTGTCCAGCCCGAATCTTGAGGCCTGATACAACCTCCGGGTAGTGGTACAGTTTGATGTAGAGGCGGCTTTACGCCGCCATTTGGCGAGCTGAACTCGCCGCTACCGCATCAAACTGTAGTGCTACCAACCTGCCGATATCGCTGGTGCCTTCTCAACTCTAGCGTTACACTATGGCGGCCAAGGCGGCAGAGGCAAAAGCTCCTGTGCTGCGGCGAGGAAAACGGCGCGGAGGGGGGTAGCGATGAAAAACGAGATGGATCGGCGAGACTTTCTGAAGTATGGGGCGGCAGGTACGGTAGCGATGAGTTCGGCCAGCCACAGTTTCGGACTTGCACCAGGGTCGCCGGAGAAACCGCTGCGGCTCGGTATCGTCGGGGTCGGAAACCGCGGCACGAGCCACGTGGAAACATTGCTGGCCATGGGCAGCGTTCAAATCCCGGCGCTCTGCGATATCAACCAGGAGCACCTGGAGCGCGCGCAGGCCATGGTCGAGAAAGCAGGGCAGAAGCGCCCGGAGGGATACGGGCGCGATGTGGAAGACTACCAGCGACTCATGTATCGTGACGACCTGGACGCAGTCCTCATCGCGACCTACTGGGAATGGCACACCCCCATGGCCGTCTGCGCGATGAAGTCAGGGAAGTATGCGGCGGTGGAAGTCCCGGCCGCCCTCAGCGTGGAGGAATGCTGGAATCTCGTGAACATGAGTGAAGAGACCGGTGTGCCCTGCATGATGCTCGAGAACTGGAGCTTCCGGCGCGACAACCTCGCCGTGCTGAAGATGATCCGGGCCGGCCTGTTCGGGGAGATCGTGCACTGCCACTGCGCGCATTCGCACAACTGCATCGATCACTGGTTTTTCGACTCGGAAGGGAACATGCGGTGGAGCGCGGAGTATCTGGTGAAACGCAATGCCAGCCAGTACACCACGCATGCGCTCGGGCCGGTACTCAGTTGGCTGGACCTGGGGTGCGGCGACTACGTCGAAAAAGTGGCGTCCTTCGCCAATCGCTCCCTGGGGATCAATCACTATTTCGCGACCAAGTTCGGCCCTGACCATCCCAATGCGAAGCGGAAATATGCCCAGAGCGATATTGTTACGACGCTGGTCAGAA
>Ga0326727_10024904_pt1 | contig 11272 bp, 9 predicted proteins | sample MB2enrmetagenome_FD_207643 | JGI IMG/M metagenome (GOLD analysis project Ga0326727, IMG submission 207643) | Lab enriched peat soil microbial communities from McLean, Ithaca, NY, United States - MB29MY | ecosystem: Environmental > Terrestrial > Soil > Wetlands > Peat | place: USA: New York... | reverse complement strand
CGCCGGGCGGTGGCAAACACGCAGTTTTCGGGAGTCCCGCATCCGCTGACGGTGAGTATCGGCGTCTCCGAGTTTCCCTCCAACGGCATCACCCGCGATGACATTGTGCGGGCGGCCGACACGGCGCTCTACGAGGCCAAGGCCGCAGGGCGAAACCAGGTCTGCCTGGCGGCGGCCAGCGGTACCGTCGCGCCGGAGGAGGGTGAGACTCCGGTTTCCACCGCGGATTGACACCCGGAGCGGCGCGTCTTACCCTGAAGAGACGGGGATGATCCGTATCTTCTTACCCATATTCCGCGTCTAACAGGCATCATGTCGTTCCTTTCCTATCTGCGATTCCATACCGCGCTGCAGCTTTCCCTGGCATTGGAGAGCGCCGAGGAAACCCTGGTCGGCGGTCAGGCCGTGCTGGAGGGCGTGATGATGCGCACGCCGCATGCCTGGGGAATTGCGATCCGCCGGCCGAACGGCGAGCTGGCCACGCACTCCGAGCCGCTGGAAAAGCCGAGCGACAGGAGTCCGTGGAAGGGATGGCCGTTCATTCGCGGCATTGTGACGCTGGGCTCGGCGATGGTGCTGGGCTTCAAGGCGCTGCGCTACTCGGCCGACGTGGCGATGGAGGACGAGAAGACCGAAAGCGGCGAAAAGCTGGAGATCAGCGGCTGGGTCGCGGCGCTGAACATTCTGCTCTCGCTCGGATTCTTCATCTTCATGTACAAGTTTGTGCCGTTTGCGGCGACGCGCTACCTGCGGCACTGGTTTCCGCAGACCTCGAACCAGTTTCTTTTTGCGCTGGTGGAGGGGCTGATCCGGCTGGCGATCTTTTTGGCCTTCATCTGGCTGACTTCGCGCTGGAGCGATATTCGCAGGGTTTACCAGTACCACGGCGCGGAGCACAAGACGGTCTTTGCCTTTGAGAACAGAGAATCGCTGACGGCCGAGGCCGTGCAGCGCTACTCGACCTTCCATCCGCGCTGCGGCACCAGCTTCCTGATGACGGTGATGATCATCTCGATTGCCGTCTATGCGCTGGTTCCGGTGCATGGATTTGCGGCGGGATTTGCCGCTCGCCTGCTGCTGCTGCCAGTGATCGCCGGTGGGTCGTACGAGATCATTCGCTATGCGGCGAAGAAGCGGAGCTCGCTCTTCGCGCTCATGACGGCTCCCGGACTCTGGCTGCAGCGCATCACCACGCAGCCGCCCGACAACGGCCAGGTGGAGTGCGCCATCGTTGCCCTGAATCATGCCATGGAGCTGGAGGCGCGGCAGGGCGGAGAGCTGGTGCTCGCATGAGAGCCGCTTCCGTCGCGCCGCTTCCGACGCCGGTTTGCCTCCGGCCGCAGGCACTGACCTCCCGCCATCTTTAGCGGCGCCCGCCGCCTGCGTTTCTACCGACCCCTCAGCAACAGGATTGCCGGCCGCCCGCTACTGTGCGGCCTGAAAGATCAGGAACCGTATGTTTGATCGCTTAGCCCAGATCGAGGCGCGCTGGAAGGAGCTGAATGACCAGCTGGCCTCGCCCGAAATTGTCAACGACTCCAGCGCCTACCAGAAAACCGCCAAGGCAGTGGGCGAGCTGACGCCGATCGTAGAGAAGTATCAGGAGTACAAGAAGCTCGATGTCGATCTTCGCGACTCGAAGGCGATGCTGGAGAGCGAGAGCGACGCCGAGATGCGCGCCTACGCCGAAGAGGAACTGGAATCGCTGAAGGGGAAGCTGGCGACGGCCGAGGAAGAGCTGAAGGTACTGCTGCTGCCCAAGGATCCGAATGACGAGAAGAACGTCATTCTGGAGATTCGCGCCGGTACGGGCGGCGACGAGGCGACGCTCTTCGCCGCCGAGATCTTCCGCATGTACATGCGATACGCCGAGAGCCGGCACTGGAAGGTAGAGGTGCTCTCAAGCTCGGAGTCGTCGGTGGGCGGGCTGAAGGAAGTGATTGCCATCATCGAGGGCAAGCGCGTGTACTCGCAGTTGAAGTACGAGAGCGGCGTGCACCGCGTGCAGCGGGTTCCGGCGACGGAGACGCAGGGGCGCGTGCACACTTCGGCGGTGACGGTGGCCGTGCTGCCCGAGGCCGAAGAGGTCGATGTCAAGATCGAGGCGAAGGACATTCGCATCGATACATTCTGTTCCTCGGGGCCGGGTGGACAGTCGGTGAACACCACGTACTCCGCGGTGCGCATCACCCACCTGCCGACGAATACGGTGGTGAGCTGCCAGGACGAAAAGTCGCAGATCAAGAATCGCGAGAAGGGCATGCGCGTTCTGCGCGCGCGCCTGTACGAGCTGGAACAGGCCAAGCAACAGGAAGCACTGGCCAAGGAGCGCCGCTCGATGGTCGGCTCCGGCGACCGCAGCGAGAAGATCAGGACCTATAACTTCCCGCAGAACCGCGTCAGCGATCATCGCATCGGACTGACCCTTCATCAGCTCGACCAGGTGATGGAGGGCAAGCTGCAACCCTTCGTCGATGGGCTGGTCACGCACTATCAGGCCGAGAAGCTGAAGGCGGAGACGGTGGGAGCGTAAGAGCGGATTCACCTATAGCGAGGACGACGATCATAAGGGCGGGGTTGATTCCCCGCCCTTTGTCTTTCCATCAGGCTTCAAGCGCCCGGGCCGCTGTGATTGCCTTCAACTCGGCGATCTTGCGGGCGATGTTCACCGTTTCGCGGCAGGTTGCGCGGCAGCTGCCGCACGCTGAACAGGCATCCAGCCCCTTGCCGGGATCGATCATCGCCAAAGTTTCGCGCGCCATACCGCGATTGGCATACTGCACGGCGTACATGTGCGAGCGCATCAGCGCGGGGATTTCCGCGTGCTGTGGGCAATCCTCGCGGCACTCGCCGCACTGCACGCAGAACTCGGCCTGCGCGCGGAAGCTCTTGTCGGCGAGGAACTCTTTTTCCGCGGGCGTAAAGGCCAGATCGCGCGCGACAGAGAAGTTCTGCTCAAGCTGATCGAAATTGGTAAAGCCCGGTATGGCCGTGGTGATCGATGGATTTTGCAGCACCCACTTGAGCAGCGCCGTCTGGCTGTGTGGAGGCAGTGTCGTGGGCAGCTTGGGATCGGGCTTGGTCGTACCGCCGGCCTGCGTCTTCATCGCCACGATGCCGATCCCCTTCTTCGCCGCAGCATCGATGGCATCGAGCAATCCCTTATTGGAGGCCATGGTGTAGTTGATGCCGACCAGCGCAACGTCGTACGCGCCGAGCTTTGCGGCCTCACTCAACACCTGCTCCTGGTGGGCGTGAGTTGAGATGCCGATGAAGCGTGTCTTGCCTTCTTTTTTGAGATCGTTCATTGCCTCGATCACGAACTCGGAGCGCGTCTCTTCGGCGGACTCGATGGCGTGGAAGTAGAGAATGTCCACGTGATCCATCTGCAATCGCTTTAAGCTGCCCTCGAAGATGGAGCGGAGTTCACTCCCCGCGCCCGCACTGCGGAGGTTCGGCGGTTTAATGTGAGCCTTGGTCGCGACGATCACCTTGTCGCGCACTCCAAGCTCCTTGATCGCCTGGCCGAGCATCTCTTCGTTGTGGCCGTTCTGGTACCCGGCGGCGGTGTCGAAGTGGCGTATGCCGATCTCATAGGCGCGCTTGACCACGGCCGGCAGGTTGGCGCTCATCACGCCCATGCTGACCACCGGAAGCTGAATGCCGGTGCGTCCCAGGGTGCGCTGGATGATTGCTCCGGCCGGCGCGGAGGGCGAGCCTTCGGCGCGGAGAAACTCGGTTCTGCTCAACAGGCTTGAAGCGGCAAGCCAGGCCATGGGCCTGGCGATGAACTCTCGGCGATTCCACGGACTCTTCATTGCTGCCTCCTGAAAGATTGCGGTTGATCAGTAATACCCGGCGCCGGCGGAGCTATCCAGCAAGACCTGGTTCTTCGGATTGCGGCTCTCGCCGACGCTGGTCACGTAGACTCCGCGGCGGTCGGCGATCGGGCACTTGTTCTCGCAGATTCCGCAGCCGGTGCAGAGCGAGGGATCGATGCGCGGCTGCTTGACGGTGGTCAGGGTTCCATCCGGCGTCATGACCTGCACCTCTTGAAACCAGATGGCCTTCTTCGGAGTGGGGCAGTGCTCTTCGCAGACGATGCAGGTGCGCGCAAACGCGTAGGGAAGGCAGCGGTTTTTGTCGAAGAAGGCGAGGCCGATCTTCACCTGCTGCTTCTCCTTCAGCGTCATCTTCCGGATCGCCTGCGTGGGGCAGACCTGCGCGCAGAGGTCGCACTCGTATTCGCAGTACCCCAGGCGCATGTTCAGCACCGGCGTCCACAGGCCGGCGATTCCGCCCTCGCCGAGCGCGGGCTGCACGGCATTCGTTGGGCAGACCTTCATGCACTCGCCGCAACGAATGCAGCGGGAGAGAAAATCATCTTCGGGCAGCGAGCACGGCGGACGCACCAGCGTGGGACTGAACGTGCGGCCCTCGCCCAGCGCGCTGCTGCGCACCAGCAGCGCAGTTCCCAGCCCCGCCACGCCGCCGAGAATGACGCCACGGCGTGAGAGATCAAGCCGCGTTGGCTGCGGCGGACGGAAGAAATGTTTGATCCAGCGGAAGAAGGCGTTCGTCATCGCTGCTCTCCTCCCGGAACGTGAATGGCAAAGGTAACCGCGTCGTGCGGGCAGGCGGAGTGGCAGTTCCAGCAGTAGAAGCACTCGCTCGGCTTCCATCCGGCAGCATCGGGATTGGCTCCGCCCTGGCAGTCGGCGACGCAGAGTCGGCAGTTGTTGCAGGCCTCCTGGTTGCGCTTGATCTGCACCAGCGGATTCTTGCCGGCGACTCCGAGCAGCGCGCCGAGCGGGCAGACGTAACGGCACCAGAAGCGCCCGCGATAAAGATTCAGCAGCAGCGCCGCCGCGAAGAGCAGAGCGATCAGCAGCGTGCCGGTGAAGTGCGGCTGCGTCGTTGCCAGCACGTGACGGCGCAGCACTTCATAGACCGGCTCGGTGACGGTGGTGAACTTGAAGCTTCCAACTCCGGGATCGGCTTGATAGACCCATCCGAAGCTGGCCTTGGTTGCATCGTCGAGCATGGGATAGAGAAGCAGCGCCGTGCCGCGGAAGAGGAACGAGAACGGATCGAACCAGCCGGTCAGGTTCAATCCCAGCGCGCATGCGACGAGCAGCGCGAAGAGGATGTAGTACTTGCTCTTCTGCCAGCGCGAGTACTCCGAGCCGGCGATTCGCCGCTTGGCGTTGCGCGCCCGCCCGGTGGTCAGCAGGTTATGAATCGCGCCGAAGGGGCAGATCCATCCGCAGAACCAGCGCCCGAAGAGAAACGTCACCGCCAGCGTGATCAGCGAGAGCAGCAGCGCCGCGACCACCTGGTGCGAGGCGATCCACGACGAGAGCAGCACCAGAGGATCGAAGTGGAAGAAGAGGTCCACGCCGCGCCCCGCCTGGTTGACAGGATGATAGACGGTCTGCAGAAAGAGATAGAAAAAGAGAGCGGCGAAGAGGGTCTGGCTCAGCCGCCGCAGCCAGACCTGCCACGCAGTTTTGCTCCGCGCCATCGCTACACTTCCACGCGGCGCGGTTTCAGCGACTCGAAGTCCATGGCGCCGAGCCCGCGCGAGTGCGCCTCGACGACGTATCCGATCTCCTGCGGTTTCAGCCCGAGCAGGGTTGCGCCGAAGGCGTCGATGGCGACCTGATCTGTGCCGGCGGCGACCGTGTCGCGGCGTTTCACGTCTGCGAGATTGCCGCCGACGGGACCGTTTGCGGTGAGCACGCGGACGGCGTCCATCACCACCAGCGTAGGACGGAAGAACACGGCAAGGTCGGCGAGGGTGTTGTTCAGGTCCTGGTGAAAGCGGTTGCGCTCGCCACCGACGATGCCCATCAGGTTCTTCATGCCGAGCGTGGCCTTGCAGAGTCCGTGATGTTTGACGATGGGAACGTTGATCAGCTTGTTGACGCCGAGCACATCGCCGTAGACATCCCACGACTTCAGCGTCTTGCCGTTGACGGCGCTCTTGCGATACCTGCGCTCGTCGAGGATGAAGCAATCGGCGCCCGCCTGCTGCGCAGCCTGCTGAATTCCGCTGCGCGCAAAGGATGCGGGAGCGGCGTTGCAGGAGTTGTCGCTGACGATCACCTTTTTGGCTCCGGCCTCATAGCAGAGCCTGACGACGGTGGCGACCACGTCGGGATTGGTGGTCGCCGCCTGTTCGGGAAGGCGGTTCCATCCGATATTCGGCTTAACCCAGACTACGTCTCCGCGGGTGACGAATCTTCCCATGCCGCCCAGTCCGTTGACGGCCTCGCGCGTCAGCCTTCGCGCCTCGTCGGCAATCGCCGCCGGATCCTGCGGCGAGCTGCGAAAGTGCGCGATGCTCAGCGCGGCTCCGGCCGGAGCAGCCAGCGCATCGAGCGCATACGGGCCCAGCTTCAGCGCCGCTCCCGCGGCGGCACAGGCAGCAAGAAACTCCCTTCGCGACAGCTCAGACATCGGAGATCCCCCTCAAGGCTTTTCAGGACATTCCTACACCTGTTGCGGCGACCGAGGCTGTGACGCGCCTCATAGTTAAGCAAAATTCACAACACTCTTTTGTTATTGCAACTTCTGCAGCGCCTCGCGGAACAGCGTCTCCGGTCCTGTGGCGGAGCTGAAGAGCACAACGACGTAGCGGCCCTCGGCGCGCGCAAGGGCGTTGCCTTCAAAGCTGTTTGCGGCGCGAATTGCGCCCTCGACCAGCTCTGGAGCCGGCCTGCACTCGCCGGAGTTGCGGAAGTGTTCGGCAAGCTTGCGCATGCGCTCCCGCGCCTCGTCTGCATCTGGCGCCACGGAGACGAGCAGTGTGCTCTCTTTGCCGTCGATCGAGTATTTTGCGAGATACGCCGGAGCGAGAAACGCATTGCCCAGCGGGTCCTTCAGAAGATATTGCTCGGAGTGCGGCTTGCGGCCGTTCTGCGGCAGCCGCAACAGCAGCGGAGGGAGCGCGGCACTGGGTCCGATCTGTGACGAGATCGCGTGGGCAAAGCGATCGAGCGCGGCATCGGCCCCGCTGCCGAAGCCGGCCAGCTTCACGTAGTACCGTCCCTGCAGAAAGTTCAGAATGCCCTGATTGCGATAACCCTCCGCGCCCATCGCGATGAACTCGTACTCGGGCGAGCGCTCCGAGGCATAGATGCCGAAGGCGTTGTCATCCGCGCCCATGTCGAAGATATCGACGGTCACATCGGCCTCGCCGGCGCGGAACTCCTGATGCATCATCGCCTCGAGCTCGTAGAGAACATAGACATCCGCGCCGCCATCCATGTATTGGTAGAGCGTATCCGGGGTGTAGAACTCGACGGCTCCCTGGGCTGCGGCCTCGGCCGGCAGAGGCGTGGGGATGAGCTTCAGCAGTCGAGAGCGCGTCTCGGGCGGCAGCTCACGCCGGGCCGCCGAAGGCTGCGGATCCTGCGCCGGCATCGGCCGAGCAACGCTTGCGGCACAGAGGCAGAGAATCGGAATCCAAAGTATTTTGCGCGTCGTTTTTTTGCACGTCATCCTCAAATTGCCTCCGGCACAAAACTCTTACGGTCTTGCCGTTGCAGAGGCCAGCACGATGTGGTCGATGCGGCTGAGCTCATCCTCGGAGAAGCTCAGCTTCGCCAGCGCCTTGTAGTTTTCCTCGATCTGCTCGACGCGGCTTGCGCCGATCAGTGCGCTGGTGACGGCGGGCTGGCGCAAGACCCAGGCCAGCGCCATCTGCGCCAGGCTCTGGCCGCGGGCGGTGGCGATCTGTTTGAGGGCCGCTACCTGCGAGGCTCGCGCCTCGACATCGCCGGCCTTCAGGAAGACGCTGCGTGCGGCGCGGGAGTCGTTCTGCACGCCGGCGGCGTAGCGATCGGTGAGCAGTCCCTGCGCCAGCGGACTGAAGACGATGGCGCCGACGCCCTCGGCGCCCAGCAGATCGAACAGTCCCTGCTCGGGAGCGCGCACAAAGATCGAGTACTTCGGCTGATGAGTCAGGCACGGAGTTCCGAGCTGGCGGAGAATTCGCAGCGCCCGCGCGCTTTGCTCGGGATTGTAATTCGAGATTCCGGCGTAGAGCGCCTTGCCCGAGCGCACGGCCTGGTCGAGCGCCGACATCGTTTCTTCCAGCGGCGTCTGCGGATCGGGGCGGTGAGAGTAGAAGATGTCGACGTAGGCGAGCCCCATGCGCTTCAGGCTCTGGTCGAGACTGGCGAGCAGGTATTTGCGCGAGCCCCACTCGCCATAGGGCCCTGGCCACATCTGGTATCCGGCCTTGGTGGAGATGATGAGTTCGTCGCGATAGGGCGCGAGATCGGCGCGCAGGGCGCGTCCGAAGGTTTCTTCGGCGGAGCCCGGCGGCGGACCGTAATTGTTGGCAAGGTCGAAGTGGGTGATGCCGAGATCGAAGGCGCGGCGCAGCATCGCGCGGCAGTTCTCGTAGCTGTCCGCGCCGCCGAAGTTGTGCCACAGGCCCAGCGAGAGCGCCGGAAGCTGGATGCCGCTTCGTCCGCAGCGCCGGTAGATCATCTTCTCGTAACGTCCGCTTGCCGCCAGATACGTGCGCATCGAGATGCCTCGCTCCATCGGGAAAAAATCGCGCGCTGCTCGGAAATTGCATTGTACTCCGCGCATCCGCGAAGGGATTTACTGCCGAGAGGCGATTTCCTCCGGGGTGGATAGTAGACTCTAAGTGAGCGCATTGCCGTGCGCTCTTTCCTCGAATCGCGAAGGCTGAAGTTTTGCGCATCCTGTTTCTCAGCATCAACTATTGGCCCGACCAGACCGGTATCGCCGCCTTTAACATCTGGCGATGCGAGTATCTTGCCTCGCGTGGCCACCAGGTCACCATCTGCACGGGGCCGCCATATTATCCCGAGTGGCGCGTGCCGGAGGGGTATCGCAACAAGCTTTTTCAGCGCGAGCAACGCAACGGCGTCACGATTCTGCGCTCGTGGATGTTTGTCCCGCAGCGGCTGAACACAAAGAAGCGCATCCTGCATGAGGCGTCGTACCTGACCTCGTCGTTTGCGCGGGCGCTTGGCGCCGGCAAGCCCGATCTGATTTTCGTTGTCTCTCCGCCGCTGGGGCTGGGATTGACGGCCAGCGCGCTGAGCCGGCTGTGGGATGTTCCGTTTGTCTTCGACGTCGAGGATCTGCAGCCGGATGCGGCCGCGGAACTCGGCATGTTGAAGGGGAAGCGGGTGCTGCGCGCGCTCTACCGGGTTGAGAAGATGGCCTACGATCGGGCGGCGCTGGTCAGCTCCATCACGGAGGGGATGCGCCAGCGAATCGTGCAGAAGGGAATCGATGCGGAGAGGGTGATTCTGCTTCCAGCGCGCGCCGACTCAACGTTGTACACGCTTCGCGAGCGACGCAGCGCAGCGGAGTTCCGCAGCAAGTACGGCCTCGAGGGAAAGATCGTCGTCTCGCACTCCGGCAACATGGGAGTGAAGCAGGGGCTGGAGGTGATCCTGGAGGCGGCAGAACGCTCTCGCGAGCGCGATGAGCTGCGGTACTTCTTCGTGGGGGATGGGGCGATGCGGGCGCAGCTTGAAGAGCGGGCGCGAAGCCGCGCTCTGAAGAACGTCATCTTTCTTCCGGTGCTGGAGCAGAGCGAGTTCGAGCAGATGCTGGTTGCGACCGATATTGCTCTCATCACGCAGCAGCGAACAGTCTCCGACATCGTCTTTCCCTCGAAGACGGTGACGCTGCTCTCGGCGGGCTGTCCGGTGGTCGCCTCGGTGAACTCAGGCAGCGAAGTCGCGCGGGTGATTCAGCGCTCAGGAGCAGGGGTGGTGGTGGAACCGGAGGACGCGGAGGAGCTTTTGCGCGCCATTGTCGATCTGGCCGGGCGTGGTGAGACGAGGGCGGCGATGAGTGAGAGAGCTCGCGCCTTCGCGGAGGAATCCTGGGACGAGCGCCGTACCCTTCCCGTCATGGAGCAGCAATTGGAGGAGTGCGTGCGGAGGTGGCGGGCGCGCAGGTAGGGTGACGATGGTCGAGCGGCTGGCGGTAATCCGGCCATTCAGGAGCATTGTCCGGTGGAGTTTTCTGCCTTCCGCTGCACGATCTTAGCCCCGCTCTAAGAGCAATTGCCGAGTGCGTAGCGGCCGTGATTTCCCCCATATTGGTGCGGGTTCACACGAGTGTGTCTGCCTTGACAAGCAAAAGTTGCTCTCTTGATAATCGAGATCAGACCTAGATTGCAAGCGATTTGCTGTCCTTGTTTTTCCCGCCATGCGGCTTCAAGGAACCTCGTCAAGAGCCATTCCAGTGTCGTGAATCCAGATACTGCGGAAGACATGTCTGGCGGGATGGACGGAGGCCTCTTCAGGAGAGCGTTCGTGGCGAGGCCAGGTCCCTGTATCTCGAAAACCGGCTGGAGGGCAAGTGGCCACGAGTTCCAATAAGAACGAGCGACAGAGATCCTGCGCGGAGATGGATGACTGCTTTTTCGGACTTGCCGGGAGCCTTTCATGCGCGAGCTGAATCAGCCCTCCCTGACAGCGTCCAGAGGCGCGTCCCTGGCGCCCATGATGAACAACAGCTCCTCCGAGCAGGAGCTGACGCTGAATGAGATCTGGCGGGGAATTTATAAGCACAAGCTCATCGTTCTGTGCGTGACCGTAGCGGTCTTTGCCATTGTCCTTCTCTTCACCATGCTCTCGCCGCGCGTCTATGAGAGCGTAGCGCGCGTGCAGGTGGATCCGAACCGTTCCTCCACCCTGGGCTTGGACGACATGATCAGCGCCAGGCTGGGCGCGACCAATAGCGGCGAACAGATACTGGCCACCGAGGTTCGGATCATCCGGAGCGACACGGTCGCCGGCTACGTGATCGAAGCGCTGGGATTGGCGAAGAATCCGACGTTTGCCGGTATCAAGGGGGCCTCCGAAGCCACGGGCGCCGATCCGATGAAGATGAGTCCGGCGGTGAGAGAGCGATTGATCAATCGCTTCCACAAATCGCTCAAAGTGCAGGCGCTGCCCGATACGCAGATCATCGAGATTCGCTTCCAGAGCACCGATCCCAAGCTGGCCACCGATGTGGTCAATACCCTGGTGGAAAAGTACATGGAGCGGACCCTGCAGACGCGGTACGAGGGCGTGGTGCAGGTATCCAACTGGCTCTCCAGGCAGATGGAAGAGCTGCAGAACAGAGCGAACGAATCGCAGCAGAAACTGGTGGAGTTCCAGAAGAACAACGATATTCTCGGCACCGACGAGAACGACAACATCGTGATCGACCGGCTGAAGCAGTTGAACCAGGAAGCCACCGACGCCGAGGCCGACCGGAT
>Ga0326727_10024903_pt1 | contig 11272 bp, 3 predicted proteins | sample MB2enrmetagenome_FD_207643 | JGI IMG/M metagenome (GOLD analysis project Ga0326727, IMG submission 207643) | Lab enriched peat soil microbial communities from McLean, Ithaca, NY, United States - MB29MY | ecosystem: Environmental > Terrestrial > Soil > Wetlands > Peat | place: USA: New York... | reverse complement strand
GTATGAATGCGTATTTATACTTACTCTCCGCCGCCCGGAACTGTGCCCCATCCTGACAGGCTAGCCCCTCCCACGGTCGCCGATCGGTCGTGGGTGCACACGGGTAACCCGCTCGGTAATCCTCTCCGGAGCAGGACGAGTGCCGTCCTTCTTTTGTCACCGCGAGCGAGTGTTTTTGATTCTAGCCGGGTGGGACCGGGAGGTCCATTGACGGCCTTCCGAAGACCTCCCGGGCGCGTTGGGACCTTGAAGTGTTTTGGTGAGGACCTTGGTGGGTCTTAGCTGACACCGCCCGGTTCGAGGCTGACCATGTATGCCCGTTTTGTCAGAAAGTCTAAAGCCTGCTTCAATCGTGAATACGATGAATTGTCGACCCGTAACCACGCTGACGGGCGTGGCCGCGCCGACAAACCAACGACTACCCGAAAGGAAACCATTGAGAGTCTGACATGAGCCTCTTTAGACGCACGGCGGCTGGGTCGGGTCTCGCAGTCGCCCTGGGAGCGGAAGCCTAGGGTTAGCGTTTTTCCATTCACCGGGAGAAGGGATGAAAGCACAGGTCCTGTCGCGGCGCTACCGCGCCGTAGGGTTTGCCATCGCCGTATCTATCATCATGCTGGGTGCCGCTGCGCTCGCCCCGGTCGGGGCGATGGTGGGTTCGGGGGCGTCGTCCGGAGGCGCGATCACAACCCGAACGGTGACGATCTCATCACCGAACCCGGTTAGAAATTCCCCCAACCCGGCCTACACTGTCTCGGTCGACGGTGCGAATGTGGCGGTCGTCCCCTCTCCCTCGTTGCCTAGCGTCGGCGGAAGTCCGCGCGTTTCGGTATCGACTAGCGCTGACGTCCTAGAGCCGACGGCTGCCCCCGCCCTTGTTTCGACCGCCGTTTCCCCGGGTGGACCTGACCTCTCACCCGCGATCACATCGAATCTCGGTGACCCGCTGTTGGTGGCAGGGACCATCATGCCAAATTCCCCCGGCATTGATACCGGGCAAGCCATCCTGCTGACGGCCAACGCCTCCCAGGGAACCGCGCCCTACACGAACTACGCCTGGTACTCCACCCCATCCGCAACAACGGCAGGAACCACTTGCGGCCTATCGGGCTGGGGGCCGGTCGGGTCGAACTCGGGGACCTATACGACCGCCTCGCTGACGGTCACGACGTACTATTGTTACGTGGTGACGGACAGTGACTCCAACATCGCAGACTCTCCGGCGGACCAGGTCACGGTGAATTCGGCGCTCACGGCGCCGGGAACACCCACGCTGAGCGCGGCGAAGCTCGACGTCAACCAGCCGCTAACGGTGACCGGGACGACCCCGGTCACGGGGACGTCACCGTACTCCTGGCAGTGGTTGGTCGAGGTGAACGGAGCGGGCGGGTATGTTAACGCGGCCCAGTGCGGCGCGTCGGCGAGCGGTAGCGGGGCGGGCGGGGGGACCCAGGAGAAATGCACCATCTCGGCCGGCAAGCTGACCGTCGGGGACTCGTACGCCTTCGAGCTCAAGGTGACGGACAGCGGCTCGCCGCCTGAGACGAAGACGTCGGCGGCCACCGCGAAAGTGCCTGTGGCCTCAGCGTTGACGCAGGCCGCCGCTCCGACTCCCAGCCCGACAGCACTACCGGCCAGCCAGACCCTCACGGTGACCGGGACGATACCCTCGACGGGGACGGCGAAGTACTCCTGGCAGTGGCTGATTGAGGTCGCCGGGGCGGGCGGCTACGTGGACGCGACACAGTGTGGTTCTTCGGCGAGCGGCACCGGCGCGAGCGCAGCGGCTCAGGAAACGTGCACCATCCCCGGTGACACGCTGACCGCAAACACGTCCTACACGTTCCAGTTGGAGGTGACAGACAGCGCGTCGACACCGGAGGTGACGACGTCACCGGCGTCTTCGACGGTGACAACGAGTTCAGCGCTGACGGCGGGGTTCGTCACCCCCCTGTCTCCCACCATTGACAGTGGGCAGTCGATCACGCTAGCGGCGAACCCCTCCGGCGGGACCCAGCCGTACACGAACTACGCCTGGTACTCCACCCCATCCGCGACAACGGCAGGAACCACCTGCGGCCTATCGGGCTGGGGGCCGATCGGTTCGAACTCGGGTACCTACACGACCGCCCTGCTCACGATCACAACGTACTACTGTTACGCGGTTACCGACACCGCCTCCACCACCGCACAATCGCCGACAGACCAGGTGACCGTGGACCCGGCCCCCTCATTCTCGGTGGAGCCGTCCTCGGAGTCGGTCGACAGCATGCAGACCGCGACTTTGACAGCGACGGTCACCGGCGGCACGGGATCTTTCAGCTGGCAGTGGTACGACCACACCGGAGCGATCTCGGGGGCGACCGGGACCGGGACCGGGGCGACGCACGGGTTCACCGCTACGGACACGGGAATCTACGTGGTCTTCACCGACACCGGCACTGCTACGGGCGCATCGCCGACGATCACCGCCGCCTCCTCACCGACGGTCACGGTGACGGTCAATCCTGTACTGCTGGCGCCGGGCGCGCCGACACCGAGCACCGCCACCAGGTTGGACGTTAACCAGTGGTTGAACGCGACGGACACGATCCCTACGACCGGCACCCCGACTTATTCCTGGCAGTGGTTGATCGAGGTGAACGGCGCGGGCGGATACGTCGACGCGACGCAGTGCTTGGTGAACAATGGCGTTGACGCGAGCGCAGGGGCTTCGGTGAGGTGCACCATTCCAGGCGGCACGTTGACAGCCGCCGATTATTACAACTTCGAGCTGAAGGTGACCGATAGTGGCTCACCGCCGGTGCCGAAGACCTCAACGGCCTCGGCCAAGGTGACGGTGAACTCGGCGCTGGTGCCGCCGCTAGCACCCTCGCCGAGCGCGTCGGCCTTGGACGTCAACCAGTCGTTGACGGTGACCGGGACGATTCCCAGCACCGGGACGTCCACGTACCAGTACGAATGGCTCTACTCGACCGGCTCGACGTACACCAAGGCCGCGGGGATTTGCGGCACATCGAGCGGCACCGGTGCGGCCGCCGGCGCGGTGAAGACGTGTTCCGTCGCGGCGAACGTGCTGACGGTGGCAGACACGTACACCTTCGAGCTGTTGGTGAACGACAGCGCGACAACGCCCGAGACGCACACGTCACCGCCCTCTGCGACGGTGACGGTGAGCTCAGCGCTGTCGCAGCCGGCGACCCCCCTTCCGAACACGACGACGTTGGACGCTGAGCAGCCGCTCGAGGTGAATGGAACCCTCCCGACGACGGGCACCTCGACCTATTCCTGGCAGTGGTTGGTCCAGGTGAATGCCGGCTCGTACGTCGACGCGACGCAGTGCGGCTCGTCGACGAGCGGCAGCGGGGCGGCCGAAGGCAGCCTTGTGACGTGTGTCATCCCGAGCGGCACCCTTGCCGCCAGCACAACCTACACGTTTGAACTGCAGGTCTGGGACAGCGCATCGCTGCCCGAGACCACGACGTCGCAAGCCTCTGCGCCGGTGACGACGAGTTCGACCTTGGTGGCGGGAGCGCCGACCCCGACACCTCCCACTATTGACAGTGGCCAAACGGCCACGTTGACGGCGAACCCTTCCGGTGGGACTGGCACGTACACGAACTACATCTGGTATTCTACTACTTCCTGGGGGACGGCCGGGACCACGTGTGGATTGGCGGGGTGGGGCTCGTACGTCCAGACGGGACCCTCGGGGGCGTATCCGACGGGCACGCTGACGACCACGACCTACTATTGTTACGTAGTGACGGACAACGTCGGGGGGTCACAGCCATCGAATTCTGCGACGGTCGTCGTGGCTCCATTGTTGGTGGCCGGGCCCCCGTCGGCGAGCCCGACGACGATTGACTATGGCCAGCAAACGTCGACGATCTCGCCTGCCGCGACGGGCGGGTCGGGTGGCAACACCTACGCCTGGTATGTGGACTCGGTGAACACGGACACGTGTGGTCAGGGAAGCAGCGTGTCCCTGGGGGCGGACCCGACCTGGACCACGGGCCCCGAGATCACGATCGCGGGGACGTACTACTATTGTTACGTGGTGACGGACCAAGGCGGAATCTCGCAACAGTCGAGCTTTGTCACGATTACAGTAGATCCCTCCTTGTCAGCCGGAGCGGCGTATGCGACGAACACCCCGGTGGATGTGGGCCAGTCCACGACGATCGAGACGAGTGGAGCGTCAGGCGGGTCCGGGCTCGCGACTTACACTTACGCATGGGCAGGACTGCCGGCGGGGTGCAGCAGCACGGCGGCATCCTTCAGCTGCACGCCGATCACCGGTGACGACTCGGGGTCACCCTACACGGTAACCCTGACCGTAACGGACGAAAATGGGAACGCGGTGGCGTCATCGTTCGCATTAACAGTGGACCCCGCTCTGGTGGCGGGGGTTGTCTCCGCAACACCGAACCCAGTGGACGTGGGTCAATCCACGCCGATCTCGACAAGCGGAGCATCAGGCGGGTCGGGGTCCTATAGCTACGCGTGGTCCGGGCTCCCCTCAGGGTGCGGGGCGCCTACCACGGCTTCGTTCAGCTGCACGCCGGCGCCGGGTGACGACCTGACGTCACCGTACACAGTGACCCTAACCGTCACGGACGGGAACGAGAACACGGCGACGGCGACATTCACATTGTATGTGGACCCGGCGGTGACGGCATCACCGTCCGCGACGCCCAGCACGATAGATGTGGGTCAGTCGACAACGATCTCGGCGGGCGAGGGCGGCGGGTCGGGGTCCTACAGCTACGCGTGGTCCGGGCTCCCCTCGGGCTGTGCCCCGCCGGGCAATGTGGAGTCGTTCAGCTGCACACCGGCGCCGGGTGACGATTCCCTGTCACCGTACACGGTCCAGGTCATCGTGGCCGACACGAACGGCGGGACGGTCACGGAGTCGTTCACGTTGACCGTGGACCCGGCGGTGACGGCATCGCCGTCCGCGACGCCGAGCACGGTGGATGTGGGCCAGGCGACGACAATCTCGGCGAACGCGGTTGGGGGGTCAGAGAGCTACGCGACGTATGCGTGGTCCGGGCTCCCCTCAGGGTGCGGGGCGCCTACCACGGCTTCGTTCAGCTGCACGCCGGCGCCGGGTGACAATCTCCTGTCACCTTACACGGTGCAGGTCATCGTGACCGACTCGAACGGCGGGACGGTCACGGAGACGTTCACGCTGACGGTGGACCCAGCGCTGGCGGCAGGGACCGCCTCCGCGACGGTGCCCACTGTAGACGTGGGTCAATCGACGACGATCTCGACAAGCGGGGCATCAGGCGGGTCGGGGTCCTATAGCTACGCGTGGTCGGGGCTCCCCTCGGGTTGCGGGGCGCCTACCACGGCTTCGTTCAGCTGCACGCCGGCGCCGGGTGACGACCTGACGTCACCGTACACAGTGACCCTAACCGTCACGGACGGGAACGGGAACACCGCGACTGCGACATTCACATTGACGGTGACGGCGGATCCGACGGTCAGCGTGACACCGCCCGGGCCTCTGGCATACGACGTGGGGCAGACGCCGTCCGCGCTGGCGGCGGCGGTGGCGTATACCGGACCGAACTCGTATACGGTCGAGTGGTACAGTTCGTCGACCTCCACGTGTGACGCCGGGTCGTTCGACACCGGAACATCGGGGCTGTCCTTCACTCCCAGCACGGTGTCGGCCGGGACGACCTACTATTGCGCGGTGGTCACGGACAGCGGCGTATCGGGATACACGTCGCCTTCGAACGCGGTGGAAGTCGAGGTGGGCGTGGCGTTGGCGGGGGGGACCCCCTCTCCGACATCCCCGACCATCGACAGCGGGCAGTCGATCACGCTGACGGCGACCGCCACCGGCGGTTCGCAGCCCTACACCTTCCAGTGGTACTCGGGCAGCACAGCAGCCGTATGCGTGGCGTTAGGATCACCAATCTCGGGGGCGACGCTCGAGACGTATTCGGCATCCCCGAGGAGCACGACGTACTACTGCTACGTGGTGACGGACAGCGCGACGTCGCCCGAGGCGCAAACTTCCTCAGCATCAGTCGTGATAGTGAACCTGGCCCTGACGCCGCCCATCGTGTCGACCGTGAGCGCGACGGCGATAGACGTGGACCAGACGTTGGTGGTGACCGGGACTATCCCGTCAACGGGAACGTCGACGTACTCGTGGCAGTGGCTGATCGCTACCAACGGAGGCGCCTATGCCTCGGCCACTCAGTGCGCTGTGAACAGTGGTACCGGGGTGGCCGGGGCGGTGACGGAGACGTGCTCCATCGCGGCGGGCACGCTAGCCGCTGGGAGTACCTATGCCTTCGAGCTCAAGGTGACCGACAGCGCCTCGACGCCGGAGACGAAAACGTCGCCGGCCTCGTCGATGGTGACCGTAAGCTCGGCGTTGACGGCAGGGGCCCCAACCCCTGCGTCTCTCGCCATCGACCTTGGACAGTCGGTCACATTGATGGCGAACCCTTCCGGTGGAACGGGCAGCTACACCTACCAGTGGTACTCCGGGATTTCGGCGGCCGCGTGCTCGGCGTTGGGGTCACCCATCTCGGGCGCGACGTCGGCGACCTATTCTCCTTCCCCCTCGAGCACAACGTACTATTGCTATACCGTGACGGACAGCGCATCCGCCCCCGAGACGCACACGTCGGTGTCCACGTCGCTGACGGTGAACCCGGCATTGACCGCGCCGGCTACCCCCACCGCGAGCGCGACAGCGCTCGATGCCAACCAGGTGCTGACGGTGACGGGAACGATCCCATCGACGGGGACGCCGGCCTACGCCTGGCAGTGGCTGGTCTCAGTCAACGGCGCGCCCTACGCTCCTGCCACCCAGTGCTCCGTGAACAGCGGCACCGGAGCCAGCGGCGGGGCTGCGGAGGCCTGCAGCATCCCTGCGACCACGCTGGCGGTTGGGAAGACGTACGCGTTCGAGCTCCAAGTGACGGACGGCGCCGTAGTGCCGGAGACTCGGTTGTCCGCCGCTTCCTCGACCATCGACGTCTGCTCAGCGCTGACCGCGCCTATGGTGCCGACGGAGAGCGCGACAAGTCTGAACATCGACCAGCCGCTCAACATCACGGGGACGATCCCGACGACGGGGACCCCCACCTACTCCTGGCAGTGGTTGGTCTCGATCAATGGCGGGACTTACGCGTCCGCGACCCAGTGCGCGGTGAATCGCGGCACCGGAGCGGTCGGAGGGGCCACGAAGACGTGTTCAATCGCCGCGAACACGCTGACGGTAGGGGACACGTACGCGTTCGAGCTGGAGGTGGCGGACAGTGCGACATCGCCCAGCACCCAACTGTCGTCGGCGACGACGCCCGTGACCGTGACGTCTCCGTCGTCGCCCTCGAGCTCCTCGTCGAACTGGACCTACGTCGGGATCCTCGTCGGCGTGCTGGTCGCGGCCGTACTGGTCGCCCTCGCCGTTGTCCTGCGCCGGCGAAGGCCTAGGGCCGGGGCCGTGCCCTCGACCCAGGTGGAACCGGCAGGGCCCGCCTTCCCTGCGAGTGGCGGTCCCGTGCCGGCCACGCCGGTCTACCTTGAAGCGGCCAAGGATGTCGGCCAAGCGCCCCTTGACGTGATCCCGTCGGCGACCGTTGGAGCGCGGGCCGCGACCCTGGAAGCGCCCGTAGGCGCCGGAGCCGAGTCCGATTTCGCTGAGCTCCTGGCCGAGCTCGACAAGCTCAGTGGAGAGGTGCGAAAGAAATCGCCGAAGGAAACGACAAACGACGAGCAGGGTGCTGAGTCGGCCAAGGAAGGGGACAAGCCCTGACCGCTCCCCTCGGTTTGACCGCTAGGAGGCAGCTCAACAGCCACGATGCCCGGACCCAATCTACCATGACGTAGGATTCACTCGCACGACTGGTCGCCAGGGTAGCACGGTTACCGTAGCCGACGTAACCGGTCCGGGCCGAACCATCCGCAGAAATCATGGTCTCGAGCACAACGCCGTCCTGATAGGGAGGCGGCTTCGTGCCGCATCGCCGGTATCGGAAGGGGCGGACCCGTGCCTCCCTGCGAGGCACGGATGGCATCTCCTCGAGAGATCCCCGCGACCGCTTCCTGTCCGCCAGCACTCTTTCCTCGCGCGGGAACTGAAATCTGGTTTGCGACTTCGCGGGTCTGGTCTCGGATCGGGACGGGTAACTCACCGACGATTCTGTCAATGACCTCGAGCTGACGACGAGTCTCAGCGATTCGACTTAACCATGGTTTCGAGAACGGAAGGTATCCCACCTCTCAGGGGAACCGTCGTATGCATCTCCCCGTCCCGGTCCGCTGGTGGGAGGTTATACAACCTGCCCTGCTCGAAGGTTTAATGCCTGTCCCGGCCGTGCGAGGGCAGACTGCCAAGCCGTCACCACGCTGAATCGCGTGGTCAGGCCGGCAGGTTTGCACTTACCAAGAAGAGGAACAAACGAGAGTCTAACATGATTCTCTCCGCACGGGGCGCCGTCAGGCTGGTCCTGGTGTTTGCCCGTGGCGTAGCTGTTCCGAGACTCCATCGTTCCAGTTCTCGAGGGAAGGAATGAAAGCACATCTCTGGTCGCCGCGAGGCCGCGCGGTAGGGTTTGCCATCGCCGTATCGATCATCATGCTGGGCGCCGCCGCGCTCGCCTCCGTGGGGGCGGTAGTGGCTCCGTCGTCGTCGTCCGGAGGGGCAAGCGCATCCCCGACGGTGACGATCTCACCGGTGAGTTCGTCCGCGGGTTCCGCAAGCCAGACCTTTACGATCACGGTCGGCAGTTCCAATGTCGTCTCGTTGTCCCATACTCCAACTCCTTCGCCTGCCGTCCCGAGTTCTACGGGATTAATGGCCGCGGCCCAGCCTCTGGGCGACCCTCCTCCTACGATTTCGGTGAGTCCAACGCAGGGCCCGGTGGAAGGATCGTACACGGTGACTGGGTCCTGGTTCACTGCGTCGTCGGGAGCGTATGTCTTGTTTGACTCAGTGCGCCAAAGTCCGAGCGCGTGTTCGGACGGGGCGTTCCTTGGGAACAAAATCAAAACGGACGCGACAGGCGACTTCTCTTGCACATTCGCAATCCCGAGCGATACCCCGGGGAGCCACAACGTGGTCGGAGAGGATACGGCGACGGACAATGTCACCACCCCGCAGGGGTTCGTGATCACCCTTCCTGCAGTAGCGGTAGGCCCGACCCAGGGCCCAGTGGGCACGACTGTGACAGTATGGGGGACGGGCTTCTCAGTTACGAGCACGGTGGAGTTAGTCCTCGATGGAGTGGCGATCTCGAGCTGCACCGGCGGCGGCTCCTTGATGACGGACGCGATCGGGGACTTCAGTTGCACGTTCAACGTGCCAAATGGGGCTTCAGGGACTCTAGTAATTGCGACCGACGTCGGCGGACAGGATGTGACCGGGACGTTCACGGTGACATTGGTGGGGGGAACGCCGACCCCGACGTCTCCAGCCATCGACGAAGGGCAGTCGATCGCGCTTACGGCGAACCCGTCCGGCGGGTCGACTCCATACACAAACTACGCCTGGTATTCCACCAATTCCCCTTCGACTGCTGGGACTACATGCGGATTGGCGGGGTGGGGAACGTCAATCCAGCCCTCTAGCTCGGCGACGTACCTGGCCTCCCCGACAAGCACGACGTATTACTGTTACGTAGTGACAGACTCTGCCTTCAACTCGCAGCCCTCGGACATCGCGACGGTGACGGTGAGCTCGGCTCCGACGATCACTTCAGGGTTGGCAACGCCGGTGGCCATGGATGTCGGGCAGACGTACACGTATTCGGTCACGGCAACGGGCGGCACGGGAACGTTGTCGTACACGTGGACAACGACCGGACTGACGGTGGTCAGTGGTTGCGGTCTCACGGACACGACGTGTGTAGTGAGCGGAAGTGCGGGTGATTACACGGTTACGGTCCTGATCGGGGACCAATCCCAGGGGACCGGGGATGTGTATCCCTCCTCCTCGTCGGCACTGACGGTGAGCTCGCCGCTGGTGGCTGGGGATGTCACGCCGGCAGCTCCGACCATTGACTCCGACCAGACGATCACGCTGTACTCGGCCGCGACAGGTGGGACGCCGACACTGTACTACCTGTGGCATTGGTCTTCCAGCAACGCGGGAGCATGCAGTTCGGGGAATCCACTCGGGACCGACACGTTCCAGACCACGGGCGGCGAGATCACGGGTGCCGGGACGTGGTACTACTGTTACGTAGTGACGGACAGCTCAGGTGCGGACACGGGTCCTGAGAGCGCGAGCTCGGTATGGGACGCCGTGACGGTGAGCTCGGCTCCGACGATCACTTCAGGGTTGGCAACGCCGGTGGCCATGGATGTCGGGCAGACGTACACGTATTCGGTCACGGCAACGGGCGGCACGGGAACGTTGTCGTACACGTGGACAACGACCGGACTGACGGTGGTCAGTGGTTGCGGTCTCACGGACACGACGTGTGTAGTGAGCGGAAGTGCGGGTGATTACACGGTTACGGTCCTGATCGGGGACCAATCCCAGGGGACCGGGGATGTGTATCCCTCCTCCTCGTCGGCACTGACGGTGTATGCCGCGCTTGCGGCTCCAACGATTTCTGTCATTCCGACGAGTATTGACAGCGGTCAATCATCCACGCTCTCCACGACCACGTCGTTCACCGGGGGCACGCCGTCCTACACCTGCCAGTGGCTGGAGGAAGCGCCGGGTGTCGGGACCTACTCCGCTCTCGGGATTTCGTTCAGTTGCATTGTCGGCGACCTGCCGACCATTTCGACCGACACCCTGACGACGGTCGGCATCTGGAGCTTCGAGCTGCAGGTAACGGACAGCTCGGACGCCGGAGCAGTGACGGCGACCTCCAACGTCGTCCTGCTCACGGTCTATGCACTCCCAGTCCTGACCACGATCGCCCCAAGCCCTGTCTCCGGGGGCGCTGACCAGGGCCAGGCGGTCACGTTCACGACCAGCGTCTCCAGCGGTGGAAGCGGCGGGGAGTCCTACACATGGACGATGCCGGGCGCCTGGACGTGCGCGGTGTCGACCACTGCCTCGATCAGCTGCTCGGTCACGACGGTCGGCACATTCTCCATCTCGGTCTACGCCACCGACTCGAACGGCGGGGTCTCGAACACGGTAACGTTGTCAAGCTACGTCGTGGACGCGCTGCCGGTCCTGACCACGATCACTCCGAGCCCCCTCTCCGGGGGCGCTGACCAGGGCCAGACGGTCACGTTCACGACGGATGCCTCACCAGGCGGAAGCGGCTCGGGATAC
>Ga0326727_10024901_pt1 | contig 11272 bp, 12 predicted proteins | sample MB2enrmetagenome_FD_207643 | JGI IMG/M metagenome (GOLD analysis project Ga0326727, IMG submission 207643) | Lab enriched peat soil microbial communities from McLean, Ithaca, NY, United States - MB29MY | ecosystem: Environmental > Terrestrial > Soil > Wetlands > Peat | place: USA: New York... | reverse complement strand
CATTGCCGCAGATCCCAAGTGCAATAAGAGGAACAATTTGAAGATTTCCCCGGAGAGCCGGTATTTTAAATGATTCGGGTTGTGATTCCCGCATCCGGTCAACTATCTAAAATACTGGTATCAAAAATGAACCAGACGTGGGCTTGGGATTCTCTGGCCCCGCCACCACTCACCAGATTATAAGTAATGCAAAAACAAAAATCCTGATCACAACTCATGACCGGGACCTCTTCACCAGCTCAGGAAGCCACTGTGCCAACGCTTGTCATCCGCCCGCCCCGGAAATGGGTGCCAGTGGACCTGCATGAGCTCTGGGCGTACCGCGAACTGATCGCGGCGTTCACCCTGCGGGACGTGAAGCTCCGGTACAAGCAGACGGGCCTCGGGATCGCATGGGCGGTCCTCCAGCCGCTCCTGACCATGGTCATCTTCACGATCTTTTTCGGAGGGTTGGCGCATATCCCATCCGACGGCGTGCCGTACCCGCTCTTTGTTCTTGCGGCCCTGCTTCCGTGGACGCTCTTTTCCGACGGGCTTACGCGTTCCACGACAAGCATGGTGACCAATTCCACTATCATGACCAAGGTATACTTCCCGCGCCTGATCATGCCGCTTGCGAGCATCATCTCGCCGCTTGTGGATTTTACAGTCTCGTTTATCATTCTTCTTGCGATGATGGTGTACTACGGTTTTGCCCCGACGCTTAACGTCGTGTTCCTGCCGCTCTTCATCCTGCTTGCACTCGCCACCTCGCTCGGGGTTGGCCTCTGGCTCTCGGCGCTCAATGTCAAGTACCGTGATTTCCAGTACACGGTCCCCTTCCTCATCCAGATCTGGATGTTTGCATCTCCAGTCGTTTATTCGTCCAGCCTCGTGCCGGCATCGCTGCGTGTCTGGTACGGTCTCAACCCGATGGCAGGTGTGATCGAGGGATTCCGCTGGGCACTGCTCGGTACCGGGGCGCCCAGCGCGATGGTGCTCGTCTCGGTGGGAATGGTTATCCTGCTCCTTGTCTCTGGCATGTTCTACTTCCGGCGGATGGAGCAGTACTACGCAGATATTGTGTGATAATAAAAGTGATTGTAGGAACTCACCTGCGAAGAAAACTGCCTTCCTCTTTTTTCGTGTTTTTGTTCTGTTGAGTGACCGGCCCTGTGGAAACAAACCGGAATAGATTGATTTTTTTGCGAAAATCAAAAAACAGATAAAAAATTTGCGGGGTTTACCAGTATGTGGTGGTTTCTGCAGAGATTATTCCTGGGTTTCTGGTATTTTGCAGGAACAAAATTGCTCCTGCGCAATGGCCGGGCACATGTCCTTCCCCGTTGACCCACCTGTCAGGAATCATACCTGTACTGGTATATATTTTAAAAATTTTCCGAACCTTCGATATCAGCGAATTCTGGTAGCATATGATCTTTTCTGATCCATGTGTTTTTTCATCATCTGCTAAAAGGGAGGTGTCTGCACCCACTGTTATTCATCATCCTTTTGGAACGGGTTTTTGGGGGCATCCTTACATTGGCCTCCTACGGCCCGGTTCTGTGCACCAGATAGGTGTGAAAAATCGTTTGTACAGAACACCGCTAAAGGGAAATTATTTTTGGCTTAAAACTGCGTCATTTTACCATCCGGCCAACAATCATGGACTTTTTTCCCGCGGTGGACACCGGGCCCCCTTTATGCTGTCCACCGCATATGGAGGGTGTAAAACGGGGCCTGATTCGGGCTTCTTTTGGCGAGGTACGATGTATCGGGAGACTCTGGTGGGGGCGGTATCCCAAGGGACTGGCCATAAATCTGCCGGGGGATGTCCCATAAAACATAGCCTCATTGTACCGGCATTTGAATGAAACTTTAATTCCCCATCATCGCATACTATTAACAGAATTATAGGATCGATCCCTTCATGTCTTCCGATCGTGTCGCCATCCGTGTCAGCCACCTGAGCAAACAATATCGTCTCGGCGGACCTCAGGAACCGTATCATACGTTCCGCGATGCGATAGTCAGTTCTCTCAAAGCACCGCTGAAGGTATTCCACAAGGCCCCGCCACTTGAAGGATTTTGGGCTTTGAAGGACGTATCTTTTGAAGTGGAGCCAGGCGAGGTTGTGGGTGTCATCGGGCGAAACGGTGCCGGGAAGTCAACGCTGCTGAAGATTCTTTCCCGGATTACTTCTCCTACGGAAGGGATGGTGGAACTGCAGGGACGGGTGGGCTCTCTGCTGGAAGTGGGGACAGGGTTTCATCCGGAGCTGACCGGCCGGGAGAATATCTATTTATCCGGTTCGATCCTGGGGATGAAACGGCGGGAGATTGATGCCAAGTTAGATGAGATTGTGAAGTTCTCCGGTGTGGAGAGATTTCTTGATACTCCGGTGAAGCGGTATTCGAGTGGGATGCAGGTACGGCTGGGTTTTTCCGTGGCTGCTTTCCTTGAACCTGAAATTCTGGTTGTCGATGAGGTACTTGCTGTAGGGGATGCACAGTTCCAGAAAAAATGCCTGGGAAAGATGGATCAGATCAGTAAAAGTGAGGGGAGGACGGTACTCTTTGTCAGTCACAATATGTCTATGATTTCATCACTTTGCAAAACGGGAATTCTTCTCGAAAATGGTAATATCCGTATCTCGGGACCTGTTGATTTAGTCGTCAATACGTACCTGAATTCCGGTCAGGTCGGTACAGGAGAAGTTGTTTACCGAGAGCGTTTGCCTGGTGACCAGCATGCAGTTCTTCATTCGGTACGCATATTAAATCAGGATGGACAAGCCACCACCAGCGTTCAAATAGATGGGCCATTCTCTATTGAGATCGAATATGAATTGTTAGAAGACGATATGCGTGTCTACCCCAATATCCATATTAAAGATGCCTATGGCCAGTATGTTTTTGTCACTGCGGATTCTGATCTTGACCCTGACAGTCTGTTAAAGAAAAAACGGGGGATCTATACATCACGATGTCTTATTCCGGGTAATTTGTTTAATACCGGTACTTTTTACACAGGGATAGCGGTAATAAATGCATTTCCGATCCACGCCCACTTTTTCGAACAGGATCTTCTCTTTTTTACCGTGCATGAACCAATAGAAGGTATCCGCACCAGACTCAGTAGCTATGCGGGCCCGGTTCCGGGTCCAGTTCGCCCCTTACTAAAGTGGGAGTTACAGGGACCTGCGTAATAAGAGTTTTAAAAGCATAGGTGTTATGAAAATGAAAATGCAAGTCATTATTCTTTGTGGAGGGCTCGGAACCCGGTTGCGTGAAGAGACAGAGTATCGCCCTAAACCCATGGTTCCGATCGGAGGAAAGCCAATCCTCTGGCATATTATGAAAATTTTTGCCCGATTCGGTCATACGGATTTTATTTTACCGCTCGGTTACAAAGGGGATATGATCAAGGAATATTTCTATCATTACCACCTGATGAGTCAGGATGTACGAATCCAACTTGGAGACCACCATGCCGTTTCATTTCTTCCCGGGGAGTCTCAGGATGCCGAAGACTGGACCATCACCCTTGTCGATACCGGTGAAACTACTTTAAAAGGAGGACGATTAAAGCGCGTTGAAAAATATCTTTCGAGTGATGAAGTCATGGTGACCTATGGAGACGGCGTTGCAGACATTGATCTCGATAAACTCCTCGCGTTCCACCGGTCGCATGGAAAGATGGCAACGGTGACCGGGGTGTCACCGGCATCTCAGTTTGGCGAACTGCATATCCGTGGTAATAGTGTTGAACACTTCAGAGAAAAACCGTCATCATCTGATCATTACGTAAGCGGGGGATTTTATGTATTTAACCGTTCTTTTTTCAAGCGTCTGACCATTGATGGGTCATGCGATCTGGAGGCCGGCCCTCTCGAGGAACTCGCTGCGGAAGGTGAACTGATGGTATACAAACATCCCGGGAGATGGGCGTGTATGGATACGATCCGGGATATGGAATACCTGAACCGGTTATGGGATACAAACGAAGCATTCTGGAAAACCTGGTGAGTTTATTTTATGGACCTTTCAGAAATTTATCACGACAGGAAGGTTCTTATCACTGGCGATACCGGGTTTAAAGGATCCTGGCTTGCACTCTGGCTCCATAAACTTGGAGCTTCAGTTACCGGTATTGGTCTGGATCCAAAAACAACACGGGACAACTACTGTATCTGTGGATTAGACTCAGCGATTACCCATTATTCCTGTGATATTCGTCATTACGATAAAATTCAGGAAATTTTTTCTGCTGCAAATCCTGATGTGGTATTCCACCTTGCAGCCCAGCCCTTGGTATCTGAATCATATAGTTTCCCTCGTGAAACCTTTGATATCAATACGCAGGGTACTGTGAATATTCTGGAATCCATTCGCCATACACCTTCCGTTCAGGCCGGCGTAATGATAACCAGTGATAAATGTTATGAGAACCGCGAATGGGTTCATGGGTACCGGGAGACCGACCCTCTCGGTGGACACGATCCTTACAGCGCTTCAAAAGGAGCGGCAGAGATTGTTATATCCTCCTATATCCGGTCTTTTTTTTCGAAAGACGGTACACCGGTTATTTCCTCGGCACGAGCGGGCAACGTGATCGGCGGGGGGGACTGGTCTAAAGACCGCATTATACCCGATTTCATGAGATCTCTTGAAGAAGGAAAACCACTTGATCTTAGAAATCCCGGGGCAGTCAGGCCATGGCAACATGTTCTTGAACCCCTCTACGGGTATCTTCTGTTGGGCGCAACAATGATCACCAAGGGACATTCATTCAGCGGTGCCTGGAATTTCGGACCAATGTACCAGAATAACCTGACGGTTGAGGGGCTGATCCGGCGATTTATCCAACAGGGAAAACAAGGAGAGATGAAAATACCGAATCCGCGCGAAAATTTCCATGAGGCCGGGTTCCTGAGCCTTGATATATCCAAGGCCGTCCATTACCTTGGCTGGCAGCCGGTCCTTGATATTGATACGATGATCCAGCTCACTCTCGACGAGTACAGGGTGGACGGCTTGTCAACAAAAGCGGTCTTCGACCAGCGGTGTGCCCATATTGATGAATATATGAGCCTTCGAAAAAGGGTGTGAACAATGGAAGTCTGTCGATCCTGCGGGTCACCGCTGCCGAAGCCATTTTTGGATCTGGGAAATTCCCCCCTGTCAAACGGGTATCTCTCAGAAAAGAACATTCATGTGATGGAACCATATTATCCCCTTGAGATCTATTTCTGCCCGCATTGTTCGCTCGTCCAGCTGGACGAGTTCGAGGCACCGGAACAGATCTTTTCATCTGATTATGCTTATTTTTCATCCTACTCGTCGAGCTGGCTAGCGCATTGCAAAGCATATGTCGACATAATGGTGAAGAGGTTTGGATATACCTCCAGTTCTTTTGTGATGGAGATTGCAAGCAACGACGGGTATCTTCTCCAGTATTTCAAAGAGCATCATATCCCTGTGAAAGGCGTTGAACCCGCAAAAAATACCGCAGAGATTGCCATTGCGAAGGGCATCCCTACCGATATCACTTTTTTTAATACCGGTTATGCAAATGATATGGTTTCCCGGAATTGCCAGGCAGATCTTATCGTCGGTAACAATGTCCTTGCCCACAATCCCAAGCTGAATGATTTTGCCGAAGGGTTACGTATTGCCCTGAAACCCCATGGCGTTATCACGATGGAATTTCCCCATCTTCTCCAGCTTATGGCAAACAACCAGTTCGATACCATCTACCAGGAACATTACTCCTATCTGTCCCTGCATGCGGTACGGTATCTCTTCAATGCGCATTATCTTGAGATTTTTGACGTCGATGAACTTCCCACGCATGGTGGATCCCTGCGGATTTATGCAAAACATCAGGCTGATAAGACCCATGAAATATCGCCCCGTGTTTTAGAACTGCTGGATAACGAGAAACGAACTGGCTTACTCGATCCGGCTACTTATGAAAAATTCCGCATGAATGTCGAGGCAACAAAGAGAGCCTTGCTCCAGTGCCTCATCTCCGCGAAAAATGAGGGGAAAACCATTGTGGGTTATGGTGCGCCTGCCAAGGGAAACACCCTCCTGAATTTCTGCGGGATCAGGACTGATTTTCTCGATTACACGGTCGATGTAAACCCCCACAAACAGAATTTATTCCTGCCGGGTACGCATATCCCCATAAAACACCCGGACCAGATACGGCACGATAAACCGGATTACATTCTCATCCTGCCATGGAATATCAAGGACGAGATCATGGATCAACTCTCGTTTGTCCATGAATGGGGCGGAAAATTTATCGTCCCCATTCCGGAAGTAAGGGTGATCGATGCATGATCTTTACCGAGACAAAGATCAAAGGTGTGTATCTTATCGAACCGGATCTTCTCACCGATGAACGGGGTTTTTTTGCACGCTCATTCTGCAAAGAGGAATTCCAGAAACACGGATTTGAAACAGATATTGTCCAGTGCAATATTTCCTACAACAAAAAAAAAGGAACTCTACGGGGGATGCATTACCAGGCTCCACCATTTGAAGAGGCTAAAATTGTTTCCTGTACCAGGGGATCGATCTATGATGTGGTAGTAGATCTGCGGAAAGATTCACCGACCTGCTGCCAATGGGTTGCGAATGAGTTAAGCGAAAAAAATTTCAAAATGATGTATATACCAAAGGGGTGTGCCCACGGTTTCCAGACCTTGGAAGATGAGACGATGGTGTATTACCAGATGACGGAGTTTTTTCATCCGGAATGCGCAATAGGCGTGAAGTGGGACGATCCGGCGTTTAAAATTGATTGGCCTATTTGTGATGATATTACTATCTCTCCGAAGGATAAAGACTATTCAGACCTTGGACAAAAATATTTTTAATATGTTATTATTCAAATCTCTTCGAAAACGGTGAGTTCATGATTATCGATGCTCATGTTCATTTATCAGAAGATGGGAAGTGGTTTAATTCCCTTTATGATTCTTCATTAACAAAACTCCTAGACTCACTTGAGGAATCAGATATAGATAAAGCAATTGTTCTACCCATCGCCCCATTTATAAAAAATGATTTTGTTAAATCGGTAACTGAAAGATATTCTGAAAAATTAATCGGTTTTTGCTCGATAGACCCGAAAGATTCCAAAGGGCTTGCTGAATTAAAACGGTGCTGCCGATCCGGGGATTTTTTTGGGGTAAAACTTCATCCTAGAATTCAACAAACTGCCATTCTTGACAGTACTATAGGATCAATTATTGAAATGGCAGCGTCATATGATTTACCGGTTATTATCGATGCTTGGGTGTATCCCCATGATACCCAAGGGATTCAAGTGATAGATTCTTTTATTTTCTTATCCTCAGAACATCCTGAAGCAAAAATCATTCTACCCCATTTGGGGGGATTTATGTATAAATCAATGCCCCGTGTAGCTTCTGAGACTAAAAACATCTGGTTTGATATTTCATATATTTTCTCACGATTCAATATGGATCTATTACAAAGGGAAATTTGCCCGGTATTAGAAAAAATTGGATACGATAGACTTATTTATGGATCTGATTTTCCGGAAGTGGGGATAAAACAATATAAACAAATTGCCAATGAGTTATTTGAATTTCTCAATTGGCCGGATGCATGGAAACATGATGTATTTTATCGAAACATAATGCGATTAATTTACATGTGATGAATTATGCGGGAAGATGAAAAAAATCAAACTATCGAGCGATATAATAAAAGGCTCGAACAGTATGGTTATGATCCGCGAACATTGGGCTGGACTAAAGGAAAACAGGATATTCGTTTTAATGCACTTATACAGATAGCGGAAATTCGAGATACTTCTATATTAGATGTTGGTTGTGGATTTGGAGATTTATATGGATTTTTAAAAAGGAAAAAAATTTCTTGTGATTATACGGGAATTGACATCAATAAGAATCTGATTACTATTGGCAAAGAGAAATATCCTGAAGCTCATTTGATATGTGCAGAGTTTGAAAATGATCCATTTAATCAGGAATACGATTGGATTGTAAGCTCTGGAATGTTCAATCACCGGATTAAAAATAACATGCAATTTATCAAAAATTCTGTTAAAAAAATGTTTAAAATGAGCAAAAAGGGGGTGGCCATAGATTTCATAAGTTCTTACGTGAATTTTAAGTATGAGGAAGTTTATTATTCAAATCCTGAAGCAATTTTTCGATTTTGCAAATCCCTTTCTCGAAGAGTGTCATTGAAACATGATTATTTGCCTTTCGAATTTTGTGTCTATATATATAGACATGATCAGTACAACCAAAATACAGAATTTATTGACAAATAGTTTGGGCTAATATTATTTTATCAGAACCCTCTCTATCAAGTGATTAATCCTATTTCTTATATTCTATTCGCACTGTCTTTTTTACTTCTTCAGCGATTAAACGTACTTCTTCTCTTCTCATCCCAGTCGCAATTAAGAAACCATGTCGGTTAGTATCATCTGAAATATGGTGAATATAATTTCTTTTTTTTACATTCAATTCAATCCTTGTCACACCATCTATATGCTGTGCCTCTTGAAGTCCGGAAATCTTTAAAATTTTCCCCTCGTCAAAAGAAAAAAAATCAAGAATTGCAGCTTTTTGCTGAATGGGTGGTATTTTAACCGGTAATGAAAATAACTCCCGAATTAATAATTCATAAACATCTATCCCGGAAATGGCTGGGATGATATCTGAGGCAATGTAGGTCCCTCCCCCTCTCGCAGCAATTTCAATGAGGTATGGTATCCCGTTGCGGATACGAAATTCAGCATGGGTAATCCCAAATGAGAGCCCAAGAGCATTTATGGCATTTTCATTCATCGATTTAAGCAAGGAACACACGATATTACAGTTATCCGGAGGATACGTGAGCCGAATGGCAACACAGGGATTAAACTGAAGATGTTTTTTATCAGATATTGCAAGAGTGTATACCCCCCCTCTGGAGACAAAGGATTCGACCGTATATTCGATCCCTTCAATAAATTCCTCCAGAATGACATACTCTTCAGTTGACTCATTTTTTGTGATTGGGAAATGAGTAATGAATTCTTCCCTTGATCGTAGAAGAAAAACGCCTTTACTTGACTGGCTGCTGGGTGGTTTGATAATGAGTGGAAATCCCGTGTCTTCGATAAACGCATCGGCTTCTTCCAACTCTTTTATTTTTATAAATTTTGGAACTGGTAGCCCCTGTTTTTGTAATAATTCTCTCATGCAATATTTATTCGTGAATCTTTTCGCGATATTCGGACCAATCCCTTTTAAACCAAGCGTCGATGCAAGTTCTGCTACGGTCCTGACTCCAACATCAGTCTGGTCAGTACAAACTGCGTCTATATGGGTGTTTCCAATATGTGACAGAATAGAACTGACATCAGTAATACTTGAAGGGATTAGGTGATCAGCATATTTTGCGCCTGGAGCATTTGTATCTCTATCGACGATCCATACTGTAAGGCCGAAATTTTTTGCCTTATTGATAAGCGGGATCTGAAATTTCCCCCCCCCAAGAATTAATAAGGTTTTTCCACTAAGGCAAGGGAGTTTTTCTGTCATAACATGATCTCGGAAAAATTCATTATTGGTCTTTATATTTTTTTAAGCAGACCGTTTCAAAAGTATTCATTTTTCTGCGGTCAATACAGTCAAACCAAAGATCTTCCTGATTTTCAATCCATTCTAATTTTTCTAAAAATTTCTCGTTAATTTCTTTTTGCGGAATTATCACGACACCACTGTCGTCACAAACGGCAATAGCATCTTTGTAATAGGTAATCCGCTTTTTAATAATTTCACTGTCCATGGGTTTTTCGTTCTTTTTATTAAAACATCCAATTGGGGTGACTCCGTACATCCAAATTGGATAATCTTCTTTAATCAATGTATGTGCATCCCTTACATTTCCGAGAACGACGATTCCGGCACATTGCTGATATAAAATAAGATATTTTGCCACCAGAGAACCAAATACTGCCCGATCTTTGCAATTGAAAAGCTCAACTATTACTATCTCTCCCTTTTTAGTGTCCTGAATTTGTTCATGGACTTCCCAGTTACTTTCATTATATCCATATACCCATTTGACCGGGCCGACTGCAAATTTCAGGCGATTTATTGATTTTATTCCCTGAATCGATCCGGATTTATCCATGCAATCTGCGATTTCTGTGGTAGATATCCTATTTCTTCGGATTAAATCGATAATTTGATCCTTAATTTGATTTTTCATATAGATCCATTCTCCTTTTCACTAATCAACTCTTTGGTTTAACAGAAATTATTTATAGGATCATTCGATTTCATCTAATCCATTAGAAATGCTATTAGAAAAGAAAGTATTGTAAATATTTCAGTAATATGATTGACTGGTTATTCATATCATGACTGATGAACTATTTAAGGAATTGAGTTGAAAAAATAAGTATATGGATGAGATAGAGAAATTTCAAAAAGAAGTCTCTGAAAATATTCATAATTTGTCAATAGATTCGGATTTACATGGGTTGTCAAAGATATGGATGAGGGAAACCTTACCTTATAAGTATACTTATAATTTTACATGGTTGGGTCGCCCGATTATCCAGTTTCCTCAGGATATTATTGCAATGCAGGAATTAATCTGGCGGATAAAACCCGATTTAATTATTGAAACCGGCATTGCTCATGGTGGTTCTCTGATTTTTTACTCATCCATGTTGGAATTGTTAGGGGGGGATGGACAAGTTTTGGGAATCGATATTGACATAAGGAAACATAACCGGGTGGAAATTGAAAAACATTCAATGTTTAAACGTATTACAATGCTTGAAGGATCGTCCACTGATCCAAAAATAGCCAAAGAAGTTTACGCGTTTTCCAAGAATAAAAAGAAAATTCTCGTTGTGCTTGACTCTCTTCATACTCATGATCATGTAGCAAACGAATTGAATCTGTATTCACCATTAGTATCAAAAGGGAGCTATTTGGTTGTTTTTGATACCAGTATTGAAGATGTACCGCGTAATCTCTTCACGAATCGCCCGTGGAGCAAAGGAAACAATCCCAAAACTGCTGTCTGGGAATTCCTTAAAAAGAATGACCGTTTTGTCGTCGATAAAGATATCGAAAACAAACTCCTGATCACCGTAGCTCCTGATGGCTTTTTAAAATGCGTCAAGGATTGAAGAAGATGGAACACATCCCTGTCGCGGGCCCTTGGATTACCCAGAAAGAGATTGATTACGTTGCCGACGCCGCAGCGCATGCATG
>Ga0326727_10024900_pt1 | contig 11273 bp, 9 predicted proteins | sample MB2enrmetagenome_FD_207643 | JGI IMG/M metagenome (GOLD analysis project Ga0326727, IMG submission 207643) | Lab enriched peat soil microbial communities from McLean, Ithaca, NY, United States - MB29MY | ecosystem: Environmental > Terrestrial > Soil > Wetlands > Peat | place: USA: New York... | reverse complement strand
GCCCAGGAAGAAAATCCTTGATCTTCTCCCATTGCAAATCACTCAATTCATAACGGCTAGGTGACATACTCCCACTTCAACAGCTTGAAACCTCGCTGCAAAGTGTATATGTCGATACGGCCTAGGGGGATTCCTGCCGGTTCGCGGCTTCCGTCGAAGATGTGTATCGACAAACCACATGCGGTTGAGTCTTGCAAATAATCTCAGAGGAAGTTTGGAGGTTCGGATGAAGAATCGCACCATGCTCTTAGTAGTTGCCCTGCTGGCCGTTCTAGCGGTCGGAGGGTATGCGGCGCACGCACAAGCTGTTCTAACCCTGCCGTCAGGAAACGTTTCGATCGGTGTCGGCTCACTTGGCTCGCTTGGCAGTTGCGTCGAAAGCTGCGCGTCTCAAACACCGGCCCCAGGGACGCCCGTCCTGCCCGCAGGCTCCAACGTCACCTCACCCTACATTGGCGACTCCGGAGACCTGGCGGGAGAGCCGTACGGCATCTATCTGGCAAGTCAGAACGCCGACAGCGTAACGCCGGGGTGCTTCTGCGAGGGCTGGGGCGCGGCCTACAACGGCTCAACTTCCGGATACGCTTCGAACGCCTATGGTGTCGGTGGCTCAATCAGCGAAGCGAGCTTCGCAACGAACGCACCCCTGAACGGGGCCGGGACAACGGCGACATCGGTTACAAATATCGGGAGCCTGCAAGTGACGCAGGCATATGCGCCCGCCACCAACACCGCCGGCGCCGGTGGAGGAACGAACAACTGGCTGTTCGAGGATACCGTTACGCTGGACAACACCAGCGGCTCCACGATGACCGACGTGGAGTATGCGCGTTCCACGGACTGGGACATCAACCCCACGGAGTTCCACGAGATCGAGACGCTCGGCGGCTGGCCGGCGACCCAATTGACATGGTCCACCAATAATGGATTCTGCGCCGACGACCCGCTTGCGATTGAGGGCGACTGCAATTCAATTGATGGCAGTTGGACGGACACAAACTTCGTTCAGAACGTAAGCGTGGATCAGGGATCGTCCTTCCTGTTCGATTTCGGATCGCTGGGCGCGGGCGACTCGACAACGTTCGATATCTTCTACGGCGCGGCCGATGACAACGCGGACGCAGTCGCCGCGCTAGGCGACGTGGGAGCGGAGGTTTACGTCCTGGGATACGCGGCCGATGGCCCTGACGATACAGCGAATCTGAATTCAGGTACCTGGATGTTCGGTTTCGCGGGGGTCGGCGGCACGCCGCTTCCTCCCACCAGCGCGGTGCCGGAACCCTCCAGCCTGGTGCTCTTGGGAACCTCCTTGTTGAGCTTGGGTGGCATGCTCCGGTATCGCCTGGGCAAGAAGGCTTAAGGGCTTAGGATCAACCGCATCATGTTGCTAGCCGGTCATGCGCGATTCGCTCTCTTGAGTGTTTTGCTCGTGACCGGCTTTTGTTTTGCCGACTCGACCGTTCCGCCGTCTCAACTCGCGTACATGTCAGGAGTCCGCAGCCTCAAAGCCGGGGATTTTGCGGGAGCGGAATCGCGGTTCCAGGAAGCTCTCACAAGCGAATCGAAGGACGTTCGCCTGCTCTCCCTCTTCGGCTTGGTCGCCGTCGAGCTGAACAAGGGGCAACCTCAAGAGGCGGAAAAGTACTTGCGCCAGGCGCAAACCACTGCGCCGGATGAACCGGCGGTCTACCGCGCCTGGGGCCGTTATTATGCGATTGAAAAGAAGTTTCCACAAGCCGAGCAATCCTTCCAAAAAGCTGTGGCCTTGACGCATGGCGGCGTGTCGGCGGAGATGGATCTGGGCGATTTTTATAACCTGGGACCTCATAAGTTCAAGGCGGCGGCGGCCGCATACCGGCAGGTCTTGGCCAAGAAACCAGACCTCGCGGGCGCTCACTTCGCGCTGGGAACAGCGCTGACAAAGCTCGGCCAGGACGCCGAAGCGGAGACCGAACTCCAGCAGGCGTCGCGTCTGGCTCCGGAGCTTCCCTTTGCCCCGGAGGCGCTCGGCGAGCTATACCTGCGCCGCCAGCAATACGACAAGGCGCTGGAAGCATTTTCGGATGCCGTGAAGCGTCAAGCCGACTTTGTGCCCGCGCACGTGGGTCTGGGAGATGCGTATTGGGGAAAAGGAGACGCATCCAAGGCCGCCGCGGAGTACACGAAGGCGGTTAAACTGGCTCCCAACCAGGCCAGCCTGCAGATCAAGCTCGCCATGATGGACGAGTGGTTCGGAAAGACCCAGGAAGCGGAACAGGCCTACCTTGCGGCTATTCACCTGGATCCCAAGGCGGCCGTGGCGTACAACAACCTGGCATGGATGACCGTTTCACAGAATACCCACGACCCTGTCAAGTTGGATCAGGCCCAGAAGTGGGCACAGCAGGCCGTGGATCTAAACCCGAAGATTCCCGCGTTCCAGGTTACGCTGGCATGGGTTTATCGCGCGCGCGGAGACCTGGGCCATGCCGCCGCTGTACTGGAAAAGTGCGCGGCCGCAAATCCGCGATCTCCCGGGGTTCTTTATCGGCTCGGTGTTGTGTATTCAGAGGCCGGGAAGACACAGCTAGCGCGAACCTGGCTGGCCAGGGCCCTCACCATGGAGAAAGATTCCAGCGAAGCGGACGATATCCGCAAGCGCCTGAGCACTCTGGACCAGGGATCATCCACGAAGCCCGCACCGCATTCCTAGCAGACGCTTCGCCATAGCCCGTTCATCCCGAGCGGCAGAAATCGGCTGTCATCCTGGGCGGTCTTTGCTCGCTGGGGTGAGGTTAGGCCCCTGTCCGTGGGGTGGTTGAGCGTTTAGGGCGGGAAAGCACGACCCTCAACCTGCTTCTCCCAACTCAGCACGAAAAATGGGTGCCCCACGTCCCGATTCTGGGACGTGAGAAAGCACGAACCTTAACTTAACCCGGGTCGTCCTGAGCGAGTTCGCGACAGCGAACGAGTCGAAGGATCTGCGGTTGCCTTTGCATCGCCCCGGTATCCATTAAAAGTCAACTCACCACTAGAGGGGGTACCCCGGGTCCCGCCTTTGGGATCCGGGAATCACCGAGGCCGGCGTCTACCGGCTACGGGCTACCGGCTGCTGGCTACAGGCGCGCCCGCCCCGCCAATCCTCACCCCCCGCCCGCAGCCGCTCCGCAGCGCCCAAAAACGGCACATACCTTCCTGTATCCCATGCAATAAATTGCAGTGTCTTGTAATTGAAGAGCACGCCGAAGCGACTAAGCTTCCTCTTTTCAACGATTTGAAAATCGCCGAGTTTGGCCGGTAACGTGCATTACACAAGGCGCAAGTGTTTCCTGCGCGACCTATCAATTTCCAGTAAGTACGCGCATTTGCAGAGTGTGCACCGTAGCCGAGTACTTGGCCTCGGGCCGGTTCTCAGAAGAAGCTCACGCCCAGGACAGCCGTGCTGTAAGCTGCTGAGGGCTCAAACCTTGAATGGAGACTGAATCGTGAAAACCAGCCTGAAGCTGCGGAATATGTTACTCGTTGCAGGAACCATCGTCGCCCTCGCTTGCCTGACTGGCACCGCGAAGGCCGGACCACTCACCACATATACCGGGGCGGACAACGATGTTTCGAGCCTGGCCCAGATGACTAACTCAGTCGCTGCGGAGTCGGCTTTCGCCGCTGCCGCACCCGGTCTCAGCATCATCACGTTCGAAACCGCCGTCCCCTCAGACGTCAGTATTGCGGGCGGCAGTATCACCAATAATTCAGAATGTGGCGCGCTATGCGGCTTTGACACAACACCCGGTGGCAGTTACTTCTATTTACTTCTTGGCGGTTCGGCCACATTCAGCTTCACCACTCCGATCAGTGACTTTGGGATGTACATTACCGGACTGCAGACCGACCTGGTACCGCAAGAAACGCTCACGTTCAGTGATGGTTCGAGCGAAACGATTGATACGCCGACGTCTACTGGCGGCGGCGGTGCGTTCATCGGCTTCACGGATACGGGCGCGAGCATCACAAGCGTGAGCTACAACGCCACAGACGATGTCGTGTCCCTCGATGACGTGCTGTACGGATCGGCAACGAGCACCGCTACCCCTGAGCCCAACAGCCTTCTGCTCCTGGGAACCGGCATCGCCGGACTTGCCGGCCTGATCCGCCGCAGGTTCGCCAAGGCGCTCTAACCCTCGCAGGACCGCTTCGCTGCTTCCATTCTGGATTCTGAAAAGCCGGGGAAAACTCCCCGGCTTTTCAATTGTGCGGCCACCGCCGATCTCAGCAAGCAAACGCACCGCAACACAGGGTACCGGAAACCTTCGAGGCCGGCATCTACAGGCTACCGGCTGTTCACGGTCCACGCCCCACGGCCCACGATCATCGATCCCCTCCCGCCCTCTGAGGCCCCGCAACACCCCCATACGGAATCTGTTTTCCTACTCCCAAACGGAATAAGTTTTCCTATTTCCTGCGCAAGAAATTCCATCCACTCGTCCTAGAATAGCAGATTGAAATCGCTAAGTGATTTGTTTTCAATGCGGAGACCATCTGCGCTTTCGGCCGGTCAATTGCATAAGACAATGCCGAGTCAACAACTTACTCTCAGGCAGTGTCGTGTCCGTCCCCGCGGATAGGTTCGTATCTGCACGCAGTTCACCGTTGCCCGGGCAGTGGCCTTGGAGGCCAGTCCTCGGAGAACGCTCAAGCCCAAGGCAGCCATGCCATAGGTTGCTCAGGGCTCAGATCTTGAATTGAGAAAGTAGCCATGAAAAAAGCGGTTCTTACAGCATTCTTCCTTGGTCTCGTTGGCGCGCTTGCCGCGGTTCCCGCCGTTGCCGACTCCACTGTCTACACCAGCGGCTCCAGCACTTGGGAATTCGACTCCTGGGACATTAGTTTCGGGTCTGTGACGGATGAATTCACCCTCAACCAGGCTGAGACCATCACAGGCTTCACGATCGACGTCTGGATTAGCTCTGGGGATCCGGTCACGAGCGTTGACTATTCTTTTGGGACCACCGCATACGATACTTCGCTCGCGACGGGCACGGCAACCACGACCGGCGCCCTGGACGTGGCCAGCAACGACTATGGCTACGCAGTCTATACGGAGACTGCCTCCTCCATCACGCCTGTGTCGCTTGCCGCCGGAACCTACTGGTTCACCCTCCAGGACGCCGTATGGTCCGACGGCGAAGACGTCTCGTGGGATGAGAACGACGGTTCGTCAATCGGGTATAGCGGCGAGGTTGGCGGACCGATTGGCGATTTCGATTGCACATATGATTACGGGTGCGGTCTCTCCGGCGGCGAGACATTCACGCTCACGGGCAACTCCTCCACCAGCCCGGTCCCAGAGCCCGGCAGCCTTCTGCTCCTGGGAACCGGCCTCGCCGGACTTGCCGGCCTGATCCGCCGCAAGATCGCCAAGGTGCTCTAACCTCCGCAGGACCGCTTCGCTGCTTCCATTCTCGATTCTGAAAAGCCGGGGAACACTCCCCGGCTTTTCAGTTGTTTGGCCCCATAATCCTCTCCGCGAAATAATCGTCAAACCGAACATGACCTCCGTAATATATGCGTCGACGGTTTCTTACCGTATCCTGAGACGTTCAGGGAAACAGAACTGAAGCAGGAGGAGAGAGAAATGATCAGTCTTCTTCTAGCAACGTATGTGAAAATGCAAAACCTGATGAAGCACGAGGAGGGTCAGGATCTGATCGAGTATGCCCTCGTCGCCGCCTTGATCCCGGTGGCCACCATCGCCAGCCTGAACAGTGTTGCCTCCGCGGTGAATAGCCTCTTCTCGACCATCGCCAGCACGCTGTAAGGGCCCCAGGTGGTACCACGCACCCAGGACCTCTGCCTCTTAACGCGAAGGGCGCAGACCGGCGCAGTGCCGGGCTGTGCCTTTCCTGTCAGATCAAATGGACGACCTCTTGAAAGATCACAGGTACCCCACCCTCGATCTCCCACAATAAGGTGCCCCATCCTTCCGCTCTCTTTGCGGAAGGGTGGGATAGCTCGAGCCTCCGCCATCCCTTTCTCGACCCCCGCAACAGTTGCAAGCCGGCGACGCCGGAGGCGGCACTGTCCGCCAGTTGACCAACGCCGCTGGCGCGGTAACCGGCATCTACGAGTACGATGCCTTTGGGAAGCGCACGATCCCCAACTCCTCGGTCTTGGATCAGGGCACGGGCTCAGCCGCGCACAGCGAGCCCCAGATTCTTCCACAACCGCAGCGACGGTCCGGCCTGGTTGATGGTGTAGAAGTGCAGGCCCGGAGCGCCGCCGCGGAGGAGCGTCTCGCACAGGCGCGTCACCACGCCGATGCCGAAGTCGACGAGCGCTGGCTTGTCGTGCTCCAGCTCTTCGAGGCGCAGCCGCACCCAACGCGGCAGGTCTGCGCCGCACCCCGCGCAGAAGCGCACCGTGTTGGCGTAACTCGTGATGGGCATGATGCCCGGCACGATGGGAATTTTTGTCTTGGCTTTGGAGCAGCGCTCCAGGAAATCGAAGTAAGCATCGGCGTTGTAGAAGAGCTGCGTGAGCGCCGCGTCCGCGCCCGCCTCCACCTTGCGCCGGAAGTTGTCGAAGTCCTCCGTGGGCCGCGCGGCCTGGGGATGCATCTCGGGATACGCGGCGACTTCGATTCTGAACCAGTCGCCGTGCTCGGCGCGGATGAAGCTGACCAGCTCGTTCGCGTAGTGGAACTCGCCCGGCGCAGCAGCGCTCATCGCCGTGGCCGGCAGATCGCCGCGCAGCGCCACGATGCGCTTGACGCCCGCTTCTCTATAACGCCGTAACTGCGCCGCCACGTGCGCCCGCGTGGAGCCCACGCAGGTCAGGTGCGGCGCGGTCTCGACGCCGCATTGCTTCACCACGGTCAGCAGGGTTTCGTACGTACCTTCCTGATCGGACCCGCCCGCGCCGTGCGTGACCGAGAAATAGTCGGGGCGCAGCGCGGCCAACTGCGCAATCACGGCGGGCAGCTTGGCCACACCCTCCGGCGTGCGCGGGGGAAACAGTTCGAACGAGAATGTGAGTGGCGAAGCCATAAATCAGGGACCAAGGGAACAAGGGAACAAGGGACCGAGTGGGGCTTTGCTTGTCCCCTTGGTCCCTTGTTCCCTTGGTCCCTGTCTTTCAGTATCTGTAGTGCTCCGCCTTGAACGGCCCATCCACCGGCACGCCGATGTAGCCGGCCTGCTTTTCGGTGAGCCGTGTCAGCTTGACGCCGATCTTTTCAAGGTGCAGCCGCGCGACCTCTTCGTCGAGCTTCTTGGGCAGCACGTAGACCTGCGGCTTGTAGCTGTCGCGGTTCTTCCAGAGATCGAGTTGCGCCAGCGTCTGGTTGGCGAAGCTGTTTGACATCACGAAGCTCGGATGCCCCGTGGCGCAGCCCAGGTTCACCAGCCGACCCTCGGCGAGGATGAAGATACTGTGCCCGTCGGGAAAGGTGTACTTGTCGACTTGCGGTTTTATATTGAGCCTGGTCACGCCCGGCGCTTCGTTGAGCCGGTCGATCTGGATCTCGTTGTCGAAGTGGCCGATGTTGCACACGATCGCCTGGTCCTTCATCTTCTGCATGTGCTCGAAGGTGATGATGTCGGTGTTGCCGGTGCAGGTGACGTAGATGTCGCCGCGGCCCAGCGTGTCTTCAACCGTGGTGACTTCGAAGCCCTCCATCGCCGCCTGCAACGCATTGATGGGGTCGATCTCCGTGACCACCACGCGCGCGCCCATGCCGCGCAGCGAGTGCGCGCAGCCCTTGCCCACGTCGCCGTAGCCGCAGATGACCGCGACCTTGCCCGCCACCATCACGTCGGTGGCGCGCTTGATGCCATCGGCGAGCGACTCGCGGCAGCCGTAGAGGTTGTCGAACTTTGATTTGGTCACCGAATCGTTGACGTTGATCGCCGGAACCAGCAGCTTGCCCGTCTCCATCATCTTGTAGAGCCGGTGCACGCCCGTAGTGGTTTCTTCCGAGACGCCGCGCCAGTCGGCAACGACCTTGTGCCAGTGCTGCGGGTCCCCGGCAAAGACTCGCTTGAGCAGGTCCTTGATCACCTGCTCTTCGTGGTTGCCTGAAGGCGTCTCGACCCACTTGTCGCCGCTCTCGAGTTCGTAGCCCTTGTGGATGAGCAGCGTGGCGTCGCCGCCGTCGTCGACAATGAGCTGCGGACCGAGGCCGCCCTTGTGCGTGAGCGCGCGCCAGGTGCACTCCCAGTAGTCTTCGAGCGATTCGCCCTTCCATGCGAAGACGGGCACGCCAGCAGCGGCAATGGCCGCTGCCGCATGGTCCTGCGTGGAGAAGATGTTGCAGCTTGCCCAGCGCACCTCTGCGCCCAGGCTCACCAGCGTCTCGATCAAGACCGCCGTCTGGATGGTCATGTGCAGCGAGCCGGTGATGCGCACGCCAGCCAGAGGCTTTTCCGCCGCATACTTGTTGCGTATGGCCATCAGGCCCGGCATCTCCTGCTCGGCGATGTCGATCTCCTTGCGGCCCCAATCGGCCAGGCTCAGGTCGGCGACCTTGTATCCCAAATCCGTGACTTCCAGTGTTGGCGCAGCCATTGTTGTTCTCCTCATTTCAAAGCGTTGATCACGCCGATGCGATCGGCAAGTGTGGGATGGTTAGGCGCGGAAGTCCGCGTCCTGCGCGTCCAGAAAGTCCACTTTGGGCGGTTCAACTCCCAGTTGGCGCAGAAGCGCGGTCACCTGCCCCCGGTGATATGTTTGGTGCTCCAGCAGGTGAACGATCATGCGCCAGAGGGTGTAAGTCCACGTGTTCCCCCGCGTGCCTATGCAGGTCATGGGTTGCTCCAGAATTTCCTCCGGCAGCGCGGCAAGATACTCCTTCATCTCCTGCTCTACCGCGTGCCACCGCTCGCGAATGACCGCCAGCGTAGGGAAGTCTTCGGGGGGCATGAACACTCGCGGAGACCGCCCGCGCCATCGCTCCAGCCACAACCACTCCACCGCCAGCAGGTGCACCAGGGTGTCGCGCACCGAAGGGAAGCTGCTACCCAACGGACGCAGAAATTGTTCCTCGTTGAGTGCGGAGCAGGCTTGCAATTGTCTATCCCGCGCCCAGTAGTTATGCGCAAAAAGCTCTTTCAAGGCGGATAACGAGATTGAACAGTCCATATTCTACCGGCCCCTCTCGCCCGCTGGCCATCCTTGTCCTGCCATTGCCTGAGAGCAGCGGTCCACCTTCCGATCCCGGTGGATTACCGGCTCTGCGGCAGCTACGACTTGCTCGCTGCCAAACATCGTCGCATCGTGATATATTGATATGTAGCAGAAATCACCGATGCCGTCAATCATCAAAACGCTCAAGGTCGTCGCCGATCCCAATCGGCTGCGCATCTTGTTGCTTTTAAAGAGCGAGGAACTCTCGGTCGCGGAGTTGCAGGAGATCCTCGCGATGGGCCAGAGCACCATCTCCACGCATCTTTCGCAGCTCAAGCAGGCCGGCCTTGTGGAAGACCGGCGGACCGGCAAGAGCAATCTCTACCGCTCCACTGGCCCTGCGGGCGGCAGCCTTTTGGAGGAGATTCTTGCGGATGCCCAGAGAGAGATTGCGGAGTTCGCGTCCGACCAGGCCGCCATGCGCCGCGTGCTCCGCAAGCGCCAGGACAAGATGCGGGCGTTCTTCGACAGCGTGGCCGGGCGGCTGGGCAAGGACTACGTGCCCGGCAAGTCGTGGAAGAGCCTGGCCGAGGCGCTGCTGCGCCTGATGCCGCCGCTGACCATTGCCGATCTGGGCGCGGGCGAAGGGAGCTCCGCTCTCTTACTTTCCCAAAGAGCCGTGCGCGTCATAGCCGTCGACTCGTCGGCGCGGATGATCGAGGTGGGCCGAGAAAAGGCCGCAAGCCATGGCGTCGAAAACGTCGAGTACCGGCTGGGCGACATGGAGGAAGTTCCCATCGGCGCCGGCGAGGTGGACCTGGTGTTCTTCTCGCAGTCGCTACACCACGCGCTGCACCCGGAGCGCGCGCTGGCTGAGGCAGCGCGCATTCTCGCGCCTGGCGGCCGCGTGGTCGTGCTCGACCTCGTCAAGCACCGCTTCGAGGAGGCGCGCGAGATGTACGCCGATGAGTGGCTGGGCTTCAGCGAAGTGGAACTCGAAGCGATGCTCGAGAACGCCGGCTTCGCCAACGTGGAGACCGCAGTCGTCGACAAAGACGCCGAGGCGCCGCAGTTTCAGACGCTGCTGGCTGTGGGGAACAAACTAATCTGAAGGCCGTCTCATGAATCGGACTTGATCGATTGATCCGCTGGCCTGCCCTTCCCGCCAGCCTGTTTTCGGACGGCGGGTCTGGCTCCCTATTGGCTATTCGCGGAAGCCGGCCGGGGCAATGCCTGCCTCGCCAGCGCCCCAATCGGATAATTCAGCACCAGCTCCGGCCGATCCACAATGGCCTGAAATTGCGCGGCAGCTTCGGCGGACTTGCCAGTCATCCGGTAGGCTAAGCCGCGCAGATAGATTGGATACATCGGCGCGATCGACAGAACCTGGTAAACCGCCGGCTGGCCCAGTTGATACCGCTCTGCAACGGCCAGATCTTCAATCGCCTGTTCCGGCCGATGGCGGCCGAGATCGCTGGCGGCGGCGATCGATGGGAGCCAGTAGCCGTTCAGGATGGTGTCCAGAGGGTATTGCTGCCGAAGCTGGGTGACGAGCGCCTGCGAGCGGGGCAAATCTCCAGCCCGCGCCAGCGCTAGGGCGGCGAGCGTGCGCACGTCCTTGGTCGGGGCAAGGCGCAGGGCTGCTTCCGAAAACTGGATAGCTCGAGTACGGTCGCCCATCTCCGCTTCGATGAGCGCACCCTGAATTTGCCACACAGCCGCACGCTCCGGAGCATGGAGACCGATCGCCAAAGCCGATGCCTGATGAATTCTCTCCAGCGCTTCGGCCGATTGCCCTTTTCCCGCCTTGGTCAAAGCGTCGAAAAGAAGCAGAATCTCCTCCCCTTCGGGCTTACCGGCCGCAACCGAAACCTGCCGGTTCATCTCCGCCTCGTTGCCATCGAGAAACGCCAACTGATAGCTGACAAGCAGCTCATCGATTTCCTCCAGATGCGTGCGATGCATCTGGTCGAGCAGGGCGCGAGCCTCGGCCGGGCGTTTGAGGCAGATCAGGACCTCGGCGAGGTTCGTGTAAACGTAGGAACGAGATGGATCGAGGCGTAATGCATCCCGGAACCCCGCTTCCGCGGCGGCATAATTGCCAAACGCGACATTCACCATGGCCGAACCATTGCGCGGGGCGAAATCGCGCGGGAACTCACGGCGCCAATCTT
>Ga0326727_10024899_pt1 | contig 11274 bp, 18 predicted proteins | sample MB2enrmetagenome_FD_207643 | JGI IMG/M metagenome (GOLD analysis project Ga0326727, IMG submission 207643) | Lab enriched peat soil microbial communities from McLean, Ithaca, NY, United States - MB29MY | ecosystem: Environmental > Terrestrial > Soil > Wetlands > Peat | place: USA: New York... | reverse complement strand
GCAGGCTTGCCCGCTCCCGCCTTCTGCTCTGCTTTGGCCATTAGGTTTTACCCGTCGCTTTCTTCTTGCCGGCAATTGTGCCCTTGCGCGGGCCCTTGCGGGTGCGAGCGTTGGTGTGGGTGCGCTGTCCGTTCACCGGCAAACCCTTGCGGTGACGCGTGCCGCGATAACTCTGAATATCGATAAGGCGCTTGATGTGCATTTGCACGTCCTTGCGCAGATCGCCCTCGACGTTTCCTTCGTCCTCGATCACCTGGCGGATGCGGTTGACCTCGTCCTCGCCCAGATCCTGGACTTTCTTGAAGGCGTCCACATTCGCCTTATCCAGAATCTTGCGCGCGCGGGGTTGCCCGATGCCGAAGATGTATGTGAGCGCGATGCGTGCCTGTTTGGTGCGAGGCAGATCGACGCCAGCAATACGTGCCATTGAAGATTCCTTTGTAATTGCGGTTATGTGCCCCCGGCCTCAGCCGTTTTGCACGGGTTAAGCGGTTGGCCCCAGAGGTTCATCGCAAGCCTTGACTCAAGCTAACTAGCCTCTTGTCAGTTGTCAGTTGTCAGTGCTCAGTTGTCAGTTCAAAATACCCGGACTGGATTGGTTCTTAACTGATAACTGACGACTGAAAACTGATAACTTACGTGGAGCGTTCCGCGGTTTGCCAGAAGACGTTAGCCCTGGCGCTGCTTGTGCTTTGCGTTCTCGCAGATCACCCTGACCACCCCACGGCGGGTGATGACCTTGCACTTGACGCAAATCTTCTTGACCGATGCGCGAACTTTCATCTGTTACTGCCCTTCTCCGCGCACAAAATCCTGGCGCGATCTATCAAAAAAGCTATTTGTAGCGGTAAACAATCCGCCCGCGATTCAGGTCGTAGGGACTCAACTCCACGGCTACGCGATCGCCGGGCAAAATGCGGATGAAGTTCTTGCGCATCCTTCCCGAGACATGGGTCAGAGCCTCGTGATTGTTCTCGAGCTTGACCTTGAACATGGCATTGGGCAGCGTCTCCGTGACCACCGCCATTACCTCAATCGCATCTTCCTTCGACAAACCGCATCCACTTCCGCCGGCGCGCTTTTGCCCAACCGGCCTGTAATCCCGAGCGTGCTACTCGGTTAAGATTCTCGCTCCGGTGGCGGTCACCGCCACCGTGTGCTCAAAATGAGCGCTCATGCTTCCATCCTTGGTGACTGCCGTCCAGCCGTCGCCCAAAACCACAACGTCGGCCTTGCCCGCATTCACCATGGGCTCGATGGCGAGCACCATGCCGGAGCGAAGTTTCATGCCCTGTCCGGCTTCGCCAAAGTTCGGCACCTGTGGATCTTCGTGCATGTGGACGCCGATGCCGTGGCCCACAAAATCCCTTACCACTGAGAACCCCGCGGCTTCAACCACCTTCTGCACCGCGAAGCCTACATCACCCAGCCTTGCTCCCGGTTTCACTGCCGCAATCGCTGCGTCCAGCGACGCCTCGGTTACCTCGACCAACTGTGCCGTCTTGGGGTCGATCTTCGTGCCCACCGGAACAGTAATTGCCGCGTCTCCGCAGTAACCGTCTACAAATGCCCCAAAGTCGACCGAAACGATCTCCCCATCCTTGAGGACCCGTTTGGCCGACGGAATGCCATGCACCACCTCGCTGTTGATCGAGGTGCACAAACAGCAGGGAAAACCATGATAGCCCTTGAAGGCCGGCCTGGCGCCCAACTCTTTGGTACGCGCCTCGGCCGCTTTCTCCAGATCCAGGGTGGTGGCGCCCGGCTGAACCAGCCCTTGCACCAACTCCAGCACCTCGCGAACCACCTGGCCCGCGCGGCGCATCTTCTCGATCTCCCTGGACGACTTCAGTACTACCGCCACTTAACCAGCTTTCAGCTATCAGCTAACAGCTAACAGTTTTCCGTTGCCGCCAGAACCGGCTAACATCTGTTAGCTGACGACTGTTAGCTGCCAGCTAGTGCTCTTCACACACAAACCCGTCGTGCGGTGCGCGTTAATGGCGCAACCGCTCGACGGCGGCAACAATTCCGGCCGCGATTTCCGCTATCGGCCGGCCTCCATCCACTTCCGCAAAGCGCCCCAAGGCCCGGTAGTGCTCGACAACCGGCGCGGTAGAGGCCGCGTAGGCGCGCATGCGCTCCTCAAAGACCTTCTCCGTGTCGTCGGCTCGCTGAATCAGCGCGACGCCATCTACGTCGCACACGCCCTCCCTCTTGGGAGGCTTGCCGTGGATGTTATAAATGCTCTGGCAGACAGGGCAATTCCTGCGCCCCGTTATCCGGCGCAGTAACTGATTATAGTCCACATGGATACTGACGGCAACCACCGGAAGCCCTCCGGCCTGCGCCGCCAGGCGCTTGTCGAGCCAGGCGGCCTGCGGCAGGGTGCGCGGGAAACCATCCAGAATGTAGCCTTTAGCCGTGTCGGGCTGCGCAAGCCGCACAGCCACCATCTCGTTGACCAGCGTATCGGGAACCAGCTCTCCGCGCCCCATGATCTCCTTGGCCATCCGGCCCAGTTCGGTGCCCTGAGCCACATTGGCGCGCAATAAATCGCCGGTGGAGATCTGCGGAATCCCCCATATCTTGACCAGTTCCTTGGCTTGTGTGCCCTTGCCCACGCCCGGCGCGCCCAATAAAAGGATGGGGCCGGGAAAGGTCTTTCGACCCGCCTCACGGCCCTGTTCGACTGTATTTCCAGAAGAAGGCATTACCAGGTTTTCCTTCCGCGAATGCGACCGGAGCGCGGGGAAAAGCCGTCATAGTGCCGCATGATCAGCTGCGATTCGATCTGGTTGACGGTATCCATGGCCACACCCACCACGATCAGAAGCGATGTGCCGCCAAAGTAAAAGTTAACCCCCAGGCCGTGCGTCACCCAATTCGGCATTCTCTCAAAGAAGCTGCCAATCAGCCAGATTTTGTCGAAGCGAATGCCGGAGATCAGGAAGGTAGGCACCAGCGAAATGATGATCAGGTAGCAGGCGCCGACCAGGGTGATGCGGGTCAGAATGTCGTTGATGAAATCAGAGGTCCGCTTGCCGGGGCGAATGCCGGGGATGAACGAGCCTGACTTGCGGAAGTTGTCGGCAATGTCGTCCGGCTTCATCACGATGGAGATGTAGAAGTAGGCGAAGAAGATGATGGCCAGGATGTAGAGCAGCTCGTACCACGGGTAACCGGGCATTAGCGCATCGAAGAGAGGTCGCCAAAAGCTGCTGTTGGTTACAAAATCGGTCTGTCTGAGCATCATCGGGGCCGACAGAATGGAGGCGGCGAAGATGACCGGCATGACGCCGCCGGAGTTGACCTTGAGGGGCAAATGGCTCGCCTGGCCGCCCATCATGCGGCGGCCGACGATGCGTCGCGCGCTCTGGATGGGAATTCGCCTCTCGCTGCGCTCCACAAAGACGATGAAGGCCACCACGGCGAACATGAACGCCACCAGCAAAAGCACTGCAACGATGGTGAATGAGCCCCACTGATTAGTCTGCACCTTCGAGATCAAATCCATCACGCCGCGCGGCAGGCCGGCAATGATGCCGGTGAAGATCAGCAGGCTCATGCCGTTGCCGATGCCGCGCTCGGTAATCTGCTCGCCCAGCCACATGATAAAAGCTGTGCCGGTGGTCAGCGTCAGCACCGTCATCAGATCGAAGCCGATGCCCGGATTGAGCACCATGTGACCGCTGGTGAGCATGAAGGCGATGCCGACCGACTGAATCGCGGCGAGAATCACGGTCATATAGCGGGTCCACTGCGTGATCTTGCGCCGCCCCAGCTCGCCTTCCTTCTGGATGCGCGCCAGCGGTTCATAGACCACGGTAAGCAACTGGAAGATAATCGAGGCCGTGATGTAGGGCATGATGCCCAGGGCGAAGATGGTCATGCGGCGCAGGTTGCCGCCGCCAAACAGGTTCATCAGGCCCAGCGCGGAACCGCCTTGCTGGTCGAAGAGCCGCTCCAGCATGGTGGTATCGACGCCCGGCGTGGGAATCCATGCGCCCAGGCGGTAGATTGCCAGGATGCCGAGCATGAAGAGCACCCGCTTGCGCAGATCGGGAATCCGGAAGATATTGGCGAACTTCTCAAACATTTCAGCCATTGTTGGTTATCCGCTTCAGGGCGTTTCCGCCGCTTAAATCTTTGCCACTGACCATCTTAACCGTGCCGGGCGCCCCAGGTCTCTATCTCGATGCCTTGGAAACCAGTTTTCCCTTGGGCGCTTCGGTCTCGCCGCCCAGAACCACGGCCTTGCCGCCGGCCTTTTCAATCTTCTCGATGGCCGACTTGGAAAACTTGTGCGCGTGAATGGTGAGCGCCGATTTCAGCTCGCCGGAACCGAGAATCTTGATCAGCGCGTTCTTGCTCGAGGCCAGGCCCAGCTTCTTATAGTCGTCCAGAGTTATATCGGTGAGCTTGTGGCCTTTGTTCTGTTCCACCAGACGATCAAGATTCACCACTGTGTACTCGGTGCGGAAGATGTTGGTGAAGCCTCGCTTGGGCAGGCGGCGGTGCAGCGGCATTTGGCCGCCCTCAAAGCCGCGCATTAAACTCGTACCAGTCCGCTGACCCTGGCCCTTGTGGCCGCGAGCCGAGGTCTTGCCCATGCCGGAGCCCATGCCGCGGCCGACACGCTTGCGCCCGGTATTTGCTTTCCGGGGCGCGCGTAAATTCGATAAATTTCTTGTTGCCATCATTCCCTCGCTGTAGCGCCGGACAGAATCAAAGTTCCGCCAACTCGCGTAAATGCAGCTTCTAGCTGCTAGCTATTAGCTCCTAGCTTTGATCTTCGGCTTACCGGCCTTTCGCTAGAAGCTAGAGGCTAGAAGCTGAAAGCTAGTCCTCAAGTATCCTCACCAAATGCGGAACGGCCTTGACCATGCCGCGAGTGGATTCCGTGTCCACGCGCTCGACAATCTGGTTGAGCCGCGTAAAGCCCAGTCCCTTGACCACCAGCTTGTGCTTTTCCGGCGTGGAGTTTTTCGAGCGGTAGTACTGAATGCGAATCATCTTGGTTTTCGCCATGGCTTAGAGCTCCTCCGCCGACTTGCCGCGCATATTGGCCACTTCAGCCCGGTCGCGCAACTGCACCAGGGCGTTGAAGGTGGCCTTGACGACATTGTGGGGGTTGGGCGAACCCAGGCTCTTGGTGAGCACATTCTGCACCCCGGCCGAGGTCATCACCGCGCGCACCGCGCCGCCAGCAATCACGCCGGTGCCTTCGGGAGCCGGCTTGAGCAGCACCTGCCCGGCGCCGTAACGGCCCAGAACCAGATGAGGAATCGTGGTATCTGTCAGATGGACATGGATCAGGTTCTTCTTGGCCGCCTCAATCCCCTTGCGAATCGCCTGGGGAACTTCTTTGGCTTTGCCGGAACCGTGGCCCACCACGCCCGCCAGCGCGTCGCCCACCACCACCAGCGCGGCAAACGACATATTCTTGCCGCCCTTGACCACCTTGGTCACGCGATTGATGGAGACCACCTGATCCTTCAGGTTGTACTGGTTTGCATCGAGTTTCTTCTTCAACATCGTCATTGCTTTCTCCAGTGGACAGTGGTCAGTGAACAGTGATCAGTTTTTTTCTATTCCCTATTCCCTATTCCCTATTCCCTGTTCCCTGTTCTCAGAACTCCAGGCCCGCCTCGCGGGCCGCATCCGCCAGCGCTTTGATGCGCCCGTGATAGAGGTAGCCGCCGCGATCGAAAACCACCTGCTTGATGCCCTGTTTGACGGCCAACTCGGCCACTTCCTTGCCGATCTCCTTTGCCGAGGCCACATTGCCGCCGTTCTTCATCTTGATGGACGAGACCGAAACCAGAGTCTCGCCCTTCTGGTCGTCGATCACCTGCGCGTAGATGTGGTTCAGCGAGCGATAGACATTCAGCCGCGGCCGCTCCGCGGTGCCGGCCAGCTTGCGGCGAATGCGCTGATGAATGCGCTGGCGGATTGCGTTTCTCTTGGTCTGCGTAATCATGGTCTCTCTCACCTATCAGCGGAGCCGCCCCGCAGCCCCGTTCGGTTGTTGATCCTTCACTTCGTTCAGGATGATCGCGCGAGGCTCAGACGCCTCGCAAACGCGATCACTTCGCTCCCGTCTTGCCGGCCTTCTTCTTCAGCCTTTCGTCGGAGTAGCGCACGCCCTTGTTTTTGTACGGATCAGGCTTGCGCAGCGAACGCATATCGGCCGCCACCTGGCCCACCTTCTGCCGGTCGATGCCGGTGATGGTCAGGTGGGTCTGCTTGGGGTCAATCGCAACTTCGATGCCCGTCGGCAGCGGAACTTCAATCGGGTGCGAGTAGCCCAGCGTGAAGACCACCGTGCCTTTGCCCTTCAGTTCGGCGCGATAACCAATGCCCACAATGTCTAATTCCTTCTGCCAGCCTTTGGTAACGCCGAGTACCGCGTTGGCCACCAGCGAGCGCGTCAGCCCGTGCATCGCCGCCTGGCTGTCGTTCTCGCGATTGACGTGCAGCGCGCCATCCTTGGTTTCCAGCGTAATGCCGGGCGCGATCAGCGCCGAGACCTTGCCCTTCGGCCCCTCGACCACAACCGTGTTGCCCTCGACCTTGTACTTGACGCCCGCGGGCAGCGGAATGAGTTTCTTACCAATACGCGACATCGATTCAATCCTTCATCTGGCTTGCGAGTCCCGGCGGAGCGATTGCTCCTCGTTCCACTGCAGCCGGTAAAACAGCTTTTAGCTGCTAGCTATTAGCTTCCAGCTCATTTCGCTCACTCCAAGCCTTTCGACTCAGCACAAAAGAGCTAGCAGCTAGAGGCTAGTAGCTGCACTTACCACACTTCGCACAATAATTCCCCGCCGACGCCCTCGCGGCGCGCCTGACGGCCAGTCATCACGCCCTTGGGCGTGGTGAGAATCGAGATGCCCAGGCCGCCCTGAACGCGCTTGATTTCGTCGCGGCCGATGTACACTCGGCAGCCGGGACGCGAGATGCGCGCCAGATCGCGGATGGCCGCTTCCGTGCCGCCGTACTTCAGGTACACGCGCAGCACCAGCTTGCCTTCCTCTTCCTGGGTCTTGTAGTTCGAGATGTACCCCTCCTCCTTGAGGATGCGGGCAATCTCGGTCTTCAGCTTCGAAGCCGGCACATCCAGCTTCTGGTGATGCGCCCGGATCGCATTGCGGATTCGCGCCAGAAAATCGGCTACTGGGTCGGTCAAACTCATTCCTTCTCCTTCATTCCCCGTTCGTCCGCATAGCGGAAACCAGCGAGAATGTCTACAACAGCTTCTAGCTCTTAGCTGTTAGCTTCTAGCTCATTTTGCCGGAACATGCTCGATTAACTAAGCACGAACAGCTAGAAACTAATGGCTAATAGCTGCTTTTCTACCAACTCGACTTGACGACGCCGGGAATCTCTCCCTTGAGCGCCAGCGCGCGGAAGCACAAGCGGCAGACGCCGAACTTGCGCAGAAAACCTCGCGGCCGCCCGCAAAGCTGGCACCGATTGTGCTTGCGGCAGCTGAACTTCGGCTTCCGCGCGTCTTTCACCCTTTTTGCAGTGGTCATAATCTCTCTTATCCCCCTACGCGCCCTGGCGGAAAGGCATGCCGAAGGCCCGTAAAAGCGCCCTCGCCTGGTTGTCGTCCTTGGCCGTGGTCACGATGGTGATGTTCATGCCCTTCATCTTCTCCACCTTGGAGTAGTCGATTTCAGGAAAGATCAGCTGGTCCCTCAATCCAAGCGTGTAATTGCCGCGCCCGTCAAAACTCTTCGTCGACACGCCGCGGAAGTCGCGAACTCTGGGCAGCGCCGTCGAGATCAGCCGGTCCAGAAACTCGTAAGCCTTCTCGTTGCGCAGCGTCACCATGGCGCCTATCGACATTCCCGCCCTCACCTTGAAAGCCGCAATCGACTTTTTCGCCTTGGTGGTCACCGGCTTCTGTCCTACAATCGCCGTCAGATCGGCCACCAGAGGGTCCAGTAGCTTGGCGTTTTGCGTGGCCTCGCCCAGCCCCATGTTGACAACGATCTTCTTCAACTGCGGAACCGCCATCGGATTCTCAAGTCCCAGCTCCTTTTGCAGAGCCTGCTTGATTTCCTTGTGATACTTCTCTTTCAGCCTTGCCGCCATAATGCTTTGCTCTCTTTCTTCCGGCGCTCGGATTGGCTCTCTAGCCGTTTACCGTTGCGGAAGGTGCTTGCCGCACGGGCGGAGTTTTTCTCGTTCCGTGCCGCTCTGGTTCCTCGGTGAACGATTCACTTCTTCACTCGTTCACTTCTTCACTGCAGTTCCTACTTCTTCGTCGGCAGCAACTGCCCGCACTTCTTGCAGATGCGGACCCTGACGTCGCCGTCAATCTTCGAACTCACCTTCGCCGGGCCGCAGTTAGGGCAAACCAGCTGCACATTGGAGACATCGATGGGCGATTCCTGCTCGGCGATGCCGCCCTTGGTGCGCTGGCCCCGCTTGCTGGAAACCGTCTTCTTGACCACGCGCACATGCTCCACCAGCAAGGTGCCGTTGTCGGGAAAAACGCGCAGCACACGGCCCGTCTTGCCCCGGTCCGCGCCCCTCAGAACCTTGACCGTATCATTGCGATGAATATTCAAACTCGGCATCTTCTCTCCTACACAACTTCCGGCGCCAGTGAAACAATCTTCAGAAACTTCTTCTCGCGCAACTCGCGGGCCACCGGCCCAAAGACGCGCGTGCCTACCGGCTCGTGAGCATCGTCGATCACCACGGCGGCATTTTCGTCGAAGCGAATATAGGTTCCGTCGCGCCTGCGGTGCTCCTTGCGGGTGCGGACGATAACCGCCTTCACTACCTTGCCCTTCTTGATGGTGCCGTCGGGCGAGGCCTCTTTTACCGCGGCGGTCACCACATCGCCCAGGCCGGCCTTCTTGCCCAGTCCGCCGCCCAGCGGCAGAATCACTTGCAGCTTGCGCGCGCCGGAGTTGTCGGCTACCGCGAGCATGGTTCTCATTTGCACAGCCATGGGTTCTTCTCCTTACTCGCTCTACGCGCTAATTGGCAATCTTGATGTCATCCGGAATCGCCGCGTCCTCGAGTTGCCCCAGGGCCGAGCGCCGCACGATTTCTTCCAGAGACCATCGCTTCAACTTGCTCAACGGACGGGTCTCGCGGATGCGCACCACGTCGCCCATACGCGCCGAACTCTGCTCGTCGTGGGCATAAAACTTTTTCGTCGTGCGCACGATCCGCTTGTACTTTGAGTGCGCCTTGCGCATCTCGACCGCGACCACAATGGTCTTCTGCATCTTGGTCGAAACCACCTGGCCAACCTTCTCGTTGCGCCGCGCGCCTGCGGCCGCCGGCGTCTGCTCTGCCTCTTGAGTCGCCTTCATTTGCGGGCTCCCTTCTTGCTGTCCGCGGCCGCGCCGGCATCCGCGCCGGCATCCTTGAGCGCGCCGCGAATGCCCATCTCGCGCTCGCGAGCCACGGTCTTGATCTGTGCGATTTCCTTGCGCAACTGGCGAAGCTTCTTCGCTCCGGCGCTCGGGTCCGTCGCCATCTGAAAGCGAATCCGGAACAACTGCTCGGCGGAAGTCTTTTCCTGGTGCGCCAGTTCTTCGTCGCTCAAATTGCGAATCTTCTCGAGTTCCATCTTTTTCTTAGCTCCTAGCTTCTAGCTTCTAGCCTCATCCTGCTCGCCCATAACTCTTCGATTCAACGTGAAGAGCTAGAAGCCAGAGGCTAGCAGCTAAAAGCTGCATTTCTACTTGGCCGCGGCCTCGGTCTTTTCCTCACCCGGCCGCATGACGAACTTGGTCAGCAACGGCAGCTTGTTCGACGCCAGCCGCATGGCCTCTTTCGCGGTCGCCAGGTCCACGCCTTCCATCTCGAAGAGGATCTTGCCCGGCCGCACCACCGCAACCCAGTGGTCCAGCGCTCCCTTGCCCGATCCCATGCGGACTTCGGCCGGCTTCTTGGTAATCGGCTTATCCGGGAACAGGCGCAGCCAGATCTTGCCGCCGCGTTTGATGAAGCGAGTCATGGCGATACGGCTGGCCTCAATTTGCCGGTCGGTGATATAGCCGCACTCCATGACCCGCAGGCCATATTCACCGAAGGAAAGAGTAGACCCGCGCCACGCCTTGCCGCGCCGCTTGCCCTTTTGCTGCTTGCGAAACTTCACCTTCTTTGGCATCAACATAACGAAAACCCTCGAAATAGCAGCTGACAGCCTACAGCTAACAGCTAACAGTTATCTTTCTCTCGGCCATCCAGCTGTCAGCTGTTAGCTGTCAACTGATAGCTGCTCTTAAAATACCGTCGTGCCCACCGGCGCCGGCTGACGGCGCTTCTGCTCGTAGATGTCGCCGCGATAGACCCAGGTCTTGACTCCGATTACGCCGTAGGTTGTGTTGGCCTCGGTGAAGCCGTAATCGATGTCGGCACGGAGCGTGTGCAGCGGCAAACGCCCCTGCAGGTACCACTCCGAGCGGGCGATCTCGTTGCCGTTCAGCCGGCCAGAAACCCTCACCTTGATTCCTTTGCAGCCAAATCGCAGCGCCGAGTCCACGCTCTTGCGCATGGCACGACGGAAGCTGACCCGCTTTTCCAGTTGCAGCGCGATTGCCTCGGAGACCAGTTGCGCATCCAGCTCGGGCTTGTTCACCTCGATGATGTCGATAAAGACTTCGCGATTGGTGCGCTTGCCAAGCTCCGTCTTGAGCTTCTCGATCTCCGCGCCCTTGCGGCCGATCACGATGCCCGGCCGGGCGGTGCGGATGAGAAAGCGCAGCTTGTTGCCCGGCCGTTCGATCTCCACAGAGCTGACGCCGGCGGCCTTGAGCTTTTCGCGCAGCTCCGCCTTGAGCTTCACGTCCTCGACCAGCAGCTTGGCATAGTCGCGCTCGGTAAACCAGCGTGAACGCCACGGCTTGTTCACTCCCAGCCGGAATCCGTAAGGATGGACTTTCTGTCCCATGCTATTTCCCTCAAAACCCTTCAGGCCTATTTGCCGGCCTTGTTCTTGGTTGTCTTGGTTTCCTTGGCCGCCGCCTTCGGCGCCTCGGCCTTCCCCTTGGTTGCCGTGGGCGCTTCTTCCTTCGCTTTGGTAGCCGCCTTCGGTGCTTCGGCTTTCATCTTGGCTGCCTTATGCGACGTCTTTGGCTCCTCGACTTTCGTCGCCTTGCTTGCCTTTGGCGCCGCGGGTGGTTCTTCCACCTTGGTCACCATGCCATGCGCCGCCTCGCGCTCGGCCACCGCCAGAACGATGTGCGTCAGCCTGCGCTGATAGCGGAAGGCGCGGCCCATCGGCGCCGGGCGGAT
>Ga0326727_10024896_pt1 | contig 11275 bp, 10 predicted proteins | sample MB2enrmetagenome_FD_207643 | JGI IMG/M metagenome (GOLD analysis project Ga0326727, IMG submission 207643) | Lab enriched peat soil microbial communities from McLean, Ithaca, NY, United States - MB29MY | ecosystem: Environmental > Terrestrial > Soil > Wetlands > Peat | place: USA: New York... | reverse complement strand
TAGCGGGTGCCGCCCTTGGTCGGGCCGAGGGTGAGATGGTGCTGCACGCGATAGCCCTGGAACACGACCTCGCGGCCCTCGTCGGTGTGCACCGGAAGCGACACGGTGATCGCCCGCTTGGGATAGAGCAGCCGGTCGCGCTCGCTCTCGGGGATGCCGAGGTAATCGGCGACCGTCAGGAACTGTTCTCGTGCCATCTCGAAGACAGGGCCGGTATAGATGTTCATCTGGCGTGGTCTCCTCGTTGCGGCTTGCGTGCGCCGTTTCTCTATTTTAGCCAGAATGTGGCCGAAGTTCGTTAATCGCCCAGCCCAGGCAGGGCCGAGGAGCCGACGCCTACCGCTTGGGCGGCGGCGCCTTCTTGGCCCGCGCGCCGCCGGCGGGGCGCTTGGCGGCGGCGCTGCGTTTGGCCGCGGCCTTGGGCTGGGCCCTGGCGCCGGCGCCGGCGCGCAACTCGGCGATGGTCGAGCGGGTGGTGATCTGCTCGGGGTTCATCGCCAGCTCGATGACCGCCGGGCGGCCACTTTCGACGGCGCGGCGGAACGCCGGCGCGAAGCCCTCGGTCGTCGCCACCAGTTCGCCGTGGCCACCGAACGCCTCGATGAACTTGACGAAGTCGGGGTTGGTAAGCGCGGTGCCGGAAACGCGGCCCGGATAGAGGCGCTCCTGGTGCATGCGGATGGTGCCGTACATCTGGTTGTTGAACACCAGCACGATCGGCGCCACGCCGTGATGGAAGGCGGTGGCCAGTTCCTGGCCGGTCATCAGGAAGCCGCCATCGCCGACCAGCGCCACCGCCTGCCGCTCGGGAGAGGCAATCTTGGCGCCGACCGCTGCCGGCACCCCGTAGCCCATGGCGCCGGCGATCGGGCCGAAGAAGCGCTGCTGGTCGGCGAAATTGATGAAGCGCGGCGCCCAGGCGGAGAAGTTGCCGGCATCGCAGGTGACGATGGCATCCTCCTCCAGCAGCCCCTCCAGCTCGCGCATGGCCTGCCCCAGGTTGAGCGATCCCTGGTAGTGCGGCACCTCCCGCCAGGCCTGGCGCAAGGCGCGCAACTCGCGGGTCCAGGCGCTCCAGGCGGGCTTGAGCGGCGCGAGCGAGGCCGCGGCGGCGGCGAAGGGACCGACGTCGGAGGCGATGCCGAGGGCCGGGCGGTAGACCCGGCCGATCTCGCCGGCATCGGGATAGACGTGGATGATCGGCGTGCGCCCGGCGTGGTCGAACAGCGAATAGCCCTGGCTGACCGTATCGCCCAGGCGGGTGCCAATGGCCAGGATGAGGTCGGCCTCGGCGGCGCGGGACAGCAGCGCTGGATCGCAGGCAACGCCGAGGTCGCCGGCGAAATTGTCGAGGGTATTGTCGTACAGCCCCTGGCGGCGGAACGCCACCGCCACCGGCAGATCGTTCGCCACCAGGAAGCGCCGGATGTCGGCACGTGCCTGCTCGCTCCAGCAGCTGCCGCCGAGGATGGCGAGCGGCTTGCGGGAGCGGGCCAGCATCGCGCTCATGCGGCCCAGCGCGGCCGGGTCGGGATACGGCCGTGTGGCGGGGGCCGGGCCGATGTCCGGCACATCCACCTCGCGGCGCTGCATTTCCTCGGACAGCGCGATCACCACCGGGCCGGGCCGGCCGGTGGTCGCGACATCCACCGCGTGCGCCACCAGTTCGGGAATGCGGGCGGCATCGTCGATCTGCGTCACCCATTTGGCCAGCGGTTGGAAGAAGCGGCGATAATCGACTTCCTGCCAGGCTTCGCGATCGGTGTTCGCGAAGGGGATCTGGCCGACGAACAGCAACATCGGCGTCGAGTCCTGGAACGCGATGTGCACGCCGATCGCGGCATGGCAGGCGCCGGGACCGCGGGTGACCAGGGCGGCGGCCGGCCGGCCGGTGAGCTTGCCGCAGATCTCGGCCATGTGCGCCGCGCCAGCCTCGAAACGGCAGGTCGTCAGGTGCAGCTTCTGGCGCACCGCGTAGAGGCCGTCGAGCACGCCGACGAAGCTTTCGCCGGGCACGGTGAAGGCGTTGGTGATGCCCTGCGCCACCAGCGCGTCCGCCAGCACACGGCCGCCGGGCCGGGACGCCAGCCTTGCTCCGCTCGCCTTCGGCAGTTCCATGGTCGCACTCCCCGAACTCAATCGCCGCCGACACATTAGAGCCGCCGGGGGTGTTGCGTCGACCCAAGCGGATCATTTCTCGGCCGTGCCGGCGACGCGGCGCCGCCGGGTCGCGGAGACGCTATCAGCATGCAGCTGAATTGGTGTATGGACCACTTCCACGATTCTGATATTGTCTGCTTTGCAGGGAGTATAAAAACATGGCAAGGGCTAGCAAATCATCCGCATCACCGGAACCGAAGACCCGCAAGCGGCTGACCGCCGAGCAGAGATCCGGAATCGCACAGGCACTCGCCAGAGGCGAGGCGGGAAATGCCATCGCAGCGAAATTCGGGGTTTCCACTGCGACCGTTTATGCGCAGAAGCGTAAAATCGGCCCCACCGGAATCGAAACTCCGCCTCACCAGGAAACTCCGCTCCGAGGCAAGTTGGTGAACTTCGCCGTCCGCGTCCTGCTCGGCCAGGAGATTTCGGCGGACGAGCGCGGGGAGCTCGAGAAGCAGGTTCGCGAAGAACTCGTGAAGCGGGTGGCCGCCGGACTCTGAGACTGCCCGGCCGAAAGATCGACTCGTCGCTCACGGCCAGGTCCGGCGCGCGCCTTCGCGTGACGGGCGTTGCCCCTGGTTTGGGGCGCAAAGCGCCCAAAAAATGGGGTCCAGGGGCCTCTGGCCCCTGCTGGGTCCCGGGCGAAGCCCGGGCGGAGCGCGAGGCAGCGCCTCGCTACCAAACTGTCTGCGATGTTGGCACTCCAGCACCAACGCACCCGCTCCCCGCGACTGGCACCATCATGGCGGAAAAAATCACTTCCTCCACCAGTCCGGTAGCACGCAAATCTACCAATATCGTCATCAAGCCGACCGCTTCACCTGCTGCCAGATCGCTTCCATCTCCGATAACGATGCCGCATCCGCTCCCCGCCCCTCGGCCGCCAGCGTCGCTTCGACGGCGGCAAAACGAGTGGCAAACTTCCGATTCGCTTCCCTGAGGCAACGCTCCGCGTCCAGCCCCAGTTTGCGCGCGAGATTCGCCAGCACGAACAGCACGTCGCCCAGCTCGTCGGCCAGGCGCACCGGATCCGCCGCCTGCAGTTCGGCACGCAGTTCCGCCACCTCCTCGTCGAGCTTCGCCAGCACCGCCGCCGCGTCCGGCCAGTCGAAGCCGACCCGGGCCGCCCGCCGCGTCAGCTTTTCGGCACGCGTCAGCGCCGGCAGCCCGAGCGGAATGCCGGCCAGCGTGCCGACCTCCGCGCGCTCGGCGCGCTCGCTCCGCTTCTGCTCGTCCCACGCCGCCACCTGCGCACCCGCGGTCCGCGCGGCCGCGTCGCCGAACACGTGCGGATGCCGCCGCACCATCTTGTCGGCGATGTGCCGCGCCACCGCTGCGAAGTCGAACCGGCCCGCCTCCTCGGCCAGGCGGGCGTGGTAAACCACCTGGAACAGCAGGTCCCCGAGCTCATCCGGCAGCGCCGAGAAGTCCTGCCGAAGGATGGCATCGGCGACCTCGTAGGCCTCTTCGATCGTGTAGGGGGCGATCGAGGCGAAATCCTGCTCGACGTCCCACGGACAGCCGCTTTTCGGGTCGCGCAGCGCCGCCATGATGTCGAGCAGACGGCGCAGTTCGGCGGCGGCCGGGTCGGTCGGGCGGTCTGGCATGCGGAAGATCCACGTCCTGCTGGTTCTCAGGCCGCCGGACTGCGCCGCCGGAGCGGCCGCGTCAAGAAGGCCAGGGGGCAGCGCCCCCTGGCCTTCAGCGCCGGCGGCGGCGCAGCAGGGCGAGCACGGGCAACATACCCGCCATCAGCGTGAGGCTCGCCGGCTCCGGGGTCGCGACCACGCTGTCGAGGAAGGACAGGTTGCCGGTGAACGGCGCGCTGTGCAGTTCGGAGTCCTGCGTCAGGCTGGCGGCCACCAGCGTGCCGGTGAAATCGCCGTCGTTCGTCACGTTCGCGTTCGGCGCCAGCACGCTGCCTGCCCAGGCGCCATCGAACGTCAGGTTTCCGGTCTCGTCGGGGAAATTCCAGATCACGCCCGCGGCGCCGGCGTAGTTGCTGAGATTTGGCAGACTGGTGGTGCTGCCCAGCACGTTGATGATGATGATGTCGCTGCCGCTCAGATTGAACCCCTGAATGTTGCTCATGCTGGCCAGCGTCGAGGCGCTGATCTGGTACACGGTCACCAGCACGCCGTTTTCCATGACCCCACTTGCCGTGTTGAAGACGAAGTTATTGGACGGGGTGGTGATGGTCGCGGTCGGCGTCAGCGTCGCCAGCGTGGCCGACAGGTTGCCGAGCGGCGTGCCGAAGGCGGTGGCGAAACTGCCGTACGGGAAGGTCGTGGACTGCGGCTGGCCCGTGTAGGCCGTGCCGGGGGCCTGCACGCTGCCGTTCTGGCTGCCGGAGATGTAGAGGTTGCCGCCCTGAATCTGGCCGCTGTTGTTGCCGGCGACATAGGCGGCGCCACCGCCGCTCTGCAGGCTGACGGTGGCCCCGTTGATGCTGCCGCCGACCCGGATGTCGCCGGAGAACACCTTGACGCCGGGCCCATTGATGTTGCCGTAAACCGTGAGCGCGGCATAGCCGTCCGAGTTGCCCTGGCAGCCGTTGAAGCAGAACTGGGTCTGCCCGCTGACGTTGCCGCCGATGACGGCCTGGCCCTCGGTCTCGGTATTGGAGCTCAGGCTGCCGGAGAGAATCAGGTTGAACCCGCCCAGCTCCGCCTGGACGGTGGCCAGCTCGGCGGGGGTGATCGCATCCGCGCGCGCAGAAGCCGCCCCGGAGAGGGCCAGGAGACCAGCCACCAGGGTGCTAACCAACAACCTCGTCAAGGGATTGACGTCCGAAGCCATTTCGTCGGGATCGATTCTGCCATGATTGCAGTATCCGCGGCAATCCCTAATTTGATACGAATTGCGGAATTTGCACCCGCCCGCACAACCGGCCAAACATCCCCGCCAGGCCAGATCGGGGTTGAAGCCGCCGGCGGCTTGCGCTCACATGCCGAAAACCCAAGGAGCCGCGCCATGCCCGCATACCGGTCCCGCACCACCACCCACGGCCGCAACATGGCCGGCGCACGCGGCCTGTGGCGGGCGACCGGCATGAAGGAAACCGATTTCGGCAAACCGATCATCGCCATCGCCAACTCGTTCGCCCAGTTCGTGCCCGGCCACGTCCACCTCAAGGACCTCGGCCAGATGGTCGCCCGCGAAATCGAGGCGGCCGGCGGCGTGGCCAAGGAATTCAATACCATCGCCATCGATGACGGCATCGCCATGGGGCATGACGGCATGCTGTACAGCCTGCCCTCGCGCGAGCTGATCGCCGATGCGGTCGAATACATGGTCAATGCCCACTGCGCCGACGCCCTGGTGTGCATCTCCAATTGCGACAAGATCACCCCAGGCATGCTGATGGCGTCGCTCAGGCTGAACATCCCCACCATCTTCGTCTCCGGCGGCCCGATGGAGGCCGGCAAGGTCGTGCTGAAGGGCGAAACCCGCGCGATCGACCTGATCGACGCCATGATCATCGCCGCCGATGCCGCCCATACCGACGAGGAGGTGATGCAGGTCGAGCGCTCGGCCTGCCCGACCTGCGGCTCCTGCTCGGGGATGTTCACCGCCAATTCGATGAACTGCCTGGTGGAGGCGCTCGGCCTGGCGCTGCCCGGCAACGGCACCACGCTGGCCACCCATACCGACCGCAAGCGGCTGTTCCTGGAGGCCGGCCGCACCATCGTCGACCTCGCCCATCGCTGGTACGAGCAGGAGGATGCCTCCGTGCTGCCGCGCGGCATCGCCAGCTTCGCCGCCTTCGAGAACGCCATGACGGTGGACATCGCCATGGGCGGGTCGACCAACACCGTGCTGCACCTGCTGGCGGCGGCGCAGGAGGCGGACGTGCCGTTCACCATGCGCGACATCGACCGGCTGTCCCGCCGCGTGCCGGTGCTGTGCAAGGTGGCGCCCTCGCTCCCGACCGTGCACCTCGAGGACGTGCACCATGCCGGCGGCATCTTCGCCATCCTCGGCGAGCTGGACCGGGCCGGGCTGATCGACCGCTCGGTGTCCACCGTGCACAGCCCGAGCATGGGCGAGGCGCTGGAGCGCTGGGACATCCGGCGCACGGCGGCGCCCTCCGTGCACGAGTTTTTCCGCGCCGCGCCAGGCGGGGTTCCCACCATCGAGCCGTTCAGCCAGTCCGCCCGCTGGGACGCGCCGGACCTCGACCGCGCAGCGGGCGCGATCCGCGATGTCGCGCATGCCTACTCGACGGACGGCGGGCTGGCGGTGCTCTACGGCAACATTGCCGAGGAGGGTTCGGTGGTGAAGACCGCCGGCGTGGACGCGGCCCTGCTGCGCTTCACCGGGCCGGCACGCATCTTCGAGAGCCAGGATGAGGCGGCCAGCGGCATCCTCGGCGGCAAGGTCGCGCCCGGCGACATCGTGCTGATCCGCTACGAAGGACCGAAGGGCGGGCCGGGCATGCAGGAGATGCTGTATCCGACCAGCTACCTGAAGTCGAAGGGGCTGGGGAAGCTGTGCGCGCTGGTCACCGACGGCCGGTTCTCCGGGGGCACCGCCGGGCTGTCGATCGGCCACGTTTCCCCGGAGGCCGCGGAGGGCGGCGCGATCGGCCTGATCGAGGAAGGCGACCGCATCGAGATCGATATCCCGGCCCGCAGCATCCGCCTGTTGGTGGACGATGCCGAGTTCGGCCGGCGGCGCCGCGCGATGGACGCCAGCGGCGGCGCGGCCTGGCAGCCGGCTTCGCGCCAGCGCAAGGTGTCGGCAGCGCTCAGGGCCTATGCGGCGCTTACCACCAGCGCCGCGCGCGGCGCGGTGCGCGACGTCTCGCAGGTGCAGCGCCGCCAGCCCTGATCGGCGGACGGGGATGTTCCGGCCTTGGGCCGGCGGCCGGTTTTGTGGCAGGGTGCCGCCAGCAGCCACCTGGAGCCACTGGCCATGGGCCAATCGCTAACCGACCTGCAGTCCAGGACCGAAATCCTGGAGGCGTTGATATCGCGCATGCGGCACGACATCCGCTCCGCCCTGGCGCCGGCAATGCTGGCCGCCGACATGCTGGCCACCAGTACCGATCCCAAGGTGCAGCGCAGCGCCGGCACCGTGGTGCGGGCGATCGAGCGGGTGATGGAGATGCTGGAGACCACGCGCGAGACGGTGAAACCGCGCGGCGAAGGGTAGTGCCAGGGGGCGCTGCCCCCTGGCCTTCCGCTCAGCAGCCGAGGCCCTGGCGAGTGACCCATTGCATCAGGTTGCGGCGGATACGCTCCAACGGCGGGCCCGGCGGCGGCAGCACGAACGACTGGCCGGTGATCATCTCGTAGGCGCGGACGTAGACCGCGGCGGTTTGCAGCACGATTTCCGGCGGGATCGGCGGGATCGGGTCGGTATAGGGGTTGCAGCGCGCCGCCACCCAGGCCCGCACCACGTCCTTGTCGAAGCTTTCCGGCGGTTCGCCGCGGGCGAAGCGCTCGGCATAGCTGCCGGCGATCCAGTAGCGGCTGGAATCCGGGGTGTGGATCTCGTCCGCCAGCACGATCCGGCCGTTGGCGTCGGTGCCGAATTCATACTTGGTGTCGACCAGGATCAGGCCGCGCGCGGCGGCGAGTTGCTGGCCGCGGGCAAACAGCGCCAGCGTATAGGCCGACAATTGGCGCCATTGCGCCTCGCTGAGCAGGCCGCGCGAGAGGATCTCTTCCGGGGTCAGCGGCTCGTCGTGGCCGCCGTCCATCGCCTTGCTGGTGGGGGTGAGGATGGGCTGCGGCAATTGCTGGTTGTCGCGCATGCCGTCCGGCAGGTGCAGGCCGTACATGTCGCGCCGGCCGTTGCGATAGAGGGTGAGAACGGAGGTGCCGGTGGTGCCGGCCAGGTAGCCGCGCACCACCATCTCGACCGGCAGGATGTCGAGCCGCTGTCCGACCACGACGTTCGGGTCGGGATAGTCGAGCACGTGGTTCGGGCAGATGTCGCGGGTCTCCTCGAACCAGTAGCGGGCGGTCTGGGTGAGCACCTGGCCCTTGCAGGGGATCACGGCGAGCACGCGGTCGAACGCGCTCAGCCGGTCGGTGGCGATCAGGATGCGGCGGCCATCGGGCAGGTCGTAATTGTCGCGCACCTTGCCGGGCTGGTGGTTGGGCAGTTCGGGCAGGGTGGCGTCGGCCAGCACCTCCACGGCATGGGCTTGCAGTTCTTCGGGGCTCATGCGCTCACCTCATGGTTGGCAATCCGTTGCACCGATAGCAGGGCGGGCGGGGGACGCAAGCCCCCGCCTTCGCCCGATCGAAGAACCCCGCCGGCGGCCCGGCGTTGCCTGCCCGAAGGGACCGATCGCATGCGTGGAGTCCTGTTGCTTGCCCTCTTCCCGGCAGCGCCGGCACGAGGCAGGATGGGGGCGCCGCGCAACCATCCCACTGAGGCCTCCCATGATCCGTGCCGCCACGCTGGCCCTCTGTTTGCTGCTGGCCGGGCCGGCGGCGGCCGACACGCTGCTGCATCTTTCCGAATCCGCGCGCGTGATGGTGCGGCCCGACCAACTGGCGGCCGCGTTGCGCGCGGAGGCGGTTGCGGCCAGCGCGGCCGAGGCGCAGGCGCAGCTCAACACCGCCATGGCTGGCGCGGTGGCCACAGCCCGGCAGACTGCCGGGGTGACGGTGGCGACCGGGGCGTACTCGGTCTGGCCGCAGGATCAGGCTGCCCGCGGTGGAAAGCAGGAATGGCGGGCCAGCCAGACGCTTGAGCTCTCCAGCGGTGACGGCGTGGCGCTGCTGACGCTGGTGGGCACGCTGCAGCAACGCGGGCTGGCGGTGGCGCAGCTGGCGTGGCGGCTGGCGCCCGAGACGGCGCGCAAGGCGCGCGCGGAGGCGTTGCGGCAGGCGCTGAGCGGGCTCAGGGCGCGCGCCGACGAGGCGGCCTCGATCCTCGGGCTCCGCTTCGACAGCTTCCGCGACGTGCGGCTCGGGGCCGCGGCCCCGGCGCCGAGGGGGATGATGGCGATGGCCGCGCCGGCGGCGGCGAATGCGGCGCCGCCACCCGTTGCCCAGGCGGAAGAGGTGCCGATCGAGGCCAGCGCTGAGGCGGACGTGGTGCTGAAATAGCGTTCAGCGCCGATGACCACCAGAATCCGCTCATCCCGGCAATGCAGCCGCAGGAACGCTTGATTCAGCGATTCCCGTTATCCTGTCCGGAGAATCGTCGAACGGATCGTTCCTCCCATGCGTGCAGTGCTGTTCGTCCTCGGGCTGTTCCTGGCGGTGTGCGCCGCACCTCCGCCCGTGGCCGAAGCGGAGCCGCAGGCGCCGCCGGTGGCCACGCCGGCCGAGCGGACGGCGGCCGAGCTCGCTGGCGCGATGGTGCGCGAGGTGCCCGGGTTGGTCGCGGTGGCGCCGCAAGACGAGGTGGAATGGAACCGCCAGGTCGGCGAGCAGCTGGCGCTCGCGGGGCAGACGGTCGACCACGCGCAGCTGCTGGTGACGGTGGACCGCAACCCGGCGGTGCAGGAGATGCGGATCGTGCTGGCGCGGCCGGATCGGCCGTGGCGGCTGATCGGGGCGGCGCATGTCTCGACCGGCGAGCCGGGCGTGCGCGGCCATTACAAGACGCCGGTCGGCGTGTTCGAGCACAACCGGCGGATCATCGACTACCGCGCCCAGGGCACCTACGACCGGCACCATCTGCGGGCGCTCGGGGTGAAGGGCATGCGGGTGTGGGATTTCGGCTGGCACACGACGGAGGACTGGCGCGAGCCGGATGGCTGGATGCGCATCCGGCTGGAGATCCATGCCACCGATCCGCTGGTGCTGGAGAGCCGCATCGGCCAGCCTGCCTCGAAAGGCTGTGTGCACGTCTCGGCGGCGCTCGACCGGTTCCTGGACCGGCATGGCGTGCTGGATGCGGGGTACGAGGCGGCGGCGGAGATCGATGGCCGTTATCGTGAGCTGCTAATGGCGGACCGCACGCCGACGCCGCTCGCGGGCACGCTGATGGTGGTGTTCGATTCCGGGGCCGGGGGCGCCGGCGCACGGCCGTCCGTGTTGACGTATTGAGGCGGGGAGACCCGCTACTCCTCGAACACCCTGATCGGGCGGCCGTTGAGGAAGGCGAGGATGTTCTCGATGCTGTCGCGGTAGTAGTGAGCGTAGACGTCCGCCACCACGAAGCCGAGATGCGGGGTCAGGATGACGTTGGGCAGCGAACGCAACGGGTGGTCGGCCGGCAGGGGTTCGGTGTCGTAGACGTCGAGACAGGCGCGGATGCGGCCCTGGCGGAGCACGTCGAGCAAGGCCGCCTCGTCGATGAGCGGGCCGCGGGCGGCATTGACCAGGAGAGCACCCGGCTTCATGGCCTCGAGCTCGCGGCGGGTCACCGTGTGGCGCGAGCGGGCGGACAGCACAAGGTGCAGGGAGACGACGTCCGCGGTCGAGAACAGCTCGCTCTTGCCGACCCGGCGGACCTCGAGCGCGGCTGCCGCGTCGTCCGACAGGGCGTCGAGTTCGGCACTCCAGGCCACGACATCCATGTCGAAGGCCTTGCCGACGCGCCCGACGCGGGTGCCAAGCTTGCCCAGGCCGACGATGCCGAGCCGCTTGCCGTGCAGGGGGAGGCCGATCGGCAGGCCCTCCTGCCAGCCGCCTCGGCGCATGTTGGCCTGGCCGGCGGGGATTGACCGCAGCCCCGCGAGCATGAGGCCGACGGCCAGTTCGGCGGCGGCATAGGAGTCGGGGTTGGTGGTGTGGCAGACGGTGATGCCGCGAGCGCGGCAGGCTTTCGCGTCGAGCGTGGTGGTGCGGAAGCCGGTCATGGCGATCATTTTGAGGCGCGGCAGGCGGGCGACCAGGCGGGCGGGGAACGGCGTGCGCTCGCGCATCAGGACGATGATGTCGAAGGGGGCGAGGGTGGCGGCGATTTCATCCTCATCGCGCCAGGGGCGGTGGAACGTGGTGACGTCGGCCCGGGCCTCGACGGCGCTCCAGTCGGCCAGGGTGAGGGCGGTTTGCTGGTAGTCATCGATGATGGCGATCGAGGGGCGTGCCATGGGCGGCCTCCTGTGGCAGCGAAACGAGGGGTTGCCCGATCAGGGCACCGGCTGGCGGGAGCGTCAACAGAGGGGTGCGGGTGCGGCGGGCGGCCAAGGCGGCGG
>Ga0326727_10024895_pt1 | contig 11275 bp, 6 predicted proteins | sample MB2enrmetagenome_FD_207643 | JGI IMG/M metagenome (GOLD analysis project Ga0326727, IMG submission 207643) | Lab enriched peat soil microbial communities from McLean, Ithaca, NY, United States - MB29MY | ecosystem: Environmental > Terrestrial > Soil > Wetlands > Peat | place: USA: New York... | reverse complement strand
ACGAGAACCACCTTTCGAGCCTGGCGCTGCCCTATTTCGTCCTGTTCGGCCTGGTCGCGGTCAGCATGGTCGTGCTTTGCTTCCGCTATCTGAACGAACCCGACCAGCGCGGCCTCATCCTGGTGGTGGGCGTGTGGAGCGCGCTCAACCTCTTTCTCACCGGCATGGCGCTGGGCGCGGTGTCCGAGCGGCGCGAACGACGCAGCGTGCCGCGCGTCGCCAGCAATCTGTCGGGCCAGTTGGTCGTCGGCGAGCAGGTCTTGCCGGTGGTGATCGAGGACATGTCGTTCGGCGGGTTCCGCGTTCACATGTCCGAAGCGGCCAACTTGCCGCCTCGCGGCGCCGGGGTGCTGCGGGTGGAGGCCGGCGAGAAGTCGGGACGGTTCCTGGAAACGCCCTTCGTCAATCTTGGTCGGAGAGTGAAGAGTGGCTCGCGCAGCGTCGGCCTCAAATTCTACGGCGTCAACGGCGACCGTTTCCGCATCGTTGCGAAAGTTATATTTTCCGATATCAATCCAATTTACAAAGGACGTGCTGGAAACTACACGACCTTCGGCGTTCTGTCTGGCTCACTATATTTTTTGACGTGGGCGTTCCGGCAGACGTCGCGCGGTCTATACTATTTTCTTTTCAGGCGCAATGAACCGGTAGCGGCCCCGATCGCCCGTTCGACCGAGACGCCCGCCACTTGAGAAAAGTTCCCCCTTCACCGGTTGAGAGGCAACGCATGCGCACCTCCGTTCATATCGTCGCCAGATCCGCGCTCGCCGCGGGGTCGGCTTTGGCTGTGGCCGCAGGATTGCTTTCAGCCTCGCCCGCGGCGTTGGCCGCCTCGACGCCGGTCGCCGCGGCCGTCGCTCCGGCGGCGACCGCGACGCTGAAGCGCCTGCCTGCGGGGCATGACGAGCTCGTCTTTCGCGGCGAGAACGCCGCCCGCGCCTGGCAAGTCTATCTCAGCCCGACGGAAGCGGCGCGGATCTCGAGTTTTCAGCTCGGGCTGCTGAATTCCGTCGTCGATCTTCCGGATCGATCGTCGGTGAAGCTGACGATCAACGGACGGCCGCTCGCCGCCGCGCCGGTTCGCTCGCCAGACGAAATCACCAACGTGGCGGTCAAGATCCCCCCCGGCGTTCTGCTGCCGGGGGCGAACACGGTGCAGGTGAACGTCGCCCTGGCCCACCGCGTCGATTGCTCGGTCGGCGCGACCTACGAACTGTGGGCGTTGCTGGACCCGGCGCGAACCGGCTTCGTGGTCGACAACGCGGATTCCTACGTCATTCGTTCGCTCGATGAGCTCGCCGCCGAGCCTTTGGCGGAGGACGGCGCGACCCACATCCACGTGCGCACTCAGGACTTCGCCGATCCGATCTCGCTCGGTCGAGCGGCGCGCTTCGTCGACGCCCTGGTGCGGCGCGCCGGACTGGCGCGGCCGATTGTCGATGTCGGACCTGAGGCCGGCCAGGGTCCCGGTTTCGACGTCGTGCTCTTTTCCGGCGATGCGCCGGACGCGGGGTCCGGCGGCTCGCTGCGCGTTCTCGGTCGCGACGACGACATCACGCTGGCTCGCGACGCGGCCACCAACCGCCTCGCGCTCATTCTCTCGGGGACGGACGAGGCGGATCTGGACGCCCGGATCGCCGCGCTCGACAAAGCGCGCCCCCGGCTCAGCCTCGGTCGGGCGTCGCCGCAGGGCGTCGCCATCGACGCCGGCGGCCGCAAGTCCTTCGCCGAGCTCGGCCTGGCGACCGACGGCTTTTCTGGCCGGCATTTCCAGTCGAGCGTCGACATCGCGTTGCCCGCCGATTTCTACCCATCAGGCTACGAGAAAGCCCGTCTGTTGATCGACGGCTACCATTCCGGCGCGCTCGATGGGCGCGGCGAATTGATTGTCCGAGTGAACGACGCGATCGTCTCGTCGATTTCGATGGCGTCGGGCATGGCGGAAAAATTCGACCGTCAGCCGGTGGAATTGCCGCTGCGCTTCTTCCATCCAGGCCACAACGAGATCTCCATTGAGGGGATCACCTCCTCGGCGCTGGATCAACAGTGCGATCTGGTCTCGATGCCCCGTGACGCGCGGCTGACGATCGCGGGAACGTCCGAGCTCGAGTTTCCGTCGTTCGCGCATCTCGGCACGCTGCCGCAGATTCCCTCGGCGATCGCCGCGATCGCTGCGCCAGAGCAAGGCGGTCGTCCGAACGTCTATCTAACCAATCTCAATCGAGAATCAGCCGCGACCGCGCTGACGATCCTGGCCAACATGGCCTCGACGACGGACAAGATCGAGGCCCCGGTCGTGCGTCTCGATCGGCCGGCGCCCGGCGACGTTCCGGGAATCGTCGTCGCGCCGCTCGACCAACTGCCCGACTACCTGGCCGCGCCGTTGCGAGAGATCGCCCAGCCGGCGGACCCGGCGGCCGACTTCGCCGCCACGACGAATTCGGCAGCCGCCGACGCGCCGAAGCGGCAGGATCTGTCTGCCGCCGCCGATGCGCCGAAGTTGCAGGAAGAGGCGGTCGCCGCGAGGGACGCCGGTTTCAAGGAGCGCGTGCGCGACGCTTTCGCCTCTGGCGCTTTGCTGTCGAAAACGGCGGAGTTCTTCTTTCCTGCCGGCGATCGGCGGGAGGGCCTGCCGGCGCTGCCCGCACATTTCCTGTTGATGGGCGCCGTGAATCCGGACCTCTCGGCGAAGACAATCGGCGGCGTAGCCGTTCCGCAGTTCACGCACGACGCTTCGCAATGGCTGGTGGTTTCGGCGGAAAGTCCTGACGGCGCCAAACAGGGTGTCGAAAGGTTGATCGTCGACGGTCAATGGCGGGATCTGGCCGGCCAGGCGGTCAGCCTCGACCTCGACTCAGGTTCGTTGCGCTCCGCGCAGCCTGCGCGCGTCGCCTACGTCGAGCCCAGCAGTTTCGCGCTGTCCGACGTTCGCCCGATCCTCGGCGGGATTCTTTCCGACAACATCCTGCTGACGTTTGCGGCGCTGCTTGCGTTGGTGTCGGTCCTTGGCCTCTCGACTCATGCGTTGGTCCGAAAGTCAGGCGTACGGTGAACACAAAGATTGGCGCTATGGCCGCGTTGTTGAGTGTGTGTCTGCGGGTCGGTTCGGCGCCGGCCGGGGAGACGATGGCTGCGTCGACGATGCCCGTCGCGCCCGGGATCGTTGTCGCTCCCGAGGTCGAGCCGAAGGAGACTCGCGACATCATCAGTCAGGTGTCGCGGATCTGGTTTCAAGGGGAATGGCGCGCCTACGCATCGACGTTCGTTAGCGTCGACGGCCGAGTCGTGGACAACGCAAACGGTGGCGAGTCGCACAGCGAGGGGCAGGGTTATGGGCTTCTCCTGGCGGCCATGGCCGACGACCGCGATGCGTTTCAGCTCATCTGGAACTGGACGGACAGCCATCTGAAGGGCCGGCCCGATTCATTGTTGTCATGGCGGTGGGATCCGCAAAAGGGTGCGGTCGCCGACAAGAACAATGCGACCGACGGCGACATTTTGGTGGCGTGGGCGCTCGCCGAAGGGGCTCGACGCTTCGGCAAGCCTGAGTATCTGGCGGCCGCTAAGAAGATCGCGCAAGCGATTGGCGCGCAGACCATCAAGGACTCTCAGCATGGCCCGATCCTGTTGCCGGGCGCGTCCGGCTTTGCTCGCGAAGACCAACCCGACGGGCCGGTGATCAACCTATCCTACTGGGTGTTTCCCGCCTTCTCGACGCTGAAAGAGTTGGCGCCCGAGTACGATTGGGACGCGCTGCGCGAAAACGGACTGAATCTGTTGGGTGAGAGCCGGTTCGGTCCGCGCGGTCTGCCGGCCGATTGGCAATCCGTTGGTGGTCAATCGTTGGCCCCGGCGAAGAACTTCCCGCCGCAGTTCGGCTACAACGCCATTAGGATTCCGCTTTATCTCGCTTGGGAAGGCGACGACGCAGCGCGCCGTGCGCTGCGCCGTTTCGCCGGCCTCTGGCGTGGCAAGAGCGGCGCCACCCCATTCGTGATCGACGTCAACTCTGGCGCAACGGGGCAGGTGCTCGACGGGGCCGGCTATCGGCTGGTGCTCGCACTGACGCGCTGCGCCTCTCTCGGTCAGCCCGTCGAAGGCGATCTGCTCAAGCTTCGTGACCCGCTTTACTACCCAGCCACGCTGCGGATGTTGTCGCTTGCCGTCATTCAGGAAAGGTTTCCACAATGTCTTTGAACCGTCCCGTCATCCTGGTCGCGCTGACGATCGTCGCAGCTACGGCGGTTCATTCGCAAAGCGTCAATCCGGCCGAGGGCGGCGACCAGAAGCCGGCGTTGCTGTTCGCCGACGTCCCCGCCACGCCTGCGCCGGGAGCGTCGAACGCGCCGACGGTCATGACCGAGTCGGGTCCTTTGACGCCGCTGTCGAGCCCGACCGACGCGCCGCAGCCGTGGGCGTTCTCGCTGCCCAAGCCGCCGGCCGCCGATGCGAATGGGGCGCCTCCCGGCCCGAATAGCGGAATCGACCTCAGCGCTTTGCGCTATTTCGCCAGCCAGAACGACTTGTCGCGCGTCGCGGCGGAAATCCGTTTGATCCGATCGAAACATCCGGACTGGCAGCCGCCGGACGATCTGTTCAGCGGCTCGCAGGGCAGCGAGTTGGAAGCGCCGTTGTGGAAGCTGTTAGGCCAACACGATTATGCGGGCGTGCGAGCGGGAATTGCGCAGATTCAGCAGGACACGCCGGATTGGCGTCCCTCCGCCGACCTCCTCGGCAAGCTCTCGCTCGCTGAGGCCGCCGAAAATCTGGTCACGGCGTCCGACGACGCTCAGTGGGGCACGGTGGTCGAAATCGCTGCGGCCAACAAAATATTGCTGACCTGCGCCTATGTCGACTCGCTGTGGCGAATCGCGGAAGCGTTGGTGCGCACCGACGACGAACCTCGCGCCGTCGAGGCCTATCGATATATTCTCACCAACTGCTCCAAGCCTGCGGAGCGGCTGGCGACGGTGCAGAAGGCTAGTCAATTGCTCGCCTCGCCCGAAGATCTCGAGGGCTTGTTGCAGCTTGGCAAGCGCCTTCCCGACGGCCGATCGGAGTTCGAATCCCTCCGCCTCGACATCATCAGAAAGAAGATTGGCGACGCGGCGGCGGGGACCGCCGGCCCGACGCCGAGCCCGAACGAAATCGAAGCCGTGGCCGCCCACGCGCGAAACGCCAAAGATCAAAACGATCAGCAGTTGTTGGGGTGGTACGCCTACGCGAATAAGAACTATGTCCAGGCCGAGAACTGGTTCCGCATGGCGCTGCAGGGCGCTCCCAACCCTAAGGCGGCCGAAGGCGTGGTGCTGACGCTGCGCGCCGCGGACAAGATCCCCGAAGCGCAGAAGCTCGCCGTGCAATATGCGCCGCTGGACCATTTGAACCGCAAGCTGATGGTGGAAGTGCTTTCCGCCAACCTCGACAACGCCAGTGCGACGCCCCTGTCGGCTGACGATCTGGCGAGCCTGGCAAAGGCGATCGACGCCGAGCAATCCGCCGACGCCGCGCAATCCTTCGGCTGGCACGTCTACAAGGCGAACGATCTCGTCGGCGCCGAGAGCTGGTTCCGCAAGTCGATTGGCTGGCAAGCCAACGAATCGGCGGCGATCGGCTTAGTGGTGACGACCCGGCGATTGAAGCAAATGAGCGAGTACGCGGAACTGGTCGCCAAATATCGCGACGCCTATCCGAAGATCGCCCAATTCGACGCCCTCATGCGCGTCAGTTCGCCGCGCGCGGCGTCGCGCGCCGCCGACGGCGGATGGGATCGAAACGCCGACGCGATCGCGAAAACCCTTCAGGCCGGCAATTACGATCTGACATTGGCGATGCTCGAAGAGCGCAGGCAGGAGAGGCGGCCAGAGCCCTTCGGTCTTGGCGTAATTCGCGGTTGGGCGATGTTCCACAAAGGGGATTGGGAGGGCGCCAAGCAGGTCTTCGCCGAACTCGCGGCCAAAGGCCACGCCAAGGAAGCCGACGAAGGGCTCGATACGATTCAAGCCGCCCAGTATCCACTTCGTCCATTTCGCTGACCGTTGGGTTCCTCGTTCGGAGGGCAAGCAAGTGTTGCGCGAAAACACGGCAACGCGTCCTCAATCGAGATCGGACGGGATCATAGTCGATTCGCCTGCACGACCTATCGTCGCGACGCAGGCGTTCGACGAAAGCGACCGTCGCGCCGCGCGCGCGGCGCTCAAGGCGCGGGCGCCCGATTACGAGAAGGTTCTCGATAGCCTTTCTCTCGGCGTCTGCCTGTTCGACGGCCAGCAACGGCTCGTCTTATGCAATCAGCGTTTGGCGGAGATGTACCGCCTTACGCCCGCGCAAACGCGCCCAGGCGCCACGCTGCGCGAGATCGTCGAAGCCCGGGTCGCCGCCGGGACCTGCCCGACGGACGTTGACGCCTATCTGTCCCTTTGCGCCCAGATCGGTTCCGGCGACGAGGCGAAGACCTGGACCGTCGCGCTCAGCGATGGTCGGACCATTCGCGTCTGCAACCGGCCGATGCCGGAAGGCGGCTGGATTGCGACCCACGAGGACGTTTCCGACGGCGACGCCGCGACAGCGAGTCCGTTCGTGTCCGCGCCGGCCGAAACCTGGCACAAACGCGAGACGCAAATCCTCGAGTTGATCGCATTGAGCGCTCCGGTCGAACAGGCGCTCAATCAAGTCGTGCATCTCGTCGAATCCGAAGTGAAGGAGACCTTCGGCGCGATCCTGCTTGTCGGCGACGACGGAAGTCGCTTGCGGCACGCGGCGGCGCCAAGTCTGAGCCAGGCGCACAGAATCGCGTTCGACGGCGTTCCCTTCGGTCCCAAGGCGGCGTCGTACGGCGTGGCAATCGAGCGGCGAGCCTGGGCGTTCGCCGCCAATATGATGGACGATCCGCTTTGGCGGGATCATCGCCAGTGGCTGGATGACGACCGCTTTTTGTCGTGCTGGGCGATCCCGATCGTTTCGCGCCACGGCGCGGCGCTCGGGGCGCTCGCGTTGCACTCCCGAATTGCGCGTGAACTGACGAAGCGCGAATCCGATCTCGTCAACCGCGCCGCGCGGATCGCCGCCCTGGCGGTCGAGCGCAAGCAAGCCGACGATCGCATGCATTTTATGGCCAACCACGATTCGCTGACTGGGTTGGCCAATCGCGCCTTGTTCAACGATCGCCTGGCGCAGGCGGCGCTGCACGCTCGTCGATACGATCGCTGGCTAACCGTCGCCTTCGTCGACTTGGACGATTTCAAATCGGTCAACGATACGCTCGGACACGAGGCCGGCGATCAACTGTTGAAGATCGTCGCCGACCGCATTGTCCACTGCGTGCGCGGAACGGATACGGTGGCTCGCCTCGGCGGCGATGAATTCGTCGTGCTTCTGACCGATTTACCCAAGAACCTCGAAGCGGTCTCGACGGTCCTGGACAAGATCAGGGCGGCGATCGCGCAACCGGCTGGCCTTGGCGGACGCAGCCTCAAGATCACGAGCAGCATCGGCGCGGCGAATTACCCCGATGACGGGACGGACATCGCCGCGCTACTCGCCGTCGCCGATGCGGCGATGTACGGGGCCAAGAACGTCGGCGGCGACGGCTTCCGGTTCCGTGTCCTCAGCGACGAGTTTCATCACTCCGATTCGTCGGCGACGCCAAGCAAAGGGTTCAAAGCGAGGGCTGCGCTGCCGCGGCGCCGGGGCAGGACCCTTGGGCGGAGCGAGCGGCGAAGCCCGATCGACCCGTAATACCAAGGGTCATGGGAACTGACCGACGCCGAAGTGGGCCCAGCGGCGCATGCCGATGTGATGAACCATCAAACCCAACGTCAGCATGGGTCGAAGGCTGCCGCAACGTCGCGCAGGAGCGAACGTCCGCTCCGACTTTTCGATTGCCGGAAGCCGCCGTTCCGCTTCCCGGCCAAGACCGGTCGACTAGGCGCGGCCTGCGAAAGGCCCGAGTTGGGACAACCGTTGGCGCTGGTTCTGATCGCCGCATCGTAGATGCACAGGTGTGATAGCAACAAAACGCAGCAGAACGCAGCAGAACGCAGCAAATCGCAGCAATTCGAAGCATGGGACTCAAGGCGGATTTCCAGGGCGATTTTCCGACGTCCGTCACTCAGGCGTCTGGCTTCGCGCCCAGCGGCCAGAGGGGTAGCGACGAAGCGCTTCAGTGCGTGTGGTGTGACGCCTCATGTTTGTTGGTCTTTTGGTGGTCCTCGGCGGCCCCTTGTGGAACCTTGTGGCCCTCTGGATTGTCACGCGGCGGCGCGCGCCGCCGCCTATGGAACCGGCAGCGCCTCCCGCCCACCAACTTGCCCACGGCCCCCACCACCCACGCGCCCGCCGACCTGCCCAAGACATTGCCCACCGGCCTGCCCAGCGCGGTGGCATGTTGCAGTGCGAAATACCCGCCTCGCAGGCCCTTGATCCCTTGCCAATGCCGGCCTGACCCCACGCCATCTTCGATCGCAAGGGGTCAGGCCGGCATTGGCAGCGAGGCAGCGGGACATGGAGCGGTCTTCAGCGGGAATGACGGAAAAGGGCAGGAGCCTCATGCGGCGGGCAATTGAGCTCGTCTATGCGTCGGTGGGCGGTATCGAGGGTTTCATGAGCGCAGACTTTTCCGTCGCCGCGAACCGAGGTCGCGCTGGTTAGCTCAGGCGGATTGCGTAGCCGAGGCTTGCGCGACTTCAAGCTTCGGGCGTCATCGTCCACGACGCGCCGCGGTGGCCGGACATGCGCGAAACCCGTGGCGCTGTCGATCGTCGGCGAGAAGGCGCCTGTCCTGCCGACGCTTTCAGTTCTGCGGCCATTGCATCGATCGCAGGAACGGCCACGAGGCGTTCTGCACAAGGTCGTTCAGGCGAACGATGTCGACGGCGCGAGGAGCGCGCTTTGCGCCATACTTCCTGCCCGTCCCCTGTTCGGAATGTCCCATGAGTTGATCCCGTTCGAAGTCCGCCTCGCCTGCCTTCGCGATCGCATCGCGAAAATTGTGTCGCAGCGAATAGAGGGTCTTCGCAGGGTCGGCGACGCCAACCTGATTGCGCAGGAAATCGCTCCAAAATCCGGAGAACATGTTCGAGAGGCTGGTGACGTTGGGGTTGGCTTCGACCGCCGGCCAAAGCGACTTCCATCCGTTGCGCCGTGCGGCCTCGACGATCCGTGCGAGGCCATTCGTCCAGATTTCGGTCCGAACCGGTACGTAGCGTTTTCGCGCATAGGCCTTGGGGCTCCGGCCGCCGGCGTTGGTTACGTTGAAACAAATGATGTCGGCGTGGTCGGGATGCGGCCCGACTGTGTCCGGGCCGAGTTGCAGGATCTCGGTGGTGATCAGCCCCGACACGACCGAAATCAGCGGCAGCCAAAATTCCAGGATTCCTCCCGCCTTCTCGCTGCTAGACAGCGCATCTCCATGGAAGGTTCCCTGCGCGAAGATGAGTTTGAGTTCGGCGGGTTCAAACGGCTCGCGCTCGTTCGTTCCGGCGGGGATGTCGACGTAGATGCCGCCGGAAATCGCGCTCTCGATCCATCCCGCCTTTTGCGCCGTGACGAGCAGCGTCGTGATCTGCCCGACCTTCTTGTTGACGGTCGGCGTCTTGTAACCCTGCCTGGACAGCCAGTCGCGGAAAGCGACGATTTGAGCGCGGGTAATCTCCCCGACGTCCTTCACCTTCGCACGGGCCTCAAAGTCCGAAATGGCGTTGCGCTTCTCGGCGAGACCATGCGGGGTGACGCCTTTGTTCGCGAGTTTGCGGTCGTCCCGCCATTGCTCCAGGCATTGGTCAAGCGTGCGGCCGACCGCTTTGCCCTTCGGAAGCTCACTCCCAAGGATTCTCGCGACCTTTTCCTGCGCGACGCGTTCCGCCGTTTGACGCCATCGCCCTTCAATCACGTCGGGATGCGGGAGTTCCTCCATCTTCCCGCCTTCACGAGCGAAGAAGACGCCGAGATACTCGATTTCGGCTTTATGTTATACAGTCCGCAGGTCCGCAAGACCGCAGAGACGACTGAAAAGCCAGAAGTTTCTCGCTTATCCGGCGATCGCGTCGCGCCTGGTGGGCCGGGCAGGACTCGAACCTGCAACCAGACCGTTATGAGCGGCCGGCTCTGACCATTGAGCTACCGGCCCTCCAGGGGCGCGAACAGGCGCGGGATTAAACCCAATCCGGACCGAAGGCGCAATCGTTCGTCGCCAGCGCGCCCGCCGCCGCCCCAACTTCGCCATTGATTTCGTTTCATTGGGGCTCGGTCTATGCTAGGCGACGCGGCTGCGGACCGCGCGCTTTTCCCCTGCGGCGCACCCATGGAGACGATGTCGGCCCCCGCAACCAGAGCGGATTGGGCGGCCCCGCGGCGCAGGTTCGCATCCGATGCGATCGCGCCACTTGGCCGCGACCCGATTCGGCGGCGCGCGTTCGCCGCGGCGGAGCGCCATTCGCGGCTGGTTCGCTTCCTGCGCGTCGCCACCCCGACGACGGCGCTTCTCGCCGTCGCGGCGTTGATCGTCTTCGCTGTGTACGATCCGTTTCGCCGCGAGATCGGCGGTCTGACGGTCGGCGAGCTCAGCGTCGACGGATCGAAAATCGTCATGAGCCATCCGCGCCTGACCGGCGCGCGCAAAGACGGCCACGGCTATGTCGTCGACGCCGCCAAAGCGATCCAGGACGTCGCCCATCCGACGATGGTCGAGCTGAGGGAGATCGACGGCGACGTCGCCATGGCCGACGACAGCCGCATGCACATCAACGCCGCGATCGGCCACTACGACAACGTCCGCCAGCTTCTCAAACTGACGCAGGATGTGCATCTGCGCAGCCCGAGTTACGACGTGACGCTCGTGGATGCCGACATCGACTTCATGGCCGGCGTCTACCGTTCCGATCAGCCGGTGACGGTCGTGACCGGCAACGGCGCGACGATCCACGCCGATTCGGCCGAGGCGCGCGACAACGGCGCCGAGCTGACGTTCAGCGGCCACGTGCGGTCGACCTTTGTCGGCGACACGGTCGCGGCGCCCGATCTCGGAAATTTGAAGGGAGCCGCCCCATGATCGCCGATCGGCGCGCCGCCGCCGTCGCCCTCGCGCTGGCGTTCGCCGCCGTCGCGCCCGCGGTCGCGGCGACCAACGACGCGAGCCCGTCGCTTCTCCCGGGCGCCGGCTCGAAGCAGCCGGTGTCGATCGAGGCCGACAAGCTCGTCTATTTCGACAAGGAGCAGAAGGCGGTCTACACCGGCAACGTCGTCGTCATCCAGGGCGACACAAAGATGACCTGCACGG
>Ga0326727_10024894_pt1 | contig 11275 bp, 9 predicted proteins | sample MB2enrmetagenome_FD_207643 | JGI IMG/M metagenome (GOLD analysis project Ga0326727, IMG submission 207643) | Lab enriched peat soil microbial communities from McLean, Ithaca, NY, United States - MB29MY | ecosystem: Environmental > Terrestrial > Soil > Wetlands > Peat | place: USA: New York... | reverse complement strand
CGATGCGCCGCCCTCGTAAAGCTGCTCGAAGGCTCCCATGGCGGCGGCGTAGAGCTTTTCGGCGTTGGCCAGGACGCGTTTTTCGGTCTCCAGAGCCTCGTCCTCGCCGGCGACGAGATGCGCGGCCTCGATCTCCTTCCGCTGATAGCTCCACAGATCAACCATGCGCAGCCGGTCCTGCTCGCCCTGAATGAGCTCGTCCAGTTTGGCTTGAGCCTCCCGCCAGCGGGCGTGGACCTCGGCGACGGCGTCGGTCGAGAGGCCGCCGAAGCGGTCCAGCAGGGCGCGCTGCTGGGCCTGGTCGAAGCTGGAACGGGTTTCGCTCTGCGCGTGAACCAGCGCCAGTTCGGGGGCAAGCTGGCGGAGAACGGCGACGGTGGCCGGCTGGTTGTTGACGAAGACGCGGCCCTTGCCGGTGGAAAGGATTTCGCGGCGCAGGATGACCTCGCCGCCGTCCGAGTCGATGCCGTTTTCTTCGAGGATCGCCTCGGCGCTGGGGGTGGACTCGAAGACGCAGGAGAGGACGGCCTTGTCGGCGCCGTGGCGAACCAGCTCGGCCGAGCTTTTACCCCCCATGAGAAGAGCCAATGCGTCCACGAGGATGGATTTGCCCGCGCCGGTCTCGCCCGTGAGCAGGTTCAGCCCTGGGCCGAAGACGGCGATGGCGTGATCGATGACGGCGTAGTTTTCCGCGCGCAATTCAACGAGCATCTTGAGCGAGCCTCTTAAAACCCGATCAGCGAGAGGGGCAATGGCAGACCGGAGATTCAGCCCGGACCATCCCAGCGCAGCATACCATGCGTAGGTAAGAGAACCGGGCGAACCGATCGAGCCGACAAGCCTAGCCTGGCGCCTCATCCATTACGGTGCGCGGGCCAGCCCAGTTGCCGGCTTGTCCGCTTCTTCGGATGGCGCCGCCATGCGGATGAAGCGGGGCCGGAGGTTTACTGGGAGGAGCGTCTCTTGCTGGCTTCGAGGTCGGAGATGCGCTTGTCGAAGGCGAAGGATTGCTGAATATGGTCGAGGCGCTGTGCAATGCTCTCATAGCGTACGCGACTGATTTCTTCCATGGCATCCAGGCGGGAATGGATCTCCCGCATTTCGGGGGCGAGCAGGCCCTCCAACACTTGACGGATTTCTTCGACAGTCATTAACACACGGCTCCTGTCCAAAATAGTACATCGGCTTGAATGCAAGTGTACTGGAAAACTGATTATGCGGGCTGTCTTTACATCCGGCCCGCCCTCCTGAAACACTTGAAGCGTGGCCACTCAAACGATTGTCATTCTCGATTTTGGTTCGCAGTACACGCAACTGATTGCGCGGCGCATCCGCGAACAGAATGTTTTTTCCGTGGTGCTGCCCTGCACGGCTCCGCTCAGCGAGATTCAGGCGCTCCAGCCGCTGGGGATCGTGCTCTCTGGCGGGCCGTCGTCGGTTTACGACGCGGATGCTCCGGCGGCCGACCCGAAGCTGCTGGAACTGGGCGTGCCGGTGCTGGGAATCTGCTACGGATTGCAGTTCATCGTGCATCATCTGGGCGGCAAGGTGCGCCCGGCCTCCAAGAGCGAGTACGGCCACGCCGAGGTCACCATCGAGGACGCAGCGACGCCGCTGTTTGCCGGGCTTCCCGCCAAGCTGGCCGTCTGGATGAGCCACGGCGACGAGGCACTGGAGCTGCCTGCCGGCTTCCATCGCATCGCCAATTCCGCCAATGCCTTGGCAGGAATTGCCAGCGAAAAGCGTCGCATCTGGGCCGTGCAATTTCACCCCGAGGTGCATCACACGCCGCTGGGGCCGCAACTGATTAAGAATTTTGTCTTTTCGATCTGCGGCGCGCGCGGCGACTGGACCCCGGCGCACTTCATCGAAACGACGGTGGCCGCTATCCGCGAAAAGGTTGGCAGCGGGCACGTCATCTGCGGGCTTTCCGGCGGCGTGGACTCCTCGGTGGCCGCCGTGCTGGTGCACCGTGCCATCGGCAGCCAGTTGACCTGCATCTTCGTCAACAACGGTGTCCTGCGCAAGAACGAATTCGAGACTGTGCAGAAGAATATGCGCGACAAGCTGGGCCTGAACCTGGTCGCGGTGGACGCCAGCGAGCGGTTTTTGAATCAATTGGCCGGCGTCACTGACCCGGAGACCAAGAGAAAACGGATTGGCGCCGAGTTCATCGCCGTCTTCGACGACGAGGCCACGCGCATTGCCCTGCAGACGGGCGGTGTGGACTGGCTGGTGCAGGGAACGCTCTACCCGGATGTGATCGAGTCCAGCAGTGTGAAAGGCCCCAGCCAGACCATCAAGAGTCACCACAACGTGGGCGGCCTGCCGCTGGGGATGAAGCTGAAGCTGATCGAGCCCTTGCGCGACCTCTTCAAGGACGAAGTCCGGCGCATCGGCCGCGACTTGGGAATGCCGGAGGAGATTCTAGGCCGTCAGCCGTTTCCCGGTCCCGGTTTGGCCGTGCGCATCCTCGGCGAGGTGACGCCGGAGCGCGTGGCGCTGCTCCAGGAGGCCGACGAGATCGTGGTCGCCGAGATCAAGGCCGCAGGGCTTTATTCCTCGATCTGGCAGAGCTTCGCCGTGCTCTTGCCGGTGATGAGCGTGGGCGTAATGGGCGACCAGCGGACCTACGCCTACACCTGCGCGGTGCGCGCCGTGCATTCAGAGGACGGCATGACCGCCGACTGGACGCCTCTGCCTTACGAGGTGCTGAAGCGCATCTCGAGCCGCATCGTCAACGAGGTGCGCGGCATCAACCGCGTGGTCTACGACATTACCTCGAAACCGCCGGGCACCATCGAGTGGGAGTGACCACCTGCGGTGGGGCCAACTGCGCTTTCGGCGCGCTCTTCATCGCGATGGAAGGCGGGGCGTTTAAAATCAACTGCGATGGCGAAAAAACTAAGGGTTGGAATTCTTTTTGGCGGGCGGAGCGGCGAGCATGAAGTTTCGCTGCTCTCGGCGGCTTCGATTTTAAAAGCAATTGACCGCAGGAAGTTCGAAGTGGTGCCGATCGGCATCGACAAGGCCGGGCGCTGGCTTCTCTCGGAGGCGGCGCAGCGGCTGCTGAAGGGCTCCAAAGCGCCGGAGCTGAGTACAGAGAAGGCTGAAGGGGCACAAGGCAGCCAGGTCTGCCCGAGCGGCCAGTCTTGCCTGGACAGCCAAAGCCTGGACGTGGTTTTTCCCGTTCTGCATGGAACCTTTGGCGAGGATGGAACCATCCAGGGACTCTTCGAACTGGCCGGAATCGCCTACGTCGGCTCCGGCGTGCTGGGCTCGGCGGCGGGCATGGACAAGGACGTAATGAAGCGGCTCTTCGCCCAGTCCAAACTTCCTCAGGTCCGGCACGTGACGCTGCTCCGGACGGATTGGGAAGGCTCGCCGCGCAAGGCCGTCGCCCGGATCGAGGCGGCACTGCGCTACCCGGTTTTTGTGAAGCCAGCCAATCTGGGCTCGTCGGTGGGCATTTCGAAGGCCCACGACCGCAAGGAACTGGGCCCGGCGCTCGACCTAGCCGCCAAGTACGACCGCAAGCTGGTGGTGGAAGAGGGCGTGGGCGGCAAAAAATCCAAGGCCCGCGAGTTCGAGGTTGCGGTGCTCGGCAACGACGACCCCCGGGCGAGCGTGGTGGGCGAGATCGTTCCCGGCAAGGAGTTCTACGACTATGAGGCAAAGTACCTCTCCGAAGGCTCGGTGCCGGTGATCCCGGCCAAGCTGAGCAAGGCCGAGTCGAAGCAGATTCAGCAGATGGCTGTTGCCGCCTTCCGCGCCTGCGACCTGACGGGCCTGGCGCGGGTGGATTTCCTAATGGAGCCGGAGGGCCGGCGGCGCATTTACCTGAATGAGGTGAACACCATGCCCGGCTTCACCCGCATCAGCATGTACCCCAAACTGTGGGAGGCCAGCGGGCTCGGCTATCGGGAGCTGATTACCCGCCTGATCGAGTTGGCCCTGGAACGCCACGCCGAGAAGAGCCGGACGACTTATAGCCGGGAAGAGTAGAAGGCAGGGAACAGGGAACGGGCTCCTGCGGCAGCGGAAGGGAAGCAAAGATTTCGGTCTCGGAGTTCGTAACTTCTCTTTTTTTCTGCGATCCGGCTCCGGTTTCTCGGCAATCCGCGCCGTTGGCAGGTTCCGGTACCAGAAGTTGACTAGGAAAGCGGTTTATCCTGTAGCAGCCAGGGAACTGATCCCTGATCCCTGTTTTCGAGGAGTCCGCCCCATGACCCTGCTCGACGCACCCCCCTTTGACTACGCCCGCGAACGCCGCCGGGTTGTCATCCTGTACAGCACCGTGGGGCTGCTCGTGGCGCTGTTTGTGGGCTGGTGGCTCGTGGCCGGCCGCCCGGTGGACTGGCCCTGGAACTGGAACAACCACCTGCGGGGAAGAATGGCGGTGAACCGCTTCCTGACCGCGGTCGAGAGCAACGACCTCGCCACCGCCTACGGCATCTGGATTCACGACAAGAACTGGCAACAGCATCCCGCCCAGAGCGGCCCCTATACCTTCGAGCGCTTTCAGCAGGACTGGAGTTCGCAAAGCCCGGACAACGAGTACGGCATCATTCAGAGCCACAAGATCGTGGCGGAACGCATGTACGGCAACGTGCTGCTGATGGCCGTGCTGATCAACGGGCGCAAGAGCAAGGCGCTCAACATCGACTATGACCCCAAGGCGAAGACGCTGAACTTTTCGCCGCCCGACGTGGAGCTTTACCTGGGACCGTAGCGAGCGGCGTCCTTCTTCAATCAAGCTGTGCGCGCATTCGGTGGAAACCTCAGAGCCGCCTCGGCGCGCCGATGAACTCCGCCTTGCTTTGTTGTGCGAAACTGGTTCTTCCGGCGAGCGGCCAGCAAGCCGTGGCCGCCGCGGAAGGCTCGCCAATGCCTCTTCTGCGCACCGCCCTGATCGCACTCTCTCGCAACCGGCCCTTGCGCCGCTGGAGTGAACGCACCCGCCTGGGTCTCCGCTTCAGCTCCCGCTTTGTGGCGGGCATGGAGATCGGCGACGCGCTGCGCGTGGCCGAAACTCTCAACCGGCAGGGCCTGGCTGTTTCCCTGGATTCATTGGGCGAGAGCGTGACCTCGGAGGCTGAGGCCGTGGCCGCCGCCGAGGTCTACCACCGGCTGCTGGACGAGATCGCCGCGCGCCAGCTTGACGCCCACATCAGCGTGAAGCTGACGCAGATGGGGCTGAACCTGTCGCCCGCGCCGGCCGAGAGCCTCGTCGAGAGCCTTGTCCTTCATGCCCGGGCGGCGGGCAGCTTTGTGCGCATCGACATGGAGGACTCATCGCGGACCGAGGCCACGCTCGATCTGGTGCGGCGGCTCCACGCGCGGCCTGAGCTGCGCGGCGCGATCGGCGCCGTGATCCAGGCCTACCTCTACCGCTCACAGGCCGACATCGAGCAACTGGTGGCCGAGGGGGTGCGCGTTCGGCTCTGCAAGGGAGCCTACGACGAGCCGCCCGCGGTGGCCTTCCCGCGCAAGGCCAATGTGGACGCGAACTTTGTCAGGCTCAGTGGCCGGCTGCTGCAGAGCGGGGTCTACCACGGCTTCGCCACCCACGACGAGGCCATGATCGCGGCAGTTAAAAGCTACGCCGGACGGCAGGGGATCGGCCGCAGCCGCTTCGAGTTCCAGATGCTCTTCGGGGTGCGCCGCGACCTGCAGCACAGGCTCATCGAGGAGGGCTACAACGTGCGCGTTTACCTCCCCTTCGGCAGCGACTGGTACCCCTACCTGATGCGCCGGCTGGCCGAGCGGCCGGCCAATCTGCTTTTTTTGCTCAGAAACCTCTTCCGCCACTGAGGCCGGCTTTGCTGTTTAACAGCTTCGCAACTGCCTGGGTCTCGACCGCTTGTTGTTGTACTCATCGTGGGTGCCCCATCCTTGCGGCTGTCATCCTGAGCGGAGTGCAGCGAAGTCGAAGGACCTGCTTCTTGAAACTTTGCCGCTAGGGTGGGAAGGCACAAATTTACGCGGTCAGAGACCTGGCGGCTTCAGAGCGGGAATCGACTCATTGCAGCGGTCCTCCTATCTGCCGGTCCCCTGCCGCGCTCCTCCGGCCGGACAAATGCACCCTGAAGCGAGTATTCTGAACAGTTGCACCACTATTTTCATTCGAAGACAAGGAAAATTATGGCGGAGATAGCCGTTGAGGCCACCGAAGTTCCCGCGCAGTTGCCCCAGGTCCGCGTGGCCGTTCTGGGCGCCGGCAAGATGGGCGGAATTCTGTTGCAGGCTTTTTTGAAGCAGAACCTCTTTGCTCCCGAGCAGATTCACGCCACCGTGGGCCACGCCGAGCGCGCCCTGGCTCTCAGCACGCAGTGGGGCGTGGACGTGACCACCAACAACCTGGAGGCGGTGCGCCAATCCGACCTGATTCTGCTGGGCGTCAAGCCCTTCCAGGTGCCGGCCCTGGTGAAGGAGATTCTCCCCGCGCTGACGCCCTCGAAGTTGCTGGTTTCCTTCGCGGCATCGGTCAAAACGCGCGCCATCGAGGAGATGACGGGCATGGAGATCGCCGTGATCCGCGCCATGCCGAACACCCCCGCCGCCCTGGGTGCCGGAGCCGCCGCGCTCTGCCGCGGACGCTTTGTCCGCGACGACCAGATGGAGCTGGCCAAGCGCATCTTCGAGACTGTGGGCCGCGCCGTGGTGGTCGATGAAAAGCACATGGACGCCGTCACGGGCCTGTCCGGCTCCGGCCCGGCCTACATCTACATCATCATCGAGGCCCTGGCCGAGGCGGGCGTGAAGGTGGGCCTGCCGCGCGAGACGGCCACGCTGCTGGCCGCGCAAACCACCCTCGGCGCAGCCAAAATGGTGCTCGAAACCGGCTACCACCCGGCCCTCCTGAAGGACGCCGTGACCACCCCGGCCGGCTGCACCATCGACGGCATTCTGGAACTCGAGGAAGGCGGCCTGCGCGTCGCCCTCATCAAGGCCGTGATGCGCGCCACCGAGCGAGCCAAGCAGTTGGCCGCCGGGTAAGAGTTACATTCCCAGGTCCCAAAAGCGGGACCTGGGGCACCCGCAGGGTAGGTGGTACATTCCCAGGTCCAAAAGCGGACCTGGGCACCGGGCTAACCCCGCTAACTCCGCTAAATTGCTAACTCCGCTCATTCGTGACAGGCCACATTGCCCATGCAACGCCCAACCTGGCTCCCCTCTTACCTGCCGGAACTCGACGGCCTGCGCGGCCTGGCGATTCTGTGGGTGGTTCTCTATCACTGCCATTCGCGGCTGGAGGGCACATGGATTCACTACGCCTCGCTGTGGGGATGGGCGGGCGTAATCCTTTTCTTTGTCCTCTCCGGATTCCTGATTACCTCCATCCTGCTGACGACGCGGGACAAGCCGCATTACTTTCACAACTTCCATGCGCGCAGGGCACTGCGTATCTGGCCGGTCTACCTGCTGCTGCTGGCGGTGGTTTACCTGAACGCGCCCTGGTTCATCGGCCCGCCGGTGCTCGCAGCCATCAAGGCCGCGCCCTGGCTGGCGTACCTCTTCCTGGTGCAGAATCTCTTCCATCTGACACTGCCGCCGGCCATCGCTCCCACCTGGGCGCTGGCCATCGAGGAGCAGTATTACTTCCTGTGGGCGCCCTTGGTGCGCTGGCTGCGCAAGCCCTGGATGCTGGCGAGCGTTCTATTTGCCGCGCTGGTCTGCTCGCCGCTGCTGCGCCATCTGAACCCGGTCTGGCTCTGGGGCTTGGGCACCCACACACTCATCAAACTGGACGGCATTGCCCTGGGCAGCCTGCTGTCTCTGGGAATGTTCACGCTCCCGCTGAGCCGGCGCGTCTGGCTCTGGACCGGACTGGGAGCCTTCGCCGTGGGCATGACGGCTGCGGCCACCGTCGCCGGCGGAACCTCGTTTCTGGATTCCGCGCTGGCGGTGGGCTTTGCCGGAGCGGTCACGGCCCTGATCGCTTCGACCGGCGCCCGCAATCCGCTCAGCGCCCTGCTGCGCCGCGGCCCCCTGGCCTTTTATGGCCGCATCAGCTACGGCCTCTATATGATCCACATTTCAGTCTTCATCTACTTTGGCTGGTTCGATCTGCGCATGGACCGCTACGGAGTTGCCGGCAATCTGGCCATCGTGGCCTTCCGCCTGGTGGCCTCTACCGCGGCGGCCACCGCTCTGTGGTACGGATTCGAGTCGCAAATTCTCAAGCTGAAGCGCTATTTTTAAAGCATTTTTCACTCTTCTGGCTGACCTATGCGAGGTATGGAGGCTGGCTTTGGAAGCAGTTTTCAATCCTGCGCCTCTGGCGAATCCTCTGGCTGGCTGTGCCAGTTACAGAACATCCGTTTTAAGGCTGGGGGCTGTTCCAAGATCAAGGAATCCACGTTTGTTTTCAATTAGATACAATGAAACCGGTAAGATGTGGTAGATTCAATAAGACGCACCACCCGCGGAGAGATGGCCGAGTGGTTTAAGGCGCACGCTTGGAAAGCGTGTGTACTTTAACGAGTACCCAGGGTTCGAATCCCTGTCTCTCCGCCACGACCCTGTTTTATGCTGTCTTATAAAGTCTCACTTCTAAACTAAACCCCTTAAAATCAATCATTTTGCATCTTCTACCGTCTCAGGCGGTATCATGGAAGCTGGCGTCTGGTGGATGTATTTGTGGATGTATGACGCTTTTGAATTGGATGTACTTTCCAATTTCAGGGGGCGAAGATGGCAAGGCTCACCGATACGGCCATTAAAAGGGCCAAACCCGCAGAAGAAGCCTACAGCATGAGCGACGGCGGCGGCCTGTACCTGCGGATCACCCCGGCTGGTGGAAAACTCTGGCGATGGGCCTACCGTTTCGACAGAAAAAGAAAGCTCATGGCCTTTGGCCCATACCCGGAGGTTCCGCTGGTGGAGGCCAGAGAGCGCCACACGGCGGCCCGCAAGCTCTTGGCGGCTGGTGTTGACCCGATGGCCGAGCGCAAGGCCGGGAAGACGGCCACCAAGGCCATGGCGGAGAACGCCTTTCAGACCATCGCGGGGCTTTGGCTGGCTCACTGGCGGGTGGGCAAAAGCCCGCGCCACGTCGGCGCCACCGAGCGGCGCATGAAGGCCGACATTCTGCCCTGCCTGGGAGCGCGTCCCATCGCGGAGATCGAAGCGCCGGAACTGGTGGCCATGATACAGGCGATTGCCGAGCGTGGGGCTCTGGACATTTCCAAGCGCGCCTTGGAGACCGCTGGGCAGGTTTTCCGCTTCGCCGTAGCCCACGGCTATGCGCGGCGCAACCCGGCCAGCGAGATCAGGCCCAGTGACATTCTTCAGGCCAGCCCAAAAACCAACTATGCCCGGATCGACGCCAAGGACTTGCCGGGGCTGCTGAGGGCGATTGAGGTCTATCAGGGGACGCACGTAACCCGGCTGGCCATGAAGCTGATGGCTCTCACCTTCGTGCGCACCAGCGAACTGATCGGTGCGAAGTGGGCCGAGTTTGACCCGGAGGCCGCTCGCTGGGACATTCCGCCAGAACGCATGAAGATGCGCACACCGCACATTGTCCCGCTGGCCACGCAAGCGCTCGAAGTGCTGGAGATGTTGCGCACCTTGACCGGAAGCGGGGAATTTCTCTTCCCTGGCGACCGCAGCGCCGCAAAGCCGATGAGTAACAACACCATTCTGAAGGCTCTGGAGCGCATGGGCTACAAAGGCCAGATGACCGGCCACGGCTTCCGTGGGCTGGCTTCCACCGTCTTGCATGAGCAGGGCTACAACCACGAGCACATCGAATTGCAGCTTGCCCACGCCCAGCGCAATGCCGTGAGCGCGGCCTACAACCACGCCCTGTACCTGGAGCCACGTGCCCGGATGATGCAGGACTGGGCCGACTACCTGGAGCAGACCCGGCGCGGCGGCAAGCTGCTGGCTTTTTCGCAAGGGGCGGCAACGGCTTGAGGCTGGCTCCCTGAAGCGGAACCGGCTAAACTGACCCCCAAGGCTTTCACAGACTGCCGTGAAATGCTTTTAACGTCTGGATAGCTCAAGGCTGATCCCCCTGGGCGACAAAGTGGAACGCCTTCCCGTTCCACCTTCCAGATTCTTCAATCGGGAAGGTCACGGAAGGGTGACGCATGGTCGATGGGGAAAATAATCCCGCCGTACGGTGGGAGCAGAGCGTTTCGGCTGAACTTTTAGAGCACATTCGAGACCTGAGAACGCAGTTTGCCAGTGCCTTCTGTCAAGCTGTGACTGACACGATCGATGCGAGCGCCGTTAGCCTCCACGGCCCCATCAGCCAGACACATTTGACACTTGCGGGCTTCGATATAGGGGAGTTGAAGAAGCAGCTTCCGGCGGAGTCTCTGCGCCAATTCGATGACTGGACCGCGCGTAACGAGCCTTCAGCCATCTTCGCCGCCTATTTTGAATTGCTATGCGGCTGTGCAAGCTGCAAAGCGGTGGCCTTCTTCCGGCAACTGCTGGACATTGAAGAGAGACCTGCCGACATGACCGCCGGGGGCTGGAGTGCATGGGCGGAGGAGCAGGCCAAGTTTCTCATCAGCAGCCATCAGCAAGCCTTCGCTCTTTGGGTGATTGACCTCTGCGAACAAGGCGAAGCGTACAGCACAGACGATAGCAGCGCCTACCAGCCGATTCTCGGCAGGGATTGGCTTGCGCCGCGATTCCTTGTCATGGACCCCTCTCCCACTGCAAACGAGTTTTTTGATGGAAAACAAGCCTGGGCGCGGCTCGACTTCAAAAGCAGCCAAGAGGAATTGAAGAGACTGGCGGTACGCTTCGCCCAGCGCGTCTACAAGCCAGTGAGGCAAGCCGCGATAGACTACCGGGCCGAGAGGGCAACCGGCGCAAAGCCTTCGGGCGAGACCGAACCTGCAACCACGGAGAAAGCATCCAAACCACAAAAGAGCGGCAACGGTGGCAAGACAATCACTTACACGAGAAGGCACAAGATTATTTTCGGCGCAATACAGGCGGCCAAAAAGGGCCGAGCCTATTGCAAAGAAGTGGATGACAAGAAATTGACTATACCTGAAGAATGGATAGCAAAAGGGTGTCCAGCAACATACGCTTTAGCGAACGGTAAAACGGAATGGAGACAGAAACTTCAAGAAGAAAAGGCACGATACAACGCGCAATATAAATCGCTGTCGGACCGACTCAGGGAGAACATTATCCAAGGAATATTCGATTAGCCTTACTGGCCTTACTTGCCAAAGGCCAGTAAAAATATATTCACTCAAGCTATCAGTAATGAATAACTTAAAGCGGTATTCACTGGCTTTTG
>Ga0326727_10024893_pt1 | contig 11275 bp, 10 predicted proteins | sample MB2enrmetagenome_FD_207643 | JGI IMG/M metagenome (GOLD analysis project Ga0326727, IMG submission 207643) | Lab enriched peat soil microbial communities from McLean, Ithaca, NY, United States - MB29MY | ecosystem: Environmental > Terrestrial > Soil > Wetlands > Peat | place: USA: New York... | reverse complement strand
GCGCGCGCCGCGAGCGGCGCACAGGCCCCCGCCAGAAACTGCCGCCGGTTGAGTTCAAATTGCCGTGTCATACCTGTATTTTCAGTAACCGCGAAGCGTTGCCGCACAGGATCTTGCGCTCGGCCTTTTTGTCGGGAGCGAGGCGCTGGATGGCCGCGATGATCTTCGAACCGAGGCAGTCCGGCCCGTTGGCTTTCCGGTCCGCGCAATCGCTGCCGAAAAGCAGCTTGTTCTGGTGGCGCTTCAGAAAATCGCGGGCGTGCTCTTCGTCGCGCAGCATCGAATTCAAGCCCGACCCCGCGGACATGTCGCCATAGACGTTGGCAAAGTCCGCGAGCAGTCGGTCGGTAATGCCTCCCGGCGTGACCGGCGTCTTCGGATACATTTCCGCCTGGTTGTGATTCTTGTCGATGTTTCCCCACCAGGTCTGCGCGTGCCCGATAAAAATTACCTTGGGATGCCGCGCCACCACTTTGGGGAAGTCCACGAACCCCAGGTTGTAGTTGTTGTGCTCGAAGTGCAGCAGCACCGGAACCTGGTATTCGCGCGCGATCTCCGCCAGCAGTTCGATCGCCGGGGAATCGATGTACACCGGAAATTTCTGCTCCCCGATCCCGATCGCGCCCGCCCTGAGATACTTTTCCAGCACGGCGCGCGCGTCCGCAATGTCCGGCAGTTCGTTGGTGAAGAACCGATATCCGTCCCGGTGCTGCCGCGCCAGCGCCACTACGCTCTCGTTGCCCCCAATGCCCCCGCCCAGGCCGTATTTTGAGCCGGCGGGCAGGAGGACCGTCCGGCTGACGCCCATTTCCCGCTGGTGCGCGATCAGTTCGGCGTCGCTGCGCCCGCTATAGCTGGTGTGCTGGTGGATATCGATGATCGGCTCGGCAGCCGGCGGCGTCAGGGCGGCCGCCATCGCCGGCACCGCGCCCGGCAAAGACCGCAGGAAACCGCGACGGGAAACCATGGGCCACAGCATAACAGGTGTCGCTCACAGCGGCTCTACCGTGTCGGGCCCCGCGCCCGGCGGCGTGTCGAACACGCGGACGATCTTTCGTTCCGCCACCGACACAACCACTACCTTGTCGCTATCCTGGATCCCCAGGTAGGCCGTACGCCCGTCGCGCGAGAGCGACACCGAGAGCGGCTGGCCGGGTAGCTGAATGCGCGCCGTCTCGCGGCGCGTGGCCAGATCGGCAAATCCCATCCCCTGCCCCGTCTGAAGATTGTAGACCAGTGTCTTCCCGTCCGGAGTCAGAAAAACCCGCGCCGGCCCCGTGCCGGTCTGGATCTCTCCCTCTACGCGATGGGTTTCGGCGTCGATGATGGAGATCGAGTTGCTCTCCATGTTGGTCACGTATACGCGCCTGCCATCGGGGCTCAGCGTGGCCCCCTGGGGATTCTTGCCGGTCGCGATGACCGCATCCACCGCGCCCGATTCCAGGTTGACCAGCGCCACCGTTCCCGAGCCGGAATCGCTGACCCACGCCGTGCGCCCGCGAACCAGCACCATGTGCGGACTCTTGCCCCCAACCTCGTACTTACGGACCACCTTCCGCGCCACCGGATCGATGCGCAGCAGTCCGTACGGATTCTCGATGGTCGCCACAATCTCGCCGGTCTGCGGAAGAACCGCGATGCCGTGAGGCCGCCGGAAATCGCCCAGATCGATCACCCCGGTCTTCCTGCGCGACCGCACATCGATAATCGAAATGCTGTTTCCGCCCGCGCCCGGGTCCGTCATCCACAGCATGCCGTTATCGCTCACGTACAGCAGGCGATGGTCGGGCGAGAAGGCCATCTCGTGCGGATATGCGCCCACCTGGACCTCGCCGAAGCGGCGGCCCTCCTCGGTATAAAATCCCACCTTGCCAGCCTTCTTCTCGACGATTGCCAGAGTCGATTGGCCGAAAAGCGCGTGGACCGCCATCAAAACCAGGGTGCAACGGAGAGATGTCATAGCCAGGTTCCCGAGCGCGCATTTTAGCAAATGGGACCGCATAGAATGGATCGAGATGTCGATCTTCGAGGACGTCCGAATCGCACTCCGGCTTCTTCGGCGCACCCCGGTTCCGGCCGCCATCGCCTTCCTGTCGATCGCGCTCGGCGTGGGCGCGACCGCAGTCGTATTTGCGGCGATCCAGGCGGTGTTGCTCCGTCCCCTGCCATACGCACGCCCCCAGGAGCTGGTGCAGCTTCGCACCGAATATCCGCGCATGGACCAGCAGTCCAGTGGCGACTGGGTGTATTGGAACGACGCCCAGGAGGTGATCCGCGGAAACCGCACCCTCGAGGCAGTCGGCATCTATCGCAACGCCGTCTTCGATCTCGCCGGCGATCCTTCCACTACCCCCGAGGCGCTTTACGGCCTGAAGATTACGGCCAACCTGTTCCCCACGCTCGGTGTTTCGCCCATGCTCGGCCGCAATATTCTTCCGTCGGAAGACCAGCCCGGCGGCCCCGAGGAGATGATTCTCAGCTACGGCCTGTGGGTGCGCCGGTTCCATTCCGATCCGAGCGTCGTGGGCCGCATGGTGACTGTGAACGGACACGATTGCATGGTGATCGGGGCGATGCCGCCGGATTTCAACTTTCCCCTGCGCCGCGCCGCGGCTCATACACCCTCGCCTTATGTCGAGTTTTGGGCGCCGCTCTCGGTGTCCCCCGGCGCCCGGCAGGGTGGACTCGGCGCGGTGGCGCGCCTGCGGCCCGGGGTTTCGCTGGCCCAAGCCAGGCAGGACATCGCCGCCATCGGCGATCGGCTGGCCCTGGAATTTCCGGCGACCAACCGCGACCGCGCGCTACGCTTGAATTTTCTCCGCGATGAGGCCATCGGAAGCGCCGGCAGCGCTCTCTGGATGCTCATGGGCGCCGCATTGCTCTTCATGCTCATCGGCTGCTCCAATGTCGCCAACCTGCTCCTCATGCGTGGGCTTGCGCGGCGCAGTGAAGTCGCCGTCAGGCTCGCGTTGGGTGCGTGTCGCGGCCGCATCGTCCGCCAGTTCCTCACCGAAAGCTGTGTGCTGGCGCTCGCGGGTGGGCTCGGCGGCTATGCACTCACGGCCGCCGCCTGGAAGATCCTGCCCGCCGTGGCCCCGGTCGGCATTCCGCGGCTCGCCCGCGCCCGCGCGGACCTCGCGGTCTTCGCCTTTGCGCTGGCCGTAGGGCTGCTCAATGGAATCCTGTTTGGCATGGCGCCTGCCCTGCGCCTGGCCCGCCCGAAGTCGATCGCTCTTGGTAGCATGGGCGCGCGCGCCCCTGCCGCCGGAGGGCACGACCGCATGCGCTCTTCGCTGGTCGTCGCGGAGGTTGCGCTATCGGTGGTGCTGATCGTGCTCGGCGGCCAACTCCTGGGCAATTTCGCCAGGCTGATGGCTACCGATCCCGGTTTTCAGGCGGACCGCATCCTGGCATCGGTAGTGTTGCCCGCACCCGAGCGATACCGCGAGCCCGAACGCCGCGGGCTGTTTTACCGGCGCATTCTGGATGCGGTTGGCGCCCTTCCCGGCGTCGAGAGTGCGGGAACCGTGGACGCGCTCCCCTTCAGTGGAGAGAACCACGGCGGGCTCGTCAGCCGTGCCGAAGCTTCAGCCGCACAACCGTTGACTGCCGAGATCGACGTGGCCGGCGGAGACTATCTGCAGGCCATGGGTATCCATTTGCTCGAGGGCCGCTGGTTTCGCGAAGAGGAGATGAGCCCATCGAACGATGCCGCGATCGTCAACGCGCTGGTGGCCCGCCGCTTGTGGCCGGGCGCGAGTCCGCTCGGCCAGCGCATCTGCGTGGATTGCACCCCGGAAAATCCGCGCCACTGGAAGCGCGTCATCGGCGTCGTGACCAGTGCCAGCCACGCGGCTCTGGACGAACCGGAAAAGGGCAACGTCTACCTGGCTGCCGGCGCCATGCAGACTTCGGTATTTCTCGTCGTGCGAACCCGGCGCCCGGCGGGAGAGATGGGCCAGGCCATCCGCCGCGCCATCGCCGCCATCGATGCGCAACAGCCCGTATTCCTCAGCGCCTCGATGCGCGATCTGATCGCCGACTCGGTGGCCGATCGGCGCTTTATCCTCACGTTGCTTGCCATCACGGGATTGCTCGCTCTGGCGATGTCGGCGGCCGGTGTCTACGGCGTGATTTCGTACAGCACCTCGCGCCGCACGCAGGAAATCGGCATTCGCATGGCGGTAGGCGCGACGCCGGCTCACGTCTTCTCTCTCATCTTCCGCCAGGGCTTTCTCACCGTCTCCACGGGGCTCGCCGTCGGACTAGGCGCGGCATTGGCCGCCATGCGGTTTCTCCGGACCATGCTCCTCGGGATCGAGTCCGGTCATCCCGTCTACAGTTGGCTCGCAGCCAGCCTCGTAACGTTGACCGCTGCAATCGCCTGCTGGATTCCCGCCCGCCGGGCCACCAGGACCGACCCGATTTCCGCCCTGCGGCATGAATAATCACGCCCCATTAAAACAGCGCACCACCAGGGCGCCGGGGATTAACGGCACCGATGCCCGGTGGCGGCAAGGCAAGCTCAACGTGGTGCGGGAGTACTGCATTAATGGTGCGGGACACCGGCGTGCTGGTACCGGTTACCAGCCACCGGCCGGAAGTGCACCTTGCTACCGCGGGCCGCAGCTTTGCTTGCTGCGATCCGTCATCACTTCCCGGTGCCCGGCGGCACGAATTGGCGCACATAAGCGTGCGCCACGCGAAAGCCTTCTTTGAAGGCCTCGGCGAAATCGGCGCCGTCGTAGCTTGGGTAGTAGAACTGATCCTCATTTTCAATGTTCAGCCCGCCGGTGTATCCTGCATCGGCCAGGGCGGTGAAAAAGCCTTTCCAATCGATCACGCCGGAGCCCGGCAGGCGGAAGCGCCACCACCTCGCGTTGTCGACCGGCTGAATGCCACCGCGGCGCACCAGAGGCCACAGGATTTCAGTGTCCTTGAGATGGACATTGAAAATGTATTGGGCGAATTCACGTGTGGCGTCGACGGGGTCGATCATCTGCCAGGCGAGATGCGACGGGTCCATCTGGATGCCGACGTACGGCGAATCGTTGAACGCGCGGAGCAACGCGGCGAAGGCCACGGGGCTCGTGGCGATATTGGCGGGATTGACGTAGGGCTCCCAGAGGATTCTGACTTTGTGTTTCTCGCATGCGGGGAAGTACTGCGATTCGTATGCCTTGACAATCGCCTGTACCTGCTTGTCCAGCGGCTGGCCGGCGATAGCGCCAGAAGAGCCGCCGATGAGCGAAACGCCCAGGCGCCCAGCGAGCTCGATGATTTTCACGAACCGTTGCTGGGCGGCGGGTTCCAGATGGTTCCCTCCTCCGTTCAGCGCCACCAAGGTCAGTCCACGGCCTACAAGCGAGCGCTTCACCTCCTCGAGTTGCTCATCGGTCGAGTCCGGTGAGATCGGGCCACCGGCGGCCAGTTGCAGGCAGGTGAATCCCTCCTGTCCGGCGAAGGCAATGTTGGCGGGCGAATAGCGGCAGTAGATGCCCAGTTTAGGCTTCCAATGGGCGGTGGCGGCGCGGGCCGCAGCTACCGCGACGGCGGATTGGAGAATCGCGCGGCGCGTCGTGTGGGTGTGGGCGCTTGATTTCACCGGGGCCTCCCTTCAATTCGGCTGCTCGACAAGGGCATCATATCAGAACGCTCTCTTGGGGCGCTGGCAAAGCTCGGTTGTTGACCTCGGTGGAGCGTGCGGCGTGAGGTCGCGGAACCAGCAAGTTGACTGGCGCTTTTCCAATCACCATCCAGTTAGGACGAAAAGTCGATCCGGGACATCCGCCACGTTGCCGTTTCATTGTTCCACCAGCGATAGCAGAATGTGCCAGGCATCGATCTGATGCCCTGGTTCCAGGATGCCTTGTCCGGAGCAGCTTCGAGCCGCCACAAAAACGCGAGCATGCTCTTCGGCCGGCCCGGCACGTGCCTGGCGGTCGCGCTCAGAGGTACATTTCCGAGCGCGAAAAGAGGTGTCCGGCGCCGGAGGCTGCAATTGTTCCGTAAGGCAGGCCATTCCCGGATACAGCCCCATAACGGCCAGCAGGAGATGATCCGGTCCTATGGCGGGGCAGAGGATTCAAACATGAATTTCACCCGGAAGCCGGTCACTGACCTGGCCGCTCTGGAGCAAACTTCAAGCCCGCGATGCGGATTCCTTTCAGGCTTGGCAACAGGCTCGCGATGTACAGACCACCGCGGTCTTCCACGATCTCCGGCGCCGCGACAGGCAGGGTGCCCACGAGGAAGCGATCGTGTTCGATGCCGAAATCGGCGGGGTTCCGGGAGCGGTACACACTGCTCCGCGCATTCTGACCGTAGCTCTGCGTCCGGAAAAGATAATAGTAGCCCGAATCCTTGTGGAAGTAGACGAACGGGCATTCCGCGGAATAAGGTCCCGTGCCGGCAGTGCCGCCGTAAGCCACTTTGCGGGCCGGGCTCCAGGTCTTGAGGTCTTTGGAGGTGCGCACGTAGTCGGCTCCCTGCTGGTTGGGATACGCGGTGTAGTACACATGGAACACCTTGCCGATGCGCAGCGCCATGGGGTCTCGGGTATTATTTCCGGGACCTTCGGTAAAGATCCCGGACCTGCCGTTGGGAAGCAACTGGCGGGCGAAAGTCTTGCCGTCGACGCTTTTCGCCATACAGATGTTTTCCCAGTCGCCATAGAACATCACGTATTCCCGTCCGACCTTGATGACGTACGGAGCTTGCAGTCCGCCGGGTGTTTCGCCGAAAGCGGCGTCGGCTTGCATGGCGATGCCCATGGGCTGCCAGTCGCGGCTGGTGATTTGGGCTCCCTGCCAGCGATAGAACAGCCGGGTGCGGCCGCCGCACATGGTGTTGCGAATGCACGACCAGAGTTGCCAGGTGCCGTCGGCTGCCTGCCACACGGCGAAATCCACGGGTTGCTGTTTGGGGTCGGTGTATTGGCCGAGGTCCGGATCGCCCGCGACCTGCCACCACTCACCCTGGACTTGCGGAACCAGAACCGGGTCCGCCGCCATCGCGGCCGATGCCGCCAGAAGAACCAACCATGCCGTCATCATACTGATTCTGTTTCCTCCCGCGCGATGGCCAGAGGCAACCCCGAAGTATACCGCCGGGCATGACAGATTCCATGACCGGCCGTGCCCATGGGCGCGCGCTGAAGAAGGCTATTCTGCACCGCAAGAACTCCCTGTTTTACAAGACCCGGAAGGGAGTCCGGTTGGGGGACTTGTTCATGAGTCTGATCCACACCTGCGAACTCAACGGCGCCAATGCGTTCGACTATCTCACGGAGTTGCTGCGACACGCCGAAGAGCTGAAACAAAACCCGTCGGAGTGGATGCCGTGGAACTACCGCGACACGCTGGCGCGGCTCGCCCTGCCCGCCGCTGCGTAATATGATGAGTCCTGCCTGGCCGAAAAGGATCGACTCCCGCCATGGTTGGGTGACACTCCGAAATGCCCACAAAACGGGCTTCTCCAAAGGCAAAATCTGGCAATATTTTTGGCCAGTAACGAAACCCGGTCAAAAATGTTGCGGGCGGGCCTGTACGCCCGCGTCTCGACCAATGACCAGCAGACTCTGGCGATGCAGAACCGGGCGATGCGGGAGTATGTCACGCGGCGTGGCTGGACGATTGTCCTGCAAGTCCGTGAGGTGAACTCCGGGGCGGCGCGGCGAAAAGCCCGCGAGAAAATGCTGGAAGCCGCCCGGCGCCGGGAGATCGACCTGGTGCTGGTCTGGTCAGGGCTTGGCCAGTTCGATAAAACGCGCTTCGGTAAGGCATTTGAACTGTTATACTGGCTTTCGGCATGCTGCCGGACCGCCTGGGTCGGATCTCAATCGAAGAAGGCAAGTGCGGTGGACGCCCCTGTATTCGGGGCTTTCGGATCCGGGTCACGGATGTCCTCGAACTCCTCGGATCGGGTGCCTCTATCGATGAGATCCTCTCCGACTACGCTTTCTTGGAACGCGAGGATATACTCGCTGCCCTCGACTACGCCGCCCGCCAAGCGGATCACCCGGTTCTGCTCGCGTCGTGAAATTCCTCATCGATAACCAGTTGCCCGCCGCTCTGGCTCGTTGCTTGTGCAGCCTCGGTGCCGACTGCCAGCACGTGCTCGACCTGGGTCTGGGCCAGGCTTCGGACTCCGACATTTGGCGCTATTCTGCCGCCCACGAACTCGTTCTGGTCACCAAAGACGAAGACTTCTTCCATCGGGCAATGGCGCCTGGCGCGCCGTTCAATTGGTCTGGGTACGCCTCGGCAACTGCCGTAACCGGCAACTCATTTCGGTGATGGAGAAAGCGTGGCCCCGCTTGTGTGCCTGCATCGAGGCTGGCGAGCGAATCGTCGAAGTCCGATAACGCTGGCCGCCGGAGCGGCCGAAACCGCCAAAGTTCGAAAGATGTCCACGACACCCCCCAGATAGAATCAATAAGTCGAGGACAAAGCCCCTTTGCGCCGCTCCTCTCACGCCACCGTCGCCACCGGAGCCGGCTGCTTGTGCTTGCACTCCGCATTGGGACACTGCCACACCGCGCCGGCCTTCAGCCACTTCTCCACCATGTAGGGACTCCCGCATTCCGGGCACTTCTCGGCCACCGGCTTTCCCCAGGAGACGAACGTGCAGTCCGGATACCGGTTGCAACCATAAAAAGTCCGGCCCTTTTTCGAGCGGCGCTCGATGATCTCGCCTTCCGTGCACTCCGGACACTTCATCCCAATGGTTTTCTGCTTTACGTACTTGCACGCGGGATAATTGCTGCACGCCGTGAACTCGCCGAACCGCCCGGTCTTCAGCACCAGGTTGTTGCCGCACTGCGGGCACTTTTCGTCGAGCGGCCGGTCCGGGTTTTTCTGCGCGCCGCCGATCTGCTTGGTGGTCTTGCAGTCGGGATAGCCGGTGCACGCGAAAAACGTGCCGAACCGGCCCTTTTTCAGCACCATGGGGCGCCCGCAATTGTCGCAGTACTCCTCTTCGCCCTGTTCGGAAAGATCCACCTTGTCCACGTCCGGCAGGTCCACCGTCAGCTCGCGCGTGTAGGTGCAATCCGGGTAGCCCGTGCACGCGATGAAGCTCCCGTGCTTGCCCCACTTGATCACCAGCGGCTTGCCGCACTTCTCGCAGATCAATTCGGTGGGCTTTTCCATCCGCTTGATGTCGGTCATGTGCTCTTCGGCGTGCTTCAGATCCCTGTCGAAGCGCTCGTAAAACTCCGCCATGGCCGCGCGCCAGTCGATCTTGCCTTCTTCGATTTCGTCCAGCTCCTCTTCCATGCGGGCGGTGTAAGTCACATCGAAGATATCGTCGAAACTCTCGATCAGCAGGTCCGTCACCACCATTCCCAACTCGGTCGGCTGGAAGCGGCCGCCTTCCTTGCGCACATACTCGCGTTCCAGGATGGTCGAAATGATGGAAGCATAAGTGGAGGGCCGGCCGACGCCGTCGGCTTCCAGCCTCTTCACCAGCGTCGCCTCGGTGTAGCGCGGCAGCGGCTCGGTGAAGTGCTGCAGGGGAAGCAGGGCCTTGAGGCGCAACTGCTCGCCTTCCGTCACGCGCGGCAGCCGATGCTTCAGCTCCTCGTCCTCTTCATCGCTCTGGTCTTTTCCTTCCTGGTAGACTTTGAGAAACCCCTCGAACTTCTGCACCGACCCGGTCGCGCGGAACAGGTACTCCAGCCCGTTCTTCCCCGTGGCCGATACATCGATACTGGTCTGGTCGTACAGCGCCGGCATCATCTGCGAAGCCACGAAACGGTTCCAGATGAGCCGGTAGAGTTTCATTTCGTCCTCGGCCAGGTGCCGTTCCACGATCTCCGGCGCCAGCGCCATGGAGGTGGGCCGAATGGCCTCGTGCGCGTCCTGCGCTTCCTTCTTCGATTTGTAAACGTTGGCCGATTCCGCCAGGAATTCCTTCCCGTAGCGCTCGCCGATGTAGTCGCGCACGTCGCGGATGGCGTCGTCGGAAACGCGCGGGGAATCCGTGCGCATGTAAGTGATCAGACCCACCGCGCCTTCCTTGCCCATTTCGATGCCTTCGTACAGCCGCTGCGCCAGCATCATGGTGCGCTTCACGCTGAAACGCAGCTTGCGCGCCGACTCCTGCTGCAAAGTCGAGGTGATGAACGGCGCCACCGGGTTGCGCTTCTTCTCCCGCGTGGTCACCGACTTCACGATGTAAGCCGCGCCCTCGAGTTGCGCCACCACGTCGTCGGATGCCTCTTTCGAAGCGATCTCGGCGGCCTGGTCGTCGATGCGCATCAGGCGCGTCTCGAGCAGCGGAGGCTTCTTGGCGTGCAGCTCCGCGTCGATGGTCCAGTATTCCCGGGGAATGAACGCGCGGATTTCCCGCTCGCGCTCCACGATCACACGCAGAGCCACCGTCTGCACTCGGCCGGCGGAGAGACCGCGCCGCACTTTGTCCCACAGCAGGGGTGAAATCTTGTAGCCCACCAGGCGGTCCAACACCCGCCGGGCCTGCTGCGCGTCCACCAGGTTGATGTTTACCTGTCCCGGCACTTCAAACGCCTTGTCGATGGCCTTCTTGGTGATCTCGTTGAACATCACCCGGTAGATGTGCGGGCCGTTCTTGCGCTCTCCCAGTTCTTCCTGCAGGTGAAAGCAGATGGCCTCACCCTCGCGGTCCGGGTCGGCCGCGAGATACACGTTGTCCACCTTCCTGGCCGCCTGTTTCAGCTCTGCAATGAGCTTCTTCTTCCCTTCGATGACTTCGTACCGCGGCTCGAAGCCGTTGTCTACATCCACCGCCAGATCGTTCTTGGGTAGGTCCTTGATGTGTCCCAGCGAAGCTTTGACTACGTACTGCTTGCCTAGATATTTATTGATGGTTTTCGCCTTCGACGGCGACTCCACGATTACCAGAGCCTTTGCCATAATGAATTTCAATGAATCGGGCGCGATTCCCTACATTCCTTGCGCCCGCGTTACCCGATGTTTGCAGGTTTCCCGTTTGACCTTACCACACTTTTACGAAGTTCTTGCCGGGCAGTTGCTTTACCAGTCCCAGCATTTCCAGCTCGAAAAGTGCGGCAATTAGCTCGGACGGCGAGATATCCTGAACTTTTTCAAGCAGATCGTCCAAGTGTGTGGAGACGTCCACTTTCAGCGCTTCGAGCGCCCGCCGCGCCGTGGCATCCAGTTCCGCGCTGGGGGCGCTTAATAAGGATGCCTGCCCGTCCTCGGGGGTTGCACCCTGTTCCGCCATGATTTTCTTCCGCCCTCTTTCAATTAGATGCCGGCGGGATTCGGCGGGA
>Ga0326727_10024890_pt1 | contig 11275 bp, 6 predicted proteins | sample MB2enrmetagenome_FD_207643 | JGI IMG/M metagenome (GOLD analysis project Ga0326727, IMG submission 207643) | Lab enriched peat soil microbial communities from McLean, Ithaca, NY, United States - MB29MY | ecosystem: Environmental > Terrestrial > Soil > Wetlands > Peat | place: USA: New York... | reverse complement strand
TAAATTGGTGGCGCGGGCGGCCCGCCCGCGGTCGCGCGGGCATCCGGCCCGCGCGCGGGCGCGGGACGCTCCCGCGACCGCGGGCGAGACGCCCGCGCCACATCCGTCCACTGTCGGCCCATTTTCACGGTCTCCGGGTGGCCGTCAGCGGACGAACATGAGCGACTGCTCTGGAATCGGCGTTCTCACCCTTCCACGTCTACACCGAAAAGAAGCGCCGAGAGAAACTGAACCCGGTCAGGCGCGGGCTGGCGGGTTCGCCTGGGGATTGGCCGTGGTCAAGCTGGCGGTATTACTACTCGATTGGCGTGTCCGTGCTCCGCATGGACCGGCTGCACTGAGCGGGCAGCACAGACCCGTCCCTTCGGGACATCGCAGACTCCAACAGCCAGGAGTCTGCGCCAGCCTGCCATAGTTCGGACGTTACAAATCAGAGGTGGAGTCGATACTTTTGCTGCCGTTTATTGAAAGCTTCTTCGCCGCCCTCAAGCACGCTCAAGAGCTTGATCCTGATCCCCGGATTTTCGAGAGAGCCAGAAAGATAGGATATTTGGCCTCGGTTGTCCCGACAGGCTACGACGACATGCTCCGCATCACTGTTTACAACGACGTTCCCATTATTTGATACAATGACGACCTGCCGGTGCTGCTTTGCCTGCCGCACCGCCTTTACTAACTCTTCCATAATGAATTCATTGTCCAGGTGATCGTCGTGTGAGTCGATTATAATGGGGATTTCGCCTTGCGCCAGGTAGATCTTGAGCAGTACAGTTGCCTTTTGCCCTAGAGACAGTTTCGATAGCTTGACTTTCTTATATTTCACGGAAGGGACGACATTCAGATAGTCCGCGAAAATCATGTTGTATATCGTCTGTCGGGTCAGCGTCGCGGCACTTTTCTGATTAGTGACGATCTTCTCGACTAAAACGTTGACATGTGAGCTCGCAATATCACTAACTTTGGCTTCGGTGGGCTTGGCCGCGAGATCGAGCATGGCGTTAGTGAAGAAGTCGATATCTGATGGCGCCGCACCGGATGCCTTCACCCTGATTCGTCTAAGATCAACCAATTCAGACATCGTCTCCTCAAACCGGACCTTGTCGAAAGTCAAATCAGCCGTAAACTCAAGATCATTCAAGATGTCGTTCTTGTTTGAAGCGAATCTCGAGATGATGCCCAAATACTTACTCTTTTCCTCGACTCTTTTTGCCAGTAACTGACGGAATGATTCCTGTCGTTTGGCTCGTGCCTCGTTGAGAGCCTTCTTCCGGGTTGCGAGGAAGGCCAACCGCTCTTTCAGGGCTTGGATTTCCTTTTCCAGTTCCTTCTTCCTGTCGAGGAGCCTGGCGTGTTCTTTGACACCCCGCTCCTTCTCGTCAAGCTCCTTCTGGAACTTCTCGATGTCACTAATTGTCTTTCGCATCTCGCTGCGCGCAGAAACAAGCAGGGTGTTGAGGTTCTCCTTCGGACGGTATTCGAGCAAGGCGAACGGCCCGCCAAGTTTCAAGGCTCCAGCCAAACTGTTGATCTTCTCAATGCCTGCATTGAAGGCCGCGAGATTATCCTCCAGGAATTTAAGCGTATCCCGGACTGTCGTGCCCAGGTCATTCAGCTGGGCCTTTCTTTCCCTCAAATCCGTGAGTTGTTTCTGTTTCTCTTCTGCTTCCTTGATTTTGTCAGGGCTGAGGCTCTTCGCCAATTCTTCAATTTTCTTTTGCACATCTTGAAGTTCGGTGAAAAGTTTCCTGCCAGCTATTTTAATTCCGCCCTCGACTTGGGGATCGGTTTCGACCTCCAGATCAAATATGGTCTCGTTGCCACCAGTTATCACTTCGACCAGGCTGGCTATTTCTTCCCCGATGTTTTGGTAATCAAACAGCAGGGCTGTATCTGTAACTTCATTGCTGGTGAATATTAAGCGGTTGATGTATGTTTCGAGGTGAGCAGGGTCCTCAACATGTTTCTCAAGTTCCCCCTGCGCCACGTAGACGATTGAGACCCCCTCGATAAATGTCTCGTCCGCTGCCTCTTTCGCGTGTTCCTGGCCGCTCTGCAGAGTGATCGAAGTCCGAAGTTCCGTCGGATTGAGCCCTTCAGAGACCCTTTTCACGAAAGAGTTCTTATCATCGCAGAATGCACGGCTCTCGTAGCTGTTCGCGATGAGGTCCACCAGCGCAGTTTTGCCGCTTCCTTTGCCGCCAGTTACCGCGACAAGACCTTCGTTGATTGGTATGTCGGTTGCCGCAAAGGCCAACTCAGGGTCCAGCGTTACCGCCTCGATGCGAAACCTATTGATGCACTGCGAACTTTTCAGCGGTTTCGGGTCGGCCGCTTGAATAACTATCCGCTCTTCAGGTTCGTAGAGAATCTGTTTTAGTCCTTCAAATGTCAGGTCGGCCTTGATCCAGCAGTACCTGAGATCGCAATCGGCCTGACTCGTCGCGCAGTTGTGACCCTGGACCGTTCGTTTCGCGCAAGGATGGCCTATTAACGCGTACTCGTGGGCGTCAGACCCGTGGATGCATGGTTTGAGCGTTTTGAATTCACTAATGAATTTCTGCGCGCCCTCCTGATACGGGGGGTTGCCCATAGCCCACTTGCAAGTTGCAGGGTTGGAGGTGAACAGGAAATCGGACTTTTGAATCAACACCTTTCTGGTGTGGTGGTCCCGTGAATTCCATGAGATTTTGCTTAGATCCTCGTCGGCGGCCACACCGAATAGGTAATTACCCCCAAAGGTATTTTCTTTTTCGGCAAGAATCTTCGAAACCTGCTTGTGGTCAACGACGGCATTCATCATGCCCACCAGAATGTCTGACCCATCAAAATGCGGGTGGTCCTTCTTCAGTTGCGCGCCCAGCTCCTTCAAATTGATTTCTTTCAGTTTCCTCTTCTTGTCTTCGGACTGTGGTTCCCCCTGATAGACAAAATCAATTTCGTGTAGGAATTTCTCCTCGATGTCTTTGGGTGGAAGAACCTCAGAGAAAATCACGTGGAAGTTGACACTCTTGGGACCGACGAAAACCTCCGAGCGAAATTCGACGCTGGGGATCACTAGGATCCGTTTGATTGCCTCGATCTGTTTGGCAGTAAAAAGCGCTGCCATTTTTGCTGGATTATTCAGGTATTCCTGTGTCAGTTTCTTGTAGCCATCGATTGTGAAATAGTCAGTGATTCCGAGTGCGGCGATTTGCTTACTAAGCAAAATGGTAAATAGCTGCTTCACATAGGAATCCCAGTCCGCTCCATAGCCATTATTGAGCACGGAAGCGGGAGTATGGATATGTAAGTCCCATTTCCTCCATTCGGAACCTCTTGGATATTGGGTGGTCATACGCGTGGTGTAGGCGGTAGCGGCAACTCCTTTCAGCCTCCAGGATTTGTTGTCTTGAATCGTACTCTTGATCGTTCGGATGTCAAATAGTTTCGCGTCCGTGCAAGCGAACCAATCGCGCGCCGCGTCGGATTGCAGGGAGAGAAAGGGTCAGGTACCCTTTTCATCGAAGGACAGGGTCGGCGCGGAGCACAGTTCTGCGGTCTCTGTTCACTCCGGCTCCACGCAACGCAGGGCTTCGCCCTGCGCCAGCCAGCGCTCATCGTAAGGGATGCCGTAAGCCCGCAAAGCGGGCGAAAGATCGTAGCCCACGGCGCGAGCCGTGGGGCAACCGGCCCGCCCCCCCAAGCCCCTTTAGGGGCGAAAGAAATCACGACCAAATGTAACGTTCATCGTAAGCGATGCCGTTCTTTTTTAGAAAGGCGATCAATTCCTCTTGGAAGGTCATGCGGCGATGATGCTTCTCTTGGTCACCGATATATCGCGTAACCGATAGCGCCAGGGAATGGCTGACGCTGAATGCTCCGTAGCCGGTTTGCCAATCGAAACCGGCAAGCCGCCTCTCGCGATGCACCCAGCGAGACGAATTGGTTTTCACCACCCGCAGGGCGTCGGATATCGCCACGACCGGCGGCAACGAGCAGAGCAGGTGCACGTGGTCGGGTCGGGCGTTCGCGGCCCGGAGCGCACCGCCAATCTCGCGCACGATTCCGCCCACGTAGGCGAGTAAATCGTCATGAAGCGCAGCGGTGATAAGAGGCTCACGGTCCTTGGTGCTAAAGATAACGTGCGTCAGGAGGTTCGTGTAGGTGTGGGACATGTTCTTTCGCCCCTCCGGGGCTTGGGGGGATTTTACTCGAATTCCTCACCCACGGCTTGCGCCATGGGCTACGATCTTTCGCCCGCTTCGCGGGCTGCAAAGCGGAGGTCGGTATCGCAGCGCCTCGGGGGAGAGATGCCGGCTTATCGGGGCTGGCGCAGGGCACAGCTCTGCGGTCTCTGTTCATTCCGCCTCCACGCAACGCGGGGCTTCGCCCTGACGCGCCAGCCTCGCATCTCTCCTACAGCTTTTGACATGCTCCAGTGGTGGACAGACGCACGGGAGTGCCCTCCCGGAAAGTAACTGGTTTGGTACTTGACAAAAGCGGTAACATGGGCTATAGTTGTCTGGTTCGTCTGGCAAGCGGTTAGGCCCTGCCGGACAGGTTATGCTGCAAGCTCCTCTGCGGTTTAAGTTCGTAGTCCCTGCCTCTGGTTCCTGCCTCCTGCCCAGTCAAGAAGTCGAGGAGTCTCACCTTTTGCGGGGACGGTTCGTCTGCCGCCCCTGCTCCCAACTTTCCAATTCATGGAGTTACTATGTCCTTACGCAAATCTACTTGCCTTACTCCCCAGCGGCTCGACGCCGCTCGGCACAATTCGCAGCGCTCCACCGGACCCCGCAGCGAGGCCGGAAAAGAGCGCATGAAAATGAATGCCCTCAAGCACGGCTGTGATGCCGCGCCCGAAAACGAAGCCGCCGTCATGCGCGCCCTGGGCGAAGATCCCGAACGGTATGCCGCCTTGCAGCGGGAACTCGCCACCACCTACGGCCCCGGCGACGCCCTCTGGGAAAACCAAGTCGCCGACCTGGGCAAACTCTACTGGCGGCGCAACCGCATCGAGCGCATGGTGACGGGCATGATGCGAGACGCTCTCGAGGAAGTCGAGGAGCGGCGGCGCGGGCTCGCCCGGGCCCTCGCTGACGTTACCTTCGAGCCCTCCCAGTGCGAGGCGGTGGCGCTCGACCTGCCCAAGCCCACCCACCCCTGCGTGCGGCTGCGCATGCTGATTTCGCTTTGGCGAGTGATTCGCGAGCAGGTGCGGCGGCGGTACTTCCCGCGCGCCCAGCAGAAACAGATCGAAAGCTACTACCAGGGTGAGTTGGGGTGGAGGCCCCGGCAGATCGGCCACCTGCTGGGGCTCTTCATGGACTGGGCGTACCTCCACGATCAGCAGGACCAGGCAGAGCTAGACAAGTGTGTGAAGGAGAGTTTCGGGGGCGAGGCGGAGTTCGAGGCCCGCTACCAGGAACTCGAGCGCTTACTGGAGGACCAGATCGCGGGGGTGGAGGCGGCGTTCGCGGACGAGATGCAGGCGCAGGAGGAGAAGGACGCGATTGCGCGGGACTCGTGCCTCGCTCCGGAGAACGAGGCTGCGAACATGGTGCTGCGCCTGGAAATGGCGCTGGACCGGGCGACCGACCGGAAGGTGAGGATTCTCCTGACCATGCGCCAAGAACATGCGCGTTGTAGAGGCGATTCGCGAACCGCGCAACCGGAGGCCAGCCCTCCCGGCAATGAGCGGGGCGACCGCGGGGCAAAGGAACTGAGCAAGGTCGTGGGGCTGAACGCTGGGACAGAAAGTCCGGCAGAGGAGAACGCCCCTGAAACACCAAAATCGCCGGAACAAAGCGAGAATGTCATAGAAAACAAAGGACCGGCCGCCGAGGGGGTGAGTGTATGAGGCGTGGTGCGGGCGTCCCGCCCGCTGTGGCACGGGCATCCTGCCCGTGCCGATTCACGGCCAAGATGGCCCTTCGGCAGGCCGCCGCAGAGGGGCCCTGCAGCGGTTGCCTCTGCGTTTCTGACCTTCTTTCGAAGCTCCGCGGCTTTTTCCGCGCTACCCGGCCCAGGGGCGGAGGGCCCCGGTGCGCGGGCCGGATACCAGCGCCGCGATTCGCGGCTGTTGGAGCTTCCGTCCTTGACATCGTTGCTTGCGTGGTGATAAGAACGCACGGTGCGTCCGGGACAGGGCACAATTCAAGAGATCCCCACAGGCGCTGGGATGATGTGAGTTTGAACGGTGTCGTCGAGTGCCGAGATCAGACGCGCGGGAGGAGACCTCGTTGTGGAGAAACTGGCAATTGAAGGCGGTCCCAAAGCGGTTACCAACCGGCTGACAGGCTGGCCGCAGTTCGATGAGAAGGCCATTGCAGCGGTCACGGAAGTCTTGAAGTCGGGAAAGGTTAACTACTGGACTGGCAAGCGGGGGATGGAGTTCGAGAAGAAGTTCGCGGAATGGCAAGGCAGCAAGTACGCCATCAGTGTGGCGACAGGGACCGCCGCGCTGCATGTGGCCTTGAGCGCTTTGGATATCGGACCTGGGGATGAGGTCATTGTTCCCAGCTACACATTCATCGCCACGAGTTTTGCCGTGGTCCAGGCCGGAGCCATTCCGCGTTTTGCAGATGTGAACCTGGAGGATCACTGCCTGAGCGTGGAGTCGGCGGAGAAGCTGGTCAACGCGCGCACCAAGGCCATTATGCCGGTGCACTTGTACGGGAACGTTTGCGACATGGATAAGATTCTGTCTTTCGCAAAACGCCATAACCTTTACCTAATCGAGGATAATGCCGAGGCTTTTGGCGGGGAGTACAAGGGCAGGAAAACCGGTACGCTGGGGCACATCGCGGGTTGCAGCTTTTGCCAGAACAAGACCTTCACGACCGGCGGCGAGGGAGGGATGGTCACCACGGATGATGAGGAACTGGCGTGGAAGGCGCGTAGTTTCCGCGACCACGGTTACGACGTCAAAGAGCGATTGGCTCTGCTGGAGATGGAGCAGAAGCTTCCCTACATTCACAACATGGTGGGATGGAACTATCGCATGACGGAGATGCAGTCCGCGATCGGCCTGGCGGAACTGGAGCGCATCGACAACTGGAACATGCCCCGGCGCCGCCGTAACGCGCGCATCCTGGTGGAGGCGCTCGCCGGACGGCCGGAAGTGAAGTACGCGCCGATCGATACAGCGGAGCGGCGGAACGGCTGGTACACGATGGCGTTCTCGCTGGATATCGAGAACATGCAGTGCGATATTCAACAGTTCGTGCAGGCGGCGGTGGCGGAAGGGGCTCCCTGCTGGAAGGTTTTTTGGCCGCAGTGCCACACCGAGCGAGCTTTTCGGGAGTTCAACTCCTTCGGCAAGTCGGGGTTTCCATTCCGCTCGAAAGAATATACGACGCCTTCCAGCGTGGATTACTCGCGGGTCGAGGTGCCCAACGCGGTCTGGCACGAGTCACATACGTTTACGGCTTTTGCCTTTCCCACCTTCAGCGAAGACGACATGCACCAGATCGCGCGGGCGCTGGTGAAGGTCATTGAGGCTTATTCCCGGAAGGCGTAAAGGGCAAGTGTGTAGCGGATTCCAGCCCCGAAGAGGCGGGCTAGCACAGCCCAGGCCAACGGCCTGGGTTAACAGTCGACGGGAGTAGCATTCGCAAGCCCCGAAGGGGCGTGATAAACTCGCGGTCCAGACGCGAGCGATGGTCGTCAGCAGTGTTTCGCCCCTTCAGGGCTTGCGACGAAAAAAGGCGGATGCGCGGACCCAGGCCGTTGGCCTGGGCTGTGCTAGGCCGCCCCTTTGGGGCTTCCGGAGCCGGAAGAAGCCGGAAGCTCGGACCGCGGAGATCCCTCGCTGCGCGCAGGATGACAGCTGTGGCGAGGTGAACTCGCCGCTACTGGAGGGAACACAATGACCAACGAACCAAAGAAACTCGGGCGCAGGGAATTCCTCAGCACCACTGCGGCGGTGGGGCTGACGATCATCAAGCCGCAACTGGTGCGGGGCACGGTCGCGAACTCATCGGTCCGGATGGGACTGCTGGGTTGCGGCGGACGCGGCACGGCAGTGGCGACGGCGCTCTCGCAGCACCCCAACGCTCGTTATGTGGCGTTGGCCGACCTTTTCGGCGATCAGCTCGATCGGGCCCAGCGGTATTTTGACGGCATCGCGGCCCGGAAAGGCTACGCGGGCATTGATCCCAAGCTGATGTTCAAAGGGCCCAAGGCCTTCGAGGCCATTGCCGAATGCGACCAGATCGACGCCGTTCATATCGCCACTCCCGACATCTTCCACCCCGAGCACCTGGCGGCGGTGGTTGCGGCGGGCAAGCACTGCTACTGCGAGAAGCCGACGGGCGTGGATGTGCGCGGCGCGAAGCGCATCGAGGAGCTGGGCCGGAAGGCCGAGGGGCGCCTGAGCCTGGATATCGGCTTTCAGATTCGGTGCGCCCCGCCTTATGTGGAGATGGTGAAACGGATTCACTCCGGGGCGATCGGGAAGATTGCGCAGGCGTCCACGTATTACCACGCAACCGCGCTCACCTACCCGCCTCGGCGGCCGGACATCACGCCGCTCGAGCTGCGCATTCGGAACTTCTATTGGGACCGCGTCATCTCCGGCGACATCATCGTGGACCAGAGCCTGCACGTGATCGACATCTGCAACTGGGTGCTGAAGAATCATCCCATCAAGGCCGTCGGCGCCGGCGGGCGCAAAATCCGCGACGATGGGGGCAATACCTGGGACCACTTCGACGTGATCTTCACTTATCCCGATAACGCGCGGGTGAGCTTGAATCACACGCAATATGGAAATGCTTTGTGGGATGTGGCGGAGCGCTTTTTGGGCTCGCGTGGCGTGGCGGAGTCGCACTATTCCGGCGTGGTGGGGATCTACGGCGACGAACCCTGGAGCTGGGACGGGGGCGGAACACCCGTCTCCCCCAGCACCAACATTTACGCGCTGAGGAGCAAGAACACAGCGGATCAGGCCGCGGGGAAGTTTCATGGCGCCCTGGATGAGGCCGACCCGGAAAAGACCAAAGCTTTCGTGGAGAGCATTCTCAGCGGCAAGTTTCACAACCAGGCGGCGCAAGGCGCGGAGTCCACACTGAGCGCCATTCTGGGACGCACGGCTGCTTACCTGGAGCGTGAGGTTACCTGGGACGAGTTGCTCGCTTCGGATCAATATTACGATCCGGAGTTGGAAGGCCTCGATCTGAGCGGCCTGGAAACGGCGTGAGGCGGATTAGAGCCCCGAAGGGGCGAACTAACACAGCCCAGGCCAACGGCCTGGGCCGCGAAATGAGCATTTTCCGGCAAGCCCTGAAAGGGCGGCATCCCGTCGTAGAAGGTCACCTTTGATGTTCGTGGCTTTATTCCGCCCTTTCAGGGCTTGCGATTCATAGTAGTGCGGCCGTTAACCCAGGCCGCTGGCCTGGGCTGTGTTAGGTCGCCCCTTTGGGGCTGTGTCGGGCCACCTCTAATGGAACTCGAAACTGTCGCTAACCCACCTCGCCTGCGCCGAGTCCTGACCATCTGGGATTTGGTCTTCTATGGGATTGTGCTGATTCAGCCCATCGCCCCGGTAGGAATCTTCGGCATCGCTCAGAAGATCTCGCACGGCCATGTCTCGACTGCGGTGCTCGCGGCGATGGTGGCCATGGCGCTGACGGCATTCAGTTACGGCCGGATGGCCGCTGTTTACCCTTCCGCGGGCTCCGCTTATACCTACGTCAGCCGGGGGCTGAACCGCTACGTCGGTTCCCTGATTGGTTGGGCCATGGTATTGGATTACCTGCTCATACCGATTATCAACGTGATTTACCCCGCGCTGACTTTCAAGAGGCTGTTTCCGGCCGTGCCGTATGCTGCGTGGGCGGTGCTGATTGTAGGCGTCATCATTTTTCTGAATCTGCGCAATGTGCGCTTCACGGCGCGCGCCAACGAGGCGCTGCTGGCGGTGGTGTGCGTGGTGGTGGCAGCTTTCTTTTTCACCGCTGTCCGCTACCTCTTTCACTTTCAGGGCTGGGGCGGGCTGATCTCCTTCGAACCCTTTTATTCGCCAGAGACTTTTGATTTCGGGGCGCTTCGCACTGCCACGTCGCTTGCCGCTCTCACTTACATTGGCTTCGACGGGGTGACGACGTTGGCCGAAGAGGTGGAAAACCCAAAGCGTACGGTGCCGGTTGCGACCGTGCTGGTGTGCCTGATCTGCGGAGTGCTCAGCACTCTGGAAGTGTACCTGGGGACGAGGGTTTGGCCCAACTACAACACCTTTCCAAACCTTGAAACAGCTTTCATCGATGTCTGCCTTCGGGTGGGAGGAGTAGTTCTGTTTCAGGCCATGGCCGTCGTCCTTATCGTCGCCTGTCTCGGCTCCGGCCTGGCCGGCGTGGCTGGAGCAGCTCGCCTGCTTTACGGAATGGGGCGCGACAATCTGCTTCCGCGGAAGTTCTTCGCGCGGCTTGATCCTAAGCACAATGTTCCTGCCCTTAATGCGCTGGCGATCGGCTTTCTCACCTTGATTGGTGCGTTGCTGATCAGCTACGAACGGGCGGCGGAATTGCTCAACTTCGGCGCCTTCCTGGCGTTTATGGGCGTCAATCTCACTTGCATTCGGCAGTTTTGCCTGCGCCCTGAGGCCGGGAGATCGCGCAATTTTTTTCGGGACCTGTTCGTCCCCGGGCTGGCGTTTGTGTTCTGCTTTGGAATCTGGTGGAGCCTGCCGCGGCCTGCGAAATGGGCAGGCGGGATTTGGTTTCTAGCAGGTATCGCTTACGCAGCGGTTCGCACGCGGGGGTTCAGGTCGGCGCCGCCGCAGATGGATTTTGCGGATCTCTAAAGACCGAAATTCGAAATTCACCACCGTTTGCGAGAGTGTTGGGGTTGACTCGGCGCCTGCCGTGCGCCGCCTACCGCCCACTGCGTACCGCCTACTCTGGATGTCCCCTTTGCCAATGGGGATAAGAGCGACCGCAGGGGCTCCCCGACCGCGTTTTGTGATAACATACCGTTCCAATGGGCATCTTCTCCGGACCGAGACCGGTGCGGGCGGTCGGGGCCTGCGACACCGGCTCCTAAACGCCAGACCAAGACTTCCTAGCTAATGTTGTAAGGGTGGCTGATATGCAAATATTTCAGAAATGGGCGATCTCTCGAATTTGGCTCACGGCCAAGGCGATTGTCTTGTTCGCTCTGGGCGTTCAAACGGTTGCCGCGCAGCAATCGCCGCCGAGTGTGCGGATCGACCTCGAGCAGGCGATTCAGATGGCGGTGGCGCACAACCATTCCTTGAAGGCCGCTCGAACCCAGATCCAGCAAAGCGAGGCAGAGGAAA
>Ga0326727_10024888_pt1 | contig 11276 bp, 8 predicted proteins | sample MB2enrmetagenome_FD_207643 | JGI IMG/M metagenome (GOLD analysis project Ga0326727, IMG submission 207643) | Lab enriched peat soil microbial communities from McLean, Ithaca, NY, United States - MB29MY | ecosystem: Environmental > Terrestrial > Soil > Wetlands > Peat | place: USA: New York... | reverse complement strand
TTCCGTCCACAAGTCCTTTCCCACCTTCACGCCCTCAATATAGCCCTCGGGGGGGCACAACCAGAAAGGGGAGACGAAAACGCAGGCCGACCTACCATAGGTCTTTGCGTCACTGCCCTTCGCGCCGGAGCAGTGCCTCCACCAGTCGGTCCAGCTTTTGATTCGTGTACGCGGAAACGTCCGCCAGCTTGTCGATTTTGTCCCCGACCCGGTCCAATTTTTGTTCGGTCTTGGCTGAAAGCTCTGCCAGCCGATCGATTTTTTGATCCGTGCTGGCGGAGAGGTCTACGACCCGATCGATCTTGTCCGTTAGCTTGTCGATTTTGTCTGATAGCCGGTCAATCTTTTGCTCCGTACCGGTGGAGAGTTCTGCGAGGCGGTCCAACTTCTTGCCCAGAGCCAAATTGATGTCCGCAACTTGGTTGAGCTTCGTGCTTGTGTTGACCATGACATCGGTGATTTGGGTCATCCAATGGTCAATCTCTTGAAGTGTCATCCCCGCCTCCTGTTGGCCATATTGAATCGTTAAGATTTGAATTCTTCCATCATCGTTACAAACCGGTCAAATAGATACGCCGAATCATGCGGGCCGGGCGAGGCCTCGGGGTGATACTGCACGCTGAACAGGGGCATCGTCCTATGCCGCAGCCCTTCGAGCGTATCGTCATTCAGGTTCTTATGGGTCAGAATCACCTCACTCGCCTTCAGTGAATCCGGGTCCACCGCGAAACCATGATTCTGCGCGGTGATTTCCACTTTCCGGGTTTCCAGGTTCAGGATGGGATGATTGCCGCCGTGGTGACCGAACTTGAGCTTGTACGTCTTCCCTCCCAGGGCGAGACCGACAATCTGGTGGCCAAGGCAAATCCCGAAAATGGGCACGCGGCCCATCATGTCGCGCACGGCCTCGGCGGCGTACTCGACAGGTTCAGGGTCGCCCGGACCGTTCGAAAGAAATACGCCGTCGGGTTGGAGTTCCATCACTTCCGCCGCGGTGGTCATGGCGGGGACGACGGTGATGTGGCACCCGACATCCACCAGCCTGCGCAAAATGTTTTGCTTGATGCCGTAATCATACGCGACCACGTGGAATCGTGGCTCAGCGGGGGGATGGCTGTCTCCTGCCAGGATGTGACGGGAGGGCTCCGCCCACTGATAGCGCGCCATGGCCGTGACACGGCTGGCGAGATCGAGGCCGACCATACTTGGCGAGGCTTGGGCTTTCGCCACCAGGCCCGCCTCGTCGTTGTCAACGGTGGAAATGACTCCGCGCATGGCGCCGTGCTTGCGCAGGTGCCGGACCAGCGCGCGCGTATCGATGTGCGAAATAACGGGGATTCCGTATCCGGCAAGGTAATCGGAAACGTCTTCCTCCGAACGCCAGTTGCTGGCGAGCTCAGAAAGCTCACGCACCACCAAGCCCTCGGCGTAAGGGCGCGCGGCTTCACAATCGAGCGAGTTTGTCCCGTAATTCCCGATGTGCGGGTAAGTGAGGATGACGATCTGGCCCGCGTAGGAAGGGTCGGTGAGGATTTCCTGGTAACCGGAAAGAGAAGTATTAAAAACGACCTCGCCAAAACGTTCACCCGAGGCGCCGTAACCGCGCCCCCGGAAGGTCCTTCCGTCTTCTAGGGCGAGAATCGCGTCCATTCACTCTCCAAGATCGGATGATCGGATGATCCGGTGATGGGGTGAACTGAAAACCCAACATGCAACATCAGCTCTTTGTTCATCTGCTCACCCGATTAATTCACCCACCCGATCTGGCTGAAGGGCCAGTATACAAAAACTGCTTTGCCATAAATATATTTTCGATCGACGGTGCCCCACACGCGGCTGTCGTTCGAGGAACCGCGATGGTCGCCGAGCACAAAGAAATGATCGGGTTCGACACGCACCGGCGGGTAGCTCTGGCGGTCCAGATAGCCGGGCGGCACATAGGGCTCCCGGAGCGCCTCGCCGTCGACGAGTACCCGGCCGTCCTCAATGGTCACCAACTCCCCCGGCAGCCCAATGACGCGCTTGATGTACGACTTTGACGTGTCCAGGGGATACCAGAATACGACCACGTCGCCGCGCTGGATCGGCTCGAACCGATAAACGAACTTGTTGATGAAAATTCGCTCGTGGTTCTCGAGCCGGGGCATCATGCTGGTGCCCTCGACCTGTACGGGCTGGTAGAGAAAAACAATAACGATGAAGGCCAATAGAACCGACAGAATCAGGTCGCGCAGCCAATAACGTGTTTCGAAGAACCACTTGTGCGCAGTACTCGTCGCCTTGTCTTCGTCAGCCGTTGCCAATTTGATTTGCTCCCGGCCCCGCTGAAGCTCCCCGCACCTATTTTTATACCACAGATTCGCCGTCGCACACCAGACTGGAAGCACCGCCCGACGGCTTGGCCGAGCACCCTAGGCTTACGAGAATGCGTGGGTTCACGCCCCAGTACCGCCCTTCTTTATCATTGTTCCTTTTTCAACCCTAGATTGTGTAGAATGCCAGTAGATTTTTTTGAGTGGGGAATCCCCAACCGCAGGCTACGGGAGGATAGCGTGAGGTTTGGCTCGGCCACTTCGGCCGGAAGTCTGCTTTCGTGTGTTCTCGGCGCAGTCTTGGCGGCGGTATCTTCGCCACGGCTCAAAGCGCAGGAGGCTCCAGCGACGGGGCTGGCTCCCGCCGCGGGCGCCACGGTGACGGGGCTTCCTTATTGGGCGAATAACGGGCGCTGGGAATTCGGCGCGCAATTGGGGTACTCCACGGAATACGGCTTGGATCGCCACGAAGTTTCACATATCCAATTGCTCATCGCGCAGCCGCAGCTTGGCCTTATTGTGCACGATTTCCGCAACCCCTTGGTGCAGCGCTGCGAGATTATCAGTGAGGGAATCCTGGGAGGCGCCGTCCATCCGGCGGCTGCGAGCTTGCTAGGTGTTTCGTTACTCTCTCGCTTCGATGGCAAAGACCACGGCCACTGGGTGCCCTTCTTTGATGCCGGCGCCGGCGCGCAGCGAACGACCTTGAGCGACCACGTGCCCGAGGTAAACGGGCACACCCAGTTCTCACCGCAAGGCGGATTCGGGCTGCAATATTTTTTTCGGCCCCAGCGCGCCCTGGTGTTCGAGTGGCGCACCATGCATATGTCAAACGCTGATCTGGTTCCTCCCAATATGGGATTCAACAGTAGCATGATAACGATAGGCTTCCGCTGGCTGCGTCGTCCCGTGCAACCGGCGCGATAGCAGATCCATCAACCAAAAATATCTTTGACTTTTTCCGCGGCGCGCCGTTCGAGGGGCTTGTTGTCGACGCGCACGAAGGGGGCAAGGATTTCCAACCAGCGCCGATGCTCGCGTGAAAGGCGGGTGGGAGTGACGACAAAGACCGTAATGTAAAGATCGCCGTGGCCGCGCCCTTCCAGGATGGGCATGCCCAGGCCACGCAAGCGAAAGACGGAGCCGCTCTGGGTCCCTTCAGGAATGCGCAGACGTTCCTCGCCGCGCAGGGTCGGCACCAGGACATCGGCGCCCAGTGAGGCCTGGGACATAGAAATCGGGATGGTGTAATAGAGGTCGTTGGCGCGGCGCTCAAAGTAAGGATGTTCGCGAACCTTGAGAATCACGTAGAGATCACCGGGGGCGCTGCCGCGGGTGGCCACACCGCCTTCCCCGGCTACGCGCAGGCGCGTGCCATCGTCAACGCCGGCGGGGATTTTCAAGCCCAGAACGCGCTCCGTATTCACGCGGCCTTCGCCTTTGCAACTGCCGCACAGATCGCGAATCACCTGGCCAACGCCCTGGCATTGCGGGCAGGTTCGGGTGACGGTGAAGAAGCCCTGTTGGTGGCGCAATTGGCCGCGCCCGCCGCAGGTGGGGCAATGGATGGCTTTGCTTCCCTTCCGGGCGCCTGATCCATCGCATTCCGGGCAAGGTTCCCAGCGCGGGAGCTTGATTTTGGTTTCCAATCCTGCCGCCGCTTCCTCCAGGTTGATTTCCATGTCGTAGCGCAGGTCGACGGTGCCCGTTGAACGCGCGCGCGTGCGGCCCGCGCGGCCGAAGGCATCGCCAAAACCAAACAAATCGCCGAAAATATCTTCGAAGTCGGAGAAGATGGAGGAACTGAAGTCTGGTGACCAACCCGCGGAATTACCCACAGCCGCATGGCCGTAACGGTCATAGGAGGCGCGCTTCTGCGCGTCGGCCAAGACGCTATAGGCCTCCGTGATTTCCTTGAATTTCTCTTCGGCCTCCCCTTGGCTGTGGGGATTGCGGTCCGGGTGGTGCTGCATGGCGAGGCGACGGTAAGCGCTCTTGATCTCCTGGTCGGAAGCCTCGCGCCCGATCCCCAAAACCTCATAATAGTCGCGCTTTTGCTTCAATCGTCAACCTCGCTGGCCCTTGAGCTGGGGGGGAGACGCTCTCCAGTGTCACCCCGGAGATAGCCGCCCCGCTACTTCGCGTCCTCGGAACCGGGGGGGGTGCCCACGGCAACCTTCACAATCGCCGGCCGCAAGAGCCGATGGCGCAGTTTGTAGCCGCGCTGCAATTCGCCCACGATCTCATGCTCGCGACGCCCTGGAGCCTCCACGGTCTCCACCGCCTGGTGCAGGTGCGGGTCGAAAAGCTTGCCGGTGGTTTCGATGGCGACCAACCCGGCGCGGCCCAGCACCTCCCGCATTTGGCGGTAAATCAATTCCAAGCCCTGGTAGTAAGCCTCCGGGACGCTGGGGTCGCGGTGCTGGAGGGCACGCTCGAAGCCGTCCAGGGTGGGCAGCAGGGAGCGAATCAGATCCTCCGCCGCGTGTTGGCGAAACTCTTCGACTTCCCTTTGGGCGCGCTTGCGGGAATTTTCGAGCTCCGCCTGCTTGCGCAACAGGCGGTCGTAGAGATCCTTTTTTTCCTCCAGCAGCTTCGCATAAGCCTCGGGCGTTACCGGCGGCTCCGGTGAGGTCGCGGCCGCAGCGGGAGGTTCGTCCTGGGGGTCTGCGGGAGTGATTTCAACTTCGTCGATCATGGGTTAGATTTTGTCGGGTCGCGGCGCCGTATGACGACAGGCCTTTGTTTCCCAACCCGCCCCAACGTCTGCACACTCTTTTTCAATTGGAACTGAGCAGCCGGCTACACAGATGGGCCACGTATCTGACCGTACTGATGGCGCGATCGTATTCCATGCGCGTGGGACCCACGACTCCCAGCGCACCCACCATGCGGTCGCGATAATGCAGCGGCGCGGCAATCAGCGTGCAATGCTGCATCTGCGTATCGGAGTTCTCGCGTCCGATCAAGATGCGCACACCCGCCTCCGGAGTTTGGAGGCAGGCACCCAGTATCCGCACCAGCTTGGCTTTTTCTTCCAGGGTCTTGACGAGCTGCTTGACCTTCTGCACATCCTCAAATTCCGGACGTTCCAGAATCTTGGCCGCGCCATCCACAAACAGCGGTCCAGTCTCTTCTTCGAAAAGCGCGCCCCACATGAAAAGCGTGGCGACGTTTTTGAGCAGTCGGCCGCAAAGAACCTTGTCAGCCTCCATGTGGTTCATGATCTCCAGGCGAATGGTGCCGAGCGACCAGCCCCGGAACTCGGCATTGAGGAAATTGGCGGCCTGGTCAAGCTCATCCTGGGTGAACTCGTCTTCCATCCGCACCACGCGGTTTTCCACCAAGTCGGGCTTGGAGACAATCACCACCAGCACGCGATGGTCGGGGAGATTCACGAACTTGATGTGTTCGAGCAATTTTTCTTCCGGTGCCGGTGCCAGGACCAGTCCCACGTTGTGCGAAACCTCGGAAAGAGTGCGGGAGGCGGTTACCATCAGCCGCTCCAGCCGGTCCGCGTCGGGGCTGAGGGTTTGGTCGATGTACCTTTCGGTGTCCGGCGTCAGACGCGCACCCCCCACCACCCGGTCGACGTAAAACCGATAGGCTCTTTCCGTGGGTATGCGTCCCGCGGAAACGTGCGGCTGCTCGAGAAAACCGCTCTGTTCCAACACCACCAGGACGCTACGAATGGTTGCCGAACTGAGGGGCTCCGGCAACTGCGCCGCCAGAGCCTTGGAACCCACCGGCACACCACTCCCGATAAACTGGCGGATTAAAGCCACCAGGATTTCTCGGTCACGCTTTGGAAGGTCAGTCTGACCTGGCATTTCAATCCTAACTGGCAAGATACCTGATAGTTCGAGGTTACAACTCCTCGACTCATTCTAGCGACCTAGCTACTTGGGTGTCAAGAATGACGCGAGCAACGGATCATCGTGACGATCGCGGATAGTCTCGAAACCCGGGACTCAATGATTGCGCACAAAATGTGCAGAGTGGATTTTGGCTATTAAATGTCCGGGGTGTGGCCTTGACCTTTACGATTTCTCATAGAAGTTTTACTGGCGCGTAAAAGATTGCAATCGCTTTGATCTGTGCCTCGCTATAACGTCGGATTCCGCCGCAAGGAGCGGGGTCTTTTTGTCCCTCTCCACAACTTGCCCCTGGACAACCAATCTGCCTTCTATGACATCCTGTATTTTGATAGATGAATATTGTGGACAGAAAGTAGCGTGGGCGAGGACTTAAGCTCATGACCTATCTCCGGGCTGTCTTCGCGCGGATGTCGGACAATTCGGCTCTCAATTCGTAACTTAGCAATTTCTGATACTCCCCTAGCCTTTCTGGCCTTTTCTTGCGTCGGCGGACAGCAATTCGCAGGGCTCTCGGGTCAATCAACCTTTATCAACAGGAGCGAGTAAATGACCAATCAGAGTGGTTGGGTGCGCGTATCACTTTGGATTTCTATGTTCCTGCTCGGAGCGCAGCTTGCCTGGGCGAGCGTAACCGGCAGCATCTCCGGGCTAGTCAAGGATCCGACCGGAGCGGTTGTGGTGGGAGCTCAGGTCGTGGCCATTAACAACGACACCGGCGTTCAGAACGTGGCGAAGACAGATTCCGCGGGGTTCTATTCATTCCCCACCCTCCCCCCCGGACCTTATCACGTTGAGATCCAGCTAACGGGATTTAAAGTCTTCCGGGCGAAGGATTTGGTTATCGACGTCAATAGCGCTTTGCGCGTTGACGCCACCCTCGAATTGGGCGCCGTCACGCAGGAGGTTACGGTTTCCGCCTCGGGGGTGCACGTCGAAACCACCAACACCCAGATGGGAGAAGTGATTGGAACCACCAAGATGGAACTCGTCCCCCTGAACGGGCGGAGTTACACAGATTTATTGGCGTTGCAGCCGGGGGTTGTCCCCGTCTCCTCCGGTGAGTATTCGGGGACTCAAGTCTCGGGAGGTTTGAGCCCCGGCAACCTCTCGGTCAGCGGACAGCGGGAGGATGCCAATGGGTTCATGGTGAATGGCGGCGACGTCCAAGAGGACGTGCAGATGGGCACGGCGATCATCCCCAACCTTGACTCCATTGGGGAATTCCGCATCCTGACCAACAATGCGGATGCCGAATACGGGAATTTCGCGGGAGGGTTGGTGAACGCCATCACCAAATCCGGCACCAACCAATTTCATGGCGACGTCTTCGAATTCCTCCGCAATTCGGACCTGGATGCCCGGAACTTTTTCTCCCCGACGCGCGGAAGCTTGCATCAGAACCAATTCGGCGGGACCCTGGGTGGCCCTATCCTGCACGATAAGGTCTTCTTTTTCTCCGACTATCAAGGAACCCGCGTGGTCAACGGCGTGGACACAGGAGACATTCTCGTTCCCACGGCCGCGGCCCGCATGGGAGACCTGGGCGCGGCGGCCTTTGGGTCAGTTAACAGCAGTGGCGTCTGGGTCCCTAACACCGTCACGGGCGCTGCCTGGGCTAATACTCTCTCCCAGGAGCTTGGGTACCCGGTGCAAGAGGGCGAGCCTTACTCCCTCTATAACCTCAGCTCGCAGACCAACGCCTGCACGTCCACGGCGCAGTGTGTTTTCCCCAATGGGGTCATTCCCAGTGGTGCTTTCTCAGCCCCCGCCGGGCCCATGATGCAGTACATCCCGACCGCCACCCTCGGCAACAACATCTTCACGACATCGGCTTACGACAATACCTTGCGGGACGACAAGGGCAGCGGCCGGCTCGACGCCAATACCCGCTTCGGGTTGATGTCCGGCTACTACTTTTTCGACCAATACTCGGTGGTCAATCCTTATCCTTCCGCCACCGTTCCCGGCTTCAGTGCCGCCAACACCGGGCGGGCGCAAAACATCAATTTCGCGGTGACCAAATCCTTTGGGCCGAGTTCCGTGAATGAGTTTCGCCTCAATTACGTGCGCAATGTCAACGGCAGCGACATTCCCATCGGTGGGCTAGGAGTGTCTCTGAGTAGCCTGGGATTCGTCACCGGCGCGAGCATGCCGGGCATTGTTCCCCTCGCCCCCCAGTACCAAGGTGTCCCCAACACCGAATTCAACAATTTCACCATCGGGATCCCCGGATACTTTGCCACCCAAACCAACAACACCTATCAGGTGTTGGACAATTTCTCCATGGTGAGAGGGACTCACACCGTGAAATTCGGCGGCTCCACCCACTATGACCTGGTGACCTACCACCAGGACGGCGCCAATGACGGAACCTTCGGCTTCAATGGAGAAGAAACCGGCAGTGACTTCGCGGACTTCTTGCTGGGGGCGCCGGATTTTTACCAGCAGGGCGCGCAGATTCCTTTTCACACTCGCGACCGCTATTACGGCCTCTATGTCCAAGACAGTTGGCGCGCCACTCCCAAACTCACCCTGAACTATGGGGTGCGCTATGAGATCAGCACCCCGTGGTATGAAGCTTTCGGTGAAATGGAGGCGATGGTGTATGGCAAGCAGTCGGTAGTTTTTCCTGGCGCGCCCACGGGCTGGGTCTTCCCCGGTGACCCGGGGATTCCCAAAACCATTGCCCCGACTCGTTATAACAATTTCGCACCCCGCATCGGCCTGGCCTATTCTCCCGACAACTCGAGTGGATTCCTGGGCAAATTGGTGGGCGGGGCGGGCAAGACCAGCATCCGTGCGGCCTATGGCATTTACTACACGGCGTTTGAAGACGCGCCGTTCTTTAACGCGCAAGGGGACGCGCCTTTTGGATTCTATTGGTCGAGCCCCACACCTCCGCTCTTTGCTACCCCCTTTATCGATCGCGAGACGGGAAATGACGAGGGCCAGCGATTTCCTCCTGCTCTCCCTCCCACCAACGTCAGCGCGGCACACCCCGACAATAATATCGATTGGGCGAAGGAGGAACCCATTTCCAGTTCGCCGACTGTGGCCACCAACAGCCGTGTCCCCTATGCTGAGCACTACAATCTGTCTCTCCAGCGACAGTTCGGGAAAAGCACTTTGGCCAGCGTCAGCTATGTGGGCACGCAAGGTCATCGACTGGTGGGAGATGTGGAAGCCAATCCCGGTATTCCCGGTCTCTGCCTCAGCGTGAGTCAACCTAACCAGGTGGTGGCGGGAACAGCCACTTGTGTACCGAACGGCGAAAACGGCGTCTATTACCCCGTTTCCGGTGGGGTGATCAATAGCACCCGCGCACCCTTCGGCGCGAAGTTTGCCAGCGACGCCTATTTCGCTACCATGGCCAACTCCAATTACAGTTCCCTGGAGACCACCCTGCGCCATACCATGGGCCGGTTGGAATTCCTCGCCGGTTACACTTATAGCAAGGCCCTCGACAACGCCTCGGGATGGGGCTCGGGTGCTGACCTGATTAATCCCGTTAACCCCAAAATCAGCAAGTCTCTGTCGGCCTTCGATATGACCCACAACTTTGTGATGAGTTACAGCTATCGCGTGCCCTTTGACCGGCTCTGGCAACGTAACCGCTTGACCGATGGCTGGATCCTCACGGGCATTACCCGCTTTACCACCGGCTTGCCCATACTTCTCCAGGAAACGGACGACCATTCCCTCTTGGGGACAGGCTTTTCGGGCCCCTGTGGGTGTATGGTTGACGTTCCGAATGTTACGCCAGGGAGCTTGAAGTTCACTGATCCGCGTATAGGCAATCCCGCTACAGGGGCGAATCCCTACTTCAACAATTCTCTGTTCTCCGATGAGACGGTTGGCTACCTGGGAGACGCCAATCGACGTTATTTCCATGGCCCCGGTCTCAACAACTGGGACATGGCATTGCTGAAAGACCTGCGCTTAACGGAATCGAAGAAACTGGAGTTCCGGGCGGAGCTCTTCAATGCCTTCAACCACGCTCAATTCGCGCTACCGACGGGCAACATCCTGAATTCCACCTTCGGTTTTGTGACCGGCGCCAATGCCGCGCGCATCGGGCAATTTGCAGTTAAGTTTTTGTTCTAGCTATTTCGTGAATCTGGACGGCCCGAGGTCAAGTCGAGTATTTTCATCCGTACTTGGCCTCGGGCAACACCCTTCATTAGCACCAAACAAGAATTCATAGCCCTCTCCGAGGGGAGAGGGTGGCGCGCCGCCGGCGTACTCACCAGCCGGAGCGCGACGGGTGAGGGGGCAAGTTGCGTGCCACGAGGCACTCAATTTGGCTCATCCTCGGCGTCGAGCCCACCGATAACCGATATGGGGAAGTGTGTCACGAGGGAAGTCCGGCGTCCGGTGTCCGAAATCCGACCGAGCGTAGCGCGGGCATCTTGCCCGCTGTCCCGGGAGCGTCCCGCTCCCGCCAACAGCGCGGGCAGGATGCCCACGCCACAGCGGGCGAGACGCCCGCGCTACGAAAACAGTTCGTCACTATATTGTCCAATCCTCAATCGTACCAACTTCCCATGAGCTTTTGGCTGGCGGGGCGCGGCTTCAGGAGCGTAGGAAATTCATAGCCCTCTGCGAGGGGAGAGGGTGGCGCGCCACCGCCGTACTCACCAGCCGCAGCGCGAGGGGTGAGGGGTCCGTTCTCCGTACTGCTGAGAATTGCAAAATATGGTGACCATTACGTGTGTAGCGCGGGCATCTTGCCCGCTGTCCCGGGAGCGTCCCGCTCCCGCCAACAGCGCGGGCAGGATGCCCACGCCACAGCGGGCGAGACGCCCGCGCTACGAAATCAGTTCGTCACTATATTGTCCAATCCTCAATCGTACCAACTTCCCATGAGCTTTTGGCTGGCCGGGCGCGGCTTCAGGAGCGTAGCGCCAAGCGAAAATTCCTAGCCCTCTCCGAGGGGAGAGGCTGGCGCGCTGCCGGCGTCCTCACCAGCCGCAGCGCGAGGGGTGAGGGGTCCGTTCTCCGTACTGCTGAGAATTGCAAAATATGGTGACCATTACGTGTGTAGCGCGGGCATCTTGCCCGCTGTCCCGGGAGCGTCCCGCTCCCG
>Ga0326727_10024887_pt1 | contig 11277 bp, 10 predicted proteins | sample MB2enrmetagenome_FD_207643 | JGI IMG/M metagenome (GOLD analysis project Ga0326727, IMG submission 207643) | Lab enriched peat soil microbial communities from McLean, Ithaca, NY, United States - MB29MY | ecosystem: Environmental > Terrestrial > Soil > Wetlands > Peat | place: USA: New York... | reverse complement strand
AAGGACTGGACCTATCCCAAGGGCCTGGACGTCGAGGTCTGCGAGACCTCGGCCCTGGTCCGCGCGGCGGCGGAGACCTCGGCGCCCTACGACCACGAGCACGTCACGCCCTACATCTACAATCATCCGGACAAGTTCCGGCTGAACCCGATCATGCGCGATCCGCCGCTGCGCTATCGCTGGACCGTGGACACGCCCGAGGACTTCGCCTTCGTCACCGCGGTCTATCAGGCGCTCTACCCGGCCAAGCCGGACTTCGATTCGGAAGACATCCTGGCCTGGCAGGCCGCCCACCCCGACCAGGCGCTGGCCAATACGATTTCTTGAGGCGCTTTGGGGTATGATTCGCCCATGACCGCCATCGCCATCGCCGGCCGGCCGATCGGACCCGCGCATCCGCCCTATGTGATCGCCGAGATGAGCGGCAATCACAACGGCGACATCGGCCGCGCCCTGTCGCTGATCGAGGCCGCCAAGGCGGCCGGGGCCGATGCGGTCAAGCTGCAGACCTACACCGCCGACACCATCACCATCGACCATGACGGGCCCGGCTTCGTGATCGAGGGCGGCCTGTGGCACGGCCGCAAGCTGCATGAGCTCTACCAGGAGGCCCACACCCCCTGGGCCTGGCATCCGCGGCTGTTCGAGCATGCCGCCGAGGTCGGGATCACCATCTTCTCCTCGCCGTTCGACCCGACCGCGGTCGACTTCCTGGAGAGCCTGGGCGCGCCGGCCTACAAGGTCGCCTCGTTCGAGATCGTCGACACCCCGCTGGTGGCCAGGATGGCCGCGACCGGCAAGCCGCTGATCATCTCGACCGGCCTGGCCTCGGTCGAGGACGTCGCCGACGCGGTCGCGGCCGCGCGCGGCGCCGGCGACGGGGGCCTGGTCCTGCTCCACTGCACCAGCGGCTATCCCACGCCGCCATCGCAGATGCACCTGCGCACCATGGCCGACCTCGCCGCCCGCCACGACGCCCTGGTGGGACTTTCCGACCACAGCATGGGCACGGCGGTGGCCGTGGCGGCGGTGGCGCTGGGCGCCTGCGTGGTCGAGAAGCACTTCACCCTGGCCCGCGCCGACGGCGGGCCGGATGCGGCCTTTTCGCTGGAGCCGGAGGAGCTCGCGGCCCTGGCCCGCGACTGCCGCCAGGCCTGGGAGGCGCTGGGCGACGTGCGCTACGAGGAGGTCGAGGCGGAAGCGGCCAGCCGCGACCACCGCCGCTCGCTCTATGTGGTCGCCGACGTAAGGCGCGGGGAAGTTCTTACGCCGCAGAACGTCCGCTCGATCCGGCCCGGCCATGGCCTGCCGCCCAAGCACCTGGCCGCCGTCCTCGGCCGCCCCGCCGCCCGCGACATCAAGCGCGGCGAGCCGCTGTCGTGGGACGCGATCGGGTAGGGCCAAGTCAGCCGCTCCCGTCGCCGCTCGGCCCGGAGAACGCCAGCATTCGTTCGGCCACGCGCTCGGCGCCGAGGCCATCGCAGAGGGCCGCGGCGGCCTCGCTCATCCGGGCGCGGGCCGCGCCGTCCGCCGCCAGCGCCGCGAAGGCCTTGGCCAGCCCCGCGTCGAGCGCGCCGTTGACCTCCAGCGCCAGGCTGGCGCCGGCGGCGGCCATCGCCTGACTGTTCTCCCGCTGATTGTCGGCCAAGATCAGGGTGATCGTCGGCAGGCCGAGCACGCAGCGCTCCCAGGCGCTGGAGCCGCCGGCGCCGACGGCCAGGTCCGCGGCGGCGACCAGGGCGGCCATGTCCTGGGCGTCGACATGCAGGCCGATGCGGGCGTCGGTCTCGGCCAGGGCCGAAAGCCCCGGCAGGCTGGGCGCGCCCTCGCCCAGCACCACCTCCAGCCGCCGCTCGCCGAGGGCGGGCAGCAAGGCGGCGACCGCCCGGCCGGTGATGGCGCCGACGTCGGTCAGGCCGAGCGAGACCAGCACCGCGCCGGCCGCGCCGCCAGCCGCGCGCCGGGCCAGGCACGCCTGGCGCAGGGCGTGGAACTCCGGGCGGACCAGGGCGAAGGCCGGACCGGTCAGGGCCTGGACGCCCGGATAGTCCCGCGCGGCGCGGCCGAGATTGGAGTCGAGCAGCAGGTCGCCGTCGCGCGGCCGCCTCAGGTCCTCGACGGCCAGCAGCCGGCCCGCGGCGGCGCGCAGCAACCCGTCCTCGGCCGCGCCCAGGCCATAGTGGTCGACCACCGCCCAGCCGGCCCCCCAGGTCCGCGCCGCCTGGGCCGCCAGCGCGCACAGCCCGGCCCGATCACCGGACGGCGCGGCGAAACGGCGAATCTGCGGCCCGGCGAACACGTCCAGCACCGCCGCCGCCTCCGGCGTGGCCATGAAGGCGCAGTCCGCCCCCGCCCGCGCCAGCGCGCCGGCCAGGGTCAGGCAGCGCATCACGTGGCCGCCGCCGACCTTTGCGCCGGCGTCGGCGAGGAATAGAATTTTCGGGTCGCCCGCCATCGCCTCCCCGGAGCCCCCGTCCATGCCCGATCGCCCGGACTTCATCGCCCATTGGACGCGCCTGGAAGGCGAAGACAACAGCCACTATCCCGGCGACTCGGAGCTGATGTCCATCGGCGCGCCGATCGGCCGGCTGTTGGGCCTGACCCGCATCGGCGTGCATCACGAGCGCCTGCCGCCCGGCCGGCGCACCTCCTATCCCCACGCCGAGAGCGCCGAGGAAGAATTCGTCTATGTGCTGGAGGGCCGGCCGGACGCATGGATCGACGGCGAGCTGCACGCCCTGCGGCCGGGCGACGCGGTCGGTTTCCCGGCCGGGACCGGCGTCTGCCACACCTTCCTCAACAACACCGCCGAGGAGGTGCGCCTGTTGGTGATCGGCGAGCGGCCCAAGCCGGAGAACCGCATCCGCTATCCGCTCAACCCCGACCACGAGCTGACCCGCGAGGACCGCTGGATCGATCCGCCGGCGCGCCCGCTCGGTCCCCACGACGGCAAACCCCGCCCGCCGGGCTGAGTCGCGGCGCGGGCCACCTTCGGTCAGACATAGACGTCTGAAAATCCTGGGTTATTCGCCCACCGCCTAGCCCGTGATTTGCCGGCGGAGCCCAGCGTCGCTACATAGTCCGCCTGAGCCTCGAAAGTCCGCCATGCCCGAAACCCTCTCCCTGCCGCGCACCGTCCGCTGCGTGATCATCGGTTCCGGCCCGGCCGGTTACACCGCCGCCATCTACGCCGCGCGCGCCCTGCTGGCGCCGGTGCTGATCGCCGGCATCCAGCCCGGCGGCCAGCTGACCATCACCACCGACGTGGAGAACTATCCGGGCTTCGCCGACGTCATCCAGGGCCCCTGGCTGATGGACCAGATGAAGGCCCAGGCCGAGCACGTCGGCGCCGAATGCGTCAGCGATATCGTGCTCTCGGCGGACCTTTCCAAGCGGCCCTTCCACCTGGTCTGCGACAGCGGCCAGGAATATCTGGCCGAGACCCTGATCATCGCCACCGGCGCCCAGGCCAAATGGCTGGGCCTGCCGTCCGAGCAGAAGTTCCAGGGCTTCGGCGTCTCGGCCTGCGCCACCTGCGATGGCTTCTTCTATCGCGGCAAGGCGGTGGTGGTGGTCGGCGGCGGCAACACCGCGGTCGAGGAGGCGCTGTTCCTGACCAACTTCGCCGACAAGGTGACCCTGGCGCACCGCCGCAATGAACTCAGGGCCGAGCGGATCCTGCAGCAGCGCCTGTTCGCCCATCCCAAGATCAAGGTGGTCTGGGACAGCGCGGTCGAGGCGGTCTTGGGCACCGAGGCGCCGCTGGGCGTGACCGGCGTCGCCCTGCGCAACCTGAAGACCGACGCCCTGACCGAGGTCCCCTGCGACGGTCTGTTCGTGGCCATCGGCCACGCGCCCGCGTCCGAGCTGTTCAAGGGCCAGCTGGAAATGGACCACCAGGGCTATCTGAAGGTGAAGCCCGGCACGGCGGCGACCGCGGTCCCGGGCGTCTGGGCCGCCGGCGACGTCACCGACGACGTATACCGCCAGGCCGTCACCGCCGCCGGCATGGGCTGCATGGCCGCGCTCGAGGCGGTCCGCTTCCTGGCCGAGGAGGACCACCTGAAGGCCCACCACCCGATCAGCCACGACGAGGCCAACAAGATCGGGGTGTGGTGAGGGCGAAAGGTCGCATCTAAGCCCCTCCGCGAGGACATTGGACGATTTTCCGCGGATCGACCGGAAATGCGCGCGTTTTCGTGATCGGGGCGCGGGCTTTCCTTTCGTCCAGGTCCGGACTATATGTGTTGACGGCTTATGCTCAGATGTAGCATAAGTAGGGGCGACGCCGGCGTCCGCCATGACGTTCGGCGTTTTTCAAGGACCCCATAATGCTCAGTTTGAGCATAAGGAGGGAGCAGATGGCGGACGGTTTTTCCGCGCTGGCGTTCACCCCGGCGGTCGAGGCGGTCACTCGGCCGATCTGGGACAAGGTCAGGACCCGGGTCACGCCGCTCGAATGGCGCGCCCAGGCGCCGCTGATCGCGGCGATCAACGACCTGAAAAGGCGGAAGAACGCCGTCATCCTGGCGCACAACTACATGACCCCGGAGATCTTCCACGGGGTCGGCGACTTCGTCGGCGACAGCCTGGGCCTGGCCCGCGAGGCGGCCCGCTCGGACGCGGCGATCATCGTCCAGGCCGGCGTGCACTTCATGGCCGAGACCTCCAAGGTGCTCTGCCCCGACAAGACGGTGCTGATCCCCGACCTGCGCGCCGGCTGCTCGCTGGCCGCCTCGATCACCGGCGCCGACGTGCGGCTGATCAAGCAGCGCTATCCGGGCCTGCCGGTGGTCACCTACGTCAACACCACCGCCGAGGTGAAGGCCGAGACCGACGTCTGCTGCACCAGCGCCAACGCCGTCCAGGTGGTCGAGCACGTCGCCCGCGCGTGGGGCGTCGACCGGGTGATCCTGATCCCCGACGAGTTCCTGGCCCGCAACGTCGCCCGCCAGACCGACGTCAGGATCATCGCCTGGAAGGGCCGCTGCGAAGTGCACGAGCGCTTCGACCGCGACGACATCCTGGAGCTGCGCGCCGCCTATCCCGGCGCCGAGATCCTGGCCCACCCCGAATGCCCGGCCGAGGTCTTGGAGCTGTCCGACTTCGCCGGCTCGACCGCGGCGATGAACGACTACGTCCTGCAGAAGAAGCCGCGCCAGGTGGTGCTGATCACCGAATGCTCGATGGCCGACAACGTCGCCTGCGACGCGCTCGAGACCGAGTTCGTGCGGCCCTGCAACCTCTGCCCGCACATGAAGCGGATCAGTCTGGAGAACATCTACGAGGCCCTGGCCGAGGGCCGCTTCGAGGTCAAGGTCGCCGCCGACGTCGCCGAGCGCGCGCGCCTGGCGGTGCAGCGGATGATCGACCTGCCGCCGCCGGCCAAGCCGGCGCGCTACGACCTGATCAAGGCCCGCCACCACGTCGACGTGGAGCTGATCTGAGTTCGACATGGCCGAGTTCGGCACAGCTGTCCCCACCGGAGGCGACGCGCCGGAGCCCCGGCAAAGCGCGCCACGCCAGCGCTCGGCGGCGGCCGAGTTTGGCTGGGGCCTGGTCTCGACCGCAGTCCTGGCGCTATGGATCGCCTGGCAGTGGGGCTGGATCTGGGCGCTGGCGGGCGTGTTCGGCATCCTGGTGCACGAGACCGGCCACATGCTGGTGATCAACGCCCTGGGCTGCGGACCGAGCCGGATCCACATCATCCCGTTCCTGGGTGGCGCGGCGACCATGAAGCGGGCGCCGAGGACCGAGTTCCAGGGCGTGCTGATCGCGCTGGCCGGGCCGGTCGCCGGCCTGGCTGCGAGCCTGCCGTTCTTCATCGCCGCCAGCGTGACCCACGATGCGCGCTGGGCCGGCGGGGCCTTCTTCATCGCCATGTTGAACCTGCTCAACCTTCTGCCCGCCCCGCCGCTGGACGGCTCCAAGGCGCTGGGTCCCGCGCTGGCCTGGGTGCATCCCTGGCTGGAGCGGATGGCCCTGGTCGTGGTCGGCGCGGCGGCGGTCTTGTGGGCGCTCGGCCGCGGCAGCCTGTTGTTCGGCGCCTTCGTCGCCATCGCCACCCTGGCGGCCCTGCGCGGCCGCGGGCAGCGCCCGCCAGCCGAGCGGATGAGCGCCGGCGAATGGCTGGGCGCGATCGGCCTGTGGCTCGGCGCCCTGGCGCTCGGCCTTTTGGTGCTCGACCTCAGCGTCGGCGGCGGGGGCGCACGCGGCGTCATGGCCGCGATCCGGCATGCGGGACTTCAGTGATGGCGCGGACGTTCTCGTCGGAAAAATTCGATGGCGTGCTGATCGTCGGCGCGGGCCTGGCGGGCCTCTCGGCGGCGCTGGCCGCGGCCCCGCGCAAGGCGCTGGTGCTGAGCGCCGCGCCGCTGCTCTCCGGCTGTTCGTCGGCCTGGGCCCAGGGCGGCATGGCCGCCGCGCTGGCCGAGGACGATGATCCGGTCCTGCATGCCGCCGACACCGTCGCCGCCGGCGCCGGACTGGTCGATCCCGCCATGGCCGAACTCCTGACCCGCGAGGGTCCTGACGCCGTCCGCTGGCTGGCCACCCTGGGCGCGCCGTTCGACCGCACCAGCGACGGCGGCTTCGCCCAGAGCCTTGAGGCCGCCCACAGCCGAGCGCGGGTGGCGCGGGTGCGCGGCGACCAGGCCGGGCGCGAGATCATGCGCGCGATCGCCGCCGCCGCCATGGCCGCGCCGCACGTCGAGATCCGCCCCGAGACCCGGGCGCGGGCGCTCCTGACCGACGCCGCCGGCCGAGTGCGCGGGGTGCTGGCCGAGCATGCGGGCGCGACGTTCGAGATTGTCGCCCCGGCCACCGTCCTGGCCACCGGCGGGCTCGGCGGACTCTACGCCGAGACCACCAATCCGCGCGAGGTGCGCGGCGGGGGTTTGGCGCTGGCCGCCCTGGCCGGGGCGGTGATCGCCGATCCCGAGTTCGTCCAGTTCCACCCGACCGCCATCGCCGTGGAGGCCGACCCGGCGCCGCTGGCCAGCGAGGCCCTGCGCGGCGAAGGCGCGGTGCTGGTCGACGCCGAGGGCGCGCCGTTCATGGCCCGGCTGCATCCGATGGGCGACCTGGCCCCGCGCGACGTGGTCGCCCGCGGCATCCACGCCCAGCGGACGGAGGGCCGCGGCGCCTTCCTCGACGCCCGCGCCGCCGTCGGCGAGGCCTTCCCCCACGAATTTCCGGCCGTGTTCGCCGCCTGCATGGCCGGCGGGGTCGATCCGCGCGTCCAGCCGATCCCGGTCTCGACCGCGGCCCACTACCACATGGGCGGGATCGCCACGGACGCGGAGGGCCGCACCAGCCTGGCCGGCCTCTTTGCTGTGGGCGAGTGCGCCTCGACCGGGGTGCACGGGGCCAATCGGCTGGCCTCAAATTCGCTCCTGGAAGCGGCGGTGTTCGGGGCCCGGGCCGGGGTCGCCGCCGCGCGCGAGACCGATCCGAAGACCGCGCCGCTCTCCGCCGCGCCCGCGCCGGACCTGCCGGACGCGGCGCTGCAGACCCTGCGCCAGGCGATGAGCCTCCACGCCGGCGTGGTGCGCCACGCCGAGGGGCTTGGCCGGCTCATGGCCCTGATCGACGGGCTGGCGGAGAGCCACGGCGCGGCCCCGCCGCTGGTCGCCGCGCGCCTGGTCGCCGCCTGCGCCCTGGCGCGCCAGGAAAGCCGCGGCGGCCACTATCGGGCCGACTTTCCGGCCAGCGCCGCCGAGCCGCGCCGCACGCGGGTCCGCCTGTCCGACCTGGCCGCGCGGCCGGCGCGGATCGCCGCCGAATGATCTCGCCCCTGCCCGACCTTCTGATCGAGCCGGTGGTGCGCGCGGCGCTGGCCGAGGACCTGGGCCGCGCCGGCGACGTCACCGCCGCCCTGATCCCCGAGGGCCAGCGGATCGCGGCGGTGTTCGCCGCCCGGGCCGACGGCCGCGTCGCGGGCCTGGCCTGCGCGCGGCTGGCCATCGCCGCCATGGACCCGACCGCCCGCTTCACCGTCGAGACGCCCGACGGCGCGGACGTCGCCAAGGGCGGGATCATCGCCCGCGTCGAGGGGAACGCCCGCGCGGTGCTGAGCGCCGAGCGGGTGGCGCTGAACTTCCTCGGCCGGCTGTGCGGCGTCGCCACGCTGACGCGCGCCTACGTGCGCGCGGTCGAGGGCACGGGCGCGAGGATCGTCTGTACACGGAAGACTACGCCGGGCCTGCGCGCATTGGAGAAATACGCTGTGCGCTGCGGCGGGGCGACCAACCACCGCTATGGCCTGGACGACGCCATCCTGATCAAGGACAACCACGTCGCCGCCTGCGGCGGGATCGGCCCGGCCCTGGCCCGCGCGCGCGAGACCGCCGGCCACCTGATGAAGATCGAGGTCGAGGTCGACAGCCTCGACCAGCTGGACGAGGCCCTGCCCTATCGGCCCGACGTGATCATGCTGGACAACTTCGCCCTGGCCGACCTTGTCGAGGCAGTGCGCCGCGTGGCCGGCCGCATCCCCCTGGAAGCGTCCGGCGGCGTCAACCTGACCACCGTCCGCGCCATCGCCGAAACCGGCGTCGACGCGATTTCCGTGGGCGCCCTGACGCACTCGGCGCCGGTGCTGGATATTGGGCTGGATGCGGTGTGAGGGGGCGTCGGCGCTCAATAGGGCCCGATGCGCGGGCCCCACAATGCCGGATACCTGCCCTCGCCAATGCGCTCTTCCAAGATCTGGCCCAACAGACGGGCGCGGCGCATGTGGTCCGCATTGTTCGGGTCTGGCCGTTCCAACATAGCGCTCAGGATCACCCCGCCGCCGGGCGTGGGATCGCACTTCAGTTCGGACGGCGGCGCCAATCCCCTGACGAAGGGCGCCGACAGATAGAGTATCCACAGCATCTCGATGGGACCCGGTGGCTGCACCGCCGCCATCGACGCCAGCCATTCCTCCTTGGTCGAGCCCGCCGGCGGAGGGGTCCAGGACTTGCTCGGCACGTCGCTCCAATGCATGCATCGAGCCCAGCCCCAGGGGACGGGCCAGTTCGAGGCGATGATTTCGAGCGCCTGCCGGTAAAGCGGATAGGTCACCAACGACAGGTCAGGCGGCGCCTCGAGCGAGCCGACGCTGAAATCGAGTGAGTTGGACCGCTTCGAGCCGGCGGTGATGTCCAGGTGAGACATGTTCGGCGACCATCCCGCGCCCGGCTCGTCCGCGCTCTTCGCGAACATCAAGTATCCGCCGCTGGGGTCCGGCAGGTTGTCTTCATAGTGCCTGTGGACATTTTGCGCCACGAACGCCGGCATCTGCGAACGGACTTCGGCTAGAGCGACGTCCGTCCAGTTCGACCAATCGATAATTCGCCAGTTGGAGATCGTGGGATTGATCGTCTTCAACTGGTCTAAGGTGCGCAGACTACGGTCCGCAATGTCGTCCGGCCCTTCGCCATCGGGCAGCCACCGCGAGCGGATGTCGTATGTGTCCTTACTCATTGAATTTGCTCATATTGCGAGACATCGAGGACCATGATCTTGTCGAGCCCCTCTCCATCTACCTTGAACCTCGCCCTGACGGCGTCCGCCGCGCTCTTCTCCGCGAACACCCACACCAATTGACGCCCTTGTGAAGCCGCAACCTGGTCCAATGCTTGGTCCACCATCCCCTGCATGACAATCGGTCCGATCGTTTTGTCGCTAAGCAGTCTTGAATAGGTCGTGCCTTTGTACTCGAAAATAAATCCGGTCTCATGCTGGCAATCGTCTATTGTCACGAATTTGCCTGTTGCGGGATTGTAGAACTGATAGGCCATGCCGCGAGGCGTCGGGTTGTCCGGATTCACCTGCGCCTTCATGAAGTCCTCGAAGTCCTGGTCCTTCGGGCGAGCGCCCGGCCGGTCCTGCCTCGCGTCGGGGCAGAGGTTCGGACTGCTTTTATCCGCGCCGGCGAAGGCCGCGAGGTTGATCACCAGCGCGATCTTGCCGGCGGTCCTGACCCACTTCGCGATCGGGTTGCCTTGCGGATCCCGGTAGTTGCCGTCGGGATCTGGCGAGGCGGTGAAGATTTCCTCGACGCGGTTGGCGGTCGTGTACCTAAACCGGATCGCGGATTCGTCCGGCTGCAGGAAATAGCTGACATCCCCGGGACCGCCGACACGGACCCACTTCCCCTTGGGTCCGGTGCCCGAGGCGACGACGATACCGACCGCGGCCGCCACGCCGCCGGCGAGAATGGAGGCGCCGAGCAAGCCAGCCTCGCCGAGGACGGTGACGAAGGTGGCCAGTCGGGCGAGGGTGGCCGCTGACATCGCGGCCAGGTCGAAGCCGCCGCCCGCCAATGCGCCCGCCTCGATTTCGCCCGCCGTGGCCGCGAGGCTCGCGAGGATCGGGTGGGCGGGTAGGCTGGATGCAGCGGGCCGGGACGCAGGCCAGCGGGCGGGCGCCAGAGCAACGCCGGGGCGTGATCCCGTGGCCGACCCACCTATGCCGACCCCCGCCCCGGCTCCCGCCCCTGACGTCCATTGTCCGCTCGTGCGGCCGCTGCCGGCCGGGACCCTCGGTTGATCGGGGCTGTACTTCCGCGCCGCCTCGCCGGCGGACAGGGCGGCGTCCAGCGCCGCCAGGATCTGCTCGGGCGCGACGCCGGCCCGCATCAGTCCATCCGCCATGAACAGCCGGCGGGCGGCCTCGGCGGGCGGATTCAATCGGCCGAGGCGCGACAACGCCAGGTGGAGCGAGGCCATGCGGGCGTCGCCGGCTCTCCATCGCTCCGCCGCGACCCTGACATGGCCGAGCGATTCCGGCGGGACGGGCCGTCCGTAGGCGACGCCGAGCAGGGCCTTCAGCCGCGCCTCGCCGCCTTGGGGATGCATCTGGGCGTCGAGGCCCCCGGCCTTCGCCAGCACGGTGTCCGCGCCCAGCACCAACCCGGCGCCCACGAAACAGGGCCGTTCATGGAGCCGCTGGCGCTGGGACCGCGCGCGCCAATCCGTCCGCAATTGCTCGACCAGCAACGACGATCTCCCGGTTCAACGCCGCCGCGGCGCTGGCCCGGGCGCAACTCATGGCGACGATGAAACCTTAGCGGGAGTCGATGTGGACTTCAAGAACAAAGAAAGAACATCCGTGCGCCGCCGGGCCATCAGGCGGAGCCCTCAAGGCCCCTCCCCGCAAGGGGAAGGGGCTCGATCAGCCATCGGCTGTCACCGATGGTGGGCGTGGTACCAGTAGCGATGGTACGGATAGGGCCGGTAGATCCAGTGGCCGCCGTACCAGATCCACGGGTCGTACCAGCCGGGCGCGGCG
>Ga0326727_10024886_pt1 | contig 11277 bp, 11 predicted proteins | sample MB2enrmetagenome_FD_207643 | JGI IMG/M metagenome (GOLD analysis project Ga0326727, IMG submission 207643) | Lab enriched peat soil microbial communities from McLean, Ithaca, NY, United States - MB29MY | ecosystem: Environmental > Terrestrial > Soil > Wetlands > Peat | place: USA: New York... | reverse complement strand
GAGCGCCGAAGCGGCGACCGTTTTCCACGGAATGCCTTTCTTCGGCGCGGCGGCGTGCGCGTCGCCGGATTCGAACCACGCGGTCGCATTGAGCAACAGCGGCGCGATCGTGCCCGCGAGCATCGTCCACCGCTTGAGGTCGCGGCCGACCGGACCGGCGAACAGCGGCGCGGCGGCTTTGCCCACGGTGCGCTCGTAGTGGATCAAGAGCGAGAGTTCGGTCAGCGCGGCGATCGTTTCGAGCCGTTCGAGTTTGGCCAGCGCGCGCGGCGATCCGCCGGAGATGGCCAGCAGCAGGGCGTTTGCGGAGCAGGCCGTCGCCGCGGCCGACGAGACGAAGAGCGCGGGCAGATGGCGGCGCCCCTCGTACCACACCGGAATCGCCGTGGCCGCGACCAGCACGCCGGTGTAGCCGCCCATCAACGCGCTCGAAAGCGCCAAGCTCGCATCGCGCATCCACACCGGAATGAAGAAAACCGGATCGAACGGGAAGAGGCCGTCGCGCACGACTTGATCGGCTACCGAGAGTCCCGCGCTCGCGGAGAACCAAGCCAGGGTCCAAGCGCCGACCGACATCGGCGAGCCGAGCTTGACGATGCGCAGCATGTTCAAGAAACGCTCGGGCCGGCCCAAGTCTTTTACGAGCAAACCGCCCGAGACCGTCGCGCCGAGCAAGGCGAGATAGCGCGCGTTGCGCACCAGCGGCTTGTCGTCCTCGTCCCCGAAGTGTTCGACGAAGGCGCCGATCAGCGCGCTGCCGCTCATGATGCCGCCGATCCAGAAATAGTACTCGATCTCCCAGCGCCAGTGCGCCTTACGCACGACCGGATGACCGTAATACGACTCCTGCGCGCGGCCGAACCCGCCGTCGTTGCGGCCGAGCGCGCCGGCGACGGCGTCGGGCGACAGCTCGTCCTTCACGCGCGCGCGCCTCGAAGGACGAGCACGGCGGCGGCGCCGAGCGCGAACGCCGTGACCAGCGCGCTGGTATAGGCGGTGCGCTGAAAGGTCGAGGGCAGCACCGGCGCGGGTGGGAGGTTGAACACCTCGGGCCGATCGGGCAGCAAGAAGAACGCGTGCAGGTCGCCCACCGCGCCCATCTCTTCACCCAGACCGTACAAGCGAACCGTTTGGCCTTCGGCCCGCAGTCGCTCGACGCGCGCCTCGGCTTTGGCCTTGAGGTCGTCGAGCGCTCCGAAGGTGATCGAATCGGTGGGGCACGACTTGGCGCAGGCCGGTTCGATGCCGTCCTTCTGCCGGTCGTAGCAGAGCGTGCATTTCTGTGCGACCCCATCGGGGCCGCCGTGCGCGCCTTCGCTGCCGTGCTGCACGGCGACGACGCCGAAGGGACACGAGGGCACGCAGTACCCGCAGCCGTTGCAGATGTCGGGCTGGATGTAGACGTTATCGAACTCGTTGCGCACGATGGCGCCGGTGGGACAGGCCTCGAGGCAGCCGGCGTGCGTGCAGTGCTTGCACACGTCCGACAACATCATCCAGCGCGAGTCGGCGACCGTCTGGCGATCCATCTGCTCGACGAACGCGACGTGGCGCCACGTCGAACTCGAAAGGCGGCCCGTGTTATCGTACGAGTTTCCCGACAACGCGTAGCCGTCGGAGGGCAACTGGTTCCACTGTTTGCAGGCGACCTCGCACGCCTTGCACCCGATGCACAGCGTGACGTCGGTGAAGAAGCCGGTCTGCTCCGGCTCAGCCATCGGCGCGCTCCTCGTCGCGGACGTGCGCGATGCGCGCACCCTCCATCACGTCCGCCGCCGACACGACCCGCTGCGACACCGCGCTCGAATCGTGCTCCGGCGCTTCGATCGCGCCCGCGCGTTGCGGCGCGCCGAAGGGCGTGCGCTCGTCGTACGGCACGTCGGCCCGCGTCGCGATCGCCGGTTCGCGCGTCGAGCGCCGCCCGAGGCGCAAGTTGCACGTAAACGCCTTGGCTTCGTGGATGCTGACGTTGGGGTCGGCGACGTTGGGCGGCAGGTCGTTCGCGCTATCGCCGAAGACGACGCCTTGGGAGCCGAAGTGAATCGGCATGCCGATCTGGTGCACGAAGCGGCCTTTGCCCAAACGCAGCGGCGCGATGCGGCCGGTCACCAGCGCCTTGGCCTCGATCTCGGCCCGCGCGGTTTCGAGCGTCACCCAGTCGCCGTTGCGAATTCCGCGCTCCACCGCGAGTTCGGGCGAAAGCTCGACGAACGCCTCGGGCTGCAATTCGGCGAGCCAGGGCAGCCAGCGCGTCATCGCGCCGGTGAGGTGGTGTTCGGTGAGCCGGTACGTGGTCAGCACGTACGGATAGCGCGGGTCGCCCGTGCCGTGGTATGGGTTGTCGCGGCGGCGCCACTCCTTGAGCACCGGGTTGACCTGCACGTCGGGATAGAGCGCGTTGGCAACCGGCGATTCCTTCGGCTCGTAGTGCGTCGGAAACGGTCCGTCGACCGTACCTTGCACGCCGAAGATCTCGGCCACGCCGTACTGCTGCATGATGAACGGCGCGTCGCCGTCCTGCGTCTCGACGCCCGCCTTGTCGAGCGAACCGCGATACGACGGGGCTTTGCCCACGGGGAAGTCGGGCACGTCGAGCCCGGTCCACTTCTGCGCGGCCTCGTCCCACCACACGAGCTTCTTGCGCTCGCTCCAGGGCTTGCCCTCGGGATCGGCCGAGGCGCGATTGTAGAGCATGCGCCGGTTCATCGGCCAGGCCCACGCCCACTCCGGCGACACGTAGTCGTCGGCATTGCGCCGGCGCGTGAGGTTGCGGCCCGGTTCCGGAAAATACCCGGAATAGATCCAGCAGCCGCAGGCGGTCGAGCCGTCGTCCTTGAGTTCGGCGAAGCCTTTGACGTGCTCGCCCGTCGCGATGACGAAGCCGTTGAGTTCGCGCATCACCTTTTCGGGATCAGGCTCGCCGCGTTGGCGTTCGTGCGGATCGTCGCTCTCGTAATCCCAGGTCATGTCGAGGATGGGGCGGTCGCGCGGATTTTCCGAGCCGGCGTAGAGCGCCTTGAGGCGTTTGCCCAACGCGTAGGCGAACTCGAGGTCGCTGCGCGCGTCGTTGGGCGCGTCGACGGCCTTCTCGTGGAATTGCACTAGCCGCATCGTGTTGGTGAACGTACCGCCCTTTTCGGCCACGCCCGCCACGGGCATGAAAAAGACTTCGGTGCCGATCGTCGCCGGATCGACGCCCTCGCGCTTCCAAAACGCGGCCGATTCCGTTTCGAAGAGATCGCGCACGACGAGCCAGTCGAGCCGCTCGAGCGCCGCCCGCTGCAGTCCCGCGTTCTGGCCGCCGACCGCCGGATTTTGGCCCCAGAGCACGAGGCCTTCGATCTCGTCGTCCTTCATCGCGTAGAACATGGCTTGGTGCGAGTGGTCGCCGGTGTTCTTGGGCAGATAGTCGTAAGCCCAATCGTTGTCGGCGCGCGCGGCGTCGCCGTACCACGCCTTCATGAACGAGATGGCGTACTTGGGCCAATTCGACCACCAACTGGTCGGCACCGTGTTGTTGTCGCGCCACTTCGCGAAGCTCGACTCGCCGCGCTCGAGGTTGGGGGCCTTGATGTAGCCCGGCAGCAAATCGTAGAGCGTGGCCACGTCGGTGGAGCCTTGAATCGAAGCGTGACCGCGCAGGGCCATGATGCCGCCGCCGGGACGGCCGGTGTTGCCCAGCAGCGCTTGGAGCGTCGCGGCGGCGCGGATGTTCTGCACGCCGACGGTGTGCTGCGCCCAGCCCATCGCGTAGCAGTACGTCGAGGTCTTCTCGGGTCCCGAAGCTTCGACGATCATCCGGCACAGTTCGAGGAACTTGTCCTGCGGCGAACCGCAGACGCGTTCGACGAACTCGGGCGTGTAGCGCGCGAAGTGGCGCTTGAGCACGTTGATGACGCAGCGCGGATGCTGCAGCGTGTCGTCGCGCTTGGGCCGCTTGCGCGCGTTGGAACGGTCGGCTCCGGTCACCGGGCTGCCCGACTCGGTCTGCGCCGCCTGCTCGCCGCCCGCGCCGGCACCGTCGCCTTCCTCGAACTCGTATTTCCACGTCGAGGTGTCGTACTTGCCGGCCTCGGGATCGAAGCCGCTGAAGAGGCCGGCCAGATCCTCGGTGTCGCGAAAATCTTCGGAGACTAAATATGCGGCGTTGGTGTAGTGCAGGACGTACTCTTTGAAGTAGGCGTCGTTCTGCAGCACGTAATTGATCACGCCGCCGGTGAAGGCGATGTCGGTGCCCGAGCGCAGCGGAATGTACAAGTCGGCCAGCGCGCTCGTGCGGGTGAAGCGCGGATCGACGTGCACCACCTTCGCGCCGCGTTCCTTCGCCTTGGTGACGAAGCGAAAGCCGACGGGATGGTTTTCCGCGAAGTTCGAGCCTTGAATCACGATCAAGTCCGCGAACTGCAGATCCATCAAGAACGTCGTCGCGCCGCCGCGTCCGTAGAGGGTGCCGAGACCCGGCACCGTCGAGCTATGTCAAATTCGCGCCTGGTTCTCGACGAAGACCGCACCGAGCGAGCGGTACAGCTTGGTGATCAGGTAATTTTCTTCGTTGTCGAGCGTCGCGCCGCCGAGCGAGGCCAAGGCCATCGTGCGATTGACCTTGCGGTCTTGCGCGTCGTATTCGGCGAACGTCCGGTCGCGCGTGTCCTTGAAGCGTTCGGCGATGCGGCCCATGGCCCACTCGAGGCTGACGTCCTGCCACTCGGTCGCGTAGGGTGCGCGGTACTTACAGGTCGTCCAGCGGTTGGGGTTGACGTGGAGTTGAAACGTCGCCGAGCCTTTGGGGCAGAGCGTGCCGCCGTTGATCGGGCTTTCCGGATTGCCCTCGATATCGATCAGCTTGCCGTCCTTGGCGTAGGCCAGCGTGCCGCAGCCGACCGCGCAATACGGACAGACGCCCGGCACCGGCTTCGCCCCGGCGATGCGCGGCCGCAACGTTTTGCTGCGCGGGCTCAGCACGTTGGGAAACATGCCGACGCGTTCCTTGAGCAAGCTCGCGCCCTGCGCGAGCAACCCCGACAGATCGAGCCCCGGACGCTTGGAAGTAGCCATGCGCGCCCCTTCGACTAGACGGGTTGCGCGGCCCGTTTGGCGCCGACCCGGGCGAGGACGGTTTCGAGCGGCTGCGCGTTGAGCACGTCGTCGCGCGTCAACCACGCGCGCCGGGCTTGACCGACCGAATAGTCGACGTTGTTCTGTTGCGCCGCCGAGTGCGCGTCGCTATCGAGCGCGAAACTGCAACCGAGTTGCTTGGCCCGGCGGGCGAGGCCGCTCGAGAGGTCGAGCCGCTCCGGCTGGCCGTCGATCTCGAGCGCCGTGCCGGTGCGGCCGCCGCGAAAACGGCGTCGTAGTCGAACTCGTAGCCGGGAAAGGTGCCGTAGTGGCCGGTGGGATGACCGATGATGGTGACGAACGGATTCTCGCAGGCGCGAATCAAGCGCGCGGTCATCGCCTCGCGCGAGAGGTTGAAGGCCGAGTGCACGCTGGCGATCACCAGGTCGAGCTCGCGCAGCACCGCGGCGTCGTAGTCGAGGCTGCCGTCGGGCTTGATGTCGACCTCGCTCGCGCAGAGCGTACGGATGCCGTACTTGTCGCCCAGTTCGCGCACGCGCGCGCGCTGCGCGCGCAGTTCGGCCGGGTCGAGACCCCACGAACCGCGGCCCCACGAGTGGTCGCTGATCGCGTGATAGGCGTAGCCGCGCGCGGCCGCCGTGGCGATCATCGTCTCGAGCGAATCGCCGCCGTCGCTCCAGGTGGAGTGCATGTGGAAGTCGCCGAGCAGATCGCCGAGTTCCACCGGCACGGGCAGCGTGCCGTTGGCGGCGGCGTCGATTTCGCCCACGCCGAGCCGCATCTCCGGCGCGATGTAGGCTAGGCCCAGCGCCGCGTAGACTTCTTCTTCGGTGCGGCAGGTCAGGTTGTCGCCGCTGGCCACGTCGAGGATGCCGTTCTCGCTGACGCGCAAACCCTTGCGCACGGCCAGTTCGCGGAGTTGGATGTTGTGCTCGCGGCTGCCCGTGAAGTGCTGCAACAGATTCCCGTAGACCGTCGCCGGCAAGACGCGCAGGTCGATCTGCAGTCCGCCCGCGAGCCAGATCGAGGCTTTGGTCGAGCCTTCGGCGAGCACCGCCTCGGCGCGCTCCCAGCGCGTGAAGTGCGCGATCACCGCCGCCGGTTCGGCCGAGGTGCAGACGATGTCGATGTCGCCGACGGTCGGTTCCTGGCGGCGCAAACTCCCCGCAAAGGCGACGTCGGCAGCGGGCGAGCCGCGCTCCAAGTAGGCGATCGCCTCGCGGGCCAAGGGCAGGGCGAGTCCGAGCGGCGTGCGCTTCTGCCGGCCTTTGAAGGCCAGGATGCCGCGCTTGATGTTGTCGATCGATTTCTTTCCTAACCGGGCGACGCCGGTCAACGCGCCCGCGTCGACGGCGCGCTCGAGGTCCGCGAGCGAGGCGATGCCTTGCTCGCGGAAGAGCGTCTGGGCGGTCTTCATGCCGATGCCCGAAACGCCGAGCACTTCGAGCAGCGTCGGCGGATACGTCGCCGCAAGTTCTTCGTAATAAGGACTCGTGCCGCTCTCGACGATCTCGCGGATGCGACCGGCGATCGTCTTGCCGATTCCGGGCAGCGCGGTCAACTCTTCGACCGAAAGCATGGTGGCCGGCGGGGCGTTTTCCAACGTCTCGGCCGCCCGCTCGTAGGCCATGAACTTGAAGAAGGGCTCCCCGGCAAACTCCATAAGCGTCCGGATTTCCTTGAGTTTGCGGGCGATCTCCGCGTTGGTCAACGAACGCTCCACGACAGGACGCGGGTTCGACGAATCCAAACGAACGTCCCATGTTGCGCGCCCAGCGCCCCCGGCCGTATGCGGAAAGCGCCGTCCTGCGCGTGGTCGGCGCACGCTTCGTGCGCGACGGACGCGACCTCGCCGCGCCTTTCTCACTCGAACTCGGCGCGGGACAGCGCGCGCGCCTCGAACAACCCGATGCGTGCGGCGCGATGGTCGCCGCCCGGCTCGCCGCGGCCATCGTCAAGCCGACGTTCGGCGCGGTGACCGTCGGCGATTTCGACAGCCGGCTGCAACCCGCGCAAGCGAAGCGTTTGGTCGGATTCGTACCGCACTGCGGATTCTCGGGAAGCGAGCGCGAGTTCGCGCGCGAGATCGGCTTCCGCGCCGACGTCTGGAACGTCGAGCGCGCCGCGATGCAGCGCGATGCGACGGAGATCTTGCGCGCGCTGCGGCACGCGGGCTCGTGCCCCGACGGTTACGCGCGCGCGCTCGCGCTGGCCCTCGCACCCGGCGTCGCTTTGGCCGTGCTCGAACTCGCGCCCGAGGGCGCCGTCGACGCGCTGGCCGCGTTACGGCCGGAGGTCGCGGTCGTGGCGACGGCCGTCGCCGCCGACCGGTTCGCGGCAGTGGCCGGAGCACTCGCGGAGAGCGCCCCGTGAACGGGACGCGGGCTACCCTCGCCATCGTGCGCCGCGAAATGGACGCTCCGTGGCTCGGCCGTCTGGGCGCCGCCGCGTTCGCGGGCTTGGGCCTGGGCCTGCTCTCGAGCCCGGGGGGCGCGTTGGAGAACCACCTGCTGGCGGCCACCGCGGCGCTTTGGTTCGCCGTGGGCGGCGCCTTGCGCGTCGACGTCCGCGACGGGATGTACTTCGCGGCGCCGCTCTACGGCCGCCAACTGGCGCGCGCCCACGCCCTGGTCGCGCTGGCCGGGGCGTTCGCCCTGCCCGCCGGCGCCGTGCTCGGCTGGGCCGCGCGCGGAGCGCCGGGCAACGAACTCGGCCCGGGCGGCTTCGCCTGGGCCCTCTTCTGCGCGGCCGCGGTGGCCGCGCTGGTCGCGCTCTCGGCCACGCCGCGGGGCGGCGGCGCGCGCACCGGTTACGCGCTCCTGGCGACCGGGGCTGGGGCGCTGACCGCGCTGCCAGCACTCGCCGGCTGGCACGACGGGACGGCAGCGTCGGCCTGCACCGCGCTCGTCATCGGCTTCTTCGGGTTACGCGCCTTCGGCGAAACGTTGGCGCGTTTCGACCCGATCGGCTGAGCTCGGCTAGACGGGCTGACCGAGCGCCGTCGAGAGCTTCTCGATGATGGCGCGGTTGAAGAGCAGCAGGTCGCCCGCGCCGCGCGCGGTGATCCAGTGGCCGTCTTGAACCGTGGGCTGGTCGCGATACAGGCCGCCCGCGTTGCGCACGTCGTCGGCGATCGAGGGCGAGGCCGTCATCGTGCGGCCGCGCGCCAATTGCGCCGAAATCAGCACCTGGGGCCCGTGGCCGAGGGCGAACATCGGCTTCTTCACCGCGTCGAATTCCTTGACGAACCGCTGGACTTCGCGGCTGGTCCGGATGCGATCGGGCGAAAAGCCGCCCGGAATCAGCAGCGCGTCGAAATCTTCGGCCGTACAGTCGGCCACGAGTTCTTCGGCCGTGGCCGGGGCCGCGTCGTCGAGCCCGCGCTTGCCGCGAATGCGCTGCCGCGAGCGCTCGTCGACCCCGACGACCGTCACCACCGCACCGGCCTCTTCGAGCGCCCGGCGCGGCTCGGTCAATTCCACTTCTTCGAAGCCGTCGCCGACCAACGCGGCGATACGCTTCCCTTCAATCCCTGCTTGCATTCCCGTAGCCTTCCCGCCGTCCGTCCGAGGTGCCTGGTGAGGCGGCCTCGGGCAGGCTCACAGCACGCCGCCGGTCTGCTGCACCGCGGCGCGCAGCAGATAACTCAGCTCCAGTTCGAGCTTGCCCTGCGCGTCGAGCACCTCGTCGCCCGCGAGGGCGAGCAAGGTCGGATTGCGGCGCAGCATGTCGCGTTCGGGCACGCTATGGCGCGGATTGATTTCGCGCATATAAATCCTGGCGTCGTGACGCACCGGCCCGTCGGGGAGAAAGTAGAGCGGGTCGAGCCCGGCCACGTACGCGTACTGCGAGAGGATCTCGGTTTTCTGAAGAAATTCGACCGCCTTGACGCCCAAGGCGTCGGCCAGCCTGGCCAGGCGCGGCGTTGCGACGCGCTCGCTCCCGGCGAAGAGGCGCGCGAGAAACTCCTCCGAGACGCCGGCTCTGCGCGCCAGCGTCGCATCGTCGACGCCGCGCTCGGCGGCCAAGCGTCGCAGCGCCGCGCCGAAAGCCGCGCCGCCGGCCGTACCGGAAGCCCCGTCCCACGCCGTCTCGATGTGCGTTCCCATATTCGATTCGCCGCTCCCCGCGCACGCATAGGAAATGCCCCGCGCTAGGGCGGACTCGATTCGCCAATGGCTGAGACATTGCCCGCGCGCAGCGAGACCGAGGCGCGTAAGTCGCGTCACCTCGACATCTGCTTGGAAGAAGACGTCGCCTCCGCGCTCGACACCGGCTTCTCGCGCATACGCCTTCGTCACGAAGCGATGCCCGAGTGCGCGCTCGAAGACATCGATACGTCCACGCGCTTCCTCGGCCACGCATTGGCCGCGCCGGTGCTGATCTCGTCGATGACCGGCGGAACCGAACGCGCGCGCGCGATCAACTTCAACTTGGCCGTCGCCGCCGAAGCGGCGGGCGTCGCGCTCGGCTTGGGCAGTCAGCGCGCGGCACTGGAGGACGTGCGTCTGCTCGCGACCTACCGCGTGCGCGAGGTGGCGCCGCGCGTGGTGCTCTTCGCCAACATCGGCGCGGTGCAGTTCAATTACGGCGTGACCGTCGAGGACGCGCAACGCGTGGTCGACGGCATCGGCGCCAACGGGCTGTACTTGCATTTCAACCCGTTACAGGAAGCGCTGCAGCCCAACGGCGAGACAAACTTCCGCGCGTTGCTGCCCAAGATCGGCGCGCTCTGCCGTCATCTCTCGGTGCCGGTGATCGCCAAGAGCGTCGGCTCGGGCATCTCGGTGAGAACCGCGGCGCGATTGATCGAAGCCGGCGTCGCGGCCATCGATGTGGCGGGCGCGGGCGGCACGTCCTGGGCGCGCGTCGAGGGGCGTCGCGCGGGCGATCCCGCGCGCGAAGCGCTCGCCGAAACCTTCGCGGGCTGGGGGTATCCCACCGCGGAGGCGACGGCCGAGTTGCGCCGCACCTTCGGCGACTTGCCGCTCATCGCCAGCGGCGGCGTGCGCAGCGGCGTCGACGTCGCGAAAGCGCTCGCCATCGGCGCCGACCTGGCCGGCATCGGGTTACCCTTTCTCGAACCTGCCACGCAGTCGGCCGACGCCGTCTCCGAGACGCTCGAGCAGATCTTGCGCGGACTGCGCATCGCGCTCTTCGCCAGCGGCTGCCGGCGCCCGCACGATTTACCCGGGGCGCTCTACCGGCGCGGCTCCGACGAAATAGCGACGGTCGAATCGACGACCTGAACGTCGAACGCATCGACCGACGCCAGGTCGCTCAGGGTCATCCTGCCGTCGCGCACGTCGAAGCACCAGGCGTGCCACGGACAGGTGACGATCGCGCCGTCGATCCAACCCTCGGCCAGCGGACCGCCCTGGTGCGGACAGGTGTTGTCGATGGCGTAGAACGTTCCGCCGACGTTGAACACCGCGACCTCATAGTCGCCCACCGCGAACGCCTTGGCGCCGCCCGGAGGGATCGCGTCGACCGGACAGACCGGCACGAATTTGCGCATGCGGTCCCCCCGCTTCGCGCAAAAGGGCGCGACTCCGCGCGAACGGTTCGATCCGGCTCGGCGCCGAAGCGCCGGACATCATGCTTTCCGACTACCGCGCCTGGCTCGAATCGGAATTGAAGCTGCTGGGCAACGCCAGCCATCACGCATACTCGTTCGGCCAAGCCAACATGGCCAAGCGCGCCATCGAGCGTTTCGACGAAGAAGTACGAGGCAAAGTGTTGCTCGCTCTCGAGCCCGCTGAAGCCGAGGCGGTGCTCGCCGCGCTGGAACCGGGCCCGCTGCGCGAGCGAGTCGCGGCGAGCATCGCTGCCGGGGAGGTCCCTCCGGCCTAAGCCTGCGCGGCGTGCTCCCAACGGCGGATGCCCACGACCCGGCGCTCGGCAAAGTCGTACGAACCAAAATCGGGCGCGAGCGGACGGCGCTCGGCGACGTCGATCCACAGCCGCAGCATGTGCCGCTGCCGTTCCGGTTCGGGATAGTCTTCGTAGGCCGAGCGGTCGTGCAGGGTGACGTAGTTGTTCAGCAGTTGCAGATCGCCGGGCTCGAGATCGAGCGAGAGCACGTGCTCCTCGGCGATCGCGTAGAACGCGTCGAGCGCTTCCGATTCGGCCGCGGCCAGCGGACGGCCGACGCGCTCCTGACCGGAACGGATGTAGGTTGCATTGGCGCCGCAACTCAGC
>Ga0326727_10024885_pt1 | contig 11279 bp, 9 predicted proteins | sample MB2enrmetagenome_FD_207643 | JGI IMG/M metagenome (GOLD analysis project Ga0326727, IMG submission 207643) | Lab enriched peat soil microbial communities from McLean, Ithaca, NY, United States - MB29MY | ecosystem: Environmental > Terrestrial > Soil > Wetlands > Peat | place: USA: New York... | reverse complement strand
GTGGCGCGCGACGACGAAGCAGAGGAGGTGACCGAAAAACTCGACGCCGTGACCTTGCGAGCCCATCGAGACCGCAAAATCGGTCCCGCCAAGGCGCGCGCCGAGATTTGATCGGGGATTGTGGGCCCGCTTTCTCCTTGCAACAGCGGGAAAGCTGGACTATATGGCATGCAACAACGTCTCATAGCTCTTCATCGTTCTGGTGAAGGGAGTGTTTGAGAGTGGGGCCCGGCCGGGACCCGCTCTTTTTTGTTTCTGCAAGGTCGATGGCCGAAGCACTGCCTCCTCACCTTTCTCCCCCCGTCGAGGGGCTGGACGAACCGCGCCTGATCGAGGACTCGGGACAGGCGTTGCGGGTGGGACGGATCGCCGAGCCGGTCCTTCGCGACTTCGGCCTCAGGCTCGTGCGAGTGAAAATATCGGGAGCTGCGGGGGCGACGGTGCAGGTCATGGCGGAGCGGCCCAATGGCGTCATGACGATCGGCGACTGCGAACGCGCCAGCATCGCGCTGTCGCCGGTGTTCGACGTTGAAGAGATCATGTCGCATGCTTGGCGTCTCGAAATTTCCTCGCCGGGCATCGACCGGCCGCTCGTGCGCCAGTCGGATTTCGAGCGCGCTCTGGGACATGAGGCGCGCATCGAGATGGCGGTAGCGATCAACGGCCGCAAGCGCTTTCGCGGCCGGATCGAGGGGGTAGCGCCCGGTCCCGACGGTCCCGCGGCGCGTCTTCTCGTCGTCGCCGACAACAAGAGCGAGAACCGCGTCGAGCTGCCGATCCGCGCCATGGCCGAAGCGCGGCTCGTGTTGACCGACGACCTGATCCGCGCCGCGTTGAGACGAGAAAAGGCGGCGCTGAAGGATGCGAGACGACCCGCCGCGCGCCGCCCTCCCGCCGAGCCGAGGGTGAAACCCGAAGCGAATTTGAAACGCAAAGCCGAGACCCGCGGCCCGCCGCCCGCGCCGCCCAGGCCTGACGAAGGAGACCCCGATGGCCGTTAGCGCCAACAGACTCGAACTTTTGCAGATCGTCGACGCCGTCGCGCGGGAGAAATCAATCGACCGTGCGATCGTCCTCGCCTCGATGGAGGACGCCATGCAAAAGGCTGCCCGCTCACGCTACGGCCAGGAGACGGAGGTCCGGGCGGAAATCAATCCGAAGACCGGCGAAATCCGCTTCTCGCGGCTGCTGCTGGTGGTCGATCAGGTCGAGAACGACGCCACGCAGATCACGTTGACCGACGCGCAGAAGAAGAACCCCTCGGCGCAGCTCGGCGACTGGATTTCCGAATCGCTGCCGCCGTTCGACTACGGCCGCATCCCCGCGCAGGCCTCGAAGCAAGTGCTGGTGCAGAAGATCCGCGAAGCCGAGCGCGACAAGCAATACGAAGTGTTCAAGGACCGGATCGGCGAGATCATCAATGGTCAAGTGAAGCGGGTCGAATACGGCAACGTCGTCGTCGACCTCGGCGGCGCCGGCGGAGAAGCGGTGGTGCGGCGCGACGAACTGATCCCGCGCGAGATGTTCCGCCCCGGCGACCGCATCCGCGCCTACGTCTATGACGTTCGCCGCGAAGCTCGCGGGCCGCAGATCTTCCTATCACGCACGCACCCGCAATTCACCGCCAAGCTCTTCGCCCAGGAAGTGCCGGAGATTTACGACGGCATCGTCGAGGTGAGATCGGTCGCCCGCGACCCGGGCTCTCGCGCCAAGATTGCGGTGACATCGAACGATTCCTCGATCGACCCCGTCGGCGCCTGCGTCGGCATGCGCGGCTCGCGCGTGCAGGCGGTCGTCAACGAACTCCAGGGCGAAAAGATCGACATCATTCCGTGGTCGCCGGACGCGGCCACTTTCATCGTCAACGCGCTGCAGCCGGCCGAGGTGATGAAAGTGGTGCTCGACGAAGACTCGACCCGGATCGAGGTCGTCGTGCCCGACGATCAGCTGTCGCTCGCGATCGGCCGCCGCGGACAGAACGTGCGGCTCGCTTCGCAGCTTACGGGTTGGGATATCGACATCCTGACGGAGGCCGAGGAGTCGGAGCGCCGCCAGAAGGAATTCGCCGAACGCACGGCCGTCTTCATGGAAGCGCTCGACGTCGACGAAACGGTGGCGCAGCTCCTCGCATCGGAGGGCTTCCGCTCGGTCGAGGAAATCGCCTACGTCGAGCCGCGCGAACTCGCCTCGATCGAGGGCTTCGACGATGAGACCGCAGCCGAGATCCAGTCGCGCGCGCTGGCGCGCCTCGCCCAAATCGAGGCGGAATTCGACGAGCAGCGCAAGGCGCTCGGTGTCGCTGACGAACTCAAGGAGATCGAGGGCCTTACCGCGCCGATGCTGGTCAAGCTCGGCGAAAACGGGGTCAAGTCGCTGGAGGATCTCGCCGACTGCGCCAGCGACGATCTGGTCGGCTGGACAGAGCGGGGCGATGGAGGCGAGACGGCGAAGCCGGGCTTCCTCAGCAGCTTCGGCGTGACGCGGCCGCAAGCTGACGCGATGATTCTGGACGCACGCGTACGCGCAGGTTGGATCGAGGCTCCGGAGCCTGCGGCCGAGCCCACTGAAGGCGAGCATCCCACGGCGGGGTAGGAAAGAACCGATTTGCGGACGAAGACTCACTGCGATGAGCGCGGGTCGGAGCGGACCTGCATTGTTTCGGGCGCAAAAGGCGCTCCAGAAACGATGCTGCGCTTTGCTCTCGCGGCCGACGGCTCGGTCGTTCCCGACATCCGCTGCAAATTGCCGGGCCGCGGCGTCTGGACGCGACTGAGCTCGGAGGCGGTGCGGCGCGCGGCGGACAAGCGAGCTTTTTCGCGCGCATTTCGCGCCAGGGCCGAGGCGCCCGCGACGCTGGCGGCGACCGTGGACGCGCTGCTCGAGCGCGACGCGCTGCAATCGCTGTCGATCGCCAACAAGGCCGGGCTCGTCGTCGCCGGTGCGTTCAAGGTCGATTCGGCGATCGAGAACGGAGACGTGGCCGTTCTGGTTCAAGCCAGCGACGGGGCGTCGGACGGGGCGCAAAAGCGGGCCCGGGTTTTACGGGCGAAATTCGGCGATATATCCGTAACGGTCCCGTTGATTTATCTCTTTTCATCGAGCCAATTGAGTTTGGCATTGGGGAAGGCAAATGTGATACATGCTGCGCTCAAATCCGGCGCGGCGACTTCGGCCTTTCTCGCAAGGGCCGACCGTCTGCGCCGTTATCGTGCGAGCGAAGCGGACCCGACACGAAGCTCAGACAGCGGCGGCGCGCCGGCCCGCGGCGCAGACACGCTTGGCCGGCCGGGCAGATTGGCTGAAGGGCCAAGCGATTAGGAACAGGCATGAACGAAACGAGCAACACCGACAAGTCGACCGGCGGTCAGTCGCCGAAACCGACCCTTCATCTCAAGCGCCCGGTCGAGCAGGGCACCGTTCGGCAGAGCTTCTCGCACGGGCGCAGCAAGGCGGTCGTCGTCGAGAAGGTGAAACGTCGCGTTCTGGGGCCCGGGGAGACCGCTCCCGCCGCCTCCGGAACGGCCGCCGCCAAGCCGACCATTTCCATCGCCCCGAGGGGGCCAACTCCCGCGGGCGCGGCCAAGCCCGCCACGCCACCGCCGCCCAAGACGGGCGTCGTCCTGCCGACGCTCACCGCCGAGCAGCGGGAAGCCCGCGCGCGGGCGCTTCTCGATGCTCGGGCGCGTGAGGAGGAGGACCGCCGGCGCCAGGAGGCTGAGGCTGAGGCGCGTCGCGAGCGCGAGGCACGCGAGCGGTCCGAACGCGAGGCGGCCGAAGCGCGCAAGCGCGAGGAGGAACTGCGCCGGGCGCAGGAGGCCAATTTCAAGCGCCAGTCCGAGGAAGAGGCGCGCCGGCGGCTTGCCGGCGGAGAGCCTGCGCCGTCGCCTCCCATTCCGCGCAAAGCGCCGGCGGCCGGTGTCGCGCCGGCTCCCGCTTTGGCGAAGGCCGGCGAAGAGGAGCCGCGCGTCCCGCGGCGGGCGGCGATTGGACCTATGCTGCCGCAGAAGGTTCTCGTGCCGACGCCGCGTCCCCCGCGCGGCGGCGAGCAGCGCAACCGCGGCCGGCTTACGGTCGCCAATGCGACGTCGATCGAGGAGGAGCGCACCCGCTCGGTCGCCTCGTTCCGTCGCCGCACGCAGCGCCTGAAAGGCCTCGGCGCGCAGGACCACAAGGAGAAGATTTCGCGCGAAATCGTATTGCCCGAGGCGATCACCATTCAGGAACTCGCCAGCCGCATGTCCGAGCGCGCCGTCGACGTGATCAAGCTCCTGATGCGCCAGGGCCGCATGGTGACGCTGACCGACGTGCTCGACGCCGACACGGCGGAGCTCATTGCCGAGGAAATGGGCCATTCGGTCAAACGCGTCGCCGAATCTGACGTCGAAGAGGGACTGTTCGACCGTCCCGACGAGGAAGGGGCGACCGTTCCGCGTCCGCCGATCGTCACCATCATGGGCCATGTCGACCACGGCAAGACGTCGCTGCTCGACGCCATCCGCCATGCCAACGTCGTGGCGGGCGAGGCCGGCGGCATCACCCAGCATATCGGCGCCTATCAGGTCGTCGCGCCAGGCGGCCAGACGATTACCTTCATCGACACGCCCGGTCATGCCGCCTTCACTGCGATGCGCGCCCGCGGCGCCAAGGTGACCGACATCGTCGTCCTGGTCGTCGCCGCGGACGACGGGGTCATGCCGCAGACAATCGAGGCGATCCGCCACGCCAAGGCGGCCAAGGCCCCGATCATCGTCGCCATCAACAAGATCGACAAGCCGGACGCCAATCCGCAGCGCGTCATGCAGGAACTCCTGCAGCACGACGTGCAGGTCGAGGCGTTCGGCGGCGACGCGCTGGCGGTCGAAGTCTCGGCCACCAAGCAAATCAACCTGGACAAGCTGCTCGAAGCGATTGCTTTGCAGGCGGAGCTTCTGGATCTCGTCGCCGACCCGGATCGCAGCGCGGAAGGGACGGTCATCGAGGCCCGCCTCGACCGCGGCCGTGGTCCGGTCGCGACGGTTCTCGTCCAACGCGGCACCCTCCGCGTCGGCCAGCTGGTTGTCGCGGGCTCCCAGTGGGGCCGCGTTCGCGCGCTGCTCGACGACAGGGGCCAGACCGTTCAGGCAGCCGGCCCGTCGACGCCCGTCGAGGTTCTGGGCTTCGACGGCGCGCCGGAAGCGGGCGACCGCGTCGCCGTCGTCGAAACCGAAGCGCGGGCGCGCGAAATCACCGAATACCGCGAGCGCCAGAAACGCGAGAAGGCGGTAGCGCGAGGACCCGCGGTGCGCACCTCGCTCTCGGACATGATGAGCAACTTGAAGGCCGCGGGCCGCAAGGAGCTGCCGATCGTCGTCAAGGCGGACGTGCAGGGCTCGCTCGAGGCGATCACCGCCGCGGTCGAGAAGCTCGGTAACGACGAAGTCGTGGCGCGCGTCATCTATGGAGGCGTCGGCGGCGTCACCGAGTCGGACGTGACTCTGGCGGAAGCCTCGAAGGCCGTCATCGTCGGCTTCAACGTGCGCGCCCACAAGGAGGCTCGCGATCTCGCCGAACAGGCGGGCATCGAGATCCGCTACTACAACATCATCTACAACCTGGTGGACGACGTGAAGGCGGCGCTGTCCGGCATGCTGTCGCCGACCCTTCGCGAGACCATGCTCGGCAACGCGCAGATTCTCGAGATCTTCCACATCTCCAAGGTCGGAAACGTTGCGGGCTGCCGGGTCACCGACGGCGTCGTGCAGCGCGGCGCGCATGTGCGGCTGATTCGCGACAACGTCGTGGTGCACGAGGGCAAGCTCTCGACGCTCAAGCGCTTCAAGGACGAGGTCGGGCAGGTGCAGGCCGGCCAGGAATGCGGCATGGCGTTCGAGAACTATCAGGACATGCGCGTGGGCGACGTCATCGAGTGCTACAACGTTGAGGAAATCCGCCGCACACTGTGATGCGGCGGACGGGACGACGGACATGAGGGCCAACGTGACCCGCGCCGCCGAGGGTTTCGACCGCCGTTCCTTCACGGTGGCCGAGATCCTGCGCATGCAGGACGCCGGCATCATCTCGGATGACGAGAATTTCGAGCTGATCGAAGGCGAGATCGTGCCAATGCAGGCGAAGACCCATGTCCACGAACTGATCAAGTCGGCGCTGACTATCGGCATATCCCGGGCGCTGCCAGAGCGGCTTTGGCTCGGCATAGAGACGACGATTTACCTGAGCCCCAACACTTTCGTTGAGCCCGACCTTGTCGTCTATCCAAAGGGCCTCAAGCTCGAGGAGGTCAAAGGCTCGGACATCCTGCTCGCGATCGAAGTCGCCTTGGCGAGCCTCGACTACGACCGCGGTCTGAAGGCGAGGCTCTACGCGCGCCATGGAGTCAACGAGTTCTGGGTAATTGATGCGGCGCGGCGACGAACTTTCATCCATTCGGGCCCGGGAGCCGACGGTTGGCGTTCGATCGTCGAAAGCGACCCTGAAGCGACGCTGATCTTCGCTGCGCTGCCGGGCTTTTCGGTCCGGTTGGAGTCGATCTGAACGGCGCTTCTCGCACGGTCTAATCTTGCTATTGTCACAAAGTCCTTCATGCGCGCCGCGCCAGGTCAAATTCCGATGTCCCGCCCATCCTCCAAAATCCACACTCCTACCCATCGCATCGAGAGGGTAGGCGAACTCATCCGGCACGCGCTCTCCGAGATCCTGGCGCGCGGCGAAGTGCTTGACGCCGCGCTCGAGCGCCACCCGGTGACCGTTCCCGCAGTCCGCATGTCGGCCGATCTCAAGCTCGCCACGGTCGCGGTCATGCCGCTCGGCGGCAAGGGGGCGGCGGCGACCGTCGAGGCGTTGAACCGGCACAAAAAAGAGCTGCGCGCGCTGGTCGCACATCGGATCAACCTCAAATTTGCGCCCGATCTGCGCTTTGCGCTCGACCCGAGCTTCGACGCCCAGGCGCGCATCGAGGCGATCCTGAAATCGCCGGAGGTGGCGCGCGACCTCGGTCCGCACGACCGCAGTGGTGATGACAGATGACGGACGAACAAGTCGACCGCACGCCGGCCGGCCGCGGCGAGGCTGGCAAGCGCGGACGCGGCAAGGCGCCGCAGAGGAGGTCGACCCGGGCCGAGGTCGATGGCTGGGTCAACCTCGACAAGCCTGTCGGCATCACGTCGACCCAGGCGGTCGGGCGGCTCAAGTTCCTCTTCAACGCCAAGAAGGCGGGGCATGCAGGGACGCTTGATCCGCTTGCATCCGGCGTCCTGCCTGTCGCCTTCGGCGAGGCGACAAAAACCGTGCCGATTGTCCAGGAGGGAACCAAGGCCTACCGCTTTCGCGTGCGCTGGGGCGAGGAAAGCGCGACCGACGACTCAGAGGGTGAAATTGTCGCCCGCTCCGCCAGGCGGCCGAGCGGAGCCGAGATCGCCGCCCTTCTGCCGCAGTTCATCGGCCTCATCGAGCAGACGCCGCCAACCTATTCCGCCATCAAGATTGACGGGGCGCGCGCCTATGACCTCGCCCGCGACGGCGAAAGCTTTTCGATCGCCGCGCGTCCGATCCGCGTCTACCGCCTTGAGCTCGTTTCAACCGAGCCTGACTCGGCGATTCTGGAGGCCGAGTGCGGCAAGGGCGCCTATGTCCGGGCGATTGCGCGCGATCTCGGCCGCGCGCTGGGATGCTACGGCCACGTGGTCGAACTCAGGCGCACGCGTGTCGGCCCGTTCTCCGCGGACACGGCGGTTCCGCTCGACCGCCTGCCGGACGACGCGAATCTCATGGCGCGCGCCATGCTGCCCCTTGAGGCGGGTCTCGCGGAACTCGGGCGCCTGCCTGTCGATCGGAACGGCGCCGCGACCCTGCGGCGGGGGCAGCCGCTCTTGTTGCGCGGCGCGGCCGCGGCGGCGGGCCCGGCCTGGGCCGCCTGCTTCGGGACTCCAGTCGCCTTCGGCATGATCGAGGACGGCTATTTCGTCTCGACCCGGGTATTCAACGCCAAGGAATAGAGGCTCACTTCCAGGCGTCGAACGCCTTTTCCAGCATCGCTTCCCCGTCCGCCGACTTCTGGAACACGAGCTTGGCGATCCGGTCGTCGTTGAGCAGCAACGGGAAGTCGAACCAGGCGCGCGTCTTCATCAGATCGACGTTGCGGGCGAGGGCCTGGTCGCTCTTGGCGAGAGCGATGAGGAAGTAGACGTCGCTGATCTTGACCTTCACGCTGTTCAGCGTCTCCGAGGCGGTCGAATCGAGCATCCGCATCTGCGGCAGGCCGACATCCTTGAAGCCGGTGATAGGCGCGCCTTCGGCGAACGAGAACTTGAGATCGATCGTGTGCGTCGCCTCGAGCGTCGGATCGGTGTTCTTACGCAGGATCATCGTCGCATGCATCTTGAGATCAGGAATATCGGCGTCCGCCTTCAAAGCGACGGAGGCGGGCTCTCCTGGCGCAGCCGGTATCGTCGACCACACTGTTGAGCCTAGGTTGACCACCGGCTTCTGCGGATTGTCAGGCGAGGCGATCAGCATGGCCGCTCTACCCGCCGCGGGCAGCTGGTTGGGGTTCTGCGCTTCCGGCGGCGGCGCGGCCTGTCCGCTCTGCGCGGCCTGTCCGGCCTGCGGTTCGCCGGCGCCCGGGGCCGGCGACGCTGGCGCGGACCCACTCTTATCCTCGGCCGGCGAGGGCTGGGCGCGCTGGGCAATCTTGGCGGGGCCCTGCGGCGCCTCCTGCTGTTGTTCGGGCGGCGGAGCGATGGCGAGGTCCTGCGGCTTCTGACGCATGAGGATCGCCGCAACGGCGATGGATAGGACGACGCCAAGCAACACCGCGAGCACGAGCCATGGCCACGACTGGCGCTTTTCCGCGATCGCCGTCGGCGCGAAGGGGCGTTGCCCTTCCGACTCGAGCTTCGACAAGCCGACGCGCTCGACGTCGACCGGCGCGACGGGCGCCACGGTCGCAGGCCCGGCGTCGTCGCTGAGGCTCGCGATGATGGGCGGAGCGCCGCGACTCTCAGCATGGTTGGCCTGCGCGCCAGGCGCCACCTTGGCGAGATTGGCCGGAGCTGCGGCCCCGCTGTCGGACTTCGCGAGGGTCACTGGCGGGGCGGCGTTGGCGTTCGCTCGATCGTTCGGATGCAGCGCGACCTGCACGGGGGGCGGCTTGGCCCCGTTTGGCGCGGCGCGATGCGCGGCGACCGCGGCGGTTGCGGCAGGCGGGGCCGCCGGTTTGGCGGCAGGCGGGCCGGGGGGTCTGGCGGACGGCGGAGCGGGCGGACGCTGCGGCGGCGCGGTCGGCGCGGGCGGCCGGCTCGGGCCGGGTCGCGGCTGAGTCGTCGCGGCGGCTGCGACCGCCGGCGCGGGCTGGGATGGTTTGGTCGCCGGCGCCTGCGGCGGGGCGCCCTGCGGCGCGGACGGGGCGGGCGCAGGCGCGGCGGGCGCCCGAAACTCCGCCGGCCTCGGCGCGGCCGGCGGCGCGGGCGCGCGGCTAGGCGCGGACGGCTGCGGCGTCGCCAATCGGGCCTCGTCCGGCGCCTCGCGCGGGGCGTCGGTCGGCATAAACTGCGACTCGACTTGCGCAATCGCCTTGTCGAGCGCGCGCTCCTCCCGCTCGACATCGCTGTCTGGCAGCGGCGGACGCAAGGATCTGAGCTGCGTCACGAGCGCCACGCGCGCGCGGTCATAGATCGCATGACGCGCGGTAGCTGTGCTCGCATTCGGAAGGTTGGCGACAGCGCGCGTGAGCAGCGATTGATAGTCAGCCATGCGGAATGCGCTCGCTCTCCGACTTCTCAATCCTGGAATGGATCGTGCACGAGGATCGTATCGTCGCGCTCAGGACTCGTCGACAACAGCGCGACCGGAACGCCAACCAGCTCTTCGATCCGTCGCACATATTTTATGGCCTGCGCCGGAAGATCCGCCCACGAGCGCGCCTTGCCGGTGACGCCTTTCCAGCCTTCGATCGTTTCATAAACCGGTTCGATCCGCGCCTGCGCGGATTGGGAGGCCGGCAAATACTCGATCTCCTTGCCGTCCAGCCGGTAGCTGGTTGCGACTTTGATCTCTTCGAAGCCGTCAAGGATGTCAAGCTTCGTCAAGGCGAGGCCGTCGATTCCGCACGTGCGCGCCGTCTGTCTGGCGAGCACCGCGTCGAACCAGCCGCATCGGCGCCGACGGCCGGTGTTGGTGCCGAACTCCTTGCCGCGGTCGCCAATCAGCCGGCCGGTCTCGTCACTCAGTTCGGTCGGAAAGGGACCGGCCCCGACTCGCGTCACATAGGCCTTGGCGATGCCTAGCACGTAGCCGATTGCGCTCGGCCCGAGGCCGGAGCCGATCGCCGCATTGGCCGCCACCGTGTTGGAGGACGTGACGAACGGATAGGTTCCGTGATCGACGTCGAGAAGCGCCCCCTGGGCGCCCTCGAACAGGATGCGACTGCCGGCCCGCCGCTCGCGATCGAGCAGCGCGAACGTCGGCGCCATGAACGGCAGGACCTTCGGCGCGATCGCAAGAAGCTCCTCGCGAACGGCCTTGGCGTTCGGCGGGGGCAGGCCCAGGCCGCGGCAGAGGGGATCGTGGTGGGCGAGCAGACGCTCGATCTTGTCGTCGAGCGCCTCCGGCTCGGCGAGGTCCATCAGCCGGATCGCGCGGCGCGCGACCTTGTCCTCGTAGGCCGGCCCGATGCCGCGCTTGGTCGTTCCGATCTTGGTTCCGCGCGCGGTCGCCGATTCCCGGTGGGCGTCCAGTTCGCGGTGAAGCGACAGGATGAGCGGAACGTTCTCGGCGATCTTGAGATTGGCGGGCGTCACCTCGACGCCCTGACCGCGGATGTTCTCGATCTCCTCGACAAGATGGTAGGGGTCGAGCACCACGCCGTTGCCGATCACCGCGAGCTTGCCGGGGCGGACGATGCCGGCGGGGAGCAGCGCGAGCTTGAACACCTTTCCGTCGATCACCAGCGTGTGGCCGGCGTTATGGCCGCCCTGGAAGCGGACGACGACGTCGGCGCCGAGCGACAGCCAGTCGACGATCTTGCCCTTCCCTTCGTCGCCCCACTGGGCGCCGACAACGACGACGTTGGCCATCGACGATCGCTCTCCCTAGCACCCCAAAATGCGCGAACCCCGACGCCAGCGACAATAAGCTGGAGCCGGGGCTTATTGCGAAAATGGCCTAAACGATCGGGGGACGGGAGTAAAGGCGCCAAGTCGTCTTAGGGCGGCCGCAAACGTCGGGCGAAAAACGGGCGTGCGCCGTCTTGGAACCGTCGCAACCGATCGCCATATGCGCGGCGC
>Ga0326727_10024884_pt1 | contig 11279 bp, 8 predicted proteins | sample MB2enrmetagenome_FD_207643 | JGI IMG/M metagenome (GOLD analysis project Ga0326727, IMG submission 207643) | Lab enriched peat soil microbial communities from McLean, Ithaca, NY, United States - MB29MY | ecosystem: Environmental > Terrestrial > Soil > Wetlands > Peat | place: USA: New York... | reverse complement strand
ATCCGGCAGGCATCGAGAAACTGCTCTTCGGTGGCATCGGGCCGGGAGAACATCACGTTCTCGCGAATGGTTCCGTCGAAGAGGAAGGTTTCCTGGAGAACCACACCCAGCTGCGAACGGTAACTGCCCAGTTGCAGGCTGTTCAGATCCTCGCCATCCACCAGAATATTTCCAGACGTGGGCTTGTAAAAAGCCGCGATCAGCCCGATGGTGGTCGACTTACCTGAGCCCGAGGGGCCCACAAAGGCCGTCACCGTGCCGGGCGCGGAGGTGAACGAAATGCCGTGCAGCACAGGCCGGCCAGCCTCGTATTCAAACCCCACATGATCGAAGACGACTTCGCCCACGATCGGCGGGGCCTTGCGGGAACGCTCTGGATCTTCGTCCTCCGGCCGCTCCCGCATTACTTCCCGTGTACGCTCGAGGCCGGCCAGCGCCTCGCTGATCTGCGTGCCGATGTTGACGATCCCGATCACGGGCGCGATCAGGAAGGCCAGAAACATAACGAATTCCATGTAGCCGCCCGTCGTCAGCTTGCCCGCATAGATCCGGTGGGCGCCGACATACATTACCAGGGCTCCCACGATGCCCATCAGGACCGTGGCCGAGAGCGACATCAGCGACATCGCGGTCAGGCTTTTCCTGACGTTTGCCAGCAGCCTTTGCGCCCCGGCGTTGAATACTTTAGCCTCCCGCTCTTCCGCGTGATACCCCTTGATAACGCGCACGCCACCCAGGGATTCCGTAAGACGCCCGGTGACCTCCGCATTGATTTTGCCGCGCTCGCGGAAGATGGGACGGATGGTCTTGAAGGCGCGGCTGAGTGCGGCTCCGAAGCAGAGGACGATTACCAGGCAGATCCCCGTCATGGCGGCGCTGAGACGCAGCAGAATCACCAGCGACGCTGCCGCAGTGAGCAAGCCGCCGATAAACTCGATCAGGCCGGTGCCGATCAGATTGCGCATCCCTTCCACGTCCGACATGATGCGGGAAACCAACTGGCCGGTCTTGTTGGCGTCATAGTAGGTGACGGGAAGCCGGCCGATATGCTGCTGGACTTTGGCGCGCAGTTCAGCAATCACCTTCTGGCCTTCGATGGAAAGCAACTGGGTCAGCGTGAACGCGCTGACTCCCTGAATAGCGGTGGCGGCGAGCACACCGAGCGTGATCGTCACAAGCATCGACGCGTCGTGCTTGCCGATCACGTCGTCGATGAAATAGCGCGTCGACCACGGCAGTACCAGCCCGCACAGGCGGCTGATCACGATCAGGATGAAGCCGAGAGAGAGCAGCCCGCGCCGGGGCCGCACCAGCGCCCAGATATCGGGCCACAGTGCGCGCAACCGCTCGGAAGCGGGTTTCTTATCAGGTGGGGCCATTTGATAATCTCGTTGCGCACGCCCCACCCCGCGAGGACTCAATCCGGGGTTTTGAAGTCTCAAACCCCCATTATCGCAGTGAGAACCTACTGCGCGCCGCCGCCGATGTAGTAGCCCGGCCGCGTCTTGCAGATCAGATTCGTGCGTTCGATACTCACTTCAATAGTGTGATAGCCACCCTCGGCGCCATTGGTCGGCGCGTAGCTGATCATGTACTGGCTGTGCAATTCCTCGGAGATCTTCTGTATCGCCTCCTCCAGGCCCTTTTGCCTTAAGAAGGTGAACTGCGCCCCGCCGCTCGCCACGGAGAATTGCTTGGCCGGATCTTTCACGAAAATCGCCTTGGCGTCGATAAAGATCTCTTTGAAGAGCGGGATGAATTGGACCCTGTTCTCCATGCCGTAGTTCTGCTGGGCCGTAGTCGGCGTGTTGGGGATCCCGAGCGGAGCGTTCATGGTGGTGGGATCGATGTATTCGGGCCGAATATCGGGTTTCTCGGTCAGGCGCACCGCTAGCTGGCTGATGTCCACGAAGTAGACCTGCACGTTCTCGAGATTCACATCTATCAAAGCTTCTTTCAACTTCGTCTCACTGCCTTCATCGCGGGTTTCGCTCACCACCAGGACGATCTTGCGATTATTCTTCGGGCGGTGCCGCAGCATGTAGACCGCATGGTCCACCGCGTCGATTACGCGTGTTTGGGAGCTGCCGGCGTTGATCTTATTGACCGCGACCTTAATCTTGTCCGGGTCGTTGGTAAAGTCCTGCATCAGCATGATTCGGCCGTCGAATTTGAGGATGGCCGCCTCACCCTGGGCGCCGATGACCGTCTGAACCAACGAGCCCATGGGACGTCTGATCTGGTTGAGGATGGATTCCACGCGCCCGGCGCACTCGATCGCCACCACCAGCGAAATCGGCTCGTAGGTCACGTCCACGTGGATGTTCTGCTCCTTGCCGTTGTCCCACAAATGGAACTGGGCGGGCTCAAGGCCGTCGACGATGTTGCCTTCCCGATCGGTCACCAGCACTGGCGCCACGATGTTAGTGGCTTTTGCACGGAAGATCGGCGTCTCAATCTCAGGAGCATCGGAATTGGCCTGTGGCGGCGGGGCCTGCGCCAAGGCAGCTGCGCCCAACAGGACCGGTAAAACAAGCCTGGATAGTTTCATGGTGTGTGTCCGGTACGTCCGTTAATCAGGTCCAGCACGTGCGGGACCAATTCTAAAATAGCATCAAGCGAGTCCACCGCCCCGCGCGTGGACCCTGGTAGATTGATGATCAGCACCCCGTCTTTGGTTCCAGCCAACCCGCGGGACAACACGGAAAATGGCGTGGATGCGAGGCCTTTCGACCGCATCAGCTCCCCGATTCCAGGGATTTCCCGGTCGATTACATCACGAGTAGCCTCTGGCGTCACATCGCGCGGGGTAATTCCGGTGCCCCCGGTTGTCAGGATCACCTGCGCGCTTCCGCGCTCCACCAGTTGGCGCAGGCTGCGGGCGATTTCCTCGCGTTCGTCGGGAATCACGCGGCGTCCGGCAACTTCGAAGCCCTTTTCCTGCAAGCGAGTAGCGACGGCCGGACCGGACTGGTCTTCCCGCGTCCCCTGATGGGCGCTGTCGCTGATGGTGATGACGGCGGCCCGGATCACCTCTTGAAATCCCCGCTCTTACCGCCCGTCTTTTCGAGCAGGTACACGTCCTGGATTTCGATCCTCTTATCCAGCGCCTTGGTCATGTCGTAGATAGTCAGAGCTGCCACAGAGGCTGCGGTGAGCGCCTCCATTTCGACTCCGGTCTGCGCCACTGTGGCGGCGGTGGCCACGATACGGATTCCCTCCGCTTCTATGGTAATCGCCACATCGGCGTGCGAGAGTGGCAGGGAATGGCAGAGTGGGATCAAATCCGAGGTCTTCTTGGCCGCCAGAATCCCCGCCACGCGGGCCACCGCCAGAGGATCTCCCTTAGGATTATCAGGCAGCGCCACCAGCACTTCCTTGCTCATTTTCACGAAGGCGTGGGCGCGGGCGGTTCGTTTGGTTTCGGCCTTGCCGCCAACGTCCACCATGCGGGGCTGGCCTTGGGCGTCATAATGCGAGAGTTTACTCATTTTGGAAGCACTGGGATGGTTTCACCTTGTTTGTACTCGGCCTGACCGGCATCCGCCACCAGGAAGGCATTGGCGCGGCAGAGCGTAGGGACGTCACCGGAACCCTGCCAGTCGAGGGGCGTGACCTCGGCGCAAACCACGCGCGCCGGAAGGAATCGGGTCATACCGGCCTTATGGCGGAATGGGCGAGTCAGGCGGGCTAACGTCACAGGAAGGGGCGCTTCGCTTGCGCCGCCGGTCAGTTCAACAGCCGCGCGGGCGAATAGTTCGAAAGTCACCATGGTCGATCCGGGATTACCCGGCAGGCCGAAGAAGAATTTGTTCTTCGCCCTGCCGAAGACGAGCGGCTGACCGGGCTGGATCAATACCCTGTCGAAGAAGAATTCGGCGCCCAGATCGGCCAGCGCCAATTCGACGACATCGTATTTCCCCGCCGAAACGCCCCCGGAGAGGATGAGCAGATCCGCCTCCAGCCCCTGTTCGATCAAGCGCCTGGTTTCGCTCTGCACGTCACGGGCAATCGGAAGCATAACCGGAATGGCCCCGGCGCGTTCCACCTGCGCGGCCAGCGACCAGGCGTTGGAGTTGCGGATCTGGTGCGCGGCGGGCTGTTCGTCAACCTCCACGATCTCGTCGCCGGTCGCAATAATGGCAACGCGCGGCCTGGCGAAGACCCGAACCTGGGGGTGGCCTGTGGTGGCGAGCCAGGAAAGCGCCGTGTAGTCGATCCGGGCGCCGCACGTGAGAATGGCCGTCTGAGATCGCGCTTCGCATCCCCTTGGCGCTACGTTCGTCCCGGGCGTCAAGCGACTCTCAGTGGAAACGGTCCCGTCCGCATGCCGGACGCAGTGCTCCACCATTACCACGGCATCGGCTCCCCGCGGCACGGGCGCTCCGGTCATGATCTCGACTGCCTCGCCGGGGCCAACGCTGCCCCCGAACGTTTCGCCAGCCCTGACTTCGCCGATCAGCCGCACGGTCCCCGGAACATCGGCGGCACGTATCGCGAATCCATCCCGGACGGAACGGTCGAACGGCGGATAATCCCGATCGGCTGCGATATCCGCTGCCAGAATACGTCCCTGGGACGCCCCGAGCGGCACCGTTTCCGTCGCCGACAACGCCAGATCGGCCGTCACCTGACGAATTACCGTGGATCGCGCGTCGGGAAATGTCAGGGCCGTCACGCATTCAGTTTACTGTCATGCCGCTCAGGGCAATAGAATGAGTTATGCGTTTATTATTGCTGGCGCTGGCCGGCGCCGCGTTGCTCGGGGCGCAGACCATGTCGCCCGGTTTCGACCTGGGCGCAATCGACCGAAGCACCAATCCGTGCGACGATTTCTATCAATTCTCCTGCGGCACCTGGCTGAAGAAGAATCCCATTCCGCCGGATCAGGCCTCGTGGGGTCGCTTCAGCGAGCTCATCGAGCGCAACCAGACTATCCTGCGGCAGATTCTTGAGCAGGCGGGCTCAGCAACCAGCGGCCGCGATGCCGATACGCAAAAAATCGGTGATTACTATGCGTCGTGCATGGACGAGAAAACCATCGAGGCCAAAGGCCTGGCGCCCCTCCAGCCCGAGCTCGATCGCATCGCGCACATCTCGGGTCCGGTGGATCTTGCGGCCGAGATAGCTCGCCTGCAAAAGATGGGAGTGGATGTCCTTTTCGATTTCAGCTCCGGCCAGGATTTCAAGAATTCCAACATGGTGATCGGCCAGGCCGATCAGGGCGGTCTGGGACTCCCCGAGCGGGATTATTATTTCCGCGAGGATGCCAAAGCGGTGGAGACGCGCAAAGAGTATGTCGCGCATATGGTCCGCATCCTGCGCCTGCTGGGAGAACCCGAGGCGTCCGCGGCTAAGGAAGCCAGCGATGCCATGGCAATCGAGACGGCGCTCGCTTCCGCATCGATGGACGTGACGGCGCGCCGCGATCCCGCTAATGTTTACCACAAGATGAACCTCACCGGCTTTGAGGCGCTTTCCGATAGCTTCGACTGGAAAGCTTATTTCACGCTGATTCAGGCACCGTCCATGGAAAGCCTCAATGTCGCCGTGCCGGATTTCTTCAAGGGCCAGGAGGCGCTGCTGAAGAGCCAGACCCTCGAAGCGTGGGAGAGTTACCTGGCGTTGCACCTGATCCATAGCCACGCCATGATGCTGCCCGCACGATTCGACGATGAGAATTTCGCTTTCTACGGAAAATATCTGACCGGCGCGCAGGAGAAAAGAGCACGCTGGAAGCGCTGCGTCGACGCCACCGACGGAGATCTTGGCGAGGCTCTCGGCAAGGCATACGTTGCGAAGACCTTCGGCGCGGATGGCAAACAGCGCACCCTGGCCATGGTGAAGAATATCGAAACCGCGCTCGGCCAGGATATCGGGCAGCTCACCTGGCTGACTCCGCAGACGAAGCAGAAGGCTATCGAAAAGCTGCACGCCGTCACCAATAAGATCGGCTATCCGGATCGCTGGCGCGACTATTCCGCGCTCAGTATTGCACGCGGCGATGCGCTGGGCAATTCCATGCGCGCTAACGAATTCGAGTTCAACCGGCAGATTCAGAAGATCGGCAAGCCGGTCGACCGCACGGAGTGGTCCATGAGCCCGCCGACGGTGAATGCCTATTACGATCCATCGTTGAACAGCATCAACTTTCCGGCGGGTATTCTGCAGCCGCCTTTCTTCGATAAACAATCGGACGATGCCGCCAACTACGGGGCTATCGGTGCCGTGATCGGGCACGAGTTGACGCACGGCTTCGACGACGAAGGCCGGCAGTTCAATGCCAAAGGCGATCTGGACGATTGGTGGACGCCGGCGGATGCCAAAGCCTTCGAACAGCGTTCTGAATGCCTGGTAAATGAGTATTCGTCATTTGCCATCGCGGATGGATTGCATGAGAACGGCAAACTCACGCTGGGCGAAAACACCGCGGATAACGGGGGCCTGAGACTGGCCTGGCTGGCGCTGATGAACGACTTGGCCGGCAAGACGTTACCGGCGAAGGATGGCTTCACCGAAGCGCAGCGTTTCTTCCTGGCGTTCGGCCAGATCTGGTGCGACAACGAGAGGGAAGAGCTGAAACGCCAGCAGATTCAGACCAATCCGCACTCCCTCGCCGAGTTCCGCGTCAATGGAGTGGTTTCGAATATGCCGGAGTTCCGCCAGGCCTTCGGATGCAAGAGCGGTCAGCCCATGGTCAGGCAGAATTCCTGCCGCCTCTGGTAACAGCTGCCCCTTTTAACGACTGTTTCCTCCTCCGGATATAAAGATTCGGCGCGAAATGCCGATAGATACCTGAGGAGAAAACGCTTTGCAATCGACTCTTGCGCCCGCTTCCGGTTTGGATACGCGGGCCGGTAAATACCTGACTTTCATGGTCGGCAAAGAGGAATTCGGCGTCGCCGTCCTCAAAGTCCGCGAGATCATGGGGATGCAGGACGTCACTTCCCTCCCCCTTACACCTCCATATCTGAAAGGTGTAATCAATCTGCGGGGCAAAGTCACGCCGGTCATCGATCTGCGCCTGAAGTTCGGGCTGCCTGGCATCGACACCACCGAGCGCACCTGTATCGTTGTCGTCCAGGTTCACGGCGAGTCCGCTCCGATCGTGATTGGAATTGTGGTGGACGAAGTCTCCGAGGTAGTCACGATGGCCTCGGGGGACATCGAAGACACTCCCGACTTTGGCGCCGATGTCGCCACCGATTACATCCTGGGGATAGCCAGGATCAAAGGGAAAGTGAAAATCCTGCTCGACATCGATCAGGTTCTCAGCCGTAACGAGATCCACAGTCTCGAGGCCGTAATTCAGTAGTGGACGCCGTAATTCACCAGCAGAAAGAACATGAAAACATTTACTGTCGGAAAGAAAATAACACTCGCCTCGATGGCACTGGTCGCGTTGACGATCATCCTCGGGACCGTGTCGGCCCTGAAGATCAGAGGCATGAACACGGACCTTCACTACATCGTCGAGGGGCCGCTGCCGGGCATCTATTCGCTGGGCCTGATCGAGGGCTTCGCAAAAGAGCAAAAGCTCGCCATGTTGGAGCACATTGCTTCGGCCGATCCCGACCAGAAAAGCCGCATCGAAGCCACTATTGCCGATCTTGAAAGCAAGATGCAGGCCGAGATGAAGTCTTACGAGAAGACAATAACGGTAGCCAAGGGGCGTGAGCTCTTTGAAAAGCTGGCGCCCGTGCACGAACTCCTCCGCGGCCTGTGGGCTGAAATCCTGCCCTTGAGCCGCGCCATGAAGACCAAAGAAGCAGTAGCGAGCTGGGACGGCGCGTCTTCGGTATTAGAGCAACAGGGCAGAGTGATCGATGAACTGCTCGAGTATAGGCGCCTTCTGGGCGAGGAAAGCGGTAAATCGGCTATCGCCGCCGGCGAATCGGCCATGTTCTGGACCGTGCTCATCATGGCATTCTCTGCCCTGACAGGCGCTGTCATGGCCTTTTTCATCGTGCGAGGAATCACCACTGTTCTGACGCAGGCAGTCCTCGAGCTGAGTGAAGGCGCCAGCCAGGTGTCGAGCGCGGCGGGGCAGGTATCGAGTTCCAGCCAGTCTCTGGCGCAGGGCGCCTCCGAACAGGCCGCCTCGCTCGAAGAGACCTCCGCTTCGAGCGAAGAGATGTCTTCCATGACGCGCAAAAATTCCGAGAATTCCCAGCAGGCGGCGCAGTTCATGAATGCCGTAAATCTGCGCGTCGTCGAGGCCAACAAGACGCTGGCCGACATGATGACCTCTATGCAGGAGATCGGCGCCTCCAGCGGCAAGATCTCGAAAATCATCCGTGTGATTGACGAGATCGCGTTCCAGACCAATATCCTGGCATTGAATGCGGCTGTCGAAGCGGCGCGGGCGGGCGAGGCTGGAATGGGCTTCGCGGTGGTCGCCGACGAAGTCCGCAATCTGGCGCAGCGCAGCGCCCAGGCCGCCAAAGACACGGCCGCGCTGATTGAAGAATCGATTCTGAAGTCGGCCGACGGCAGCACGAAGCTGGGCGAAGTGGCCGCTTCCATTCAGGCGATTACCGAAGGCGCGGGCAAGGTCAAGACGCTCGTGGACGAGGTTGAAGCATCGAGCAAGGAACAGGCGCAGGGCATCGAGCAAATCTCGAAGGCCGTCTCGCAGATGGATGAGGTGACGCAGAGAACCGCTGCCAGCGCCGAAGAGAGCGCGTCGGCCAGCGAGGAGCTCAACGCGCAATCGCAAGCACTGGTAACTGTTGTGGAACAACTTCAAGCCATGATCGGAGGCGGTTCCGCGCCGCCCGCAAGGTATTCCAAACCGGCTGCGAAAGCCCCGGTTCGGAACAGCCCGCGGTCAAAGATTGCCGTGGCTTCGTCGCGCACACCGGTTGCAGCGGCGGTAAAGACGCGAACTCCGGCCGAGTTCCCGCTGGACGACAGCGAATTCCGGGAATTCTGAAAACAATGCCTATCGATTGCACGGAAGACCAACTCGTTCAGCTGCGCGAAAGCATTGCGGCCCTGGCTCTCGATGTGGCGCTTCGCGACCTCAGTTCCCCCGCGCAAATGCAGCAGCTCTCGCCGCTGTTGACACAGGTTCGACGGCATGCCGAATCCTCCGGAATGACCGCTGTCGTCGAAGTCGCCTGTATTGAGGCATTCACTGAAACGGACTGGCGAGACATGGTCTCCCGCATGCAATCCCTGATGACCGAGCCGGCATCGCCGGTAGCGAGCACACGACCGGCGGCTCTCGCGCTGAACCAGGATCCCGAACTGATCGCCGATTTCATCATGGAATCGCGCGAGCATCTTTCCGGCGTGGAAACGCAACTGCTGGCACTCGAACAAGATCCCGGCAACAAGGAGGCGATCAACGCCATCTTTCGCGGATTCCACACCATCAAGGGATTAGCCGGATTTCTGGACTTTCCCGCCATTCAGCACTTCGCCCATGAAGTGGAAACGCTGCTGGACCTCGCGCGCAACGGGAAATTGCCGGTGGATTCGCGCATGGTCGACATTATTCTGCAGAGCGCCGACTACATGAATCGGTGTTTGCTCGGCATCGAAGCGGGCAAAGAAAACACCGACGGTGCAGAACCTTTGATCGCCCGCATTCGAAATGTGGGACAGGCGCTTTCGCCGGTCCAATGCGCTGACGATCTGGCGCAATTGGCAATAGCTGTAGCGGAACCGCCGGCGCCAATCCCCGCCGCCGCCACCCAGGAACCGGCGAGTACACCGCGATCGGTCAAAGTCGACACCGGCAAGCTCGACGCTCTGGTCGACATGGTAGGCGAACTGGTGATCGCGCAATCGATGATCCGCCACGATCCGGAAATGTCCGGTCTGCACGGTTCCAGGCTCACGCGCAATCTGGCCCAGCTAACCCGTATTACCGGCGACGTGCAGCGTGTTGCCATGGCTATGCGGATGCATCCGGTGAGCCAGTTGTTTCAGCGCATGGCACGCCTGGTGCGCGATCTTTCGAAAAAATCCGGCAAGCAGGTGCATCTGGAGCTCAGCGGCGAAGACACGGAACTGGATCGCAACATGGTCGAAGAGTTGGCCGATCCCCTGATGCACATGGTGCGGAACGCCGTGGATCATGGCGCCGAGCCCCCGGAGGACCGTATTGCAGCGGGCAAGGATGGCACCGCCCGCCTGGAACTGAAGGCCTGGCACCAAGGCGGCTTCATCAATATCGGTATCTCCGACGATGGCCGAGGGTTGGTGCGGGAGAAGATCCTTAAGAAAGCCCGCGAGCGCGGTCTGACGGCAGGCGGCGACGGCCTCTCCGATCAGGAAGTCTTCGGCTTCATCTTCGAACCCGGCTTTTCCACCGCCGAGCAGGTGACCGACGTTTCCGGGCGCGGCGTAGGCATGGACGTGGCCCGCAGGCAGATCGTAAAACTGCGCGGCCGCATTGAAATTGCCTCTACCCCGGGTCTCGGTACCACGTTCACGCTTAAGTTGCCATTGACTCTCGCCATTATCGAAGGCCTCGTGACAGGCGTGGGGGATCAACGCTACATCATCCCCATCTTCGCCGTTAAGGAAATGTTCCGGCCAGCCCCGGGATCGCTGTCCTCGGTGCCGGATGGCGGCGAAATGGTTCTCGTGCGCGGATCGTTGCTGCCTATTCTTCGGCTGCATTCCCGATTCGGTCTTGAAGTCCGCTCCGAGGATCCCGCCGGCGGCGTGCTGGTAGTGGTCGAAAGCACGCAAAGAAATTACTGCATATTGGTCGATGAGTTGATCGGAAAACAGGAAGTCGTCATCAAGAGTCTGGGCGAAACCTTTCGCAACGTCCCTGGCATCGCCGGCGGTTCCATTCTGGGCGACGGACGGGTTGGATTAATTCTCGATGTGGAGGCGCTCTTTGGCAGCCCATCCCACTAGTGAGGTCCTGTCGCCCGCCGAATTCAACAAGATCGGCGAACTGGCTTTCCGGACTTGCGGCATTGAGCTCAAAGACGGGAAGCAGCAACTGGTGCAGGCGCGCCTCGGCAAGAAAATCCGCCAGGGGAATTTCGCGAGCTTCGACGAATACTACCGGCACGTGGTTGCCGACGCGACAGGCCTCGAACTAACTGCATTACTCGACGCGCTCACCACGAACTTCACGTCGTTTCTGCGCGAAGCTACCCATTTCGATTTTCTGCGCAAAACGATCCTGCCCGACCTGCATGGCGGAATCCGCGTCTGGAGCGCCGCCTGCTCCACCGGCGAAGAGCCATTCACCATCGCGTTTTCTCTTCTCGAAGAGCTCGGCATGGGGGACGCGGGCCGCATCGAAA
>Ga0326727_10024883_pt1 | contig 11279 bp, 6 predicted proteins | sample MB2enrmetagenome_FD_207643 | JGI IMG/M metagenome (GOLD analysis project Ga0326727, IMG submission 207643) | Lab enriched peat soil microbial communities from McLean, Ithaca, NY, United States - MB29MY | ecosystem: Environmental > Terrestrial > Soil > Wetlands > Peat | place: USA: New York... | reverse complement strand
ACTCGACATTCCTGCAGCGAGCCTTCGATCCCGTCGTGCATGACGTGTGCCTGCAGAATCTGCCGGTGGTGTTGTGCATGGACCGCGGCGGGCTTTCCGCCGACGACGGCCCCACGCATCACGGCGTCTTCGACATCAGCTACCTGCGCTCGATCCCCAACCTGGTGCACATGGTTCCCAAGGACGAGAATGAGCTGGCCGACATGCTGTTCACCGCCATGCAGTGGAACGGGCCGATCGCCGTGCGCTATCCGCGCGGGGTGGGGCCCGGCACCCCGGTGAAGGATGTGCCGCACGCCATTCCCATCGGCAAAGCCGAACTGCTGCAGCACGGGGAGAACGACCGGGTGGCGATCTTCGCCCTGGGAGCGCTGGTGCCCATGGGAGAGGAGATTGCCCGCAAGCTGGAGAGCGAAGGCTTCCCGGCGGCCCTGATCAACGCGCGGTTCGCCAAGCCGATCGATGGGGAGATGCTGGAGTTCTTCGCGCGCAGCGTGGATGTGATCCTGACACTGGAGGATCACGTTCTGGAAGGCGGATTCGGCAGCGCGGTGCTGGAAAAGCTGAGCGACCTGGGGATCGCGACTCCGGTAGTGCGCATCGGGTGGCCCGACCGGTTCATCGAGCACGGCAAGCTGGAAGCTCTGCGCGCGAAGTATGGGATCAGCGTGGAGGCGGCCATGGAGAAGGTGCGCCCGTTCCTGGAAGTTACCAAGGCGCTGGTGGCTGGGGTGTCGAGAGGGTAGGTCCTCGAGACGCGGCGGGCTAAATCTGCCATCCTAACCGTCGTCGGCTTCTCCCCTCGGCAGACGCGCACGGCGCCGCCCCAAGGTGAGACGCTGTTACCGGACAAGACAGTCCTTAGACCGAACAGACGGCGGTTGTGGACGGTAACGCCACTTTTTTGTCCCTGGTTTCCCGCAGCGGCGCAAGATGTAAAGGAGATTCGTTCAGCGGACGGCGACCCGGCTGTTCTCACTTCGGAGTGAAACGACCTGCCGATCGCGATCTCCCATTGGGAACAACGGCGCCAAGTCGATGGATGTGAAATGATTAGCGAAGCCGTCAGGCGCTTTCCGCTACAGTTACGGCATCGTCCAGAACCCGACGAGCGGCTGATCCGCAATGCCGCCCGGGTTAGCGGATGGCGCCAGGCCAAAGCTGAAGATCTGATCGACGCCGGCGTCGTACACCCCGTTGCCGTTGGTATCCACGTACCATACGCCCATGCTGGAACGGAACATGCCCATGCGCAGCTTGCCGGTTGCATTCCAGTTGCCCATCACCGCCACGTCGCCGGTTTGGAACCCGCCGGCGCCGGTAAATGTGCCCGCGGTGGTAGCCGTGAGCCGGACATCGATAGGAGTTGGGTTCGCGTTACCGGTCTCGCCGCTGCTATCGACGGTCCAGATGCAAGAGGCGCCGGCAGTCGGGCAGTGGGCCACGCCGATTTGCACGGCCGTTGGTGTCAGAGGCGGCAGCCAACTGCCTACGGCCGGCATATCGCCGGTTTGACCGAGGAAGAGGATGCCGACACTCGCTGGATCGTAGGTGTGTTTATTACCCATGTCCAGGTACCACACACACGGATTCGTTGACCCGGGCGTGCAGCGCATTACCCCGATCTTCGATTTGCCGTCGCCAGTCCAGTCGCCTACCACCGGAATATCGCCAGCCAGACCGAAGTTGGCCCAAATCCGATCGCCGCCGAACTCACCATCCCATTGCCCGTTGTTGTTCAGGTCGATGAACCAGGTGCACGGGCCAATCGCAGCGGAAGCCGGGCAATGGAAGACGCCGAATCTGACGACACCGGTGCCGTCCCAGTCCCCCGCTACGGGGACATCGTTGAGTGTGGTGCCGGGAATACCGGTCACGCCGAAGGGCCGGACCTTGTCCCCCGCATCCCAAGCGTTGTCGCCGTTGGCATCGAGGTAGAACGCCATCGAGGTGTTGGGACTAGCTGCCAAGGGACGGTACACGCCAATTTGACGGAAAAGTGAACTGATGGCCATGCGCCCGACCTTCATGCCGTAGTATTCCGTGAACCACAGCGCGCCATCCGGCCCCGCCGTGATGCTCACAGAGCCAGGGAAATTCACGGGAATCGCATATTCGGTGACCAACCCGGCGGTGGTGATCCGCCCGATCTTATTCCCATACTGTTCGATAAACCAGAGCGCGCCATCCGGTCCCGCGGTAATAATCAGCGGATACCCGGCCGAGGGGAATTCGCTGATTGCCCCGGCCGTGGTGATCCGCCCGATCAGGTTGCTGGAACCCGTCGCAAACCAGAGCGCGCCATCCGGTCCCGACGTGATGCTGGAAATGAGCGTGGTGCTGTTCAGCATGGGAACAGGGTACTCCGTGATCGCACCGGCGGTAGTAATCCGGCCAATCTTGTTGGACCCTTCAGTAAACCAGAGCGCGCCATCCGGTCCCGACGTGATCGCGTAAGGATTAGTCACCTGGTAAAAGTTGGTGACCACTCCGGCTGTGGTCATTCTCCCGATCCCGGTGCCCATGACTGCAAACCAGATCGCTCCATCTGGCCCCGTGGTGAGGTTGAGGACGTAGCCGCTACCGGCGCCATTGACGCTGTATTCGGTAATCGTTCCACTGGTGGTGATCCGCCCGATCTTCAGTTGAGCAGGATCGCCAAACCAGACTGCTCCGTCCGGCCCGGCCGTGATCGAGGATGGCCCATACGCCCCAGGGTAGGGGTATCCGGGAACCGCGTATTCGGTAAGGGGCCCGCCCAAGGCGATCCGCCCAATCTGATTCCCATGCCAGTCCGCAAACCAGATCGCGCCGTCCGGCCCAGCGGTAATTGCGGAAGGCAAGCTGCCCGCTACCGGATACTCGGTGATACTAACCTGCGCCGACGCAATTGCAGTTAACGAAAACAGCAGTAATGCCGAACGATGCATCGAAAACCTCCTCTGCGCGGACCCGGACGCTCCCGCCTGCCGCGCAGGCGAACACAGTCCGAGTGGAGCAACCGGACACGTCATTGTAGCTCCCGCCATTATAGTTCTGTGCTGGAGCAAAAGATCTCAGATACATACGACGCGCTGCATAGATAGCAGTCAAACGGTATGTCCCGCCAGCGGCCTGAGCCGGTTTAGATTCCATCTCCGGGCTAATCCCTTCGCCTTTCAGGCGAACAGCTTCAAGCAGGCATCACCTTTGTGGGGCGGACGCCCTCGTCCGCGCGGGTCCCCCCGGACCCGCTCTTTGTGTCAAGCAGAAGCTTCTCCTGGCAAGCGACAGGCCGGCGGGGGCGTCGGCCGCGGACCAGGGGGGACCGCCCCACCATTATCTCCGTGGTATACGCTAAAGCTCTGGAGACGATCATATGAGAGCACCCGTGCCGCGGGCGGCCGGCGCCGTTCTTCTCGCCGCCGCCCTGGCAGGAGCGCCGGCATGCAGGAAGGCGCAGCCGCTCGCGGCGGGGATCGACGTGGCGGGAATGGACCGGTCCGTCGCTCCGGGCGACGATTTCAATGCGTATACCAACGGTGGATGGATCAAGGCGACGCCCATTCCAGCCGACAAGGCGAGTTATGGCATCTTTGCCGTGCTGGCCGACGAGACGCGGAAGCGCCTGCTGACCCTCATTCAGGAATCCGCCAACGCAGGATCTTCGGCCAGCGAGGACCGGCGGAAGGTCGGCGAGTATTACGCCAGCTTCATGGATGAAGCGGGCATCGAGCAAAAGGGAATAGCGCCGCTCGAACCACAACTCGACGCGGTGGCGGCGATCGCGGATCGCCGTGCCCTGGCGCGCGCGCTGGGCGCGCAACTTCGCGCGGATGTCGATCCGCTGAACAACACCAACTTCGAGACCGGGAACCTCTTCGGCGTGTGGGTTACGCAGGGGCTGACGGACCCCTCGCACAGCTATCCCTATCTCCTCCAGGGCGGTCTCGGAATGCCGGATCGGGATTACTATCTCTCGGCGGCTCCGCAAATGGCCGGGCTGCGAAAAGCGTACCAGGCGCATATCGCGGCGATGTTCAAGCTGGCCGGTTTGGGAAACCCGGCGGAACGTGCCGGGCGCGTGTTTGCGCTGGAGACGAAGATGGCGCGGGTGCACGCCACGCGGGTCGAGTCGGAAGACGTACATGCGGCGGTCTCGTGGCAGCGCGGCGAACTGGCGGCGAAGGCTCCGGGGCTCGACTGGGAGGCGCTGCTCGAAGCGGCGGGACTGAAGGATGCGCCGGTGGTGATCGTGTGGCACCCGAAAGCCATCCCCGGACTGGCGGCGCTGGCGGCGGCGGAGCCCCTCGAGGAATGGAAGGACTGGCTGTCGTATCATGCCATCGAGCGGGCGGCTAATTTCCTTCCGAAGGTGTTCGTGGACGAGCGCTTCAGCTTCGTGGGCAAGGCCCTCAGCGGAATTCCGGAGCTGCGGCCCAGGTGGCAGCGGGGGATGGATTTCACCAGCGACGCCCTGGGAGAGGCGGTGGGCAAGCTGTACGTCGAGCGCTACTTCCCAGCCACGACCAAAGCCAAGGTGCAGGCCATGGTGGACGACCTGGTGAAGGCGTTCGCCAAGAGAATCGACGCGCTCACCTGGATGGCGCCCCAGACCAAGGCCCGAGCGAAGCAGAAGCTGAGCACGTTGAAGGTCGGGGTAGGATATCCGGAACGGTGGGAGGATTATTCGGGTTTGGAAATCGTCAAAGGCGACGCAATGGGAAATGCGCAGCGGGCGGAAGTGTTCGAATACCGGCGGCAGTTGGCGAAACTGCGGGAGCCGGTGGACCGCGGAGAGTGGTGGATGACTCCGCAGACGGTTGACGCGGTCAATCTTCCGCTGCAGAACGCGCTGAACTTTCCGGCCGCGATGCTGCAGCCGCCGTATTTCGATTCGAACGCCGACGCGGCGCACAATTACGGCGCCATGGGAGCGATCATCGGTCACGAGATCAGCCACAGCTTCGACGACCAAGGCAGCCAGTTCGATGCCGAAGGGCGGCTGGCCAACTGGTGGACGAAAGCCGACTTCGACCACTTCAAGGCGGCCGGCGAGGCCCTGGCCGCGCAGTTCGACGCCTACCGGCCGTTTCCCGACTTGGCGGTGAACGGACATCAGACGCTGAGCGAAAACATCGCCGATGTCGCAGGGCTGCTGGACGCCCACGATGCTTATCGGCTCTCATTGGGCGGCAAGGCGGACGAGATGAAGGAGGGCTTCAGCGGCGATCAGCGGTTCTTCATCAGCTTCGGGCAAAGCTGGCGGTCGAAGATACGCGACGAGGAACTGAGGAGAGAGATCGCCACGGACGGGCATGCTCCCGAACAATACCGCGCCGACACGGTGCGGAACCTGGATGCTTGGTACGAGGCATCCGGGGTGCATGCTCCGCAGAAGTTGTACCTGGCGCCGGCGGACCGGGTGGGGATCTGGTGAGAAAGGCGCAGGCTGGCGGTGGCTGCCATCGCCAGAGGCTTCGCCGCGACCGAAATAGATGGCCTTGGGAATGATTAGGTTAGGCCGGCAGCCGGCCGGTCTGGTTGTTGAGAGATGCTATCCACCGGCTCCCGCTGGTGGTCATGGTGGTTCTCGGCAAGGATGAACGTTCGGGCGACTGCGGCCGTGCTTCAGAACGCGTCCTGAGGAGCGGCGGACGGTCCCTGGCGGGAACGTCTCTGGCGGCAAGAAACCCAAGAGCGTCGGCACGAGTGCCGACGGGCCCAGCGGGCACCGCGGCACGAGTGCCTGCGCCACGTCTCTGGCCAGCGCCGCGAACCGGGGGGAAAACACAGGCAGGAATGCCTGTGCTACGTGTCGCTGTTGGCGGAGTTGGCGCGGCCGTCGAGCACTTCGCGCACCTTCTGAGACAGGGCATCGGGAAGGAAGGGTTTTTGCAGAAACGCAATGCCCGATTCCGGAATGCCGTGCTGCACTATGGCTTCCTCGGTATACCCGGAAATATACAGGACGCGCATGCGCGGGCGGAGGCGGCCGATCTGGCGGATCAGGTCCGGACCGCTCATCTCGGGCATGACCACGTCCACCACGGCGAGGTCGATGGGGCCCTCGTGGGCCTTGGCGAGGCGCAACGCTTCGCGGCCGCGCGTGGCCTCCAGCACCTTGTAGCCGCGATGAGTCAAGACGTCGACGATGAGTTTACGGACGCGCGCTTCGTCTTCCACCAGGAGAATGGTTTCCGCGCCGGTCAGCGCCTTGGCCGCGGCGGCGGACTGAGCTGCGGCCCGCGGCTTGGGCTCGGCGAGGCGCAGATAGATGCGGGCGGTCGTGCCCTTGCCCAAGGCGCTCATGAATCCGATGGCGCCCCCGCTCTGGCGGATGATCCCGTAAGCGGTCGCCAGGCCCAAGCCCGTTCCGCGTCCGGCTGTCTTGGTGGTGAAGAAGGGCTCGAAGAGATGGCTCTGGGTTTTTTCGTCCATGCCGGTGCCGGTGTCGGTAATGGAGATGGTGACGTAGGCTCCGGGCTTGACACCGAGCTGCTTGGCGGTAAAGGACTCGTCGAGCCGGGTGGTGCCCGTCTCGATGGTGAGCTTGCCACCCTTGGGCATGGCGTCGCGGGCGTTGACCACCAGGTTCATGATGACCTGTTCCAATCTGCCGGCATCGCCTTCGACGGTGTCCTGCGCCGCGGCGGGTATGGTCACCAGCTCCACGTCTTCGCCGATCAAGCGGCGCAGCATCTTTTCGGTCTGCAGGACCAGGTCGTTGATGCGGATGGTGCGGGCTTCGAGCGGCTGGCGGCGGCTGAATGCCAGCAACTGGTGAGTGAGGGCGCCGCCGCGCTCGGCGGAGCGGCGGATTTCCTGGAGCGCCGTGCGGTGGGATTCTTTCAGGTCGGCGCTGGCGAGCAGCATGTCGCTGTAGCCGGTGATGACGGTGAGCAGGTTATTGAAATCGTGCGCCACTCCGCCGGCGAGGCGTCCCACGGCCTCCATCTTCTGCGCTTGGCGGAACTGCTCTTCGAGGCGGGTGCGTTCCCGGCGCAGCCTGGCGGCGCGGATCTCGCGCTCGACAGCGGCGTTGAGCCGCATGAGATTGGTGCGGGTGAGGTGGTCGGCGGCGCCGGCCTTGAGGGCGGCGAGCACGTCGGAGTCCTTGATTTTTCCGGAGACCACGATGAGGGGCAGATCGACGCCTTTCTCCTGAATCACGCGCAGGGCATCCAGCGCCCGGAAGTTGCCGACGGCATAATCGCTGATGGAGATGTCCGAAGGCTCCCCCAGAGCACTTTCGAGCTGCTCCTCGGTGATCACGCGTCGGAATGTAGGCGCATAGCCGCCCGCCTCGAGTTCCGCCGATACGACTTCCGCACCGGTCTCGCCAATAAAAAGCACGGACAGCGGCGTCGACATGTTTTGGCCACCAAGCAAATCTTAGGGTAATGGATGGCGCGGGGTTTGCACACATCGGGGGCAACGCCAATGTGCGCTAATTAACAACCGTAACGGCGGGAAATAGCGGTACCGTTCCGGGTTCCGGAAAACGAGTCAAGGATCTGGTACTAGGTAGTTCTATCCGGGGAAGCGCCGCGGCAAGCTGGGGAACATGGCCTGGATGGACTGAATACCCGTGTTGGTGGCGGCATCAAAGCGGTTATCGATCACAGGGACCACGACTTTCACGATGGAGGTGTCGCTGCGGCGGGAACGGATGGCGTCCATGACCAACCAGAACCTGGCTCAGTACTCACTGGCAATGGTGCGATTGTGGCCCTGGTACCAATAGAGCGTCACACTTTTTTGTCGCCGCGTTCGGTGACGTACTTATTCACTTCGATGGGCGCATTCCACTCGGGAACCGCGACATGAATGATGGAGTTTTCGATGGGCTCGAAGCCCTCGCCCGGCAGGCAGTTTTTGGGCGAGTGCGGCGACTGGCCATACCGCTGCGTCGGGGGCCGGGGGCCAGGGGGCGGGCCGGGGGGTCGGGGGCCGGGGGGGCGTCGGGGGCCGGCGCACGCGAAAGTCGGGCTAGACTGGTACAAGTGGAAGAAGAGGTCCTGGGCAAGGCATACGACTCCCGCCTGATGCGCCGGCTGATGGGCTACATGCGCCCCTACCGGAAGCTGGTGGCGATCTCCCTGCTGTTCCTGCTGGCGCAATCGGGATTGCAGGTGCTCGGCCCGCTGCTCACGCGGATCGCGGTGGACCGGTATCTGCAGCGAATCTCGTACAGCGCGCCGGCGTTCCTGGATTGGCTGCTGCCGGCTGATGCGTGGACGGGCCTGACCACCATCGCACTCCTTTACCTGGGGATGCTGGTGGGCACGTTCGTCTCGGAGTGCGCCCAGACGTACCTGATGCAGTACACCGGGCAGCTCGCCATGTTCGACCTGCGCAGAGAGCTCATGGATCATCTGCAGCGGCTCGACCTGGCGTTTTACGATCGCAACCCGGTGGGCCGCCTGGTGACGCGAGTGACCACGGACGTGGACGTTTTGAACGATCTGTTCGCCTCGGGGCTGGTGACGATTCTGGGCGACGTGCTGGTGCTGGCTTTCATCCTGGCGATCATGTTCCGCATGAGCCCGCCGCTCACCGGCATCATGCTGGCGGCCATGCCCTTGGTGATCCTGGTGACCATGTTGTTCCGCCGCACGGTGGCCCAAAGTTATCGCCGGATCCGCGTGGCCATCGCCAAGATCAACTCGTACCTGCAGGAGCACATTACGGGCATGGTGGTGCTGCAGCTATTCAATCGCGAGCGGCCGAGCGCGGAGGAGTTTGAGCGGGTCAATCGCGAGCACATGGAAGCGTACAAGGACGCCATCACGGCTTACGGCTGGTTCTATCCGGTGGTGGAATTCATCTCCATGCTGGCGCTGGCGGGGATCCTGACCTATGGCGGATTCCGCATCCGCAGCGGCGCGCTGACGCTGGGCATCGTGGCCGCGTTCCTGCAATACGGCCTGCGCTTCTTCCGGCCGATTCAGGACCTGAGCGAGAAGTACAACATCCTGCAATCGGCGATGGCCTCTTCGGAGCGCATTTTCAAGCTGCTGGATACCGCGCCAACGCTGGTGTCGCCCGCGGTGCCGCGCGCAGTGCCGGAAGCGATCGCGCCGATCGAGTTCGACCGCGTGTGGTTCGCCTACAAGGACGAGGATTGGGTGTTGCAGGACGTGAGCTTCCGCATCGCGCCGGGCGAGACCATCGCGGTGGTGGGACACACCGGCGCGGGAAAGACGACGCTCATCAGCCTGCTGCTTCGGTTTTACGACGTCGGCCGGGGCAGCATCCGGATCGGGGGCGTGGACCTGCGCGAGTTCGATCTGGCGGAGCTGCGCCGGCTGTTCGGAGTGGTGTTGCAGGATCCGTATCTCTTCACCGGAACGCTGGAGGAGAATATTCGCCTGGGCACGGAGTGGATCGGGAGCGCGGAGGTGGAGGCGGCCGCGGAGCAGGTGAACGTGGCCGATTTCATTCGCGGCCTGCCGCACGGGTTTGGGCATCCGATTCGCGAGAGGGGCAGCGGCCTGTCCACCGGACAGAAACAACTGATCGGCTTCGCGCGGGCGCTGGCACACAATCCGCGGTACCTGATTCTGGACGAAGCCACGTCGAGCGTGGACACGGAGACCGAGTTCCGCGTGCGCGAGGCGCTGGGAAGGATGGTGGAAGGCCGCACGTCGATCGTCGTGGCGCACCGGCTGTCGACCATCCAGCGGGCCGACCGCATTCTGGTGATGCACAAGGGGCGGCTGCGGGAATCCGGCACGCACCAGGAGTTGCTGGCCGAGCGCGGCATTTACTGGAAGCTGTATCAGTTGCAATATAAGGACCAGGAGATGCGGATGCCGCCGGCGGAGACTCCCGTGCGGTAGGCGTCACCGGATGGGAACGATCGCAGGCTGTTGGCGCATTTTGCCTGCCGGGCGAGTGACAGCGAGCCCCGCATTGGCACGCCACGCGATACAGTAAGGTCGACAACACCCGTGCCGACGAAACCCGAGCAAGGCCTCATACCGCTGGAGGTGATTGAGGGGAAGATCTTCGTTCTTCGCGGCCACCGGCTGATGCTTGACCGGGATCTTGCGGTACTCTACGGCGTCGAGACGAGGGCCCTCAACCAGGCCGTCAAACGGAACCAGGACCGCTTCCCCGAAGACTTCATGTTCCGGCTCAGCTCCGAGGAGGCCCGCGCCGTATTGCTTTCAAGATCACACGCTGTGATCTTGAAGCGTGGCCAGAACATCAAGTATGTCCCGTACGTCTTCACGGAACACGGGGCAGTGATGCTGGCTAACGTTCTGAAGAGCCCGGTCGCGATCCGCGCCAGCATCCAGGTGGTGCGGGCCTTCGTGCGTCTGCGGCAACTTCTAACCGCGAACGAGCAGGTAGCCCGCAAGATCGAAGCGCTGGAGCGGAAGGTGGGCAAACATGATGTCGACCTCAGAGAGATTCTCGCCATTCTGAAAAAGCTTCTGCAGCCGGCGCCGGAAACCACGCGGCGGCCGATCGGTTTTGTCAGACCCGAGAAGAGATAGCGGTGCTGTTGTCCGTCCCCCTCACATCACCCGCTCCCCCACCAGGCACATCACCACGATGGTGGCGCACAGCAGGACGAACCAATCGCCGAACCTGGTATAAAACGTCCGGCTGGAAATGTAGGTGAAGCCGGTGTAGGAGGTGGCCTCGACGAACAGGGGCAGGGTGCCGCGCACCCGTCCGGCGGAATCGATGGTGGCGGTGATTCCGTCGTTGGTCGAGCGCAGAATCCAGCGGCGGTTTTCGGCGGCGCGCATGCGCACGATCTCCAGGTGCTGGAAGCGCGCGGCACTCTTGCCGAACCAGCCATCGTTGGAAATGTTGAACAGCACCTCGGCGCCCCCGGCGGCGAACTGTCGCACGAAATTGGGGAAGACGGACTCGTAGCAGATGAACGCGCCGATCTTGTGATCGCCCACCGGCGAAACCACCACGCGCCGGCCGGCGGCGAAATCGCCGACCTCGGTGGAGATATGTTTGGCGAAGCCGAACGGCCAGGGCACGAACTCGCCGAACGGAACGAGGTTCACTTTGTCATATCGGCTGATGGGCTGGCCTTCGGGTGAAACCAGGGTGGCGGAATTGAGCGGAGCGCCAGACGGCGCGCGCGCCACGATTCCGATCAGGAGATACGCATGGATGGCGCGCGCCAGGCTGTCCACGTAATAGCGAAAACGCGAATCCTGGTAGTAATACAGCGGCGCCGGCACCTCCGGCCACACCACGATTTCGGGCGGCTGTTCGGTCCCGGTGAGGGCCCCGCGCATGGTGAGCGCCACCTGCCGGCGCTG
>Ga0326727_10024881_pt1 | contig 11279 bp, 10 predicted proteins | sample MB2enrmetagenome_FD_207643 | JGI IMG/M metagenome (GOLD analysis project Ga0326727, IMG submission 207643) | Lab enriched peat soil microbial communities from McLean, Ithaca, NY, United States - MB29MY | ecosystem: Environmental > Terrestrial > Soil > Wetlands > Peat | place: USA: New York... | reverse complement strand
TGTTCCGAGCCATGGCTGTGCCCTTCGCCGCAGAATGGTGTTCATGGTTTGTGCCACGGCCGAACGGCTGAGGAAAGAGGGTAATCAGGTATGATTTTGCTTGCAATGCTCGTGCGAGGCCGCCGAGTGCTGTTCGGCCTCTTCGCGCTCGCCCTGACCGTGCCCGTGCGCTGCCTCAAAGTGGCGATGGGCAGAAGCAGCATGGTGTGCAGCAGCGGCCTGATGAAGCTCGATGGCAGGATGTTTAGTCTTCACCATGATCGGTGATCCTTTTCTGTTTTCATCCCAAGCCGGCGTCGCCTAAAACCAGCGTCCCGGACCCAACCAGCCCCCTCCGCCAAGAAGCTGAACAAGAACAAGGATGATGAGAAGTGTCTGGGTACCCATGATCTCCGCCCTTTCAGTGTCTCGACGTGGTTCCCACGTTCTTCGAAGCGACCCACTCCGTGCTTCCTACCCGCCGGATCGCCGTCGGCGACAGACTCGGAAACTACTCAAAGACGAATTGAGAAGGCGATGCGATTCGCCGAGCGTTACATCCAGCCGGCCGGACCCGGCCCCGGCTTGCCGCATTTTGCGGCCGCGCATTGCGAATGGCTTGCATTCGCCTCCTTTCCTGACAGACTATGCCCGGACGACAACAGGAGGGGATTCCATGAGTGATATGAGCGGCATGCATGGATGGGTCTTTTTCATGCTGAACATGGTGGCCACGATCGGCCCGTTATTCGTGCTGTTGTACTGGCCGATGGCCAGTTCCGGCGGCGATCCCGACCGGCGCAAACGCTCGCAGCCCGCGCCGGTGTCGCCGACCGCCCCCTCGCCGGTCGAGCCGGCGCTGCGCCCGCTGCCCGACTGCCTTATTCCGCGGCCGGCGGAACACGCGCGGGAGCTGGAACTGATCTGATTAGGCAAGCACGTAAGGCCAGGGGCGCTGCCCCTGGACCCGCCCTGCGCGCGGAGCGCGCCTTCCGCGCGACGGGACAGTGGTCCCCTTGACCCCGTTCCTTAACTAAGGTGTCAAGGGGCTAAGCCCCTTGTGGGGGTCCAGGGGGCAAAGCCCCCTGGCGGGGTCCGGGGCAAAGCCCCGGCTACCTGCCGGTGTCTTCGGCATGCGGCGGCGGTCCCCCCAGCAGCACGCCGGCCGGATAGCGTCTCAACGCCTCGGTCGTTTCCCGCAGGTTGGCAGCCGCCGCGCGGGCGTCGCGCAGCAGCGGCACCAGATCGGATTGCAGGTCCGACACCCCGCCACTCGTGCGCCGCACCGTCGCCTCCAGCGCCGTCACCAGTGCCGGCAGCCTGGCGGCCATGTCGGACAGCCGCTCGGTGGCGCGCGCGGTGGCGGCGAGCATCTCGCGCGTCTGCGGGCCGGTGGCCAGCGCGCGCACGCCGGCAATGGCACCGCGCAGCTCGGCCGCCAGCCCGGGGATATCGGCGCTCTGCACCGCCTCGCGCGCCGTCACGGTCAGCGCCGCGGCGCCGGCCAGCGCCTGCTGCGCGTCGCCCCCGGCAGCAAGCTGGCCATGCAGGTCGTCGAGCAGGCGCTGGGCGGAGTGCCCAAGCGCCACGATATCGACGGCGTTGAGCCGTGCGAGCAGCGCCTGCGCCGCGTCCTGCACCTGGGCCAGCGTGCTCGGCACCGAGGGGATCACGTCGTACGCGGGCTTCCACGGCACCGGCGCCATCGGGAACTGGGCCGGATCGACGAAATCCAGCTCGATATAGGACAGACCGGTGATGCCCTGGCTGGCCAGGCGGGCCCGCAGCCCGCTGCTCACCGCCGGCTCCAGCCCCGCCAGGCGGCCGGTGCGGGCAAGGTCGATGATGTAGCGGACATACACGAGGCGGTAGGTCGATCCCTGCAGGTTGGGCGGCGCATAGGCCGCGCTGACCAGCCCGATCTCGCTGACCTCGCCCAGCGAGACGCCGCGGAACTTCACCGGCGCGCCGAGCTCCAGCCCCTGCACGCTCTCCTGGAAATAGGATTCGAACATGTGGCCGGCGCGGATGCGCTCGCCGCTGAGGAACAGCACGAGGCCGACCGCGGCGGCGAGGCCGACCGCCACCAGCAGCCCGACCCGCAGGAAGGCGCCGCGCGCGCTGCTCATGCCGCCTCGCGCCGGAAAAAGCCGCGCACCGTCGGGTCCGTGCTTTCGTCGCGCAGGCGGCGCGGATCGCCCGCGGCGATCACGCCCTGTACGTTTCGGTCCAGCATGAGGCACCTGTCGGCAATGGCGAGAATGGACGCCAGTTCATGCGTCACCACCACGAAAGTCAGGCCGAGATCGCGCCGCAGTTCCAGGATCAGCCGGTCGAGGCCGGCCGAGGTGACCGGATCGAGGCCGGCCGAGGGCTCGTCGAGGAACAGCAGCGGCGGATCGAGCGCCAGCGCCCGGGCAATGGCGGCCCGCTTGGCCATGCCGCCGGAAATCTCCGCCGGCAGCAGCGGCGCGGCATCGGCCAGCCCGACCAGACCCAGCTTCAGCCGGGCGACCCGGCGGCGCGCGGCCGGCGGCAGGTCGGTATGCACTTCCAGCGGCAGCATCACGTTCTCCAGCAGCGTCATGCTGCCGAACAATGCACCGGACTGGAACATGACGCCGATGCGGTGCAGCACCTCCGCCCGCGCCGCCGGCGTGGCGGTGTAGATATCGCAGCCCAGCAGCGAGACATTGCCCGCCGTCGGCGGCAACAGGCCGATGCACTGGCGCAGCAGGGTGGACTTGCCGCAGCCCGAGCCGCCCAGGATGACGAACACCTCGCCATGGGCCACTTCGAACGTCACATCGCGGTACACCGTGCGGGTGCCGAAGCGCTGCGCCAGGCCGCTGCCCCGCAACGCGGCTCCGGACAGATCCCGACCGTTCGGGGCCGGCAGGGTCACAGGCCGACGCGGAAGAACAGCACGGCGAACACCCCGTCGAGCAGGATGGTGGCGACGATGCCCACCACCACCGCCTGGGTCGCCGCGTGGCCCACCGCGCGCGGCCCGTTGCCGGCCGACAGCCCGGCGCGGCAGCCGATCGCCGCCACCGCCACGCCGAACACCATGGCCTTGGCGATGCCGCCATAGAAATCCGACGGCCTGACCCAGTAGATGATCTGGCTGCGGATCGCCGGCAGCGGAATGCCGGCGCCGACCAGCACCACGCTCATGCCCGCCAGCCCCGCCAACTCCATCAGTACCGTCAGCACCGGCATGACCAGCATCGCCGCCGCCATGCGCGGCAGCACCAGCATAGTCATCGGGTCGATCCCCATGCTGGCCAGCGCATCCACCTCCTGGTTCACCTTCATGGTGCCGATCTCGGCGGCAAAGGCCGAGCCGGACCGGCCGGCCAGCACCACCGCGGTCAGCAGCGGCCCCAGCTCGCGCAGCAGGCCGATGGCCACCAGGTTGGCGACATACAGGTCGGCGCCGAAACGGCGCATCGGCACCAGCGACTGGAAGGCCAGGATCAGCCCGATCAGGAAGCCGAGCAGCAGCACCAGCGGCACCGCCCGCACCCCGGCCTCGTCGGCGGTGCGCAGCAGGTCGGCAGTGCGGAGCTGGCGGGACCGGGCCGGCAGCCGCACCACGGCCACCAGCGCCTCGCCCAGCCAGGCGAAGCCGTCGCCGGCGGCGACCAGCCCCTGGCCGATCACCGCGCGCCAGGGCACCGGCGGCGCGGGCGGCGGGCGTGGCGGCTGGACCAGAGCGGCGCGGGCGCGGGCCAGCACGGCAGCCACATGCGGCCGGGCTCCTTCCAGAGTGGTGCCGCTCCGCGCCTCCGCCATGGCCAGCACCAGGGCCGCGCCGGCGGTATCGCAGCCTTCCAGCCCGGCAAGGTCGATGACCAGCCTGCGCGCAGGCTGGAACGCAGCCGCCCGCAGCGCCTCGGCCCATCGCGTGCCGGCGGCGGCGACATCCAGCCGGCCGCGCAACGACAGCACCCGCGCCTCGCCGCGCTCCCCGGGCGCCAGCACGAAACCGGGCGGGACCGCCGCCATCAGCCCGCCCGCGCGGCGGCCGCCCGCAGCACCGGCCAGGCGGCAGCGGCCAGCAGCAAGGCGGCCGGCCAGGCCAGATCCAGACCCGCCAGCGCACGGGCCAGGCCCAGACCCAGACCCGCCAGCAGCCAGGGCGCGCCCAGCGGCAGCCAGACGTGCCAGACCACCCTCCCTGGCCCGGCCAGGCTGGCAGCCACCCGCAGCGTCGCGGCGGGGATGCGGCGCAGCCCCCAGCCCAGCGGCAGCGCCACGAAAGCAACCAGCGGCGCCGCCGGCGCCACCGCGCCGGGAAGCGGCAGCAGCGGCAGGACCAAGGCGAGCGTGGCCAGCGTCGCCGTCCAGGCCGCCGGCAGGCGCGCCAGCGCAACGCCCAGCGGCACCGCCACCGCAGCCGCAAGCGCGGTCGCCCCCAGCGCCTGCAACAGGGGGATGGCCAGCTCCGCCGGGACGAGCGCCACCGGGATCACGTCAGCCGCCCAGCCAGGCATCGAACCGGGCCTGGAGCTTGTCGGCATTGTCGCGCCAGAACGCCTCGTCAATGAACAGGGTGCCGGCATTGGCGGTCGGCGAGGCGGCCAGCAGGTCGGGCGGCAGCCCGTCATTGGCCCCTTTCGCCAGCCCGCCCAGCGCGCCGGCCTCTGCCAGCTTCGCCTGCACCTTCGGGTCGCCGGCGAAGGCCAGGAACCGTTGCGCCTCGGCGAGATTGGCCGCGCCCTTCACGATCGCCCAGTACTCCACCTCCGCCAGCCCGCCGGACCATTGCACCCCGAAACTGTGCCCGCCGCGCCGGTTCGCCAGCCCGATCGCGGAGGAGGACGCGCTGGTCATCAGCACCTCGCCGGAATCGAGCAGCTGCAGGGCGTCGCGCCCGCCCGGACTCCACCAGACGATATAGGGAGACAGCTGGGTGAGCCGGCGGAAAGCGCGGTCGGCGCCGTCATCGCTGCGCAACGTGCGATACACTTCGCCGGGCGCCACGCCGTCGCCGAGCAAGGCGATCTCCAGTGTGCCGCGCGGCGAGCGGCGCAGGCCGCGCTTGCCCGGCACGCGGGCGATGTCCCAGAAATCCTGCCAGGTCGGCATGCCCTGGAACTTGCCGCGATCCCAGGCGAGCACGGTGGCGCTGGTGAAGGCCCCCAGGCCGCATTCGGTGGCCCCCGGCGCCGACAGACGGTCGCGCCCGCCCAGCGCCGGCCAGTCGAGCTTGGCCAGCAACCCGGCCTGGCAGGAAGGCTGAAGCTCGGCGCCGCTGACCTGCACCACGTCCCAGGCGGCGGCGTCGGTGCGCAACGCCACCGGCCCGGCCGGACGGGTCGGCGCCTCGACCTTCACGCCGGTGTCGGCAAAGGGGGTCACATAGACCTGGCGCAGCGCCTGCACCGGACCATCGGCCGCCAGGACGATCGTGAGGTCATGCGCCCTCGCGGCCGCAGGCCCGGCAAGAACGAGGAGGCCAGCCGCCAGGAAGGCGCTCAGCATCATGGCATTCCGTGTCCGACATAAGGGCGCCCAGCGGCTGCCGCGGCGGACCGTATCGCCGCCGGGCAGACAGGGCAATGATGCGCCGCGGCATGGCGGGGCTACGCCCCGCCGGAAACAGGCAGCACGCGGGCATGACGCGCCTGCCAGGCAATCGCCACCGCCTGCCCGGGCTCCATCCCGGCCAGCGGCCCGCCAGCCGGCCGCTTCACCACCAGCCGCGCCGGCGTTTGCTCCCCAAGCGCCAGCGTCAGACGCACATGATCGCCGCGCCAGCCCAGCGCCGTCACCAGCCCCGGCAGCGCGCCTTCCCCCATCTCGGCAGACGTGCCGGCGGCAACCGCAATGCGCTCCGGCCGGACGAAAATAACGCAGGACCGGCCGCGCAGCGCGGCTTCGGCGGCTTCGGCCTCCACCCGCAAACCGCAGTCAAGCCGCACCAGCGCCATGCCGTCCTCCACCTGCTCGACCTGGCCGGGCAGGCAGTTGGCCTCGCCGAGCAGGCAGCCGACACGCACCGTGGCCGGCGCGTCGTACAGCATCTGCACCGGCCCGGACTGAAGCAGCGCGCCGCCCTCCAGCACCGCGCATTTGCCGCCGAATGCCAGCGCCAGCGCGGGGTCGCGCGTGGCCAGCACGCAGGCCGCACCGCCGGCGGCCAGCGCCCCCAGCAGGTCGTCCAGCACCGCCTCCCGCGCGGTCGGGCCGATGGCCGCGAAAGGGTCATCGAGCAGCACCAGGCGCGGCCGCCCCGCCAGGGCGCGGGCCAGGGCGGCACGGACTCGCTGCTCGGGCGACAGGTCATGGGCGCGCCGGTCGGCAAGACCGGCGAGGCCCCATGCCTGCAGGATCGCGCCGACGGCCGGCTTCCCGCCGGTGCCGCCCCGCGCGGCGAGGGCGAAGCCGATCGTGCCGGCAACGGTCAGGTGCGCCAGCGGCCCGTCGCCGGGCAGCACCAGCCCGAGTCCGCGCCGGTGCGGCGGCAAAGCGGCCGCCGGCCGGCCATCCAGCAGCACCTCGCCGGCAGACGGCCGGGCGAAACCGGCCAGCAGGTTCAGCAGGGCGGTCTTGCCGGCGCCTTCCGGCCCGAGCAGCGCCAGCCTCTCGCCGGCCGCCAGCACGACATCGACGCCGCGCAGCGCCGGCCGGCCGGCCGGGCCGAGACGCACGCCGCGCAGTGTCGCGGCCGGCGGCAGACCGGCCGTCGCGGGGCCGCGCGAGGGGGTGCGCAGAGCGGTCACGGGATGGCCAGACAGGGCGACTCCTCCTTATGCCGATCGGATCGCGTTGACTTTCTTCAAACCGCGGGCATCGGGCAATGGCTTGCTGGTGACCCGGCGGGCCGGCGGCAGCGTCGTTGACGCCGGCGCCCGTTCGGTGTCACCTTCGAGCAGACCCAACAAATGGGAGCGGCCGTGATGCACCCGTTGCAATTTCCGACACGCGCGGCGGCATGTGTGCTGGCCTTTGGCCTTGCGGCCTCCCCGGCGATGGCCGGAGCCTACAGCGCCCTGTATGCGTTCGGCGACAGCCTGTCGGATGTCGGTAACGCCTTCGTTGCCACAGGGGGGCAGCAACCCGCGCCGCCCTATGTGGACGGCCGGTTCAGCAACGGGCCGATCTGGGTCGACGATGTCACCGCCGCGCTCGGCCTCGCTCCGTTGCAGCCCAGCCTGCTTGGCGGCACCGACTATGCGGTGGGCGGCGCCATCACCGGCACCACGCCGGCGGCCTCCCCCGGGCCGGGCGACCTGCCCTGGCAGCTCGGCCAGTTCTCCGCCGCACACCCGGCGGCCGACCCGGCTGCGCTTTACACTCTGTGGGCCGGCGGCAACGATCTGCTCAGGGCGCTGGCAACCGGAAATCCGGCCATCGGCTTCGGCACCGCGATGGCTGCGGCCGCGAATGTCGCCGGCACGGTCAGCGACCTGGCCGCCCTGGGGGCCCGAAACCTGCTGGTGGTCGACGTGCCGGATCTCGGCGTGACGCCGACCGCCCGGGCGCTCGGCCCCGCCGCCGCGAGCGACGCAACCCTGTTGTCGGAAATCTTCGACACCGACCTGAAGACGGACCTGCAAGAAGTGGCCGCCACCACCCCCAACCTCGCGCTGCACCTGTTGGACACGTTCGGTCCGATGGACGACATCGTGAACAACCCGGCCACCTACGGCTTCACGGACGTGACCGACGCCTGCTGGACCGGCGACACATATGGCTATGCCGACCCGGGATCGCTCTGCGCGCCGACCGCCGCGGGTCAGAACGACTATCTGTTCTGGGACAGCATGCATCCGACCGCACACGGACAGGCTTTGATCGCCGCCGAAGCGCTGGAAGTGCTGCCGGAGCCTGGTTCGGTGCTGCTGCTGGCGAGCAGCATGCTGGGACTGGGGCTGCTGCGCCGCCGGGGCGCTGCCCCGGACCCCACCAGGGGGCGTAACCCCCTGGACCCGATGGCTTAAGTAACGGGTTCCAAGGGCCAAGGCCCTTGGTGGGGTCCAGGGGCGAAGCCCCTGGTGGGGCGCCGGGCTACGCCCCGCAACGGCTCACGCAATCCTGGCCAAAGCAGCCTCCAGCCGCGCCATCTCCGCCAAAGCCGCGGCCAGCCGCTCGCGGTTCTCCTCCACCACCTCCTCCTTCGCCCGCGCGACGAAATCGGGGTTGGCCAGTTTCGCCTCGACCCGCTCGGCCTCGGATGCCGCCCGCGCGCGCTCCTTTTCCAGCCGCGTCCGCTCGGCCGCCAGGTCGATCACATCGGCCAGCGGAATCACCACCGTCGCCTCGTCCACCACGGCCTGCGCCGCGCCGCGGGGCACCTCGCCGGCCAGCGCCTCCACCGAGGCGGCCCGGGCCAGACGGGCGATGGCCTCGACCCAGCGATGCGCGCGCGCCAGCGTCTCCGGCGCGGCATCCTTCAGCAGCAACGGCGCCTTCTGCGAGGGCGGCACGTTCATCTCCGCGCGCACCGTGCGCACTTCGCCGATCAGCCGCACCACCCAGCCGAGCTCCGCCCGGGCCCCGGCCGCGCCGGGCACAGCGAAGGGCACCGGCCAGGCGGCGCGAATCAGGCTGCACTCGGCCCCGTAGCCGAAGCGGTCCCACAATTCCTCGGTGACGAAGGGCATCACCGGGTGCAGCAGGCGCAGCACGATGCCCAGCACATGGCCGGCGGTGCGCCGCACTTCCAGCGCGTCGGCACCGGCGGGATCGGCGAAGGCCGGCTTGGTGAATTCGACGAACCAGTCGCAGAACATGTTCCAGGTGAAGCGATAGCCGGCGGCGGCATAGTCGTCGAAACGGTAGGCCTCCAAAGCGGCCGTCGCCTCCGCCACCGCGGCGGAGGCCGCGTCGAGAATCCAGCGCGTCAGCGGCAGCGTCGCCTGCGACGGGTCGAATGCCGGGTCCGGCGTCACCCCGTTCATTTCGCAGAACCGGGCCGCGTTCCACAGCTTTGTCACGAAGCTGCGCTGGCTTTCGACGCGGGCGGGGCCAAGCTTGATGTCGCGGCCCGGCCCGGTCAGGGCGCAGATGGTGAAGCGCAGCGCGTCGGCGCCGAAACGGTCGATGAGCTCCAGCGGGTCGATCACGTTGCCCTTGGACTTGCTCATCTTCTGGCCGCGCTCGTCGCGCACCAGGCCGTGGATATAGACGGTGCGGAACGGCACATCGCCCATGAAGTGCAGCCCCATCATCATCATCCGGGCGACCCAGAAGAAGATGATGTCGAACCCGGTGACCAGCACGTCGCCCGGGTAATAGCGCGCCACTTCCGGCGTGTTCTCCGGCCAGCCGAGGGTGGAGAACGGCCAGAGCGCGGAAGAAAACCAGGTGTCCAGCACGTCCTCGTCGCGCGTGAGCGGCTGGTCGCGGCCGTACCGGGCGCGCGCCGCGGCGACGGCTTCCGCCTCGGTCTTTTCGACGAACACGGCGCCGTCCGGGCCGTACCAGGCCGGGATGCGATGGCCCCACCAGAGCTGGCGGCTGATGCACCAGGGCTGGATGTCGCGCATCCAGGCGAAGAACGTGTTCTCCCATTGCTGCGGGACGAATTTGGTGCGGCCCTGCTCGACCGCCTCGATCGCCGGTTTCGCCAGCACCGCGGCGTTGCAGTACCACTGCACCGTCAGAAGCGGCTCGATCGGCACGCCGGAGCGGTCGCCATGCGGCACCTGGTGGGTGTGCGGCTCCGTCCGCACCAGCAGGCCGGTTTCTTCCAGTCGCACCACCATCGCACGGCGGGCGGCGAAGCGGTCCTGGCCTTCCAGCGAACGGATGAAACCGGGATCGGCCAGGCCCGGCACCGCGGCCAGCCTGTCGGCGATTTCGGCCAGCGTCACCCGCCCCTCGCGGTCGAGGATGGTTGGCATCGGCAGATCATGCCGCTGGCCGACGGCAAAATCGTTGAAATCATGGGCGGGCGTGATCTTCACCGCCCCGGTGCCTTTCTCGGGGTCGGAATAGCTGTCGGCCACGATGGGAATCAGCCGCCCGACCAGCGGCAGAACGGCGAATTTGCCCACCAGGTCGGAAAACCGCGCATCCTCCGGATGCACCGCGACGGCAGTGTCGCCCAGCAAGGTCTCCGGGCGGGTGGTGGCGACGGTGATGAAACGGTCAGGCTCGCCCGCGACGGGATAGCGGATATGCCAGAGATTGCCCCGCACCTCGCGGCTCTCGACCTCCAGGTCGGAAATGGCCGACTGGAATTTCGGATCCCAGTTCACCAGCCGGCGGTCGCGGTAGATCAGCCCCTGCCGGTACAGGGTCACGAACACCTCGCGCACTGCGGCGGACAGGCCTTCGTCCATGGTGAAGCGCTCGCGCGGCCAGTCGAGCGAGGCGCCGAGCCGGCGCAACTGGCGGGTGATGGTGCCGCCCGATTCCGCCTTCCACTGCCACACCCGCTCCAGGAACGCCGCGCGGCCGAGCGCCCGGCGGCTGCCGCCCTGCTCGCCCAGCAGGCGCTCCACCACCATCTGCGTGGCGATGCCGGCATGGTCGGTGCCCGGCTGCCAAAGCACGTCGCGGCCCTGCATCCGGCGCCAGCGGACCAGCGTGTCCTGCACCGTGAAGGTCAGCGCATGCCCCATATGCAGGCTGCCGGTAACGTTGGGGGGCGGGATCATGATGGTGAACGGATCGGCGTTGCTCTGCGGGTCGCAGGCAAAGGCGCCGGAGGATTCCCACCCCTCGTAAAGCCGGGTTTCGGTGGTCTCGGGGGTGTGCGCCTTGTCGAGCATCGTGTCCTGTGTCTGTCGGGCTGACGGCGGAGGGGACGCGCGGGCGGTCAGGCCGGCCGGCGCGGGGCAGCAAGCCCGGCGGGGTATAAAGCAGACGCGGTCAGGACGCGACGCGGCCGACGACCCGTTCGATTTCCGCGCGGACCAGGCGCTCGACCAGCGGCGGCAGGTTCTCGTCCAGCCAGGATTTCAGCATCGGGCGCATCTCCTCGCGCACGATATCCTCAAGCGTCGGGCCGCCGCGATACACGGACATCGCGTGATGCCCCGCCAGCGTACGCGCCAGCGTGCCGAGCGACGCCGCCGCCGCCGCCGCCGCCGCGGGCGCCAGCAGCCCGTCATCCACCGGCTCGAAGGCCACCGGCTCGACGGCGGGGGGCCGGTCCGGCGCGGGCTCCGCCCGCGGCGGCTCGGCGGGTTCCGGTGACCAGAGGTCCTGCAGGCCGAGCTCGGGCGGGGCGACGGGCGGCGGCTCCGCCACCAGCATCGAGGCATCGAGCGCCAGCACGTCAGGCTCGCCGGGCGGCTCCGGCTCCGGCGCCGGCGCCGGAGCGGGCGGAAGCGGCGGCG
>Ga0326727_10024878_pt1 | contig 11279 bp, 7 predicted proteins | sample MB2enrmetagenome_FD_207643 | JGI IMG/M metagenome (GOLD analysis project Ga0326727, IMG submission 207643) | Lab enriched peat soil microbial communities from McLean, Ithaca, NY, United States - MB29MY | ecosystem: Environmental > Terrestrial > Soil > Wetlands > Peat | place: USA: New York... | reverse complement strand
CACAACTGGAATCGTACGCCCCGCCTGTTTCGCCTGGATGGTGAAGACCTTGCCCATGCTCGTGTCGCCGGGCGACGCGCTGGCGCGTTGACACAGACCGTGCAATGGTTCAGGCGAGATCCACTTCCACGCGGTGCACGCCCGGCGGAACCGAAGGCAGCACCAGGTACACCGACTCCTCGATCTTTCGCTCTTTGGTTGCGGCGTTCTGTCCGTCCAGCCGCGCTTGCCCCGCTCTGCGATTCGGCGGAAGGAAGATCTCTACGTCGAAGTTCTCTGCGCTTCCGGTGAACTCGAGTTCAATCTTCTGCTCGCCCTCGCGGTAACGATAGGAGCAGTAGCCGGCCGAGGCCGGATAGCGGACCGTAACTGCCGCCGAAGGTACATCGGCTGCACGCCATCGCGGAGTGAGCGCCGTGCGGCTGAAGGCTGCGCCGCGATCCTTGACGCCTGCAAGGCCCTCGATAAGCGCAAAGAGGACCGATCCGTTCCAGCCATCCGGGATGCCCGTCGATAAATCGTCGTACGGGGCAAAGAAGACAGGCGCGCTGCTCAAGGTAACGGCCAGAATGAGCCATTTGCTTCTCGCTGCGCCGATACTCAGCTCCAGCCGGGTGATTTCGCGCTCGGGATGGGGATTGTTAATTCCTGTCGCGTAAACGCCAAACTCCTGTTCGTCGGGCGTGCTCTTCTTCCACGCCACGCGGAAGCTGTCCTCGGTGCGCGGACCGGCTTTGTTGTACTTCGAATCCTTCGGGAAACTCCAGGAGTGCCCGTCGACATCCTGCGTGTCACTGGTGCCGTCGGCATAGTGCAACGTCGCAACGAGTCCCCCGGCAGCGCGGCCGTCCACCGCGTCAAGCAGATAAATCGACGCGGCTTTGGCGTTGACAGGCAGGGAGATTTGCGGGGTGAAAGGGCTCAATCGCGAGAGTACGACGCACGACCGGAACGGCTCCTGCGCGGGATTGAGCACGTCGAATGGCACACCCTGGAACTCCTGTTTGCCGGTGGGGAGATCTCCGAGGGTTGAATCCTGATTGCCTGACCACAGCGGGACGCCGGAGGCGGTTTTGGCGTGGCATGCGTTGGCTAGGCTGTGAATGCTCAACGTGGAGAAGGTGCGCTCGGGAGTTTCGACGCCTTTGCCGCGCAACGTGGTCGGCAGATAACCTTCATAGCGATCCGCAACGGCCTTGATTCTCCGCAGAATATCGGCGCCGTAGGTCTCATATCCGTGTTCGAAAGCTCCGTGCGCAAGCTCGCCGCCAACCACGATCAGCACTCCGCCGTTGCAGTACTCCCAGACCAAACCTGGAATGTTCAGCGTGAAATCCCGTTGGAAAGGCGGATATATGCCGTAGAACTCGCCCGGCGATGAGGCGGGCATCTCGCGCCGGATGCGCTGATAGGTCTTGAGAATCGAAACGCACTTCTCCTGCGAGATGCCGCGGTTCAGCGCGTAGGCGTTGGAGAGAGAGACCTGGATCGACATATCGACGCCGACATCCGGCATGTAGTCGGGATTCTCGGCGAACCAGTGAGTGTAGAATTCGCCGTTCCACGCCAGTGCGTTCAGCCGCTGCTCCACATCGCCGGCCAGCTTCTCGAACTCCGGCGCCTCCTGGCCGCGCCCGGCAATCTTCAACATTGCAGCGAGATTGCGGCACTGGCAAATGAAGTTAGTATTGTCGCCATGAAAAACGCCGAATTCACTCTTTCCCAGGTAGACCATGAAGACCGATCCGCCCCACCGCTGCTGGTCGTCCGACACGTAATCCCAGGTGTCGATGGTGAATCCGCGATGCATCAGCTGGTATTTCTCCGACCAGCGGTACGGACTCCTGGTCACGTATCGCAGCGCCCGCATTGCCGCATCCAGCTTGCCCTTCATCCATTCCGTGTCGCCCGTGGCTTTCCATGTGTAGTAAAGCCCTTCAACAAAGTACTGCTCCACATGGCTCTCAACCGGTGCGCGGCGCAACTGCTGTGTCCCGTTCTCAATCCGCCGCACGAATCCGTCGTAGTTGAACTTCCAGTCGAAGAAGTTGTAACCGGGCGTTTCCGAGTAGCAGTTTTCCCAGATCATTCCGTCTTCGCGCTGGGTATCGGCAAAGAAATCGATCGCATCCTTGAGCTGGGGCCAGTAATACTTCATGCCCTTCATGATGAGGGTGTGATCGAAGATCCAGTTGGCAAAGAATTGATAGGAGCGGTTGTTGAGGCGCAGGGTCTGGACCGGTGCGGAGTCCCAGCTCATCATTGTCCACAAAAGCGCATCCGTCAGCGCCTTGAACGCGCCGCCCTCATCGTGAATTTCTGTGACGCAATCTACCGCGAAAGCGGCTTCGGCGACGGTTTCTCCATGCGTCCCAAGCAGTCTGGCCGTCTGCCGGCCCAGGGCTCCGCCCACCGTGAACTTCATCTCCGCACCTGCCGGCTGGCGCACGTACTCCCGGCCGAGACCATCGAGAACAACCAGGGTCGCGGCCGGGTTGCTGCTGGCGGCGGCCCGCAGGGTAAGAACCTGCAGCGGCCGGCAAACTGCTCCCTCTCCAACATCGAGCGAAAGGGAAACGGAATCGACGCCGCTCCTGATGGACTGTCCGCGCCCCAGTGAGATACCGGCGGTCGCAGCCATTGGCATCGCCTTCAACAGCGCCCTTCGATCCATCTTCACTTGATGATTCCTCCCCTTTATTTGGCTTTGATACTATTGCCTCGGCCTCCGGGGATGGATGAGCGCCCTGGGCAGGCAGCTATCAAGGCGCCAGCGCGTATTCGATCGCCCAGACCGCGCCCGGGCGCAGGTACATTGACGCCCTGAAGTCGCCCTTCTCATCCCATGCTTCCGGTGTCCTGAACCAGTAGCCCTTCTTTTGATAAACGGTGTCGTAAACACCTTTGGCCGTCTGCAGCGATTCGTCTTTCATGCCCTCACTGGCGAACTCCGAGGCAAGTGCGAACGTGATTCCCGTCCACACCTCATTCGTTTGTGGACCTTCGAGCAGGCTGCCGTCGGCTTTTCTGCCGTTCACAGCTCCCATGGAACCAGCCTGGAAGCCAAGAACATTTTTTGCGTAGATCGTCTGCAAAGCCGATTTCCTCATCTGTTCCGGAACAATTGAACCCAAGCCGGTGAGCGAGGCGTACCACTGGCCGGCCAGTTGCATGGCCTGGATATCGTCAACTCCGCGTGAATATCTGAAATAGCTGCCGGTCCAAAGCTCATCGATATACGCCTTTTGCGCCCTGGCGAATTCGCCCTGGTACTTATCGTGTGCGATTGGGTCGCCACTAGCGGACGCAATCTCAGCGGCGGCGCGCAAGGCCGCCAGATAGAGACTGCCGCAGTACGCGCTGGGCCCTGTCGCCGTCCACTCATCGAACGTCTGATCGGGAAAGCCGCCATTCTCGATGAGGCCGGTTGCCGGGTTGCGCAGGTCTTCAAGGCGTTTCATCGCGCTTTTGACTGCGGGGTAGGTTGACAGCAGGAACTGCTTGTCCAGCTTGCCCGTCAGCGCATAGTCTCTCCAGACCATCAGCACGAAGTTGTTGTTCAAATCGCGCCAGTAGTTGCTGTCCTGCCACGAGTACTCATTGACCAGAAAAAGCGGATCTTCTTTCGGAGAGCCCAGGTCATGAGGAAGAGCGCCGCGCAGCTTCCGCATGCGGAAGGTGGGAGCGCCTTGCTGCTGCGACTTCCAGACGTTGAGATATGGTGTGTTGTCTTCCTGGTCGACGGTATCAGCGAACTCCCGGATCAGCGTCTTTTCAAGAAGCGGGAAGAAGCGAAGCAGTCCGAAGGTTCCGTAGAAAGCCACATCCAGCGAAGCGTAATCGGAATAGTCAAAACACTCCATCAGCGCAAAGCGATCCGGAGCCGATGGCGACTCTGCCGGCCTTGCCCACAATGTGCCCCCGTCGGCCAGGTAGTAGAGTTCGTTCAGCATCATCGAACTCAGCCAATCGGGCCGGGGTTTCTCATTCAGAAACCCACTCTGCCACGCATCGATCTTTCGGCTCCATTCCTCCTGGTGCTGCAAGCCGTCAGCCGCGATGCTCCACGCGCTTCGTCCCGACGTTCCGAAGTCGCGTGTGTAGTGACGCAGCCATCTCCGTCCCCCGGCGAACTGCACCACCGGGAAGTCCCACGCCAGCACCATGGGTATCACTCTGGACTCGCCGGGCTCCAGAAGAACGGAAACGCAGATCGCCCCGGCTTCAGGCTGGCCGGTCGAGACCCAGGACTGCTTTGAGTTGCTCAGTCTCCCGGTTGTGGAGAATGGACCCCAGACCTCGCTCCCTGAGCCGCTCGGATCGAAGGTTGCCTGGTAGGTCACTTCAACACCGGCTGACTCCTCAGTCGCGATCGCGAATTGACCTTGCCACTCTTCCTGAGCCTGGCCCGCCCGCCGCTGGTCGAAAACAATGCCGGCCATGCGACGGCCGGAGGGCAGAGCAGTGGATTCAAAGTGATTCGTATCGCTTTCGCTCAAGGCTTCGTCGAGTGGGGCGTTCAGTTGCCGGAACCATCCCGCCATATTCTCCCAGGAGAGCATCAGTGATACCTTGACCCGTTTCCGCTCAGTGTTTTGAACGTGCAACCGGTAGACCGCTACAGGAAGGCCTGAAGTGCGATAGTCGCCGGGCAGAATCGGCGAGAACTGCTCCAGCGTCACAGGCAGCGGCAGCTTGTCCCAGGTGTATTGCCACCATGCTTTCGGGTAGAGCGCCGCATAGCGGCCCGCACCGGCCGGGTAGTCCCATTTCCAGGAGGTAAGCCGCCCCTCCGGATGGCCGGCCATGAGGGCCTGCGCAACCGGCTCGCTCCCATCTTCCTGCTCAAACACCGCGAATTGGTCGGCGTAGACAGTCTGCGCAGTATGCGATCCAGGCTTCAGATGCCAGCGGTTGAAGTCGCCCCGGTCCGATCGCGAGAAGGTTCCCGCGCCAATTCCGCCTACCGGGGCTCCCTGGTGATAGCCATCGTCGAAGCCCGTCGTCGCGCGGCGCATCTCGTGGCCGGGATCGGGGAGCGAAACGCCGATCTCAGTGGACCACGCAGCGGTGGGAATCGGCTGCGACTGCCCGTGCCCGCTGGAAATCGAAACTGCAGCCAGAAGAAACGCCAGGAAGGCCCGCCGCATGAATCCTCCTTAGGAGTGGGTGGTGCGTCCAACGTTGACAGTCAAGCGGATGGTTGCTATCTTCGAGCAGATAGCGTGGCTAAGCCACGCATCGACCCTAACGCCCGATAAGCAGTATGTCAAGAGTTGGGGTTTTGAGGAGGCATCATGAGCGCTCCCGATTTCACCTACGAACAGATTGCCAAGATGATTGACCACTCGCTCCTGAACCCGGCTTTGACCGCCGCGGAACTTGAAGCCGGTTGCGCCCTCGCGGCGCAATTCAATACGGCCAGCGTTTGCATCCTGCCCTACTACGCGGCGCGCAGTCACGAGCTGCTGGCGGGAACAACCGTGTATACAAGCACGACCATTGGCTTCCCTCACGGAGGACACCGCACCAACGTGAAGCTGTTCGAGGCCGAGCAGGCTCTCAAGGACGGCGCGCAGGAACTCGATGCGGTCATCAACATCAGCAAGGCCAAGAGCGGCGACTGGGATTACATCGAGGCGGAACTCCGCAGCCTGACGAATCTCACCCATGCCGCGGGCGCGCGCATCAAGGTGATCTTCGAGAACTTCTACCTGGTCGACGATGAGAAGATCCGCCTATGCCAAATCTGCGGCGAGATTGGCGCCGACTGGGTGAAGACCTCGACCGGGTACGCCGGAGGCGGCGCCACCATGGAAGACCTCGCGCTGATGCGAAAGCATGCTCCCCCGCATGTGCAGGTGAAGGCCGCGGGTGGAGTTCGCGATCTCGATACGCTGCTCAAGGTACGGAGTCTCGGCGTTACGCGCGTTGGTTCGACGCGCACCGCCCAACAGTTGAATGATTGCAAGGTCCGCCTGGGACTCACGGTGGAGAGTCCAGCGCCGGAGCCGGTCAAGGGGTATTGAATTGCCCGCACGCAGGGAGCAGCAAGGACCGCCATCCGGGCCGGTTTATCTTCGCCTCAACCAGCAGTTGCGCGCTCTCTTGCGAAGCCGCGATTATGCTGAGGGCGACCGCTTCCTGACTGAAAGACAGATTGCGGAACGGTACGAAGTGAGCCGCCCCACCGCCAACAAAGCGCTTGCCGGCATGGTGGCCGAGAGCCTGCTCGAATTCCGCAAAGGGGTTGGAACATTCGTCTCCCGCCCGCGCCTCGACTACGATCTCGATGCCCTGGTGAGCTTCACTGAAAAGGCAAGAGCTGTCGGCAAACAGGCCAGCACTCGTGTACTGCAATTCGATGAAGTAACGGCGTCGGTCGCCGGACAGGAGATTTCAGAGCATCTCCGCGTTCCCCCCGGGGACGTTCTCTTCTTCATGTGCCGCCTTCGCCTGGCCAACGATCTTCCGGTGATCCTGGAACGGCGCTGGGTTCCGAAGCGGCTCTGTCCGGCGCTCAGCCGTGCCGATCTGCGAGGCTCGCTCTACAAGCTCTGGAAGCAGAAGTACAAATGGAAGATCTCTGAGGCCAACCAGACCATTCGCGCCATCAATCTTGTTGGCGCAGACGCCAGGCTATTGGAAGTGCAGCCGGGAACAGCCTGCTTCCTGGTCTCAGCGGTCGGCTTCTCAGCGGATGAACCCGTGTGGTGGGAAAAGACCATCTACCGCGGAGATGCCTACGAGTTTCATCGCTATCGCGCCGCGGGAGGGCGGCTGATCGTCTCGTGAACATACCCTTTGCCGGCGCGGGACTACGGCATTTTCTGAGATTCAGAAAATGCGATGAGCAACGCCGGCCGATTCACTCGGGCGTCAACCCATCGACCGCTACGGGGAAGAAGGCCAGCGCGAGGGCGCCAAGCACGCCCACTGCGTCGCCCAGCTTGCTGCACTCGATCTTCACATGAGACGAGGGGAACATGCGGACTCGCTTGCTTACCTCGTACCTCACCGGATTGAGAATCCGATCGCCGAGAGCGGCCACTCCGCCGCAGAGCACCACCTCCGGCACCGCGGTAATTGAAACAGCGTTGGCAATTCCGATTCCAAGATAGCGAGCGGCTCGCTCAATGCATTCTGCAACCTTCTCATCGCCCATCTCCGCGGACAGCAGCATCTCTCTCGGCGTAATTGAGTTCAGATCGCCATGAACCAGTTGCGCAAGGTGAGGGGCCTCTCCGCTTTGCGCCAGCCGGATGCCCTCGCGGGTAAGCACAGGGCCGCTGAAGAGGGTTTCGAGGCACCCGTTGCTGCCGCATGTGCAAAGCGCGCCATCGGGAAGGATCGTGTGATGGCCGACCTCTCCCGCCGCGCAAAAGGCTCCAAGCCTCAACCGGCCGTCGAGAATCAGCCCGCCCCCGATCCCGGTGCCTAACGTCACTACCAGCAGGTCGGGGCGTGTCGCTTTGGATCCAAAATGGAATTCGCCCAGCGCAGCCAGCCGGGCATCGTTCAGGATGCGCACGGGTCGCCCTGTCGCCTCGCCCAGGAAACTGCAAGCTCCGAAACCGCGCCACGACTCCGGCAGGTTCGGCAGGAACTCGATCGTCCCCCTGACAGGGTCCGCCAACCCAGGCACTCCCAGACCAATGGCTTCAAAACCATGCCCGCTGCTCGAAGAGAGGTCCTTGAGCGCCTCGGCCACACGCTTGAACGCAGCCTCCGGCCCATTCTCAGGCTGTGTAGCGATCTTCGTCTGAGCCAGAATCTCGCCTTCGGCCGTTCCAATCGCGATGGCGATCTTGGTCCCTCCCAGGTCAACTCCCGCACAGGCCGGACTCTGACCGTCCATGGCGCCTCCATCTGATTCCCAGCGCATGGACTGTTTCGCGCAGAATCGTCCATTGCGTGGCTAAGCCACAACTATACAATGCCCGCAGGACGAACAGACAAGATGAAACGTGGACGCGGCTGCAGTTTGTACCCTTTGCGCGACTCAGCGGCCGAGCGATCTGGCCTGCTGTTTGGGCTTGGGAATGCCGTGCTGGTGACAGTCAGTGCACTTTACCCAGTGGATGTTGTGCGTGCTCTTGGCGTTGGCGTAGGTGGTATCCATCTTCTCCACGTCGATGCCGCAGTGCGACATCTGGGGATGGCAGGTCTTGCATGAGGCCCGCGCGTTCTCGTTGTGCCCGTTGTGGCAACTGAAGCAGCTCAGCCCCTCGTGCACGCCCATCGGCGTGCGATCGTCGCCCGAGCCGGCCTGCATTCCCCAGGCGTTGGCGCCGGCGGGCGATCCTGTTTCAGGCATGCGCGGCGCGTGGCACTGGTAGCAGACCGTCTGGCGCGGATCCTGGCTGACGTGCAGCGGATGGGAGCCGTCGCATAGTTGCGGAATGGCGAGGTTGGCCGCGGCAAAATGCATGCTCTCGCGGCGGTCGTAAAAAGCGAGCGAGACAGGAACGGCCTGGCCTGCAACGGAGACGCGTTCGGCCGGCTTCGACTCGGGTTCGCCTTCCCGGTGAATCGAATGGCAGGTCCCGCAGGGCATGGCGGGCTGATTGGAGAGCCGTGTGTTCACCAGATGCCATGGTCCGACGGTGTTCTGCGGCTGAACAAGATCGCGAATCGATCCGGGAAAATACATGCCGTGGCAGCGGAGGCAGTCTTCCATCATGGCGCGCTGGGAGTTGTGCGTGGAATTGGTAAAGATCTGCGCGTAGGTGGCGCTGTGCGGACCGGCAGACCAGGACGCGTACTCGTGCCGATGGCAGCGCTGGCAGCTCGCGTTCATGGCCAGAACATCGGACTGGCGCAGCCGGATGGACTCAGGCCAGCGGTGGGTGAGATGCACCCAGGTGTGGCGCAGCTTGGTGCTCATGCCGGCTTCGTGGCACTCCATGCAGCCCATGGTGCGGTGCGGGGAATCGTGCACGAAGGTGACATAGGAGCTCATCTCGTGGCAGCTCGCGCAACCCTGGCCGCGCTCTGAAGAGTAGTACGCCGTTGCGCCAAAGACGCCGGCGACGCCGAGCACCACCAGTGAGCCCGCGGCGATTGAAACCAACTTGAGCGCGCGCATCATGATTTGAGACCCGTACCTTTCCAGTTGCCAACCAGCGACGCAGAGGCCATGTACGCAATGGCCATGATGGTGAGCACCGGATTGAAGCCGCCGTTGTTTACGTGCACGCTGCCGTCGATTACGAAGACGTTGTCGACGTCGTGGATGCGGCAGTCGCGGTCGACCACCGAGCCCTTCGGATCGTTGCCCATGCGGCAGGTACCTGCCTGATGCTGGCCGGCCGAAACGCTCGTAGACTTGTTTGATAGCTTGATGGTGCTGATGGCGCCGGCCTCTTTGAGCCAGGCTTCGGCGCGCTGGGCCTGCACATCGCCAATCTCAAAAGTGTGCGGATGAACGTTGCCCGAGATGCGCGCCACGGGTATTCCCCACTTGTCGCGCACCGTGGGGTCAAGCGTGACGCGGGCGTCGGCGGTGGGGATCTGCTGCGTGGGGCCGAAGACCTGGATATTGCGCTTGTAAGCGGCGCGCATGCCCTGCTTATGGCCAAGTCCCCAGCGAGGCGTACCCTGCGGCAGCCGGTCGATCATGTGAATCGGCAGCCGGATGAATTCGTTGGCCAGCATGCCGCCCCCGCACAGGCCGGGAGTGCCGTGGTTGTAGTCGGTGATGGCGATGCTGCCTCCGGGACCGATGTCGTCGTAGGTGTCGTAGTCGAAGAAGCCAACTGCGCCGGTGTAATGATGGCCCTGCAGATTGCGGCCGACCATGTCGTAACGGTTGCCGATGCCGTTTGGAAAAAGACGGCTCTTGGAGTTCAGCAGCAGCCGCGCCGATTCGATGGCGCATGCAGATACAACCACCAGATCGCAGGGCTGCTCGACGAGATGCTTGCGCGCATCGAAGTAGGCCACGCCGCGGGCGCGGCCGCGATCGTCGGTGAGGATCTCTTTTGCCATGCACTCGGTGCGCAATTCGCAGTTGCCGCTGGCCAGCGCCGTAGGGATCACCGTGTTCTGCGAGCCGTTCTTGGCATCCACTTCGCAGGCAAAGCCCACACACCACCGGCAGCGCATGCAGGGTCCGCGGCCGTTGTAGGGAACGCTGTTTCGCGTCATGGGAATGTGGAACGGATGCAGGCCGAGGCGCTTTGCGGCAGGCTCGAGAATGTAGAACTCGCGATTGGGCGGGAGCGGCGGCATGGGCAACGGCCGCCGGCGCGGACCGTGGAAGGGAGTGCCGGAGTAGTCGCCGGAGACGCCGATCTCGTATTCGGCCTTTTCGTAGAAGGGCTCGAGATCGTCGTATGTAATCGGCCAATCCTCGAGCGAACTCCCCGGCGGCGCGCCGTAGGTGGACTTCATGCGGAAGTCTTGCGGCAGATACCGCCAAGCCTGACCTCCGTAGCTGAGCGTTCCTCCGCCCACGCAGGCCGCGTTGTTCTGGTACCCTCCTTCGCTGGGCAGCCAGGTGCGCGTTGTGCCTGAAGCATCAACCGACACGCGAGGATTGCCCTCGTCCTCGGGTCCGAAAGCATTGCCGAGCATGGTGGTGCGCTGGTTGCGCAGATCGTCTTTGCGGCAGTCGTTGGCCGTGTACCAGGGGCCGCGCTCCAGCAGCACCACGCTCAGGCCGGCGACCGCAAGTTCCTTGGCCACGATGCCGCCCGCCGCGCCGGAGCCGATGACCACTGCGTTTACGTGCTTCATGAGGGTGAACCTTTCCGCAGGTCATATTGCGCGCGCCCGCGCAGCGGCGGCTCATCGATTCCGAGCATGCGCCAACTGACGGCGTCGCGATTGCCGCCATGACGCGGCGATCCGTAGTAACCCTCGAGCGTATGCTCGCGGACGAGTGAGAAGAAGGCGCGATTCTGCGATTCAAGCGCGGTAACCACCGCCAGTTGCTGCTGCGGCGAAGCGCTTTCGAGCGCGGCGCCGAAACGCTCGCGGCTGATGCGGTTGGCCTGCTCGAGGCCGGCCAGATAGGTCCTCTGGTGACGGCGGTAGTGCCGCGTGAGCTGCCGGTCGATGTAGGTGAGCACGCCGGCTTGAGAGGCCGATGGAAAATCGTCGGCGGGAACGATCTGGTCGCAGATAGCTTTGAGAGTGGCGGCGGTGCCGTCGGTGAGGAACTCCCAGCCGGCGTTGTGCGACGAAAAACACCCCGAGAGGAGTGCGGTGCCTGCCGCGGCAGTCGCGATCATGAAATCGCGTCGCGCGACAGTTCCTTTTTTATCCTTCATGTG
>Ga0326727_10024877_pt1 | contig 11280 bp, 9 predicted proteins | sample MB2enrmetagenome_FD_207643 | JGI IMG/M metagenome (GOLD analysis project Ga0326727, IMG submission 207643) | Lab enriched peat soil microbial communities from McLean, Ithaca, NY, United States - MB29MY | ecosystem: Environmental > Terrestrial > Soil > Wetlands > Peat | place: USA: New York... | reverse complement strand
TTTCTTTCTTTCTTCTTATTTTTATTTATTCCATTGCTTTTGGAATTATCTAAAGTTTAAATTTTGGTGGTTATAGCCAGGGTGTTACACCTCTTCCCATTCCGAACAGAGAAGTTAAGCCCCTGTACGCCGATGGTACTGCATGCGCAGGTGTGTGGGAGAGTAGGTAGCTGCCAAATTTTAATTTATAAACCCCGGTTTTTTAATCGGGGTTTTTTTTGTGCTCTTATCAAAAATAATTGCTGTAACTATAAAACTGAAATTGGAACACTCTTAATTTATTTCAAAATTAAATCAGCAAGTTTCGGGTTGTTTTTCATTGGTATGCTGCCGAAATTTGTCTAGATTAATTGAGATTTATATGATTTCTAATACTAATTATTACCGGATTGAAAAAGCAATACAGTTTATTGCCCAAAATTATAAGTTACAGCCGTCTTTGAAAGATATGGCAAAACATGTAAATATTAGTGAGTTCCATTTTCAACGGATATTTACTGAATGGGCTGGCATTAGCCCTAAAAAATTTTTACAGTTTTTAACTGTTGAAGAATTAAAAAAAGAATTAACAAAATCTAAAAATTTAATTGATGCTGCGAGCAATGTGGGATTATCGGCCCAGTCACGGGTGTACGACTTATTCGTCAATATTGAAGCTGTAACTCCAAATGAATACAAAACAAAAGGGAAAGGAATATCAATATCTTATGGTATTCATAATACTCCATTTGGAAATTGTCTGATTGCCGTTACCGAAAGAGGAATATGCTCAATAAATTTTATTGAAGATGATCCCGGTAAATCTGTTAATGGGTTGTATCAAGAATGGGAAAATGCTTCTATTCGAAATGACCAGAAGTGCACAAAGGAATACTCTGATATTATTTTTAATGCTTCTACAAAAAGAAATATAAAACTTCTTGTTCGGGGTACAAAATTTCAGATAAAAGTTTGGGAAGCGCTTTTAAAAATACCATTTGGAAGCGTAGTAAATTACCAAACAATCGCTAATATGGTTAAGAACCCACTTGCTGTAAGGGCTGTTGGTTCTGCAATAGGCGTTAACCCTGTTGCTTATGTTATACCATGCCATAGGGTGATCTGCCGTGAAGGATTGGTAGGGAAATATCATTGGGGCGCAGCTCGTAAAGCAATTATTATTGGCTGGGAAAAATCACAGCTTGTTCTGAATTAATATATATTATGATTTCCGTAAATAGGGCTAAAATTTCAGATGCAACCGTTATTGCATCATTAGGCAGAATAACATTTATTTGTTTGCATATTTTGATAATATCCCTGTCGGATAAGCTAAGATTAAACTTGATTCCAGTGTTAAAGGAATAAACCGTATAGGACAAATTCAACTTCAAAAAATTTATTTATTAAGAGAATATTTAGATCAAAAAGTTGGTACTGCTTTATTAAAGGAGATTATGGGGATTAAAGGACTAAAAGTCGGATCGATTGTATGGTTGGTAGTATTGCATGCAAATGAAAGAGCAATAAGATTTTATGAAAAATCAGGGTTTAAAAGATTTAGGGAGCACTATCATCAAATAGGAAAAATAAATTTTAAATACGAATTAATGATAAAGGAAATATGAAATATTCTAAAGAACAATTAGACAACCAGCTTACTCTGGACCCTGAAAACTGGTCGAAAATAAGAGAGTTAGGGCATCTTATGATTGACGATATCATGGATTATTTACAAAATATCCGTGAGCAGCCGGCATGGAAAAAAATTCCAAACGGTATAAAAAACTTTTATGATAAAGAGATCCCGTTAGATCCTGAAAATATCGGTGAAATATACAGGGAGTTTAAAGAGTTTATACTGCCATATAATAAAGGAAATGTTCATCCACGCCACTGGTCATGGGTTGAAGGAAATGGAACTCCGTTAGGGGTTTTGGCCGATATGCTTGCATCGGGAATGAATGCAAATGTGACGATAGGCGAACATGCGGCAATGTATATTGATAAGCAAGTTATAGAATGGTGCAAACAAATGTTGAGTTATCCTAAGTCTGCCACAGGAATACTTGTGAGTGGTGGTTCTATTGCAAATATTACTGCTTTATTAGTTGCAAGGAATAATTTAATGGGTAAAAACATTCGGAAAGAGGGTGTCCGGGCTATTCTTTCTCCTCTAGTATTATACTGTTCTTCCGAGACACATAGCTGTATTCAAAAAGCTGCCGAAATAATCGGGATTGGTACTGATAGTGTTCGAAAAATTACAGTTGATAATAATTACCGAATTAATATTGAGGAACTTAAAAGTACAATAGAAATTGATTTGTCTGAAGGATATCATCCATTTTGTGTAATAGGAAATGCCGGCACAGTTAATACCGGCGCAATTGATGACCTGGATTCTATTCATGATATTTGCAGGCAATATGATTTATGGTTTCATGTTGATGGAGCATTTGGGGCTTTAGCTAAATTAGTTCCGGAATATGCGGAAGACCTTAAAGCGATTGAACAAGCCGATAGTGTTGCGTTTGATTTGCATAAATGGATGTATATGCCTTATGAAGTTGGCTGTACATTGATAAAAAATGGAGATGCTCACAGGAATGCTTTCGCGGTTATACCGAGTTATTTACTGCACCACGAAAGAGGACTAGCTTCAGGACCTGAACCAGTTAATAATTATGGAATGGAATTATCTCGGGGCTTCAAAGCTCTAAAAATTTGGATGTCTTTAAAAGAACACGGCTTGAATAAATATATTTCTTTGATACGGCAGAATATATTACAGGCATTTTATTTAGAGTCATTGATAAAGAAACGGGAAGAACTGGAACTACTGACCCCCGTAACAATGAATATTGTTTGTTATCGATATATAAAACCTGGATTGCCCGTTGACCAGTTAAATATATTGAATAAAGAAATTTTAATGACTATGCAGGAAAGAGGTATCGCTTCCCCATCTTATACAATATTAAATGGTAAGTATTCTATACGGGTAGCTATTACAAACCATAGGAGCCGGAAAGAAGATTTTGAAGTGCTTGTTAATGAAACTATAAAAATAGGAGATGAATTACTGAATAAGGTGTTTTAATATCTGAAGATTTAAGACTATACTACTTTTAAGGAAATTATCTTTTATATCAATTTAAACTTTATGTAAATTTATTATACTCAATTAAAAGTATCTAATTTTTTATTAAAATTGCATATTATGATTCCCTATGCTTATATATATTAATATTACTTTTCAATAATTTGGGATTAATATGTCTGTAAGGTTATGGACAAAAGAGGAGATTAAGTATCTTGGCAAGAGTTACCCGCGCCTGGGGGCGAAACACGTTGCTAAACACCTTAACCGTTCTAAAGGTTCCGTCCAGGTGAAAGCAATAACACTCGGTATTACCCGGGAAGGTTTTCGGCATTGGGAAAAGTATGAAGATAATTACATTAAGCGGCATTACAAAAATCGTAATCCGGAATCAATAGCACGTACATTGAAACGGACTAAAGGCGCCGTATTAAAAAGAGCAATACATTTAGGAGTTGCTTCTGTAAGGACAAAGAAATGGACTAAGGATGAAAAGAATTTTCTTCGGGAAAATTATTCTAACCTTACAATGTCTCTTGAAGAAATTGCAAAAAAATTAGGAAGGTCTCTTACAGCTATCTATAATTGCGCAAAGCACATTAATGTTCATAGGCCTCAAAATGAACATGAATGGACAAAAGAAGAACATAAGTATTTGGCTGCAAATTATAAAAAAAGGAGATTCATAGATATTGCGGTAGATTTAGGACTGAGCAGTGCTGCAGTAGAAGCATACGCAAACCGTAAGGGATTACGGCGAAAACCTCCTATCCGTTTTTGGACTGAAAATGAATTGAATTATTTACGTCAACACTACACAACCGATACTAAAGAAGAAATTGGAATATATTTAGGCAGAACTGTTCACTCTATCAGACAATGTGCCGGCCGGATGGGTTTGCAGACCGGGCAAAACTTGCATAAGCCTGCCGGTATTAAAACAAAAACTCGTTAATTCAAAAGATTGCATTATCAATAATTAGATAAAATCTAATAGATGATTCAGCAAGGGAGTGTTAACTGAATTTTATAATACAAATAATTATCAATATTTAGGTTAAATTAACTTGTCCATATAAATACTGATTAAAATAATTTTCAAGGGACCAATATTTATGATATACTCTATTTGGAAACTCTTACACGTACTAGCGGTAATAATATTTCTTGGAAATATCACTGTAGGCATATTCTGGAAATTTCAGGCAGAAAAATCAAAGGATCGGTTAAAGATTGCCGAAACTTTCAAAAATCTTATTAAAGCCGATAGAGTCTTTACGATGCCTTCGGTTGCTGCGCTCTTTATCTTTGGTATGGGAGCTTCAATGCAGGGTATTTTTCCATTAATGGATACTCCATGGATAATCTGGAGCATTGTAATGCTTATGATTTCTGCCTTTGTATTTATGATTAAAGTTGTTCCACTGCAGAAACAGATCCTTGAGCTGGCAAACAGAGAAGAAAAATTTTCGTGGGATTTGTATATGTCTTTATCAAAAAAATGGAATATTTGGGGAACTATTGCCACAGTTACACCTTATATTGCAGTTGTCCTTATGGTGCTGAAACCGGTGTGAGGAATCAAAGTAAAAGTTTCCCCGAAAGTACGGCTATGCCAAAGGTCTGTGTTCAATGGTAGGCCAGAATGATTTTGGAAAATTTTAATATTGCTTAATTAACATATTAGTAAGAATTGGACTCTGACGTATAATGTTTTTAGGTAGTATTTCTTTTAACCTGTACCTTTGCACTTATTAACTGTGCCTTACTGAAATTATATCACCGTCTTGAACAATGTATTCTTTACCCTCAAGTCTGAATACACCGTGCTCTTTTGCCTTTGTAAATGAATTGTATGTAATAAAGTCATTATAATGGGTTACTTCTGCGCGGATGAATTTATTGAAGAAATCTGAATGGATTACTCCGGCTGACTCTTGAGCATTCATCCCTTTATGAATCGTCCATGCCCGGCATTCATCTTCACCAACCGTGAAAAAAGACTGCAATCCGAGAAGATTGTATGCTTCCCTAATTATGCTGTCTAATGCAGATTCTTTAATTCCATACTCCTTCATGAAGTTTTTAGTATCGGCTTCGTCCAAATCAGACAATTCGAGTTCTATTTCACCAAAGAAATGAAGAGCTTTTGTATTTTTTCCGGCTTTTACTTTTATTAACGAATTAAGAATTTGTCCAACTTCACCGGTATGATTTTCATCCATATTGAGGGCAATAAGCATTGGCTTTATTGTGAGTAATTGATAATTTCTCAATATATGATGTTCATCTTTAGAAAATTCAACTTCTCTAAGAGGTTTTTCTTCCTGAAGTATTACGGCGCACTTTTCAAGTAATATAAGTTCCCGTTTTAAGTTGTCGTCATGAATTTTTAAAATTTGTTTTTTGAGGCTCTCAATCCTTTTTTCAATTATACCCAAATCCGATAAAATAAATTCAGTTTCAAAAGTATTAATATCTCTCATCATATTTATTGATCCTGACGGATGCGGAGCAGTTTCGCTTTCAAAAAGATGAACCACCTGTATTAAAGCATCATTTGTTTTGACGGTTGAAAGAAAGTTGCCTGTAAATTGCGCAGAACCGGAATCTCCTTTTTGAAGCCCGACAACATCTACAAATTCTATTGCTGCATATGTACTTTTTTGAGGATTAAATATCTTAATAAGATTATCAAGCCTTTCATCGGGTACTTTGATGACAGCCCGATGTGCCTCGGATTTTGCCAATTGAAATTGATCGAGATGAGTGCGTGTAATCGTCTGAAATAAAGTTGATTTTCCTGAGAACGGCAGTCCGACAATTCCTATTTGCATAATCATCCCTTTTGAAATGTTTTTTTATTAGTAATTAAAAATTTTACCGGAACAAATTAGCTTTAAATTTTTTATACAATAATTTGATTAACAAAATGATAAATAGCAAATTAATCCGTTATAATAATATTTTGTTTATATTTAACAAAACAAAAATAGTTGTAGTATGCATAGGTGGTTAAAGGTTTGCATCGGAATAGCTTCGTCTGTTATTATTGTCCTGTTGGCCGGCGGATTTATTATATATAAATTGCTAATCTCGTCTCTCCCCATATACTCAGGAGAAATTACAGTTAAAGGTATCAAGGAGGATATTACTATATACCGGGACAGCACAGCCATCCCTTATATTATAGCTGAATCGGATCTTGATGCTGCCTTTGCTCTTGGCTATGTACATGCGCAGGATAGAATCTTTACAATGGATTTGATCAGGCGAGCCGGTGAAGGAAGATTGAGCGAGATAATAGACCCTAGAACAGTGCCGTTCGATAAGATGTTCAGGACAATTGGAATTGAGAATATTTCTTATAAGATATTATCCCAAATAGATCCCGCAACTAAAGAACTTCTTCAGGCTTATTCAGATGGAGTGAATCTATATATCAGGCAGGCAAAGGGTAAATACCCTGTTGAATTTGATATGCTCGGGTACGATCCGGAGCCTTGGTCACCGGTAGACTGTATAATATTAAGCAGGATGATGGCCTGGGAATTAAATATCAGTTGGTGGGTGAAATTTGCCAGTATCGATATCATTCAAAAATTTGGGTATGATTACATAAAGGAAATTCTCCCTCAATCTGATGAAAATTCACCTTATATTATTTCAGGAGAATCCGCTGATCCTTATATATTTTTAAAACATAATCCGCATATTAGCACTGCTTTTATGGAAACGGATAAAGCATTTAGAAATTTCATGGGTTGGACCGGTACACACATAGGTTCAAATAATTGGGTGGTAAATGGAAAGATGTCCATATCCGGAGAACCTATTATAGCAAACGACACCCATCTGGCGCTTAGCGCACCCGGCAAATGGTATGTAGCCGTAATAAAAACCCCTGATAATAGTGTTGCCGGCTTTTCTCTGCCGGGTGCACCCGGTGTGATTATAGGAGAAAATCAAAATATTGCATGGGCGCTGACAAATATTATGGAAGACGATGCTGATTTTTATTATGAAAAAATTGATTCCACCGGTAAAAAATATTTTTACGATGGATCATGGAATAATTTGAATATAAAATATGAAACGATCCGGGTAAAGAATTCTGCTCCAATAACGTTTGAAATTAAATCTACGCAGCATGGGCCCATTGTCTCCAATATCCATCCTTATTCATTTATTGGTAAATATAAAAATCCGGATTCGGCTTTTATAAGTATGAAATGGCTCGGCAGTTATGTTAGTAATGAGATTTTGACATTTTATAAAATAAATAAAGCTAAAAACTGGAATGACTTTAAAGAAGCTTTTAATACATACTTTTTACCCGGACAAAACTTCGTTTATGCGGATAAATACGGAAATATAGGATATTTATTTGGCGCAAAACTGCCGGTCAGAACGTCAATCTCGCCTCCTTTTATTTATGATGGTACTACCGGTAAAAATGATTGGAAAGAATTTTTGCCTAATAATGAAGTTCCCGAGATATTTAATCCGCCCCAAAATTACATTGCAACGGCTAATAATAAGACAATTAAAGATTTTAAATATTATATCTCCAACTTGTGGGAACCATCTTCAAGAATTGAAAGAATTACGCAGCTGCTGGAGTCAAAACCAAAACATTCCGTACAGGATTTTGAGAATTATCAAAATGATTTTGTTTCTCCCTACGCTGAAAAGATTACCGGTTATATTTTAAATGCCTTTAACAATATAAATATAAAAGATGAGAACCTTAAAACAGCATTAATTCTTCTTAATAATTGGGATTTTAAAATGGGACAGTACAGTCAGGCAGCAGCTATCTATTCTGTTTTTCTTAAATCCTTGATGCATAATATATTTTATGATAAAATGGGAAAAGATTTATATAATGAATATGTCTTTGTACAAAACATTCCTCTTAGAAGCCTATTGCTGCTGTTGGATAATCCGCAAAGTCACTGGTTTGATAATCCTGAAACAAAACAAAAAGGAAATAGGGATGAAATAATAAGAAAGAGCCTTGTTGATGCTTTGTCGGATTTAGAACAAAATTATGGTACGAACCCGGCAGTTTGGCAATGGGGAAGACTTCACAAAGTACTATTCAAGCATTTCTTCAGCGGAGTTTCTTCAATAATTGATAAATTAATTGATATTGGCCCACTTGAGATAGGAGGTGACGGCACTACAATATTTAACACCGAATATTCATTTGCAATAGATAATGATCTTTACCCTCCGTTGCGTCATGATGAATTTGAAAATAACCTTGGGCCTGTAATGCGGTATGTATATGATTTTTCCAATCCTGATCAAATTAATCTTGTCCTTACAATCGGTGAATCAGGAAATGTAATGAGCAGTCATTATTCCGATATGACTAATAATTGGCTGAATGGAAATTATTTTAAAATCAGGACCGACATAAATTCTATCGAAAGCCCATCTAACAAACGGTTAACTCTTAAAGCGCAATAATAAATATTGTAATTCAACTGCATATTATATGTAGTTTAATGACTAATATATTAAATTTACTAACCAAAAAATAAAAGATACGTATGAAAGTTATCGAACATTTAAAAAAAACCGACAGGCCATTAATAAGCTTTGAGTTAATCCCTCCTATGCGTGGCGGCGATATAAAAAAAATTTTTTCTATAATTGAAGATCTGTTAATTTTCAAACCCCCTTTTATCGATATCACAAGTCATGCTGCAGAGGTTGTTTATGAAGAAACATCAACCGGAATAAAGAAGAAAATACAAAGAAAAAGGCCGGGAACCCTTGGAATTTGTGCCCTTATCCAACATAAATATAATATAGATACCGTACCTCATTTACTCACGCATGGATTTACCCGTGAGGAGACGGAAGACTTTTTAATCGAACTTAGATATCTTGGAATTGAAAATATATTAGCTATTAGAGGTGATGACAACGGTTATAAGAAGCCGATTCCGCCGGGGAGAAGCGCTAATATAAATGCAGTAGATTTAGTTAAACAAATTTCAAATATGAATAAAGGGAAGTACCTGGAAGAAAATCTTCTTGATGCAAATGCCTCGGACTTTTGTATAGGAGTCAGCGGCTATCCTGAAAAACATTTTGAATCTCCCAACTTGAAAACAGATATCAAAAATGTAAAGGCTAAAATCGATGCCGGCGCAGATTATATTGTTACACAAATGTTTTTTGATAATAAGAATTACCATAATTTTGTGAAAATGTGCCGCGAGGAAGAAATCAATGTCCCGATAATTCCAGGCTTAAAAATATTAACAAATAAATCACATCTAATTAATATTCCTAAGAATTTTTATATAAACCTGCCACAGGAATTGGTTGATGAAATATTATCTGCTAAACCGGAAAAGCATCTTGATATAGGTGTTGAATGGGCAGCTAACCAGGTTGAGGAATTATTTAATCAGAATGTACCAAGCGTTCATTTCTATATTATGCAGAATTCCATACCTATTATTAAATTAATGGAACGATTGAAGTCAAAGAAAATTATTTAATTGATAACCAGCAATCACCAATATTTAAAGATTAATATCCTGAAACAATTGAATTAGATGAAGAAAATAAAAAAACATATATCAAAAAAATTAAGATGGGGAGTAGCGGGCTGCGGAAAATTTAGTGAGGGATCGCTCATTCCGGCGTTACGGCTGTTAAGAAAAAGCACATTAAATTCTGTTTTTAGCAACCAGGGTCAGCGGGCAAAGTTTATTGCTGAAAAATTCGGGATAGCAGAAAGCTTTTCAAACATAGATGATTTTCTGAAATCCGATATAGACGCTGTTTATATAGGCAGTGCTAATGCTGATCATTATGAACAAGTATTAAAAGCTGCCAGGGCAGGAAAACATATCCTGTGCGATAAACCTATAGCGCTTAATTCCAGCCAGGCAGAAGAGATGGTAAGTGCGTGCCGTGAAAATAATGTCCAGTTCGCAATTAATTATACATACCGTTTTCATCCTTTGGTTCTGAAAGCAAAAGAGTTTTTGGATAGGCAGCTTTTAGGCAAATTAGTTTCTGTTAATCTCAATTTTAATATTGACCTTCCGCCGGGTACTAATTTCCGATTTTACAAGAAGTTGAGCGGTGGTGGCGCACTGAGAGATATCGGCACACACATGATAGATCTTCTTAGATTTTTCGGGGGAGAAATAGTATCAATCGACGGGGTGTTAGATAATATAGTTTACACAAGCGAAGTTGAAGATTTTGCAGCAGCTATAGTAAAGTTTGAAAACAGTGGTTACGGTTATTTTAATGTATCATTTAACAGCAAAAGAGCATTCAACAGGATGGAATTAATCGGTCATAGGGGAGCGCTAAGTATTGAAAGCCTTATCGGGGCCAAACATGCCGTTTCGAAGCTGACAATACTTCTCGAAGGCGAAGCCAAAAAAGCCTTCAGGAAAAGAGGAAATAAGCTCTTGAACTTGTTAAGATCCATGCAAAATGCTTTTCTGAAAAATGAAACGCCTCTTGTTACAGGTTATGACGGTTATGTTAATATGAAATTAATGGAAGAACTTGAGGCTAAAAACCGGGCAAGAGCAAATAATAGTAATTAATTTTTTTTAGTAATAATGGAAGTAGAAAGAAATATTAAATGAGGAGTAAAAAAAAACCGGTTGTTGCCTTATTGGTCGGTGGAACCTCACCTGAAAGAGAAGTATCCAAGTTATCCGGTCATTCAATTTATAATGCTTTAATTACTTTAGGTTATAAAACTGTATTGGTTGACCCTGCATATGGTAAAAATCAACCGAAAAAAACTGAAGAATTCTTTGCGAAAAAGAATTTTAGAACCGTCTCAAATAAGAATTATTTAGAAGCAATCAATTCAAAGTTATTTGATACCGTAGACATCGCTTTTTTGGCCTTGCATGGTAAATGGGGGGAGGACGGAACTATACAATCATTACTCGAGTTAAAGGGTATAAAATATACCGGTTCCAATGTTGTAACCAGCGCATTAGCAATGGATAAATTAATGTCTAAAATATTATTCAGGCATTATGATATTAACACACCTTCCTGGATTGTGGTGGAAAAACAAGATAGTGAGATAATTATACAGAAAAAAATCCGGGAAAGTTTTGGTTATCCGTGCGTTGTGAAGCCAAATGATCAGGGCTCAACCGTGGGCCTGACAATTTGTATGAATTCGAACG
>Ga0326727_10024876_pt1 | contig 11280 bp, 7 predicted proteins | sample MB2enrmetagenome_FD_207643 | JGI IMG/M metagenome (GOLD analysis project Ga0326727, IMG submission 207643) | Lab enriched peat soil microbial communities from McLean, Ithaca, NY, United States - MB29MY | ecosystem: Environmental > Terrestrial > Soil > Wetlands > Peat | place: USA: New York... | reverse complement strand
ATATTGCTTACGCCTACCACACCTGCAATAATTGTACCTATGCCAATGATCCAGATGAAAAGACGGATACCGGAAAATAAAGCAGTGAACCGTTGTACATCCTCATTTTTATTCCAGATCTCAATAGCGCTTTTATCATTCGGATCGAAGGTATGGCGCCGGGAAAGAAGGGATTTAGTGTTTTCAACCATGGCAGTAGCCTGCACCGGAGTGGCTGTGCCGGTGGTAAAGGCGATTTGCTGAATTACATTATCACCATTAAATATCCGCTGGGCCGAAGAGATCGGGATGTATATCCTTCGCTGCTCATTGTCATTTCTGCTGAAATCCCGGAACACACCTACGACTTTGAACAAAACTCCGTTTATTGTGATGTATTTGCCCATTGCTACCGTGTCTGTTCCCTTGAACAGGGCAGCTTTGACTTTTTCGCCGATGACAGCGACCTTCCGGAAATCGCGGATGTCGATATTATTTACAAAACGGCCCTGGATCATTTCAATTTCTTTAATATAGCCGTAATCGGGATGGCAGGGGGAGATAAAAAACGAACCGTAGTTATTTTTGTAAGAGGTGAGGTTATTGCCGAGAAATAAACGTGCAGAGATATGATCATGACCTTTGATGGTTGTATTCAGGACATTGTAATCCTCGTTGGTAAATTTGATGTTGCGTCCGTTCTGCAGACCTTTGTACTTCATGCTTGTAACGCCGCTTGTGATCCAAATACCATTGGTAGCGCCTCCCTGAAATTGTTGTGCAACGCCATTTTCCAATCCCTTACCCGAACCCAGCAGAACTACCAGCATAAAGATCCCCCATGCCACGCTGAAGCCGGTAAGGAATGTTCGGAGCTTGTTTTTTTGCACCGTACTGAAGATTTCCTGCCATTTGTCGAGTTCAAACATTGTTAAGAATGAAAAATGAAAAATTGGTATTGGGTGTTAAGTTTTACGTGTTGGGTATTAGTCTATTGATAATTGGTGTTATGTATTGGGCACTGGGTAATTTTTAATTTTTAATTATTCATTTTTAATTTTTTATTATTTCTGTGATCATGCCGTCTGTGATGCGGATGGTTTTTTGGGTGCGGAGTGCGATGTCGTGTTCATGGGTGACGATCACCATTGTGATTCCGGTGCGGTTGATTTCCTGGAGGATATCCATCATTTCGAGGGAGGTGACGGAATCGAGGGCACCGGTTGGCTCATCGGCAAGTATGACTTTTGGTTTTGAGATCAAGGCGCGGGCAATGGCAATCCTTTGTTTCTGTCCTCCTGATAATTCATTGGGAAGGTGAAGTGCCCATTCTTTTAATCCCATTCGTTCCAGATATCCCATTGCAATCAGGTTTCTTTTTTTACGGGAAACCTTCTGGTAGTAAAGGGGCAGGGCAACATTTTCCATTGCATTTTTAAAAGAAATCAGGTTGAATGACTGAAAAACGAATCCAAGCATTTTATTCCGCAAGGCTGCTGCTTTCCGTTCATTCAGCTTCCGAATAGCGATCCCATCGAGGGAATATTCGCCGGAATCATAATTATCAAGGATCCCAAGGATGTTGAGCAAAGTTGATTTCCCCGATCCTGAGGCACCCATTACCGATACCATCTCCCCTGCCTTTATGTCAAGGTCAATCCCTTTAAGTACATGCAGTTTGGATTGCCCCATGACATAAGACTTGTGAATTTTCTTAATGTTGATCATGTAGATTAGTAAGATTTTCTTATTTAACGCAGATTAGACTCAGGTATTTGGAAAATGTTACAAGATTAGGAAAAAAGTCACAGAGTCACAAAGTAACAAGTGAACGGGCGGACGAGAGAAAAAGTAACAGAGTGACAGAGTAACAAAGTGACAGAGTAAGGGCTGGACAGGCGGACAGGCGGACGAGAGAAAAAGGGCAGTGAACTGGAGAGGTTTTGAATAATCGAATATCGATCAACGATTTTTGAAGTCAGAGTGAAATTCAGATTTCGCTGACTAAATGAAGGGTGAAGTTTAAGAAAACCATTGTTTCACCATGGGAGCGAGATAAGCATAAATTTCCCGGATCATGTCGCTATATGCAATATATGAAGATGTTACGACTTGTTTCATGAAGTTCCAGGTTCCTGAGTAACCGGAGCCGATGAGTTGGAATGACAAGCCCAAAAGGAAAATGCCAAATCCTGTGATGACAAGGAATGCAAAGATATAGCCTACTTTCCCGATATCGGATTTTGTTTTCCGGTTGTCGCCGGCGCCGGTGAAAGTATGTTTTGTCCAGGATAGTTTTGTTTCTTCGGCGGTGGAGAAGATATGAAATGCAAGTGTGGCTCCGATGAAACCGTCATACCAGGGAAACCAGCCTGGCGGCAGGAAAGGTCTTATAAGAACAGCAATGAGCGTTAACGTCGGAAGATAATAAGGGGCAAGGCCGATGAGGAGGGTGCCAAATTCACCGCCAAAGTTTCCTGAATATTGAACTTGTCCGCCTCGTTTTGATGTTACAATGAATTTGTGGATCCTTCTGAAGAAAAGCAGCGCTACCAAGGCATGGGTGAGTTCATGTTCGAAGGTTGAGATGACATGGATCTTTTTGATCACATAGAAATAAAACGGGATGCCAAGGGCGAATCCACAGATCAGGGGGATCCAGAGGTCTTTATTGCCGGCGATGACAAGCAGCGAGTCCCAGAAGGCGATGGCTGAGCCGGGGATGAGGAAGAGGGCGAGGAAGGCGAGGAGGAAACGCATGTTGGGTGTTAGGTTTTGGGTATTGGGTGTTGGGTATTGGGTATTAGGTTTTTGGTATTAGGTTTTTGGTATTAGGGTTTGGGTATCGGAATTAGTGACATAAAAGACTTCTGTCTCTTCGTATCGTGAAGCAACGACTATGCGGACACCGTTGGCGTGTTTGGTGAACAGATCTTGCACGAGTTGGGGGGTGTTGTTATTGGCGGAGAGGTGGGAGAGGATCAAAAGGGTCATATCGGGGGATCTGAAGTTGAGAAAGAGATTGAGGGCCTGGCGATTTGAGAGGTGGCCATCGTCGCTACGGATGCGTCTTTTCAGATGGAGGGGGTAGTTTCCATTTTCCAGCATGGTTTCATCATAGTTTGCTTCAAGGAAGGCTGCATGGCATTGTCTGAGATTTTTTACGACATGCTCACATGCTGTGCCGATGTCGGTGAGGACGCCAATTGTGACTCCGTTTTCTTTTATTGTAAAACTATGGGGTTCAGATGCGTCATGGCGTTTCGGGAAAGCATGTATGCTTAGTTCACCAATGTGAACAGGGCTTTTGATGGAAAAATGTTTCACGAGCTGAGGTTCGAGCTTTAGTCTGCTGTAACTATGTGTTTTGGCAGTGATGTAAACGGGTATCCTGAATTTCCTTGAGATGAATTCAACACCTTTGGTATGGTCGGTATGTTCGTGGGAAATGAAAATGGCTTTTACTTTTCGCATGGTCAATCCCAGGCGGGTCATCCTGCGTTCGGTTTCCCTGCAGGAGATGCCGGCGTCGACAAGAACGGCTTCGTGCTCATTGCCAATGTAATAGCAATTGCCGTTGCTTCCAGAGGCGATGGAAGATATATATAGAGACATAATGGTGCAAAGAAACGGATATTTTTGATAACTGAGAATGGAGGATAGAGGATGAAGAATGGAGAATGGAGGGCGGAAAGCGGAGGACGGAGGGCAGAGGGCGGAGAGAAGAAATGCAGAAATTCTGAAATGCTGGATTGCTGAAGCATAAAGGGAGCCCGGTCCGGAATGGACAAGGGCGACCGGGTTTGTTTTTAAGAGGGGCGACCGGACCGGTCGCCCCTGCTTCTTTTTTTATAAAATGATGATCTCCTTTATGCATGATCCTTTTTCGCTAAAAAGGCGGAGGTAATAGATTCCATTGGGGTATTGGGAGAGGTCGAGTTGGGTTTTCGGAGAAATGACAGGTTGTTCGTAAAGGATCTGACCGGTGGTGTTGGTTATGGTCAATTTAGTGTAGCCGGGAGGGGTGGTAATGATTATTTTTCCAGATGTCGGGTTTGGAAATATGGAGATCGTGCTCATCTGCTGACCGGCAATTCCATTAACGGATTCTTTCTGGATGATGGTAAACTGGCGGGAAATGCCTTCGGAAACTATGTCCATGAAAGCATAACGTGGCCACGAATTTGGATTGGCCTGGATGGTAGTAAATGTAAGACTGTCGCTGGCTATCCCTGAAATTTTATTGACTGAGAGCCAGGATGGCAATTGACCATCGAGCACCCACGAGGTTGAGGATATGATGGTAAGGATCTGTGAATCATTTGCAGTTGCCTGCAAGAGAACCGTATCGACCGGCAATTCGAATGGAATAAATTCAGACAATGGTCTTGTCCAGACGCCGGATCCTAATACATTATAATTCGTACCATTCAAACCTGCATAAACTGCAGAATCAAGTATCACCAATGATGTTATATCATAACCATAGGGTAACCCGGTACTTACCACAGACCAGGTCAATCCGTTATTTCCGGAATACAAGACTTCCGAAATATTATAAGACGTTCCGGCAATTATTTTTTCGTTACTCACAACCAAAGAAAGAACGGAACTGAATAATGAAAAATCTACACCTAAATCAGTTTTTATCCAGTTGTCGCCATTATCAGGAGACCGGAAGATCGCCACGTTGTTTGCAGTTCCTGAAGCAAACAAATAATCATTATTTGAAGCCAGTGCAGTAATATAGTATCCCTCTAATCCATTGCTCACTTTGATCCATGTTGATCCATTGTCCGAGGACCGGAACACACCTTCCGATGTTCCTGCAAAGAGATTATTATCTTTTACAGTCATCGTTAGTATGTCAGAATAATCCAGTCCATTATTAACAGATTGCCAGGTAACACCCATATCATCCGATAAAAAAACGCCACCGCCAGTGCCCGCAAAGATGAGCGAATTTAAGAATACCAATGAGTTGATCTGATAGCCGGGATAAAAAATTTGCCTCCAGGTAACGCCATGATCGGTTGAAAGATATACGCCATATCCGCCGGCCAGCATGATAGAATTGCTGACGGCAAATGCAGAGATCGGCTCGTTTGGAATTCCGGAACCTGAACGAACCCAGGTTGCGCCCTGGTCTGTAGATTTCATCATACCATAATAATCATCCGAGTCAGGGTTTGGGTCGGTAATGCATGATGCAAAGAGATCGGAACCGTTGTTTGCAACAGCCAGAACTGCTAACCTGGTAAGTCCGTTATTTGTTGGGTTCCAGGTCAGGCCGCCATCATCCGAAATTAATATTCCTCTTGATAATGTTCCAACAATAATACGGTTTCCGGAAATGAGTACATCTTCAACTGCGATGTTCGTCAGACCGATGCAGGTCCAATTGACATAGTCATTTGTAATATACAGTCCGCCATTACTTTGATAATTATACTGCAACGATCCTTCATACATGCCTGCATAAAGTTTTGATCCATTCGCTGTCAAGGTTACAGCCTCTTCGTTGGCTAAGCCACCACTTGTCTGAGTCCAGGTATTTCCATTATCGGCAGATCTGAATATTCCGCCTGTTCTACCCGTGGCAAAAAGAAACGATCCGGAATATGTGAATGAGTTGGGATACAGAAGGTCGGTATAGCTTGTCAGATCGACGGACTGAAAATTCGCACCATTGTCAGTAGACCTATAGAGGTAACCATTGTTGCTTCCAATAAAGACAGTATCTCCGCAAACCCCAAGTGAAAAGAAGTTATTATAAAACAGATCCTTATTCCAATTGGTTCCATCATCCGACCTGAAAAGTGTATCTGCACCGGAATCACCATTGTTCATCAACATAAACACACTTTGAGTGTTAGAGCCGAGGCCAGTGACGGAAAAGTACGCCAGTCCATTTAACAGCACGGTGTTCCAGGTATTGCCATTATCATCCGAGATAAACAATCCTTCAGAAGTTCCGAGGAAAATGCGGGTTCCTTTAACTGCGATGCATTGCAAGTAAAGGTTAGTGAGACCATTATTTCTTGGAGACCAGGTGGTTCCATTGTCGGAAGAGACAAAGACCCCTGCCCCCGGTGCCAGGGCAAATATATACTGATCTTGGATCATCAGACTGTTTATGTCGCCTCCACAGGGACCGTTTGTGGGTTGCCATTGGGCGGGGAGAATTGTCGTCAACAGAAGGCAGAAGGCGGAAATGAGGATGAGCTGTTTCATTGTATTGGGTTTTAGGTTTTGGGTATTGGGAGGTGCGTGTAAAGTGAATAATCGAATATCGAATATTGATCAATGAAGTGTGAGGTTATGGGATTTGGGTCAAGGGTTTGCAAGTTAAGAAAAAAATTGGTGCTGGAGGATGGAAGGCGGAAGTCAGAGGACAGAGGGCGGAAGGCGGAGGATGAGGAATAATTGATAATTGATAATGGAGGATAGAATTTTACCGCTTATAAAATCCTTTTATCTTTGAGCCACATTTAATTTTCATTACTATGAGTACAAAAGTCAACGCAATAATTACAGGGGCCACGGGGATGGTGGGGGAAGGAGTGTTGCATGAATGTTTGCTGCATCCTGAGGTGGAATCTGTGCTGGTGATCAACAGAAGACCTTGCGGGGTGGTACATCCTAAATTAAAGGAGATCGTTCACGGGGATTTTTTTGATCTGACGGCTATTGAATCTCAACTTACAGGGTACAATGCCTGTTTCTTCTGCCTGGGGGTTTCGTCTATCGGGATGAAGGAGCCGGAGTATACGAAAATCTCCTATACACTTACTATGAATGTGGCTCAGACGTTGAGCAGGCTGAATCCTGGTATGACGTTTTGTTATGTGTCGGGGGCCGGGACAGACAGTACAGAAAAGGGAATAATTATGTGGGCGAGGGTGAAGGGAAAGGCAGAAAACGATCTTGCGAAATTGCCGTTCAAAGTAGTGTATATTTTCAGGCCAGCGTTTATATTGCCGACGAAAGGACTTAAGAATGCATTGTCGTTTTACAAGTACATTGCCTGGCTTTATCCCATTGTTCATCCTTTGTTTCCGAATTCGTTCGGGACATTGAGGGAGGTCGGATTGGCGATGATCAATTGCGTGTTGTTCGGATGGGATAAGAGAATATTGGATACGAAGGATATTGCTGCACTGGCAATGAAAGGCTGAGGGCAGAGGGAAGGAATGCAGGAATGCAGGATGTTGGATGCATAAGGGGAGACAGGACCGGTCGCCCGTGCAGGTAAATGAATAATCGAATATCGAACAACGATGTCTGAAGTCCGAATTTTTTTTGAATAATCGAATATCGATCAACGATTTTTGAAGTAAGATTGGAGGGCGGAGGACAGAGTGCGGAAATCGGAGGATGGAAGATGGAGAATTGAGATTTGAGGTCTGACTGCCGACTGAGGATTGCTGACTGCTGACTTTTTTAAACCAGAATTATCTCAGCAGAACAACTGTTCCGTGTTTAATTATTGGTGATGAAGAGGGAGTTGAAGGGGAAGATAATTTGTAGGTTATTATCCAGACATAAGTACCGGTAGGGGCGAATCTGTTTTGCAGTTGTCCGTCCCATCCTTTATTGATGTCTGTTGATTCGAAAACAAGCTCGCCCCAGCGGTCAAATATCCGCATGGAAAAGCTGGTGATATTATCTCCGGAACTAACGACCTTGAAAACATCATTTATTCCGTCATTGTTGGGAGAAAATGCATTGGGAACATATAGTGCCGAATCACAGTTTTTCAGTTGGACCGAATCACTCCCTGTGCATCCATGAGAATCAGTAACAGTTACCCGGTATGTCCCAACATTTATTGCAGTATCATACCGGCCGGTGCTGCCATCCTGCCACAGGTAAGAAGCAAAACCGGATCCGGCGTCCAATTGAATGGGATTACCGGCACACAGAAAAGGTTTATCAGTGAGGTTAACAACCGGTGGAGCGTAAACTGACAGTGTCAGGGGTGAAGATCCGGCAGGATTTGGGACTGCGCATGTTAAGGAGGAGGTTAAACGACATTCAATTATATCCCCAACTGTAAGGTTGTTAGAATTATATGTTGGTGAATTCCCTGATTGTACTGTGTTTCCGTTGACCGTCCAGGTGTACACAGGTGAATTACCTTCATTGGTGGGATGTGCTGTAAAGGTTACAATCGTTCCCGGGCAAATAGAGGTATGATCGGCTGTAATGGTCAAACTCACCGAAACGGCGGGAATTACATTTACCGTGACGCTGTCACAGGCAGAAATGCCACAGTTATTTCCCCAGGCGGTATAATAGGTGGTTGTTGCATTTGGAGAGGGGATAGTTAAGCTGTTTTTTGGCCCGGTACCGGTTCCGACCAAGGGCCCTGCACAACTTCCGGAATACCACTTTAAGGTAGTGCCTGAACCTCCGCTGGCTGAAAGGGTGATATTTCCACTGTCATTTGAACAGATATTATTCCTGTCGCTTGCAGCTGATACAGGTGCAATTGGCAATACACCAATGACGTGTGCTGAGGCGAAGGAAGATTCATTGTATGCAACGCCCCGGGCGGGGTTATAATTATTTCCATCAGTCTCATCAGTGTGATAACGGCATGCAAATATTTCATAGTAAATGCCCGTTCCGCAAGGAACCGGAACCGTATCGATATAGGTAGTGGTTGAGGACAAACCAAAATATCGGGCAACTACAGTTGCACCACCAATATTATCTCCTTTATTGTAAGAAACACCATCTGCGGGGACACCAAAAACGTTGGAAGTATTCCGGAGAATAATATAACCTTCGAAGCTATCATTAGGATCTGGGTCCACACATGAATTCCAATTCAAGATTACCAGTGAGTTACTTCCATTGCATGTGGCCGTAAGCGTCGGGTCAATCCAGACAGGTTGACGTAAACTTCGCCAATAATCGGAATTCAAGGTTGAGGAAGCTGTGCAGATGTTTGGCAATCCGAAGGTCAAATCCGGTCCACTTCCTGCTGAAGTCCATGTGGTTCCATCCTGGGGAGCAAGGTTTCCGTATTCATCAATGTCTGCGCCCGGACAAACAGATACAGCTTCACCAGTAGAAAGGCTGCTTTTATAGTTAAGTTTCGGTAGTGGAAGTGAATTGAATAACGGTCCCGATGCCGGTTGATGGGCCAGGGCATGTACAAAATTTCCGGAGGAATCCAATAGTACCAGCATGCCGCCTGTAGAATCTATATTCAAGGTTGGACCATCATAAAGAGGAAATGTACCAAAAGATCCGCCACTAAAAAAATAGAATGGATTCTGACCATCCACATCATCTGCTGCAACCTGTATGTATCCATCCGATTTACCCACATCTGCCCCGTATCCTCCCTCAAAGCGGTGATATATTATAATTATTGTCCCGGCGCTCATATGATTCCAGAAAACCGGATCACTAAAGGTAATTGCAGGTTGCCATGTTGTTTGGGTCGCATCGCTGTTCTGGAGTTTCCAGTCATGCATGTTTGTGTTATCTTGTATCACAAGCAATTCTGTCCACTCATTTAATGGCGACTCTGCAATATAATAGCTGCTTATCACAACGGCAGGCGCCTGGGAGAATGAGGGCATTATCCCGAAAAAGAAAAAGAGTGAGCAGAAAAGAACAGATATTTTCACTCTCATTCGGTTTTTAATGCCCATTATTATATTCAGCGTATTCATTTATAGATATTTATGGGCTCAAATCCTTCTAGTCAATTTATATTGACAAAGCTAAGAAGATTCTGAAATATAGGTGGAGTTTCGGGGAAATTACTTTGACAGAGGGCGGAAGGCAGAGAGCGGAGGATTAATAATTGATAATTGATAATGGAGGATGGAAGATGGAGGATAGAAAATAGAGGGCGGAAAACGGAGGACGGAAGATTGAGGAAGAAATGCAGGAATGCAGGAATGCCTAAAGGGCGACCGGGATTATTGACGGAGGGGCGACTGGACCGGTCGCCCGTGCTATTGGGGTTGAAAATTTTGATCCCGGATGGGCGGGGAGAGTTAAAATTTTTGATCTTTTTTTCAAGGTTTTGTGATTTGTACCATTTTTGTTTGTACCTTTATGAAATACAGATACTAAAACGGACTTTTATAAGTTTTGTATCAGAAGGATTTCGAGTTTGATTGATAAAAGGAGAAGATAATGAAAAAAGACGTAATAGAGAACAGGATGAATCTTGCTAATCACCAGGCGAAAGTGCCACATGCAAAATTGTTGACAGGGTCCATTCAAAATAAATATCCCGTTATCCTTGACGGAGGGAAGACGATCCTCTTCATTTCGGATAAGAGCAAGGAGGCGGAGACCATTAAACGGTATGAGCTTCGGAAGAAGAGGTAATTCAATTCTTTTTTGAATAATCGAATATCGATCAACGAAGTTTGAAGTAAGAATGAGTAAAGCCGCTTATCGCGGCTTTTTTTTGAATAATCGAATATCGATCAACGATTTTTGAAGTAAGATTGGAGGGCGGAGGACAGAGGGCGGAAATCGGAGGATGGAAGATGGAGTAAGAAATGCAGGAATGCAGAAATTCTAGATGCAAAAAATGAACTTGCTTCGAATTGTTTTTTTCACCGCAAAGGCGCTAAGACGCCAAGTTTCGCTAAGAAATTTTGTAAATGAATAATCGAAAATTGATCAACGAAATCTGAAGTTCGGAGTTTTTTTGGGAATAATCGAATATCAATCAACGAAGTTTGAAGTAAGAATGAGTAAAGCCGCTTATCGCGGCTTTTTTTTTGAATAATTGAATAGTGATCAACGAAGTCTGAAGTTCGAAGTTTTTTGGGAATAATCGTAGATCGATCAACGAAATTTGGATTGGTATTGGGGATGGTATGGATAATTCTGTTAATTTTGGTCTTCCAAAAAAAAATCAAACTCAATTCTCTTATGAAAAAAATTGGTTCCTGGATGACTATTGCTATTATCGCGATGATGCTTATGTTTACTTATTCCTGTAATAACAATAATAAAAAGATGAATGCTGAAAACAAGATACCGGCGTTTGATGTTTCCGGTATGGATAAAACGGTAAAACCCTGTGATGATTTTGATCAGTTTGCAAATGGAAACTGGAAGAAACAAAACCCAATCCCCTCAACTGAAGGGGCATGGGGCGCTTTTAATATCCTTGATAAAGAGACCCGCGAAGTGAAGATCAAAGGCATTGTGAAAGATCTCCTTAACCAGAAAGATCTTAAGAAAGGCAGCGATGCACAACTTATCACCGGGTATTATCATTCCTATATGGATACTGTTACGATCGAGAAACGC
>Ga0326727_10024875_pt1 | contig 11280 bp, 2 predicted proteins | sample MB2enrmetagenome_FD_207643 | JGI IMG/M metagenome (GOLD analysis project Ga0326727, IMG submission 207643) | Lab enriched peat soil microbial communities from McLean, Ithaca, NY, United States - MB29MY | ecosystem: Environmental > Terrestrial > Soil > Wetlands > Peat | place: USA: New York... | reverse complement strand
TGTCGTGGTGTTTATATTGTTTGCGCTGGGCCTGCTGGCCAAGAGCATGGTGGCGACGCTGCCGTTTGTGTTGTTGCTGCTGGATTATTGGCCGCTGGAACGTTTGCACAACCGGGCGGAGTTTCTCCGCCGGCTCCGGGAAAAGATTCCGCTGTTTGCCCTGGCCGCGGGAGGGTGCCTGGCGGCGGCGCTGGCGCCGGGACTGCTCATAACGGGCCACGACCGGCTCCCACTCTTGGAACGCATCGGCAACGGCGTCGTTTCTTATGTGGTTTATCTTGGGCAAATGGTTTTCCCGGCCGGATTGGCCGTTCTCTATCCCAACCCGCCAAACGGGGAGCCGCCAGGGAAGGTCTGCCTGGCGCTGGTTCTGCTGGCGGCGATCAGCGCAGGAGTGATAGTGTGCCGGAAAAAACGGCCCTATCTGCTGGCAGGGTGGCTCTGGTATCTGGGCATGTTGTTTCCGGTAATTGGGATCATTCAAATATCCTCCTACGCCCAGTATGCCGACCGCTACACCTATCTGCCGGGCATCGGACTGGCGATGGCGGTGACTTGGGCGGTGGCGGACGGGAGCGCGGGGTGGAAACATCAGCGGCTGGTTTTGGGCGGTTTGATGATCGTAGCGGCGGGCGCGCTGATGATCTGCGCCTGCGTCCAGACCTCGTATTGGAAAGACAGCGAAACACTCTGGAACCGCGCGGTGGCCTGCACCTCCGGGAACAGCGTGGCTTACAACAACCTAGGCTATGCCCATTTTGCCAAGGGAAATTGGGAGGCAGCCATCGCGGAATACGGGAAAGCCATTGAAATCCTGCCGGAATACGAGGCGGCCCATTACAACCTGGCCTGCGCCCTTTTAGCGAAGGGAGATCGGGATGCAGCCATCGCTGAATACCGAAAAGCCCTGGAACTCAAGCCGGATAATCTGATTGCCCGAAACAATCTCGCCAATGCTCTTTTGGCCAAGGGCGTTCTGGATGAAGCCATCGCGCAATACCGAAAAGCCCTGGAATTTGTGCCCGATGATGTGGGAACCTACAACAACCTGGGCTATGCTCTTCTCGCCAAGGGAGATTCCGAGGCGGGCCTCGCCCAATACCGAAAAGCCATTGAAATCCAGCCCGATAATGCGCTTTCCCATTACAACTTTGGCAATGCTTTTTTCTCGATGGGAGATTGGGACCAAGCCATTGCGCATTATCAAAAAGCGGTGGCGATCCAGCCTGCTCTGGAAAAAGCGCGCCACAGTTTGGTCAGGGCCTTTTTGCGAAAAGGAAATTTTGACGGGGCCATGGCCTGCCTGGAAGAAACCAATCATACGAGCGCGGACCCTCTGTCAAACTGGCGCATCCTCGGCGACGGCTTGCTCCAAAAACAGGAGTTGGAAGAGGCGATTTTGTGCTATCGGCAGGCGATAAAAATCAACCCCCGATCCGCCGACGTTTTCAACAGTCTCGGGGTGGCTTTGGTCCAGACAGGAGAAACCACGGAGGCCATGGAGTCCTGGCAAAAGGCCCTTGAAATCAACCCCGGCCACGTCGCCGCCCAAAAGAATCTGGCGTGGTTGCTGGCGACGACACCCGACCCATTCGTCCGCGATGGCAAAAAAGCGGTTGCGCTGGCCGCACAGGCCAGCCAATCGAGCGGCGGGGGGAATCCGGCGGTTCTGCGCATCCTGGCGGCGGCTTATGCGGAAGAGGGGAGTTTTGAGCTGGCGGCGGCCACGGCCCGGCGCGCCCTGGAGCTGGCGGCCGGGCAAAAGCAGGACGCGCTGGCCGCCACGTTGCAAAAGGAAATAAAACTTTACCAGGGGAACACACCGCTGCGGATTGCGCCGCGATGAGCAGGCAAATGGCAACTTGAAAGCTCAGTTTTGAAACCGGCCCGCTTACCAACGACGCGCAAAGCAAGAAACCCGCAAACTTTGCAGGCAGTGTGCGTCTGCGCTTTTCTGGCGCTGGCGGTTCTGGCCGTCTTTGGACAAACGGCCGGGTTCGAGTTCGTGAGTTACGATGACCGCCAGAATGTGTATGAGAACCCGGTGGTGCGGCAGGGTTTGTCCATCCAGTCGGTTGGCTGGGCCTTTGCTCATGCCCAGGGTGTCAACTGGATTCCTCTCACCACGCTTTCCCATATCCTGGACTGCCAGATGTTCGGGCTGCGCGCGGGCGGACATCACCTGGTCAATGTCCTGCTTCATGCGGCGACGGCGGTGCTGCTGTTCTTGGCGCTGCGGCAAATGACCGGCAGTCTGTGGCGCAGCGCGTTTGTGGCGGCGCTGTTCGCCGTCCATCCCTTGCGGGCGGAATCGGTGGCCTGGGTGTCGGAGCGCAAGGATGTGTTGAGCGGGTTGTTTTTCATGCTGGCCTTGGGGGCTTATGTCCGGCAGGCGCGCCGGCCGTCCCGCGCCGGGCCTATTGTGGTGTTTATATGGTTTGCGCTGGGCCTGCTGGCCAAGAGCATGGTGGCCACGCTGCCGTTTGTGTTGTTGCTGCTGGATTATTGGCCGCTGGAACGTTTGCACAACCGGGCGGAGTTTCTCCGCCGGCTCCGGGAAAAGATTCCGCTGCTTGCCCTTTCGGCGGGAGGGTGTCTGGCGGCGGCGCTGGCGCCCGGATTGGTGGTGATGGATGCCCACCGGCTTCCACTGCTGGAACGCATCGGCAACGCCGTGGTTTCTTATGTGGTTTATCTGGGGCAAATGGTCTTCCCGGCGGGATTGGCCACGCCCTATCCCAACCCGCCAAGCGGCCAGCCGCCAGGGAAAGCCTGCCTGGCGCTGGTTCTGCTGGCCGCGATCACCGCGGGTGTGGTGGCGTGCCGGAAAAAGCGGCCGTATTTGCTGGCGGGCTGGCTCTGGTATCTGGGCATGTTGTTTCCGGTGATTGGGATCGTGCAAATATCCGCAGATGCCGCCCATGCCGACCGCTACACCTATCTGCCCGGCATTGGCCTGGCGATGGCGGTGACTTGGGCGGCGGCGGATGCGAGCGCGGGGTGGAAACATCGGCGGCTGGTCTTGGGAGGATTGACGATGGCTGTGATTGGCGCATTGGCGGTCTGCGGGCACATCCAGACTTCGTATTGGCGCGACGAGGAATCCCTTTGGACGCGCGCGCTGGCCTGCGCCTCCAACAACAGTGTGGCCCTCAACAACATGGGCAATCTTCTTGTCAAAAGGGGCAAACTGGATGAAGCCATCGCCCAATACGGCAAGGCCCTGGACATCCATCCTGATTATGCGGACGCGCGCAACAACTTGGGGGCCGCCCTTTCCGCAAAGGGAAACCTGGATGAAGCCATTGTGCAATTCCGCAAGGCGCTGGAGTTAATCCCGGATAGCGCGGCCGCCTGCTACAACCTGGGATCGGCCCTGGCGCGAAAGGGAAATCTCGAGGAAGCCGTCGCGCAATACCGCAAGGCGCTGGAAATCAATCCGGATTTCGCGCAAGCCCGCTATTACCTCTGCAAGGCCCTTCTCCTCACAGGAGATCTTGACGGCGCCATGGCGTGCTTCGTGAAAAAAGCCGCCATGACTCCCGACCCGCCGGCAAGATGGTACAGTTTCGGCAATGACTTTCTGCTCAAGGAGGATTGGGAGGAGGCCATTATGTGCTATCGGCAGGCGGCAAAAATCAATCCCCGCTTTGCCGATGCCTGGGCCGCGCTGGGGATGGCCTGCTTCAAAAACGGACAATCCCAGGAGGCCATTGACTCCTGGCAAAAAGCGCTGGAAATCAATCCCGGCCAGTTCCATGTCCTGAACGACCTGGCATGGCTGCTGGCGACGGCGTCCGACCCATCCCTGCGCAATGCCGCCCAATCCGTGGCGCTGGCCGCCAAGGCCGGCCAATTGAGCGGCGGGGTGAATCCGGCCGTTCTGCACACCCTGGCGGCGGCTTACGCGGCGGAAGGCAATTATGGGCTGGCGGCGGCCACGGCCCGGCGCGCCCTGGAGTTGGCGGCGCAACAAAAACAGGACACGCTGGCCGCCGCGTTGCAGCAGGAAATCAAACTCTACGAGGCGAACATGCCGTTGCGCAATGCTCCGCGGTGAGGAGGCAATCTGGAAAATGGCCGTTTCCGGCTTGCAATTGGACGGCGGTTGGCTAATCTGCTTTGTTGCGGTTCCTGAACAGCCGGATCCGCAACAAACCATTTATGGCATCAGCAAACGATTTACGGAAGGGCATGGCCCTGAATTACAACGGCGACATCTCGGTGGTGCTCGACATGCAGCACCGCACGCCCGGCAATTTGCGCGCCTTCGTCCAGGCCTCCCTGCGCAGCATCCGCACGGGCAAAACGTCCGACGTGCGCTTCAGCTCCACCGAAAAAATTGACGTGGTGCCGATGATGACGCGGAAGATGGATTTCAGCTACAAGGACGGCGAGGATTTTGTTTTCTCGGATCCGGAAACTTTCGAGACGACCACCCTGGCCCCCGAACTGGTGGGCGAGGCGAAGAATTACCTGGTGGAGAACGGGAGCGTGACGGTGACTTTTGTCGAGGACAAGGCGGTGCTGGTCGAGTTGCCTTCCAGCGTGGTCCTCAAGGTGGCCGATGCGCCGGAAGGGATTCGCGGCGATTCGTCCAGCAATGTGCAGAAGGCCATTGTCCTGGAAACCGGCATTACGGTGCAGGCCCCGCTGTTCATCAAGACCGGGGAAAAAATCAAGGTGGACACCCGCACGGGGAAGTACATGGAGAGGGCCTGATCATCAAGGAGCGGAGAGCGCGGATGGGGTTCCTCGCTGCTTTCAGTCGCATACAAGCGGCCTATGCATGAAAGCGCGCCAAATTAAACGTTCTCCAATCCCGAAGGGATTGGCTCAGACCAGTGAGCAATGCCCATTCATCCCCTCGTGATCCGCTGAAAACGCCGAGGAATCTAAAAAAAACTTTGGCCGGATAGTTGCGGAATGCTTGCGCATTCCCCAACCCATCCGGCCAAAGCGATCTTTGACGTTGCGACCGGCCGTTCCGGTCGCTTGCCGGCTCCGCATTAGTTAATCGGTATGCCTGGAGCCGCGGTGTTGGTTATGACCGGCGTATTATAGAATATTGCCGAATTGCCCGTCACTTTCGGCAGGACGTATGGCGAAGTGACAAAATTGCCATTCGACAGCACGCTCGTGAACGGCCCCAGCACATTGGTCGCCGATTGCAGCGTTCCGCCGGACCAGTATAGGGTGGTCGTGTTTCCGACGTTTGTGAACGTCAGCGGCACGATTGGCTGAATGAGCTGGATTTGCAGCCCGCCGGCGTCAAATCCTTCGCCCGTATAGGATTGCGTGAATGTCCACAAGCCGGCGTTCAGGTATATATTCGTCATTATCATGAAGTTGCCGCCTTGCACGAAGCTTGTGTAAGTGCCGACGTCCGTATCGGTATTCGTGTAATTATGAATGCCATACGACATGGTGCCGCTTAAACCAAAGGAGCCGGACGATGTGTAGAATATGAAGTTGTAGAATCCCGGCACAGTAGTATCTCCAAAGACGGTGCCGCTGAACGACTGCAGGAATGTCTGCAGCAAGGCGTTCTGCTGAACCGCATTGCCGTCGCAATAGGGCTGCCCATTGCATGACACAAACAATCCCGTCTGGATGGTCTCCGTGCAGTCCCAAGCGGTCTGGTTCGTGAAGGTGTCCGCGGCCCACGCCGTCGCCGTCTCATTGACATTTCCTCCGCTGATCAGGGGATTCCAGAATGTTCCCAATCCAACCACGCCAAAATTGGTGTAGCCATTGGGACGCAGTGTCGCGCCGCCGGCCGCCCAGTTGCCGCCATTGGTGAAGGCGAAACCAGCCGTCCATACCGCGTAAGTCGGCAGGAGGGCGGGAATCCCCCAGTTGGTGGTGGCGATGACGGGGCTGGCCGTGTTGGTCACGTTCACTATCAGGGTGTCGTTGATGTTGAACGCCGCCGGCCAATTGCTGATGTTCAGGGTGCCGGTGGTCGCGCCGGAGAACACCGTGCCGGCAAAGCCATTGGCGCCATTGGTCAGCGTGATTTGGCTGTGGAATTGGCTGTTGGTAAGAACCCACCAATAGGTGAGAGGCCCGTTCACCGCGTTCACCGTGTAGCTCACATTGGCGCCCAGGTTCATAAAGTTGGTCTGTCCAACCGGCGCCGACACAATCTGCGCCGGAACCGGGATGCCGGTGGCGGTGAGCCACAACTGGTTGACTTGGGCGCTGCTGAGGGACTGATTGAATATGGCCACCTCATCAATGGAGCCGTCGAACTGGCGCGCGCCGGTTACGTCGTACGGGTCGTTGCCAATTTCCGCCGCGCCGGCCCACGCCTGGGCGGCATTGGTGGCGGTGTTGACCGCCACCTGCTGGGAGGCCTTGCTGTAGCAATATTCCGTGGCGTTGGTCGGCGTTATGACCAGCGCGACAAAGTTCCAGGCCCCAACGGTTGGAACCAGGTTGGCGTTCCCGGTCCAATTAACGGTGGCCGGGTTATTGCCCCAGTTGTAGCCCAGCCAACTGTTGCCCGCGCTGGCAAAGCCAACTCCGGCGATCGTGCCGCCCTGGCGGCAATACAGCAGCCCGGCGTTGTCCGTTTGCGCCTCGTTCGGCCAAATCCACATGGTAATGGTCATGTTGTTTGTGATAACGCCGTTGGAAAGAGTGGTCAACGGCGGGATGGTGACAAACGAATTGAGCGCCGTTTGCGAGTTGACCCCGCTTTCTATCAGGCCGTTGGTGAATTGCGCGGCGGTGTTGTTGTTCTCAAACGCGCCGGGCGCCTTCGAGAAGTCAATCAAGCGGCCGTTCATGGTGTTATTGACACCGGGCACGCCGGCGCTCACGGCAAGGTCAGTCTGGCCGGAGATGACCGGGTCCGGATAGTTGCCGTAGGTCCCGGTCAGGCCGCCCCAGTAGTCGTAGGCGCTGAGCGAGCCGGCAGGCTCGTTGAAGCGGTAATAGGAGACAGGATTGAGGTTGGTGACGGCCTGCGGATAGGTGTAGGTGCCTATGGGAGGCGCGGCGGCCAGCGTCACCGTTCCGCTGATGACGGTGCCGGCGGAGTTGCCCACGATCACCCGATAGGAGGTGCCGGGCGCGGAGGAGGAATTCTTGATGACCAGGTTGGCGTTGGTCGCTCCGGTGATTCCAGGCCCGTTCACCACATTGATCCATGTGCCTCCGCTCTTATACTGCCACTGGTTGGTCACATTGCCGAAGCCGGAATAAACGACGGTGAACTCGGCAGGGCGGCCGGCATAAACTTCCGTGCCCACAGGCTGCGTGGAGATGGTGGGCGGGACGGCGCCGCTGGCCACGCCGGCGTAGTAGAGGTTGGCAAGCTGCGCCGAGGACAGCGCATTGCTGAAGATGGCCACGTCCGCCATGAAGCCTTGGAAGGTGTCGCCGGGGTCAGTCCCGGGATCACCGCCAATGGCCAGGCTGGAACCCCAACTCTGATAGACGTTGGCGCCCACAAACGGGAACGCGCTCACGCCGTTGGTGGTGCAGGCATAGAAGGTGGTGCTGCTCGAGGTAACCACCATGGCCGCCATGGACCAGGCGTTGACGCTGGGCTGGCAACCGGAGCCGATATCGCCATAGGCCCCGTTCCACAAGGACTCCAAACTATTGCCTGTGCCGTAGGCAAGGCCGTCCGCCGTGGAGGAGGTTCGTGTGACCACCAGGGCGGTATTCGTCGGCATGGTGCCGTTGGTGGGTTGGATCCAGACCACGATGGTCATGTTGGTGGTGTTGGCCATGGTCGGCGAGGCCGCCGTCTTCACGTAGCCATTGATGCCCTGGTTATTGCACCCGAGGGAGAAATCGCCCGACGGGAAGCCCAACAGGCCGGCCGAGCCGGGACCTGCTGTGCCGGCGCCAATTTCAATATTGTAGAGGCCATCCGAGGCATTGGTGCCGTAAATGCCATTCCAGCCGCCCCAGACATCGTAGGTCACCGTGTTGGTGGTGACGCTCCCGTTGTCGTTGAGAGGCCAATACGCGACCATGCCGAAGCTTGGGCTGATGGCAATGGCCTCAAAGCTGTTGGCCGGAGGATTGCTCAGGAGAGGTTGCAGCACCACGGGGGCGCTGGTGACGCTGATGCTGGTCGCATTGGTGAAGATACACCGATAGGAGCCGACATCGTTGCCGGTCACATTGGTCAGCACCAGGGTGCCCACGGTCATGGCGCTCCCCGCGGGAACGGAGGCTGAGACGCTGGGATGATCGCCGCCGGCGACCAGATTCGTCCAGGTGCCGCTGCCAGAGCTATACATCTGCCAATAACCGCCGCCATTCGGGCCGGCGTAGGCGAGGGCGGTAATGGTGGCGCTGCCGTTGGTCAGCAGGACGTAGTTGGTGAAGGGAGGATTGGCCGTGATTTCCGGCGGAGGATTGCCCAGAGCCGAGCCGGCGGCGTAGAGAGTGCTGATCTGCTGGATGTTGAGCGTGTTGGTGTACATCGCCGCGGAGGAGATGGAGCCGGTAAAGAAGTTGTTGGCCCCGCCGCTGCCTGCCTGGCAGCCGCCGATTTGGAGGCCGGCGCCCCACGGAATGTAGATATTGGCGAAGTTATTGGTCAACGCCGTAAAGCCGTTGCTGTTGACAAGATACAACACGGCGTTGCTCGGCGAAATGACCAGGGCATACATGGACCAGACGCTGATCGGGACATACGCCCCGGTAACCCAGCCGTGGGCGCTGTTGTTGTCATTGTCCCAGTCGTAGGCCATTTGCAGGGTGCCCGCGGCGCCGGCGTTGAGGTTGAGCTGCGCGCCGTTGTTTCCGCCGGCGCCCATGAACCCGTTGATTTCCTCGAGCAGGTCGGTGTAGTTGCCCCCGCCGTTTTCAGTCTGGCCGGAGTCATTAATCCACAGGATGATGCTCATGTTGGTGTTGCCCGCCGGGACGGCCGGGCCGACCGGCACGGTGATAACCGAGCCTGCCAGGCCGGTAATGGGCGCGAAGGCGGTGACGGGCAAGCCCGTCAAGCCGGCACTGCCGGGGCCTTGAACGGGGCTTACGTAATCGGAGGACGGCAAGCCGGCGCCTGAGATGACGGCCGCGAGTTGAGCGTTGTTCGTGCCATCCTGGGCGTTGGTCCCGTAAGTGCCGTTATAGCCGCCGATCACATCGAAGGCGATGGCCGTTCCCGTGGAAGGATCCACCTGCTCGTTGAGGGGCCAGAGGGCCACCAGTCCGGGAATGGTGGTCGCAGTCGCGGCGAAACCGCCGGGCTGGGCAGTATAAGCCGAGAGCGTGCTCGCCCCGCTGATGGTGCCCGTTCCCACGCCATTGGTGAAAATGACCCGATAAGAACCCGCCGTGGCGGGAGAGAGGACGATGGAGAGCGAGGCCACCTCGTTGTACCCGCTCGTGACGCCATTGGTGGCGCCGCTAATCACATTGGTAAGGTTGGCCAGGTTGACCCAGTTGCCGTTGGTGAGGACCTGCCAATAAGCGCCGGCGACATTGGTGCCGACATAGGCGGTGGAACTAAGATGCACGGTGCCGCCCGAAATGACCTCGACCGCCGCGCTGGGCTGGGTTGTGATCAAGGGCGCCATGGCGGTGCCGCCGCTGATACCGGAGGCAAACAGATTGACGATCTGCCCCACGTTGAGCGTGTTGCTGAACATGGTGGCGCAGGAAATGTTGCCATTGAAGTAGTTGGCATATCCGGCGTCGGCGGGCGCGGAAGACGGGTAGCCCGCCGCGCAGCCGCCAATTTGGAGGCCGCCTCCCCACGGAATGTTGATGTTGGCATAGGCATTTGTCGTGGATAGCAATCCGGTCTGCATGCTCCCCTGCCAGACGACGCCATTGCTCGGCGAGATTTGCAGCGCATAGAAGTACCAGGTGTTGAAGGAGGCTGGCACGCCGGTGGTATAACCATAGGTGCTGCTGCTGTTATTGTCCCAGTCATAACCCGGATTCCCCGGCGTTGCGGTGGTAGAGTCGTCGAGTTGACAGCCATTTTCGCCGATGGCGTTGAGGAATCCATTGCATTCCATAAACAGAATGTCGTAGGTGTTGGGATAATTGGCGTAGGTGCCCGCCGTGGCGGTCAGAATGGGCAAGGGCTGATACCACAGGACGATGGTCATGTTGGTGCTGTTCGGGGTTGCGGTTGTGACGGGGCCGGCAACGCCGTTGGTGCTGTTGATGCCTGACAGGGACGGGCCTTGGGCCACGGTCACCAGGCAGTTGGCGAGGTTGTTGATGGACCCGAAGGCGGTGGCGGGCAAGCCCACCAGGCCGGCTGTGGACGGGCCTGCAACGGCGCCGCGGTTGTCGCCGGCGGGAAGACCAGCGCCCGCGAGGGCGGCTGTGAGTCCGGAGTTGACTCCGCCATCCTGGGCAGTGACCCCGTAAACGCCATTAAAGCCGCCGACAATATCGTAGGCAAGTTGCGTTCCCGTGGAAGGATCGCCGGTTTCGTTGAGAGGCCACAGGGCAATGACTCCCGGAGTTTTCGTGGCCGTTACGGGGAAGCTGCCGGGCGCGGCCATGAAAATGGAGATGGCAACCGTGCTGCTCGCCGCCGACCCGGCTGAATTGGTGAGGACCATTTGGTAGGAGCCGACGTCCGCGGCCTGGAAGTTGGTGATCTGCAGTTTGCCCGTCAGCAGCGTCCCGACCAGGGTCACATTCGTGCCCGTAATATCAGGAGTGTTGACAGGGTTGCCGTTGAACGTCCAATAGCCGCCGGCCTGGGCGCCGTATCCGGCGGCGGTGAGGGTCAGCGAACCGCCCTGAATCAACTCAAAGGTCGAAATGGCAGGCTGGGTGATAATGACGGGCGCCGTCACAACGCCATCGGACTCGCCGGCCACGAACAGAGTTTCCATCTGCTGGACGGTGAGGGAGTTGGTGAACATGGCGACCGAGGAGATGTAGCCGCCAAAGGACACCGCGTCCACATTGGTGCCGTTGTTGGGGTTGCCCGGATCACCGCCAATGGCCACGCCGCCGCCAAACGGCTCGTTGACGTTGGCCGCGGTTTGCGTCGAGGAGATCAGGACGTTGGTGCCCATGAAGTTGGTGCCCACATAATAGATGTTGCTGGCCGGTGTAACAACAATGGCCACCATGGACCAGTTGCTGAGCGGGATCGCCGGACCGGCGAAGCCAGAGACGGCGTTGTTATCCCATGCGCCGCTTAAGATCGGCCCGCCGTTGAGATACAGGCCGTCCGTGCGGCTGGCGCCAAGCGTGCCGCCGCGCTGCAGGAACAAGCCGGCGCCGGCAGTCCCGTTGGTCCGTGGGTAGATCCATTCGACTATGGTCAGG
>Ga0326727_10024874_pt1 | contig 11280 bp, 13 predicted proteins | sample MB2enrmetagenome_FD_207643 | JGI IMG/M metagenome (GOLD analysis project Ga0326727, IMG submission 207643) | Lab enriched peat soil microbial communities from McLean, Ithaca, NY, United States - MB29MY | ecosystem: Environmental > Terrestrial > Soil > Wetlands > Peat | place: USA: New York... | reverse complement strand
AACCCACGTGGCGGGCGAACCGGGTCCTGCCGAGTTCGCCGAATCGCGCCTTGGCGCGGGATTTGACAAGGCGGAACTGCGTTTCCGTGAGGCCCATCTCATGGCAGATCCGATCGGGCGGCTGCTCTTCCAGATAGAAACGGGCCAGAACCTCGCGATCCCGCTTGGGAAGGCTCTTCAGGATGCGCATGGCCAACTCTCCGTTCTGGTGCTCGATGGCGCTCCGTTCCGGGTTGGCGTGATGGTCGGAGAGGGTCATCCCGAAATCCAGATCGGCCTGGTTGCGGCGCGCCTTCACGTTATCGTCGATCTGCGCGGCTACCTGCCGGCGGACGATGGTGCGCACGTAACCCATCAAGCGCTCGGGTTCGCGCAGCTCGCCTTTTTGAATGGATTGGACGATGATCAGAAACACATCGTGCACTCTGTCGTCGAGATCCTGCGGGCCCAGTTGGCGGCAGAGATAAAAGCGAATGCCCGTCGAAAAGATGCGATACATCTGCTCGAGGGCGGATGGATCTCCGTTACGAATCTGTTCCACCATTCCGGACCAGGGCGGGTCCGTGAAGTTCGTAACCGATTCCATCGTGCTATCGGTCTTGGAGTTCATTCGCCTCCAATCACATAGTACGCTCCCCAATAGCGCGGCTGGGCATGCCAGCCTCCGGAGCGAATCATCTCAAGCTGCGCGATGCGCAGCGCCTGTCCCGGATCCGCGCGGCGCTTGGTTCGCAGGTTCTGGTACAGAGCCTTGAACAGCGGCCCATCCTCATCGGGCGTGGGCCAGCGGCTGCTCACCACGGCTCGCGCCCCCGCCGTCAACCAGGCGCGAGTCAATCCCATCAGCCCGGTCCCAGGCAGAGCCGCACCCTGGGCGGAGTAGCACCCGCTCAGCACAATGAGGCCTGCGTCGATTCTCCAGTGGGCGATCTCAAACGGCGTGAGAAGTTCCGCCTCCTTCCTCTCGGTCAGGCTGAGGGCGATCATGCCGAAAGCCGGGCGCTCGGGGGATTCCAGAACGTGAGTGGCAAAGTGCACCACCGCCGGGTTGCGGCGCATCTCGTCCGCCAGGTTGCGGCGCGTCGCGCCGGCCCCCTCCAGCAGAATGCTTTCGCCATCCCAGGCTCGCGCGCAATGATCCAGTTCAACGCCGCTGGCCACCAAACGGGGCAGCACCAGACCGGCGGCGGCGCTCGGGGCGGAAGCGGTGAAGAGTCTCAGCGGCGACAGCCATCCCGTTCCGGCATTCCCCCGGCCGTGCGGCAGCCGCGGGTCCGCCGCATTGTAGATGGGATCGCCGACTCCTAGAAACACCGGAGAGGGCTGCCCGGCCGCTTGTCGCGTGGCGGTCTCGAGCCAATAGCCGGCGCCGGGAATCACTACCGTCGTGCGCTGTTCGGCTACATAGACGGGCCGCGGCCGGGTGCTCTCGATAAGCGCGGCTACGGGAACGTCGAAAAGCCCCTCGTCCAACGCCAGCAGCCAGCGCGTCCTGTGCCGGAATCGGGAAGCCAGCGGCCCGAAAAGAGTGCGGTACAGATTCGCGCCGGCCGGTCCGGTATCCGCCGAATCTTCCCGGATGGCGCGCGTCACGGCTTGGATCCGAGACTCGATCTCCTTGCGGGGCGGCAAGGCGTAGAGCGCCAGCCCGTCCCGGTCCAGCGCCCACAGCCAGGAGACGGAATCGCCCAGGTCGAAGCTGAGCAGAGCCGTATGGGAATCGAGCGTAGCCCGCGTACGCTCCATCAGGCCGGTGGTCTGGGGTTGGGCAGCCGCGTCCGGCACTGCTTGCAGGCGGATGATTTCGGCGCGTGTGGCGCGAACCACATCCTGGGCGCGCGGGTCTTGAGTCCGCAGAGCCTCGGCCTCCTCGCGCTGCAGCCGGTCGAGCGCCTTCCAGGAGGCTGCCACGTCCGCGGCGGCCACCCGGCGTCCGAAGAGAATCTCCCGCAGACTGCCCGCCCGGTTCTCCTCCGCGGCCTCGAACGTCTCGCGGATGAGGGCCGGGTCGCCGGTCTCGAGATAAAGCCGGTTGCCGGCTTCCACCAGAGCGGAATAGACCTGATCCAGCCAGCCTTCGGCTCCCGTGCGGGCAGCGTCATAGGGCGGCGCGGACCAGCGCCATGCCCGTGCCAGGCGCGCCGCGATTCGCAAGTCCTCGTGGGCTTCCCGGAGGCGGCCCTGCGCCAGCCGGACCCGTCCTCGGAAATGATAGACGTCCCACGAGGGGATGGGGCCCTGGGGACGCGCCAGCTCCACGGCGCGGTCCAGCAGCGCGGAAGCGGACGCCAGGTCGCCCTGCGCCAGGCGCAGACGTCCCAGGTTGCGATACGAGCTGTCCAAAGCCAGCTTGTGCAGTTTTCGGACGCGGTAGGCCTCCAGAAGGGCTGCTTCCGCTTGCGAAAGGTCGCCGCGCTTCAAAAACTCTTCGCCCAGCCGGTTCCAGCCCAGAGCGTAAAGTTCGAGGTCGCCGGCGCGATCGGCGGCGTCCGTGCCCTGGCGGAACAACCCGGCCGCTTCCGGCATACGATCTTGCCGCGCGCGCAGGGTGGCCAATTGGATCAGCAACTGGGGCAGGTGGTCGCGCCGGTCCTTGCCGGATACGCGCTCCAGAGCGCCTTCGATCCATTGCGCCGCGGCTTCCAGTTCTCCCATGTCGGAGTAAAGCGATGCGATGTTGACATCCAGTACCGCGGTGTAGCTGGCGTCACCAGCCCGATCGGCCAGACGATGCGCCTCCAGGAAGGAGCGTAGAGCGGGTTGGTACTGGTGGAGAGCGAATTGGCAACCGCCCACGTTGCCGGTGGCGCGCGCGGCTACATCGTCTTCCCCTGCCGCGAGTGCTTCACTCCGAAGCGATTCAAAATAACTTTCGGCATCGCCAATTCGGCCCGCCCCGAATATGTCGGCGCCCTGGCGCAGCCGTGCCAGCATGGGCGCACGGCGGGCGGATTCCGAAACGAGCACGGGCTTCTCCCCGTGTCTCGGAACGGGTTTCCGTGCCGTGCCGACCAACGAAAACACGAGCAGGCAACAAGCCGCTACTTTGGCTGTTTTCAAATGACCCAGCTTCAGACCTGTTTGTCTGAATTCACACCATATCTGGTAATTCTTTGGGAATACTACCTTTTGGCAATACCCCCAAAGAATGATACCAGCTTTTACCTAGGAATAGGTTACCCCAAAGTGGGGTGATTCAGGTGGCGCGCCTGTGGGTAGCGCGATTTAGTTGCTTCAGAAACAGCTTATTACCACAATCCGGAAACGATGATAATAATCGGATCGGTTGGCATTTTCGCTGTAAACGACCGTTAGAAAAGCAGCGGTCCTTTTCAATTTCACATTACCTTACACCATTGCGAGATCAGGAAGTGGTTGCGCCAAGCCGCTGACTCTAAAGGCAATTCAGTTCCTATGTTTTAGTGACTGGCCAAAGCGGGGTGCCACCGGCGCGGAGATCAGCGGGGGTAGGAGCCGGCGATCTTCTTCACCCAACCATGAAAACGGTGGAACCACGACCCGCCGGGCAGAAACATCATCGGGCACTCGCCGGCAATCACCGAGATGCCGTTGGCTTCACAGAAGTTCACGGCATCGGCGCTCACGGCTCCCTGGCCGGTGGCGCGGTACATCCATACACGCTTGATGCCCGCTTCGGCGCAGTCCCGGACTGCCCTGTCGGTAAGCGCCGGCGGCGTCATGAGCAGAGCGCCGCCCACAGGAGGTTGGATCTCCGGCAGGCGGGCAAAGCACGGAAGTCCCTCCATCTCGCGGGCTTCCGGATTTACCGGCACGGCATCATAGCCTCGCTCGCGAAACTCGCGGAGCAACGCTCTCGAGAAATCCTTTTGCTGGCGCGAAACGCCCACGATGGCGAAGCGCTTCTGGTCCAAGAAGTCCTGAATGCGCTCCATGACGGTCATGCCGGATACGAACCTCTTGCCCGCTATTATGACTCACCGGCGAAACTCGGTCACAACTTTCTTTTCGTTCAGATTCAGTGACTTAGCGGGATATGCTTGCACCAGGCGCCTGCTACGATCGAATCAGAGGAGTTGTACGGGCAACTCCTGATGCCATGGCTTCCACTTGTCTGGGCGGCCTGGGGCTTGGGCGGCTCCCGGGTCTCCCGGACAGGGTGGGAGTGTTCGCTGGGTTTCTGGATTCATCCCATGAAGACGTTTCAGCAGATCCTCGTTTGTGCCTTTCTGTCGGCCCTGACGGCGCTGGTGGTGTCTGCCATCCTTTTGCTGCGCGCCGCCACGGCCACGGTGGCGGCCATCCCCGGCGAGGTCCAAGCCACTCGCAGGGAACTCATCGGCGTGGTGGAGGCGGTCCGTAAGGATCTCACCGGGCAGGTGGAAACCGCCCGCCAGGATGTGCTGGCGCGCTCCGAGCGGCAGTCGGCGGCGGTTCGCGCGGACGTAATGGCCGAGGTTGCCGAGATCCGGAAGATGGCCGACCGGCGTCTCGGCGACACCCTGGCGCGCGCGGATACCGCTTTTGGGACGGTAGAAGCGCTGCGCTTGGACCTCAAACCGGTGCTGGACAATTCCGCCGCCATTGCCGCGCAGGTGAATGCTGCCCTCCCCCTCTTCCTCGACTGCGACCACAACGTCGATTGCGTCTTCAACCGGTACGTCGGAGCTTCCCGGGGAATCGAGCGCGCCGCCTTGAATTTCGGGCAAGCATCGACAACCTTCAATTCGGCACTGCCAGGGTTTGTGAAGAACGCCGATTCCCTGGTAGCGGACAGCGCCGCGACGGCGAACAACATCAAGCGGTTGACCACGCCGAAGTGGTACGACCGCCTCATCGGCTACGGATTGAACGGAGTGGTGATCTACCGCAACCTCAACCCTGTAACCAGCCTCGCGATCAAGGGAGCGCAAGTTCTGAGCGCGCGGCCATGAAGTTGGGAACATAACCGCGCCCGGCGCACCGGGCAGAAGACGAAAGGAACAATCCGTATGACACTCGCAAACGCATTCTCGGCAGCATGGAAAGACCTCAAGGCCGTCGCCAGCAAGGTTGCCACCGTGCTCACCAACGACTCAGCAGTTATCCAAACCGTGGTCACGGATGCCAGCACCGTGATCTCCGCCGTGGCGCCGTCCCTCGCGCCGGCAGTGACGGAGTTCGACGCTCTGGAAGAGGCCATTCTGGGAAAGATCGCCGCCGCCGCTGCCGATGTGGCGAACGCGCCCAGCCTCTCCGCGCTGTTCGGTGAGATCTGGCCGGGCGTCCAGTCGTTGGTGGCCACTTTGAAAAACCATCCGACCGTGGCCAGCGTGACAGCGGCACTCGACACCGCTCAAAAGGCCGGCTGAGGCCCGCAAGACAGAAGGGGTGTGGAGTTCATGCACTCATATGTGTTCAATCTGGTGACGGGAGGCACGGCCGCGCTGGTGGCTTCGGCTGCCGCGCGCGCTCTCCCCGATCCCACGCCGATGGGTTCGCGCCTCTACCTGTGGTTCTACCGGTTCGCGCATCTCGTTCTGGCCAATTTCGACAAGGTCGCCAATGAAGGCAAGCCAAGCGGCAATTGACCTCATCAAACGCTTCGAGTCGCTCGCGCTCGATGCCTACCTTTGTCCCGCGGGCGCATGGACCATCGGGTGGGGACACACCGCCGGCGTCGAACCGGGAATGCGAATCACCGAGCCACACGCAGAAGAGTTGCTCGGCCTCGATATCTTAGAGGTCGAGCGCGGCCTCGGATCGGTGATTCATGCGCCGCTGACCCAAGGGCAGACCGACGCGCTGGTGTCGCTGTGCTTCAACCTCAGAGGGGGCCCCCGGCAACTTCCCAAGGTGGCGCCCAAGCTGGTTTCCAGAATCAACTCCGGCGACTACCCCGCGGCGGCCCTCGAACTGCTCGACATCAACCACGCCAACGGCGCAGTGCTCCCCGGACTCACCCGGCGGCGCGAGGCGGAGCGGGATCTGTTTCTGGGAACGGCCGGAAGTTAGGTCCGCATTTCTCCACTTGCCAGCCGATGTGGCGAAGGCACTCGTGCCTAATTGCCACATATTTTTCCCAGAACCTGGAATTCGGCAAAAACGTGATTGTCTACTTGACAAAGCGCAGAGATTTGCAACCCAACAAGCAGTGGTGACAGGCCGGTAGCGGTTGGAGCGCGACGGCAGGGAGATCAGCCGCGCTTCTTGGCGTTCGGCTTCGCCGGCTTCGGCACACGCTTGCGCGGTATGTCGGCCATTGCCAACAAAGCAGGACTGTACTTTTGGAGGCATCTTGCCGATAAGGATGAGCGTACAGGATGGCGTACCGACAGACTTGGCATTAAGGTTTTTTAATGGTAATTATGGTAGTATACTGTTGTTTATCAACGTCAAATGGTATAGTTGCCTTTCACGATGCGTGAAAAGGTGGCGGCCAGGGATAGGCTTCCCGAGGATTTGGCCGCGTGGAAGAACGACCTGAGAGCCCTGTGGCTACGGGTTTGGATCGTGGCGAACAAGGCTTTGGCTCTTTCGTGCGCCGTGGTCATTCACAAGTTCTTGGACATCGCTGGCGAGTGGCTGATCCCAGTAGGGTGGGAAAGGTGCTCAAAGGTATTCCGCGGCACCTTTTTTGCCGTGTTCATGGTAATCTACCTGCATTTCCTCTGGGAGATGCTAATCGTCTTCGTTCCTTCGCTGAGAAGTATGCGTTGGAGGAAGACAGAGGAACGTACATGAGGACGCTATTGAAGATGCTCGACGCCTCTCGGGCGGTTAAGGTTTTCGTCCTGTGCCTGCCGGTTGCATTGGCGTCTGTAGCGATTATAGTGTTGCTAAATCCCAAGATAGGTGTCGATGAGGTAGCGGCAACTGTTGCGATACCGCTTATGGTGTCATACTTGATGGTCCGGATGATCGACTGGCTCGTGTCCGATATGCCTGGGATGACTCCGGCAGAAAAAGAGCAATTCAAGCGGCTGGAAGAAGCGCATTCCGTTGTTTCCGTTCCACCTCTCCTCGCTATTTCCTTTATCGTTGGGGCGTGGCTATGTATAGCGACTGGGGTATCGCTTGGGTTCTACAAACTGCTGGACCTCTCTTGGGGGTTTTCGGCCGCGATATCCGTGTTGAGGATTGCCTTCTTCCTGGTCGCCGCGATCTCGGTAGCTGTGTGCATTAAGTGGCTTTTTAGAATTTGGATCGTCAGAACGGCCCAATTCCTGCGGTCATTATTCCACTTCCCTGTATTCGTCCATCACAGCGGCCAAGCACACTATTGAGCGGAGGGCGGGGGATCGGACGCCCGGACATCTGCGGTCTATAGGAGCGCTCCTAGGGCCAGCTAGACGCCCTCCGGCAGCCTACTCCTCACCTTCCAATTCTTGATCGCTAAGCAGGTTCAACTGCCTTCCGAAAGCGCGGTTAAACAACGTCATAAAAATGCGCTTGTTCGGAGATGCGCGTAGCAATGCCATGACGGCGGCCAGTTGCTGTTTGAAGTGCTGAAGCCCCACGCCCTCTGTAAGATGCTGGAAATGCTTGTGCTTCCTTTGGTATTTTTCGTTCATCGGGTTCAGTTGATCGAGCTTGGGCAGGACGGGCGGCGGGAGCGGTTCGTAAATCAGCTTCCTGGTCAACTTACCGGCGTAGCGAGGGCCACGCTGCGAAGTTGTGTCCCAGCCCCAGACTCGATATAGTTCCTTCGTGTATTCCGGCGGGATCGTCTTGACCCAAGGCCGGTGCTCAGGCAGCACGTATAAAGCGAGGAGTTTGGTCAGTTCTCCGTGCGGCCTTTTGTACTGATGCCCAGTTACCTCATCAATGACCGCAATGATGCCAACTTTGGCAAACGCGCGGATAACCTTCTCGGCTCTCTCAGCGTAGGCACGCTTTTGATAATCGGTCAGAAGTCCTTCATCACGGCATTTTAGGATCAGCTCACAGAAATCAATCAGGGCCGTCGCTTCTTGCCCGTATGCTGGGTTTCCACCATGCAATGGCACGAAAATCAACGGCGTATTCAGTTTTTCAGATAATTTGCCGCGCGCGACAACTTCACTGTGTTTTGAATAACTTAGCTCGAGTCTTGAGGCAAATTTGGCAATTCTGTGCGCGCCGCCTTCTGGATCGCGGCGGTCCCTGCCTCCCCCGGTGGACATACCAACCGTCGATTGCATCCCGCGCTGGCTAATAACTCGCGTCCCGTCTTCCAGGACGTAGCACGGAATCTCCAGGTCTCCGATGGGCAGCATACCCTCGGATTCAGCCTTCAAGATTCGTTCTTTCATTTCGCATCTCCTCGCGGATTGCCCAGAGCAATGCACTTTCCTTAAGGCGCGCTCTCCTGATTCGCATCGCCATGTAGCAAGCGCTGTTTCTATTAACAGCGAGCGCCGCCGCCAACACACGGCATGAAGGATCTTTCGCGGACTCCTCCATCAACCAGATCGCCTCGAACCACTTCGAAAGGGGCACACGGCTGCCATGAAACAATGTCCCTACCATGACACTGAACGCGGCCCGACATGCGTAGCACCGATACCTTGGTTGGTTTCGTAATCGCGTGTTTCGGTTCGACCCGCAATATGGGCAACGTGGCTTCTCGCCCCATCGTATTCGCTCAAGCTTGCCGATCACCAGCGAATCATTGGGGTTGCTTACATCCATCTGAATTGACTGTACACCCCCGCACTTTTCCGGAAAATGACCGCGAGCTAGGACGGATGATCCGCCAACTAGGACAGCGCGCTAGAGCGGCTCCCCGTCCAGTTCCGCTTCCGGCACATTTGTCCGTCTCTCCCGCCAGCGGCTCAATGAGGTTTTCGTATGGAAGCGCCTACGCTATCACCAGGGCCGCAACCACCAGAGCGAATATGTCCTGGGCCCTTCGGTGATTCCGCTTTGAACCGGACTCCGACAGGTAGCGGTGCAGGTGCTTCACGCTAATCTGGTGGAACGAGCCGATTGCGCCGCAATTCAGAAGGCCCCAATACCCGACAATCGTGCCGTTGTGAACATCGCCGCGCACCCATTCCTTTGTGCCTGTGTTTCACGATTTCGTGCTTCCGGATACTGGCCGGCATCCGTTCGCAGAGTCGGGAATCGTCAGCGTAGAGCGCGCTGGTGTCAACCGGGTTGTCCTGTTTCGGGGCAGGTTGGCGACCGGTTGTCAGCCCGCCAGGCGGCCATGACCCTACCCGCCAACCGGGCTGCGCGCGAACGCCCACTCTTCCACCACGCGGCCGCCGATGAGGTGCTCCTGGATGATTCGCTCCAACACCTCGGGCGCCGCCGAGTGGTACCAAACGCCCTCGGGATAGACCACCGCGATGGGTCCTTGCTCGCAGACTCTCAGGCAGTTGGCTTTGGTGCGGTAGACGCGCCCCAGCAACCCCAGTTCCGCCAGCCGCCGCTTCAAATAGTCCCACGACTCCAGCCCGGCCTCCTTCGCGCAGCACTTCGGCGTGGTCTGATCGCAACACAGAAAGATGTGCCGCCGAATGCCCGGGATGCCCAGGCCCGCGGCAATCTGCGTCAATCGCTCGATGTCCGGCATGCCGGGGTCAGAACTGCACTTTCGGCGCCGTCCGTGCCCCTGGCTCCGTCTTGAAATAGGCGTCGTTGCGCGCGAACCCCGCCATCGACGCCACAATGTTGTTGGGGAACAGCTCGATCGACGTGTTGTACCGCTGGAGCACCTCGTTGTATTTCCGGCGCTCCACGGCGATGCGGTTCTCCGTCCCCGCAATCTCGTCCTGCAGCCGCAGGAAGTTCTCGTTCGAGCGCAACTGCGGATAATTCTCCGATATCACCAGCAGGCGCGAGAGCGCGCTGGAGAGTTGGTCGTTGGCCTGGATCTTTTCCTGGGGGGTGCGGCCGCCGATCAGGGCCGCGCGGGCGTCGGCGATGTCCTTGAAGACCTCCGTCTCATGTTTGGCGAACCCCTTCACGGTCTCCACCAGGTTGGGGATGAGGTCGGCCCGCCGCTGCAAGACAACCTCGACATCCGACCATGCCGCGTCCATGCCATTGCGCTGGGTCACCAGGTCGTTGCGGATGCTGTAGTACTGACTCACGGCTGCGAAGACCAGCACCACGACCACCACCAGAGCCACCAAAAGAGCGGTTTTCACTTGTTGTCTCCTATTTCTCGAGCCGGTCCACGGCGTCGATGACCACCGAGATCCCTTGCATATACGCCGCCAGCAGAGCGACCGGTTCCACGTCGCGCGGCTTGAGGCGCTCCTCCCGAATGTCGAGCAGCTTCTGAAACGGCGCGGGGTCGATGCCGAAATGTTCGCGCGCGCGCTCGACGATGTCGCGCTTCCTGGCGGGCGCCTGCACCCCGTGCAAAACCAGGGCGTGGCGGAACAGCACGCAGAAGGTGGAAACGGAATCGAGCATCAGCCGGCGCAGCAGGTTGGAATCGGAGAGCACGCCCGAAGCCTTCTGGCGCAACCGCAGCAGCTTGGCCCGCAGATCGTGCTCCACCTGCGCGCGGTAGAACACCTGGTCCACCACCAGCGGCGTAATTACGTCCTTGCCGAGCAGCAGCCGGTGCTGTCGCTTCATGTCGTTGAACTCGATGGCGAAGCAGTCGGTGGAAGTGGCCATTTCGTGCTCGGTGAGCAGCAGCGGCGAGGGGTTACCCTTCTCGCGCCACCAGCGGAAGATGTCCTGGCTGGCGCCCAGCTCACGCGGCGTAATCTCGCTCAGCACGCACAGAACATTGAGATCGGAGAACTTGGCGTGGTGGTCGCCCGCGGCCGCCGAGCCGTAGAGCACCACCGAGACCAGACGATCGCCGTGGGCCTTCTGCAATTTCTCCACCAGTTGGTTCAGCACCTTGTCCATGAGATGGTCCTCACCAGTTGCTGGAAGCGCCGCCTCCACCGGAGTCGCCGCCGCCAAATCCGCCGAATCCGCCGCCGGAATCGAATCCGCCAAATCCGCCGCCGCCGCGGCCGCCCCCCATGGAGCCGCCCATCACGTTACCCAGAATCAGCCACGGCAGGATTCCGAGGCCCCCGCCGCCACGTCCGCCGCGCGTCAGCAACAGCAGCAGGAAGAAGACTCCACCAATCAGCACCGGCCACGGGAACGAATCGGAAACCGCCGGCCGCGTGCGCCGCGGCAGGCGTGCCTGCAATTCCACGTTCTTGGCCTTGGCGATAGCGCTACCCATGGTCTCGGCCGCCGCCATCATGGCATCGCCGTAGTCCCCCTGGCGCAGCGCGGTCCGCATCTCGCGCAGGATGCTGCCGGCCAGCCCGTCGGGCAGAATCGGCTCCAACCCGTACCCCACTTCAAGCCGGC
>Ga0326727_10024872_pt1 | contig 11280 bp, 12 predicted proteins | sample MB2enrmetagenome_FD_207643 | JGI IMG/M metagenome (GOLD analysis project Ga0326727, IMG submission 207643) | Lab enriched peat soil microbial communities from McLean, Ithaca, NY, United States - MB29MY | ecosystem: Environmental > Terrestrial > Soil > Wetlands > Peat | place: USA: New York... | reverse complement strand
TATTTGAACTATCAGAGCCAACTACAGGGAGTCATAACATGAGCAAACGATACGTCGTTAAGCGTCCCTTCACTTTTTGGCCGCTGAATTTACCCAATCCTGACAAGCGAGAAGTCATGGCCAATTCTACTTTCGTTGTGGAAGACGAAGACAACCCTCATTTGTTGTTTGAAGAACTTCTAGCAATTTCACCACACACCTTTGAATCGTTGGTGAAAGGCAGGTGGATCGTGGAAGCATGAGAGAAGAAAACAAAATCATTCAGAGTCTGTGGATTGGCCCTCGACTGAGCACGATGGAGCAACTTTGTATCCGTTCTTTCCTGGCGAATGGGCATGAGTTTCATCTGTATTGTTATCACCCAATCACGGGCGTCCCAGAAAACACCATCATAAAGGATGCGAGCGAAATAGTTCCCGAATCCGATGTCGAGAAGTTTCCCCATTTAGCCAACTTTGCGGATTGGTTTCGGTACAACTTGATTTTCAAGAAAGGCGGCTGGTGGGTTGACCTTGACACGATTTGCCTCAGGCCTTTTGACTTCGTGGAAGAATACGTTCACCGCTGCAATCCTTTCAAGTGCCCGCCCCATGCAGCCGTAATGGAATGGTGTATTGCCGAGTGCAAAAAGAAAGATTGGAGCAAGCTGAAATGGACTGAAATAGGTCCACTGCTAGTTGAGGAAGCGACAAAGTATTTTCCTCAAATTGAGTTCGGGACTGGTCAAGTTTTTCATCCCCTCGACTGGCCTGACTGGAAAAGAGTCATTGACCCAATCCGAGTCCCGATTCACCACGACTCATACGCAATTCATCTGTGTCACGAAATGTGGCGGCTCAATAAGCAAGATCCCGATGCCAAGTATCCAAACTCATGTCTGTATGAAGAGCTAAAACGCAAGTATCTGAAAAGAGGAGAAAACATTCTCATTGCTATCGTCACGTGTCCAAAATTCGCTGCTCGCAGAAAAACATTAGAAGATACTTGGGTTCCGCTTGCCAGAGAAGCTGGTTTCGATGTCCAGTTTTTTGACGGCACACGCTTAGGCGTCTCGGATGATTATGCTTCGCTGCCAAAGAAATCAAAGGCAATTCTTGAATGGGCAGCGAGCCGAGAATACAGAGGAATGCTCAAGGTTGATGACGACTGCTATATCCAAATACAGAAACTTGTTATTCCCAACGCCGATTATGCAGGAATCCGAATCTATCCAAATGATTGTGGACATCGTGAACTCAAGATTCCCAACTATCCCCCAGGAACTTGGAAATACCCCTATGCCAGTGGCGGCTGCTATTGGGTCTCTCAAAAGGCAATCAAGATACTTTCAGCCGCACCGTTAAACTCTGATTGGGCAGAAGACCGTTGGGTCGGGGACACGCTTGCTAAAGCGGGAATTAAGTTTGTCGAAGTTCCACTCACAGATTGGGACTGGGTCGCTACAAGTCAGTATAGCCATCATTGTCAGGGCGCAGTCGTCCAGACGCAGATTCCCAATGTGCAAGAAATTTATTCACTGCATCAGAGGATACAACTTTAGATATGCCGTCATCACCCACAGGTTTGTGTAGAGACTGCTCATCGCGAGCAATAAACGGAACGCCTTACTGCGCAAAGCATCAGACGAACAACAACGCAGCTGAAAGCAGCCGTTTATACGATCACTATCGCAAGGACGATCCTGTTCGCAAACTGTATCGTTGCCATCGTTGGACTGCCACGCGCACAAAGGTTCTACGGCGAGACATTTTATGCGTCTCTTGCGGACACCGGGCAGCGACAGAAGCAGACCACATACTCTCAGCACGACTCGTCATAGATAACTTCGGACTGGAAGAATTCTACAATCCCGATCGCTGCCAAGGACTTTGTCACGCATGCCATAGCAGTAAGACCGCTCTTGAGTGTGGTTGGACAGGACGCAAGGGAACACGATTAGAAATACTAACCAACCGCTCTAACACGACTGTTGTATGCGGACCAGCAGGAAGCGGCAAGACTACATTCGTCGCCAACAACAAGAAGCCAGATGATCTTGTCTGGGACTACGACGTCGTCATGCAGGAGATCACCGGGCTTCCCTTGCACGAAGGGCTACCCAATGCTGTAGGAAGCGTGCTCGCGAAGAGAGACGCCTTCATAGAGTCCACAGCGTACAGCACTCATCATGTATGGATCATCGTCGCGAATCCCAAGGCTGTCATCGTGAAGATGCTCACTGACGCCGGAGCGAACCTCATTGCTATGGACACGCCAGAGGACGTTTGCCTTCAAAGGCTCAGAGAGCGATTCAAAGCAGAAGTGCAATGTTCTGCGTAGCTTACGCGCGACCCGAGTGGCGGTGGTGGTCGCCATGCGGAATACCCGTGTGGGGTAAACATCTTAAAACAATGGACTTAGAAAGCCCGATGCGCATCTTTTTTACGCATAGAGTCACTATTAGAGTTTGGGAGCCTATGCCAATTTATTCGTTCCAATGTTCACAAGGTCATCGTCACGACAGAATTGTGCCTGTTGACACAAAGTCGGTGCCTTGTCCCAAGTGTGCTCGGCGCGCACGTCGCATAGGCGTGGAAGTTCCCGCTCGCCGAAATCCTAAGCATGGAATTCAGACGGAGATGTAATGGGCAGAAACAAAACACCAACCGCAATACTCGACGCCAGCGGCGCATTCATACAAAATCCCAGCCGTAAGCGTCCTAATGAACCAATAACTGATCGTCCGCTGGGCAAACCTCCAAAGTGGCTGACCAAAGACGAAAAGAAAGTTTGGAAGGAACTCGCCAAGCAAGCTCTCCCTGGCGTCATATTTGAATCTGACCGTTTACAATTTGCTTTAATGGTACGACTAGCAACTAAGCTCTACAAGAATGAGCAACTGAAATCTAGCGAGATGAGTTTGATGATTACCCTCGGCTCAAAGTTTGCGATGAATCCCGCCGACCGTAGCCGCGTTGTAGTTGAGAAGCCGAAGGAATCACCTCTCGAAAAGTTCCTGCGAAGAAAGCCTACGTCAGAAGTAGAGATGGCTCGCCCTAATTAGGGCTACTCAACCCTTATCCAGAAGCTAGAGTGTCGGCTCCATCGAGTCCGATTCCCCAGCCGTGTGCCTTCCTAAGTTCCGCTGAACTCCTTGAGGCAACACCAATCATAAGGAAATTTTTATGGACTCAAAGATTTTGAACGCTCGCAAAAAGGAAATCCTCGCCCAGCAAGAAACTATGTTGGCCAAGGCAACCGAAGCCAAGGCTCCTCTAACTGACACTGAAGAAGCAACGTATAGCAACCTTACAAAGGAACTCGACTCGATCAATGTCAACATCGCCCGTTTTGATGCGATTGCCAAGGGTCGTTGCGAAGTCGGCGTCCCGCAGCAAGAAGTTCTCGTTCCCGCTAATAAGGGCACGAGCAAGTTTTACGCTCTCGGGGCATCCCGCATCAAGACCGAAGTCACGTCTGAGTACGCAGAAGCATTCTGGAATCAATTCTCCGACAAGAACGGCCATGGTCACAACCTGCGTACTGGCAAGTTTGACATGGCTGCCCTTGGCGAAGGCGGAACAGCCGCAGATGGTTCGTACCTTGTTCCGTCTCAGACCGATCCTTCCATTCCAAACTTGGCAATCATCGAGGCCAGTGCTCGCAAGCTATCTCGCGTGATTACAACCGAGATGGACCTCAAGCTGCCTTACCAGTCTGCAAAGGCTACGGCTGCTCAGAAGTCTGAATCAAACAATTCAGGCACGAACGCTTTCGCGACCAACGTTCCTCAGTTCAACACGACCACATTGACCGCCTACATGGGTGGCGACAGCATTTATGTTTCGTGGGAATTGATGCAGGACGTGAAGGCTCTCGCACAGTTCGTGACTGCTGAATTGAACCGCGCTGTCTTCGTTTATGAAGAGAACGCATTCATCAACGGCAATGGCTCTGGTGCACCGCTCGGCTACCTGAACGGCGCGACTACGTTTGCAACCGAAGCTCTCAACATCGACAACATCCTCGACCTCGTGGCCGCTCTAAACAAGCAGTACTACGCTGGTGCATCGTTTTTGTTCAACCGTGCTGAGTTCCACCGCCTCTACAAGGCGCAAATCGCTGCGTCTCAGTACCAGACGTGGGTGACTTACGACGCCAATGGTCAGGCTCGTTTGCTCGGCTTCCCGGTTGAGTTCTCGTCCGTGATGCCAACCTATGTCGCTTCACCTGCAACCAACGGTGCTGTTCTCTTTGGAGACTTCTCTGCTGGTTGGGTAATCGGCGACCGTGGCGATTCGAACATCCGTGTCAAGGTGCTCGACCAACCCGCCGCTGTCAATGGGCAGACAATCGTGCTCGGATACCGCCGAACCGATCAACGCTGCATTCTGCAAGAGGCCGTCCAGCTTTTGACGACTTCCAGCTAAAGCGAACCACAACTCGTATTTGTAGAAGCCCCGGACCAAAAATCCGGGGCTTTTTATTTGTTAAGCAGTATTTGAACTACAGACCCCTCTTACATGAGCACCATCGCAGAGCAATACATCGACGACGTACTGAATAACCACATTGCCGCTGGCCCGTGGATTGTCAAAGCATTCCAACGTCATCGCAGAGACTTAGAGACGGGCAAAGATCGTGGATTGTACTTCGACCCGGCAGCGGGTGATTTCGTCATCGAGTTCATTCAAGGGTTTTGCATTCCATCTGAGCGCACCGAGCCCCTGTGCCTGCTCCCGTGGCAGCACGCTCTGATCTATATCCTGTATGGCTGGAAACGGCTCAAAGATAACAGTCGACGCTTTCGTTGGTCGTATTGCGAGATTGCCAAGAAAAATGGAAAAACTGCGCTCGGCGCTGCCCTCTGTAATTACCATCTTGTAGCAGATGGAGAAATATCTGCCCGCTGTTTCTGCACTGCAAATACGGGCAAGCAAGCCCGTAAATGTTTTGAAGAAGCTTGTGCTATGCGTAACAACCATCCTGAGCTTAAAGCACTCATCAAGCAATCAGGTCAGGATCATCCTATTGCACTTCACACCACTAACTTGTCTCGCCTCAGTTGTATGTCGAGGGACTCTGCGCAAGAGGACGGGGCACTGGTCAGCTTTGCGATCCTGGATGAAATCCACGAGTATACCAACCGCAAAATTTGGTCCATTTTGCGATACGGAGGACGGACGCGCAGCCAGCCGCTACTTTTTGGGATCACAACTGCGGGTGCCAGTGCTGGCGGCACATCAATTTGTTGGTCGGAACGGACATACTGCACGAAAGTTTTGGATGGCTTTATTGAGGATGATGAGTGTGCTCCTTTTATTTTTTGCATGGACGATAAGGACGACTGGCGGGATGAAAAGAACTGGGTCAAGAGTAATCCTTCGATGGGTGACACTTCTAAAGGCTACCTTTTCGACCTAGACACTATCCGAAAAGAGTTTGAAAAGACTGAGGGGCAGCCCACCTTGCGAGGGGAATTTCTCCGTTATTGCCTTAATAAATGGTCATCAGAATCCGCGGAACCTGCACTTGAACCTGGCGCTTGGGATGCCTGTGGTCGCGGAGATCCAGACACTTATCCTGACCCAAAGCGTCTCCGCAAAGAGTCTATTGAAGAACTAAAAGGACGCCCATGCTTTGCAGGTGTGGACTTGGCACCAAAAATAGACACAAGTGCTCTTGTTTTGGTTTTCCCACCACTGAAAGTGGGTGAAAAGTGGCGAATCCTGGAATGGTTCTGGTGTCCCGCTGACAACGTCGCTGACCGTGTGAAAAGAGACCGCGTTCCCTACGATGTCTGGTCTCGCGACGGCTTCATCACCCTGACTCCGGGTAACACAACGGATGTCAGATTCATCAGCGACACGCTCATCGAGATAAGCAAGCTCTTCGACTTGAAGGAAGGTTATTTCGACCCGGCGTATTCGGATGAACTCTTTCGTATGGTCGGCGAGACTGACGCAAAGCTACACGCTAAATTCGTCTCGTTCAAGCAATGGTTCCTCCAGATGAACAGTCCGTGCAACGAACTCATGCGCAAGATTTTGCGCCTCGAATTTAGCCACGACCGCAATCCCGTGATGCGATGGCAGATGGCAAATCTGAGATGGAGCACGCAGAAGGGTACTGGATTCGTGAGACCCAACAGGGATAAGCCCAGAGAAAAGATTGACGGAGCCGTTTCTCTCATTATGGCACTGGCTTGCGCTAGTTCTCCCGACAACATTGTTAAGCCCAAGAAGCCCTTCTTTGTCGTGACAAGTGAATAATGAAAAGAGGCAGAAAACGCACGATTTGCCACGAAAAGGTGCTGGAATACGCAAAAAAGCACCCAGAATTACTCGAAATTGAAATCGGGCAGGTGTTGGGCATCTCGCAACGTTCTGTCTCTCGCATCTTGCGACAGGCAGGCATAGACCGAAGCGTGCCACGTGGCAGGTCGCCCGTTCCCAAAAACAATGAGACGGATGAACAGTTTTATTGGGAAAAACGACTCCACGACTTGGGTTTAGGCATGGATAGAGGGCTGAGAATCAACTGTCAGCGAATCCTGTACGGTTACGACCCTCTCAAAGAAAAGAAGGCTGCCTAAACTCAACTTAATTGAGCTACTCAACCCTTATGTGAGTACCCATTGGTATCCGTGTATCTACGCCACACGTACATCGTCCACAGACGACTGAAGGCATCATGGAATTTATATCTCTGAATATACCTCGTCCCGAAAAAATCAAGATGGACGGCTCATCTACCTTAGCATCGCCCTCCGCGGATTTAGTGCAAGCACTTTTGGGTTTCCCGGCTGCCGCTGGCAAGCCAGTTACAAGAGTTACGGCAACTCGCGTCGCAGCATTCCTTTCCGGCGTCAAAATGCTCGCCAATGACACTGCAAAAATGCCATTGATTCTGCGCGAGACCTTGGTGGTAAAGGGTCATCAGCGCACCCAACCGGCAATTGAAGATCCTCTGTATCCAATTTTGAAAGACTGTCCCAACGACTGGCAGACGAGCTATCAGCTTCGTTGGTTCCTCGTTTCGCAACTCGTGATGCAGGGCAACTGCTACTGTCAAAAAATCACAGACCAAGCGGGTGACATCATCGGCCTGAATCCGCTCGATGCTTGGAACATGGCGCCACACTGGAATCACGACACAAATCCACCCACGCTGACTTTTCGACACACAGATGGTCTTGGCAAGGTGAGAGAGTTCAAGCCATCGGATTTGTGGCACGTCACGAACACAAATATCGAAGGTAACGGAGTAGTGGGGGCATCGGTTATTGCTCTCGCGAAGGAAGCTCTGAGCGTTTTGATGGCAGCGGAAGAAACTGCCGGTCGCAACTTCGCTAACGGTCTGGGCATGGGTGGCTTCATTTCTTTTCCTGCAGAAACAGATGTGGATGAGAAACAAGCACAGAAAGTCGTTGACGATCTGAAAAAGAATTTCTCTGGGTCACAGAATGCCGGCAAGTTTTCAGCCCTTCCTGGTGGTGGCACTTGGCAGAAGATGACCTTTAACGCTCAAGAGTCACAACTCTTGGAATCTCGAAAGTGGAATGAGCAGGAAGTTGTTCGCTTGCTTGGCGGCGCTCCTTTGCTTGTCAAGTTGGGACTCAGTGAGAAGGAAAATACATACGCATCTTCCTCGGCATTCTTGGACGAATATTTCAATACCAGCCTACTTCCACTTACGACAGCGATTGAGCAGTCGATAACACGCGACCTCATCAAGAAAGCGGATCGCGGCAGACTTTATGCCAAGCACAGCGCGGACATCATTCTTCGAGGTTCGCCGAAAGAACGTGCTGAGACCAACAAGACTTTGATCGAGTCCACGCAGATGACACCAAATGAGGCGCGAATTTTGGAAGACCGCGACACAGTTGAGGGTGGAGATGTCCTAATTGCTCCTGCTAACTCCTGTGTGTTCAACCCCGAGGAAAATGAGTGGTTCATACCGGGCCAGAAACCACCTGAAGAATCCGCTCCCACTGGGGGACAGCCACCAAAGCAATCGCCAGAACAGGAGCCTGATGCTGAGGGTAGCGGGGACGGAAACACTGCACCACCAGCAGCAGTCAAGCCAAAGCCCACTAAGACCAAGGCTCGCCTGGAAGTAATCGCGAATTCTCTCGCTGAGAGAATCATGCGTAAGGAAGCCAAGGGTGGAATTGACGCCAAATTCATTGCCGAAGTAATGAGCGTGAGCGTGACAAAAGCTGAAGAGTACATCGCTAACCGCAAAAATCTTAGCAACGAGGAAGCACGTGCCGCGCTAATCGCGATAGCACAGGGAGAATAGCAATGAGCATCGCCATATTACACAAGGACAAGACACCAATCGCATTCAAAGCACAAGCAGGAGAGGGATGTCTAAATTTGGAAATCTATGACGTGATTGGACAAGATTTCTTCGGTGAAGGCATCACTGCGTCTATGGTCTCCGACGCCATCAAGAATGCTGAAAGCCTAAATGGCGTCCACGTGAGTCTCAATTCGCCAGGAGGCGATTTGTTTGAAGGCGTGGCGATCTACAACCTTCTGAAGGCGTGTGGGAAGCCTGTATCCGTCAACGTTCTTGGTCTCGCCGCTTCTGCAGCCTCGCTAGTCGCTATGGCAGGAGACACGATCACCATGCAACTGGGAACTCAAATGATGGTTCACGAAGCCATCGCAATAACCGCCGGATTTGCAGCCGACATGCGCAAGATGGCCGACATATTGGACTCTGTGACAGCTTCTGCGGCAGACATCTATGTCGCCAAGACTGGTTTGTCAAAAGAGAAAGTTCTCGCGCTCATGGCCGACGAAACGTGGATGAGTCCAGAGGATGCAATGAAGAACGGTTTCGCAACATCAATCAGCAAGAATCAGGGAGTGAAGAATTCCTTTGACCTGTCTGTGTTCAAGAATGTTCCTCAAGAATTGAAGAACCTTGCAAAGACAAAGGAAGTTGACGGCGAGCATCTTACCGCTGGCGATTTCATTTACGTCGGAGATCCCGACAAGACCGATACATGGAGTTTGCCGTGGCATTTCTCTACAGAGGAAAAGACAAAGAGTCATCTGCGTGATGCGTTGGCTCGCTTTGACCAGGACAAAGTTATTCCTGAGTCGCACAAGGCTGAAGCATACGCCAAGCTCGTTCGCCTGTGTAAGGAGCATGGCATTGAGGTCAGTGAGAAGAAAAATGAAGCTGAGTCTCCGGCGGATTACAAGATTCCACTACTCCGCAAGCGTTTGGAGATTGAGAAGAGGAAGTAACTCGGATGATCCACTCGATCTACATCATCTTCGCTCCACCGGGCGTCTACATCGGACGCACGAAGGACATCATTGATCGTTTGAAGGGACACGGAATGCTCTGGTGTGACTGGGCGATTCTGGAGTCAGGAATTGACGGCGGCATTGTCTCGGAGCGCGAAGCCTATTGGGTGAAGCACTTCGTGGATGCCGGGTGCGAGGTTCTCAATCTTATGAAGGTTGCGACCAGCGGATTGTTAGGTCACTCGATGGAGACTCGTCAACGCATCCGTGAAAAGAAGATGGGTCATCTGGTATCAGAAGAGACTCGTCGGAGGATAAGTCTGAATCACGCCAGAATGAATGGGCACCATGGTCAGCCGAAGTTTGTGGAAATTGCCAAGAAGATGGGTGAAGCAAACAAAGGGAAGAAACGTCCCTATGCTCCTAAGCCTTGGATGACTCTTCGTTGGAAGAATTACAGGGAGGCATCGTGTACCAACGTATCTTAACAAAGCGTGCAGCACCAGTCATTACGCCTGAGCAGCTTGCTGCCTTTGGACGTTTTGACGTACCTCAAAGCTCGCCTGTGTCTGAGGACTATCAGTTGCTAGGACTCTTCATTGAGGCTGCGACTGATGAAGTCGAGACGCTGGCGGCTCAAGCTTGCTTGAATGAGCAACTTGTGCTCACGTTTGATTTCTTCCCGAACCAACAAGACCCTCGCAACTTTTTGAACTATCAACTGAGCTACGCATACAACATCACGCCTTGGTGGTGGTTCGGATTTCCTCAGATGGACTCAATCGAACTCGTGCGCCGTCCGGTAATTGTTCCATCTGTGAGTCCCGTAGCAAATGCACTTACGATCCAGTACAACGACCAGAACGGAGTCTTGCAGACGTTTGACCCAAGCAATTACACAGTTCAGATGGACAAGATTTGCTTGAATGTTGGTTCTACCTGGCCTCTTACAGATCGCCGTCAGGATTGCATTCAGATCACCTATTGGGCGGGATATGACGATGACGATCCAACTCAGGTTCCCGCAAGGTTGCAACTCGCAATTTTGTTTCTCGCCAATCACTTTTGGGAGAACCGCAGCATTGTCAGTGTGGAGCCGACAAGCGAAGTCCATATGACGCTCTGCAGGATGCTGAGTTCGTTCCGCAGCATGAGGATTCCTCGCTAGATGAACTTCTACTCCTATCTCTGGCTCCGTGAAGATGGTTCTCCCTACTACGTCGGGAAGGGTAAGGGAAATCGTGCGTTTCGAGGTCGGAGAAATGGCGGGCATCTTCCGCACCCCATTAAGGACCGGGTTGTCATTTTCCCGATGCTGAACGAAGCCGAGGCTTTCGAGTCTGAGATGGCTTTAATTGAACTTTTTGGTCGTAAAGATAACGGCACAGGAATCCTCCGCAACCTGACGGATGGGGGAGAAGGTACGGCGGGGTTCTGTGAACCAAAAACCACGACTCATCGGGAGCGAATCAAAGTTGCTCTCACGGGTAAGCCAAAGTCCCTTGAGCATAGAACAGCCTTGCGCCTCGCCAACTTAGGTAAGGCATCACAATTCAAAGGGATGAAACATTCCGAAGAATCACGCAAGGCTATGAGCATCGGGCATATGGGGCACCTTCCGTGGAACAAAGGGTTAACCACGGGACCGCTCCCCATAGAGACCCGCTTAAAAATGAGCATTTCTCATTCGGGTAAACCATCGGGAGCTAAGGGTACGAAGCGGTCAGAAGATGTGCTCTTAAAAATGAAGGAAACAGGAATCAAGGCCATGCACACTCGTTGGCACACAAAGCGTGGGGGAGTAAATCCAAATTGCAAGCACTGTGGGGTGTCTCGTGCTGCCTAAGAAGATGACAGGGGTTAGATACCTCAGTTCAAGTCATTACAACTGTAAGATTTCAATTTGGAACCCAAACGCGGGTGCCACCGCTGACGGGACTCCAAATCCTCCGACATCGGTTGCCAGTGGCATCCATGCGAATGTGTCTCCCTGGCGAGCTAAGGAATTGGATAAGTCTCAGATTCGAGT
>Ga0326727_10024871_pt1 | contig 11280 bp, 7 predicted proteins | sample MB2enrmetagenome_FD_207643 | JGI IMG/M metagenome (GOLD analysis project Ga0326727, IMG submission 207643) | Lab enriched peat soil microbial communities from McLean, Ithaca, NY, United States - MB29MY | ecosystem: Environmental > Terrestrial > Soil > Wetlands > Peat | place: USA: New York... | reverse complement strand
CGGCGATGCGGCTCGCCGCCGCGTTTTCCTCAGCGGCTTGTGACGCGCCCCGTTTAGGCCCTTCTGGTTCCATCGGAGGTTCCGGCTGCGCTGTAAGTCGCGCACTTAGGATGCGGAAACTGAGGTCGATTCTATACGCAACGTGATGGCTCGGGTGTGGCGATGCGTTTAGTGTGGAGACGTGCTCGGCTCCGTTCAGCGCGCAAAGCCGCGCCCTCGTCGCCGGGAGACGCGAAAGCGGGAGCCGAGCGGCGGAAGCTGTTTGACATCGTCTTCCTCGCGCCCCTACCCTTAAAAGTCCACCATGGCCGGAAGCATGAAAATTCTCGTTCTTGGCGGCGGCGGCCGCGAGCACGCGCTCGTCTGGAAGCTTGCGCAGTCGGCGCAGGCCGGCAAGATCTATTGCGCGCCCGGCAACGCCGGTATCGCCGAGGAAGCCGAGTGCGTCGCCGTCGATTTGAAAAGTCTGGATTCGATGGTCGCGCTCGTCAAGCAGATCCGGCCCGATCTGACTGTCGTTGGCCCGGAATTGCCACTTATGCTCGGCGTTGTCGATGAATTCACAAAGCGCGGCTGGCGAAGCTTCGGTCCCACTGGCGCTGCGGCGCAACTTGAAAGCAGCAAGAGCTTCGCCAAGGAGTTCCTGCAGCGCCGCCGCATTCCCACCGCGCACTATGCAATCTGCAATTCGCCCGATGACGTGAAAGATGCGCTCCCGCATTTTCATACTCCCATCGTGGTCAAGGCCGACGGACTCGCCGCCGGCAAGGGCGTCGTGATCGCCAAGACCAAAGACGAAGCTTCGACCGTCGCCAATGACATGCTCAGTGGACGCATGCTCGGCGAGGCCGGAGCGCGCGTGGTGCTGGAGGAATTTCTGAACGGCGACGAACTTTCGTTTCTGGTCGTAAGCGATGGCGAGCGCGTGGCCCCGCTGGTGGCCGCGCAGGACCACAAGCGCGTCGGCGACGGCGATACCGGCCCCAACACCGGCGGCATGGGCGCCTACACAACGAAAACCATCATTGACGACCAGATGCGCGACTGGCTGGTCGCGCACATCGCGAAGCCGGTCGTGGCTGGAATGAAAGAAGAAGGCGCGGAGTACAAAGGCGTGCTTTACTGCGGCCTGATGATGACTGCGCGCGGACCGATGGTGCTCGAATTTAACTGCCGCTTCGGCGATCCGGAGACGCAGCCGATCCTGATGCGCCTGGAAAGCGATCTTGTCGAGGCCATGGAAGCTTCGATTGATGGCCGCACCAGTGACGGCGATTTTAAGTGGTCCGATGATGCCGCGGTGTGCGTGGTGATGGCTTCGGGAGGCTATCCCGGCGCGTATGAATCTGGCAAGAAGATGACTGGGCTTGCCGAGGCGGCAAAACTCGAAGGCGTGAAGGTTTTCCACGCCGGAACGTCGAAGCACAATGGTGATTTCCTGACCGCCGGGGGCCGCGTGTTGGGAGTGACCGCGCGAGCGGCAGAATTGCAAACGGCGGTGAACCGCGCCTACGAAGCCTGCGGCAAGATTAGCTTTGAAGGCGCCCATTACCGCAAAGACATCGCGGCCAGAGCGCTAAAGAAAAAATAAGGATCGAAGACGATAAACTCGATTGCATGATGAAACGCGGGGAGAATGCCTTGCGGCTGCGCTTACGGTGCGGAGGGGGTAGGGGTCCTTCGACTCCGCGCGAATTTCGCTTCGCAAAATTCACGCTCCGCTCAGGATGACAATTGTTGTGGGATGGTGAAGCCAGAAAACCTGAGACGGGCCAATTCCCTAAGACGGACTAATTTTCTAACACGGACAAATTCTAATGACCAAACCACTTGTTTCGATCGTCATGGGCAGTGACTCCGATCTGGAGATTATGCGCGAAGCCGGCAAGGCTCTCGACGAATTCGGCATCGCCTACGAGATTGACGTTACATCGGCGCATCGCTCTCCCGACCGCACCGCCGACTACGCGAAAAAGGCCGCCGGCCGCGGCATCCGCGTGATCATCGCCGGAGCGGGAGGAGCCGCGCATCTTGCCGGAGTGATCGCCGCGCACACCACGCTCCCGGTCATCGGCGTGCCCATCCCTTCAACTTCGCTGCAAGGCATGGATTCGCTGCTGGCCATCGTGCAAATGCCCGCCGGAATTCCCGTCGCCACGGTCGCCATCGGCAGGCCCGGCGGAACCAACGCCGGAATTCTCGCCGCGCAAATCATCGGCCAAGCCGACGCCGCCATCTCCAAGAAGCTCGACGCGCACAAGGAAAAACTGGCAAAAGGCGTGGAGGAGAAGTCGAAGAAACTCAAAGCCGGGAGTTAAGCCATGGATTCTGGCGTCAGTTTTTCCGAGTTGCTGGCGTTTACCGCCGAAGAAAATCGCCGCTGGAAAAAATGGTTCGGCGAACATCCGCAGGCGCTCGATCTGCCCTGCGACATTGCCGGCAGCTCCAACGTCCGCACGCTTCTCCGCCACATCTTTGGCGTGGATCTTCGCTATTCGCACCTTTTGCTTGCAGTCGATCTGCCCAATTTCAAATTATTGCCATGCTCGACGGTCGATGAGCTGTTTGCCATCGGCGAGCAAGCGGACAAGAAGTTGCGCGAGTTCATAGCTGGGGCGAGTTCAAAAGACTGGGACGAAATCGTGCCGCTCGGCTTTCTCGATCTCAAGGCGAGCAAAAGGAAAATCATGACGCAGGTCGCTCTGCACGGCGTCCATCACCGGGCGCAACTGGCCACATTTCTCAGGCAGCAGGGCTACAAGCAGGACTGGATGCACGACTTCGTGCTCAGCGGCGTCTTCCCTTAGATTCAAGATCAAAAAAGCGGTTCGAATCGAACCTACAGCTTCAGCCCCTTCAAATACTCGCGGAATGCTCCGCCCAGATCTTCCCGCTTCAGCGCAAACTCCACCGTGGCCTTCAGGAAGCCGAGCTTGTCGCCGGTATCGTGGCGGCGGCCTTCGTACACATACGCATACAACTTCTCGCGTTTGAGCAGGCCGCGCAATCCGTCGGTGAGTTGCAGTTCGCCGCCCGCGCCCGGCTTAATATCGGAGAGCGTTTCAAAAATCATGGGCGTCAGAATGTAGCGCCCAATCACCGCCAGGTTCGAAGGCGCATCCTCAGGCTGCGGTTTTTCGACCAGGTCGAGCACTTCATAAAGTTTCCCGCCGGAGCCCGCGACTTCCTTCCCGTTGATCACTCCATAAGACGAGATCATCGGGCCATCGACCGGCTGGATAGCGATTACCGAACTCTGCTTCTCGCGGAACACGTCCATGAGCTGCTTCAGCACGGGAACTTTGGCGTCGATCACATCGTCAGCGAGGAGGGTGGCAAACGGCTCGTCGCCGACCAGTTCGCGCGCGGTCAGCACGGCGTGGCCGAGCCCGAGCGCTTCCTTCTGGCGAACGTAGGCCACGTAGATCATGTCGGAAATCTGGCGCACGATGTTCAGCAGATCGTGCTTGCCTTTTTCCTCCAGCATTTTTTCGAGTTCGTAGCTGTGGTCGAAGTGATCCTCGATGGCGCTCTTGCCGCGGCCCGTAATGATGATGATCTGGTCGCAGCCGGCGGCGACGGCTTCCTCCACTCCATATTGAATGATGGGTTTGTCCACCAGCGGCAACATTTCCTTGGGTTGCGCCTTGGTGGCAGGCAGGAAGCGCGTACCCAGCCCGGCGGCCGGGAAAACAGCTTTGCGGACAGTGTGGTTGCGGTGGCGGTCTTCGGTGGTGCGACGATTGTCTTGAGGCATCATAGAGAAAGCCCATTGTAAACGGTCGCCTCCTCAAGCATTGATGTCCTATTTCAAGGAATACAGCCCGTAATTGCCCCTACATCCGAGAACTACTCCCCCGCCAAGATCCGGCGGTTCTTAGTCTGCTGCAAAAGTCGGAAATGTGGGCACCGTGGGTTTATCCGCAACCTGTCGAACTCGTGCCCTCACCTAGACCTTCGGATAGAACCTGATCGCAATTAACATTAAACAACGTACGATTCGACAAGAAATCCGTATGTCGTATACACTGTCGCCTTTCCGGAAAATCAACTTCCTTTGTGGGGAGAGGAAATGTTTAAGATTCGCGTTGTTGTTTGTTCCAGTCTTTTGCTGGCGCCAACGTTGCTTTTGTGGCTTGCGATGGGGGCATTCCCGGCGTGGGCGCAAACGGGAGCGAGCCTTTCCGGCGTGGTGACGGATCAAACCGGCGCAACCCTTCGCGGTGTCGCGGTGACCATCACGAACGTCGAGACGGATATGACGCGCACGATCGCAACCGACGGTGTGGGGCGCTTTCGCGCGTCCAGCCTGCCTTCGGGGCTCTATGTAATCCGAGCGGCAAAAGAAGGGTTCGCCGATGAAACGCGCATGGGAATCAGCCTGGCGGTTGGGCAGGAGGCCACGGTCGACATTCAGATGCGGCGGAAGACGCTTGACAGTACTCGCGACGCCTGTGCGAGTGGCCATGAGTTCGCCACTACCGATTGCACACTGACCTGGCACGGCATCACGCTGTACGGGGCGTATGACGTCGGCGGCGGATGGGTGAGCCACGGCTTACCGGAAAACGGCTACAACTATGAAGGCGAATCTCTGGTGAACCGAAACGGTTATCGACATCGATTCGTCATCGCACCGAACAACCTGTCGCAGACGGGTCTGGGGATCAAGGGCAAGGAAGAGTTTCTGCCGGGCTGGTCGGTTGTGTTCAACGCTTCAACCGGCATCAATCCGCAGTCGGGCCTGCTGGCCAACGCGTCGAAGACCGACATCATCAACAACGGCCTTCCGAGGGCGAGCTATTCGATTGCCATCGACGGCGCGCGCGCGGGCCAGCCCTTCAATGACGAATACTATGGCGGTATATCGTCCACGCATTTCGGCACGCTGACCTTCGGCCGTCAGCGCGCTCTCGGCACCGATGCGATGCTGCAGTACGATCCGGCCGGCGGCAGCTATGCCTTTTCGTACATCGGGTACAACGGCACGATGGCTGGCGGCGGCGACACCGAGGACACCCGTTGGGACAACGCGCTGAAGTATCGCATCGCCCTAGGCCCGGTGCATTTTGGCGCGATGTATAAAGTCGCCGATGGTTCTGGCGGCTGCTACTCGGCCTCCGCGAGCTGGACTGCCGCGACCTGTACGCCGGAATCGGCGCACAACAACGCCTGGGGATTCGACCTCGGCGGAAATGCGGGCAAGTTCTCCGCCGACTTCGTCTTCCAGCATTACAACCAGGCCATCAGCGTATTGAACCCCTTGCTGGGACCGCAGAGTTTGTCGGCGCCATATCAGTCGACTACCGACAGCATCAATACAAACCCCATCAACGGCGGGGCCGGCATGGGGCCCAATCTGATCGACACGGACAACACCGTCTATGGCATTGTGACCGATAACAACGCAATGATGTTCGCGGCCAAGTACACGCGGGACGCGTTCAAGTTTTTTGCCGGCTATGAATACATCTGGCAGAACAACCCGGCAAACCCGCTGGGCGTTGGCGCCTCGGACCAGGGCGGGTACATCATGAGCGGGGTTGAAGACAACAATCTTGATTCCGAAAAACTGGTGAATATCTGGTGGACGGGCGCGAAGTACACCTACCGCAGCAAAACCGACTTCACGTTCGCGTGGTATCAACAGCGGCAGAATGACTTTCGAGTTCCGCCGACCTGCTCGCCCGCGAGTTTCCGCGCTTCCTGCGGGGGTTCCCTCAACGAGGGGTCGCTTTATGCGGATCATCATTTCACGAAGCGTTTCGACGGTTTTGCGGGAATTGCGTATTCCTACGTGAGCGGAGGGTTGGCGATCGCCATTCCTCATGGCCCTGGGGTCCCGTATAACTCAGACAACAATTTTGCTCCGACGATTGGGGGACGGTTTACGTTCTGATGCCGCTTGCGCGGGGAGCCGCGTTCAAGACGCGGCCGTCTCGTGGACCCAAATTGCTTTGCTGGAGCGCGGCTGCCAGGCCTTGGGAGCGGCGAAGCCGCGCACCCATACCAATTCGCTGCGGCACATAGCGACGGGCCATCGCTTCTTTTCGCTGCCGGTGGCGTGACGGTCGCTGAGCAGCTCCTTCACTTTTTTTCCCTGGCGCGTGTGGGCTGGCCAAAAGCGATCTCCGGGACGCCAGTTGCGGATGGTAAGTTCGTTTCCGAGCCGCGCGGGATCGAGCAGTTCGCGGCGATTTTTTTCCGGCACGCTGGCCACATCCACTTCCTCGGCCGCGATGCCTACACCGAGTTCGGGAATGAAAACCGCTCCGGGCACGGGGAGGGTGTACTCGTAGTTGTGCGATTTGGGGTTCTGCGATCCGGGGGAGGAAGGTTCGAGCACGAGCTCTTTGCGATTGCGGGTGACGCGTGCGCGAGCCCCGGCGGTGCTCGATTCGTTTGCTGGTTCCGCGAACGCAGCCGTGCCGGGCAATACGATTTTTCTGCCCGCCGGCCCGCGCGCCAGGTCGAGGATGTCGTCGACCAGGTGGAAGGATGTGCTCGTGGCTGGAGCGTTTTGTTCAAGCCAACCACGCACCGTGCGGCGAGCCGCCGCGAGCGGGAGCGCAAGCAGTTCGTCCGTAGGAAGCGGAGCGGCGGAAACCAACGCGGAAATGCCAGAATGCGCTGCCCAGTGTGCCTCCTCGGCACGCGCAATTTCGGCGAGTTCGGTGATGCGCTCGATTGCCGCAGGGCCGAAGTCCTCCACGATTAGCGGCATCAGGCGCTGGCGCAGACGATTGCGCAGGAAAATCGCATCCTGATTCGACGAGTCTTCGCGCCAGGTCTGCCTGCGCTGACGCAGGTATTCGCGTAATTCGGCGCGACGAAAACTGAGCAACGGGCGCACGACCTCGCAGTTAGTATCCAGTAACTGGTATCGAGTACCCAGTACTCCTTGCTTTGTGCCCAAAGAAATCCGCTCTTCGCTTTGCGGAACGGGGCACGGGAGGTGCAGCCGGGGAAGAATACCAGCCAGGCCACGAATTCCGGTGCCGCGAAAGATGCGCAGGAGAATGGTCTCGGCCTGATCGTCGAGCGTGTGCGCAGTCGCAACTTTGTCGGCGCGGGGATTTGTAGCGCCGACTTTCCTGGCGCGGGTGGTCGAAACGCAACTCTGGGTGGCAAGCTGTCGAAAGAACTCATAGCGCAACGTGCGGGCAGCGGCTTCGATTCCGGTTCCACGCGCGTGCTCGACCGGGGCAGCGCAGGTTGACAATTCCAATCCGTGCTCGGCGGCCAGTCTGGCAACGAATCGTTCGTCCTCATCCGACTCCGCGCCGCGCAGCTTGTGATTCACGTGCGCGACCGAGAGCGAGATTCCGAGTTCGCCTCGAACTTCGAGCAGGAGCAGCAGCAGCGCGACCGAATCAGCGCCGCCCGAAACCGCCACGGCCACGCGGTCGCTGGCGCGCAAAAGTTCCTGCTGGCGAATTGCCTTCAGCATCCGTTGCGCCAGTTTGTGCATCGGAGAGATGGTACAAGAGAAGCTGGGCAGATGCCGCCACGAGACGTAACGCGCTTGAGTAAATCCGAGTGGCGGCTTGCGCGTACTAGTAACGAATCGGCGAGTGTTGGTATGATGATTTGCCTTTCGATGTGGGCAAAGCTTCCGTAGGTGGTAAGCGACGGAAGCCCTATTACGAAGTCCTATAACTATGCATCGTTGGACCGCCCGATTCCTTTTGCTGGTAATGCTGGGGACCGCCCTGGCTCCGCTGGCGCTCGCCGGTGTGGATACGGGAGTCATGCCGTGCTGCAAGCGGCGCCGGCTGCGAGAGGCGGTGGACAGCTCCGCCACACACAGCTCCGCTAAACCGGCGATGCCTTGCCACCACGGCGCGAGCCAACCGGTGGGCAACAGCTCCGCTCTGGAAGCCAATGCGTCCGCTGACTCTCGCCAAGTTTCAGTTCGTTCGCTCGACTGCTGCTGCGGCCGACATTGTGATTGCGACCGCACTTCGAAGACCTCAAACTGGGCGCGGCCGGCTCCAGACAAACTCTGTGTTGTCAGCCTTCTGATTGAGCCGCTGATCGCGGCAGCGATCGACATCCAGGTTACGATCTTCTCCATTGGGTCTGAGTCCGCCCGCGCTCCTCCACGCGGCTAACCATCTAGAAAATTCCAACAGCGCCAGCTTGCGCGATGACGTTTGTCGCCCGGCAGATTTATTCCGCGCGCTGACACCTGAAATGTTGTGTGGCGAGTCCCGGCGAACCCCGGGAGTGGAGAGACTTTCGTGAAGCGGACGATCAGTGTCATAACCTTTCTTATTAGTCTTGCAGCTGTTCTTATTGTTCTGTGCCCGCTTGTTCTGGCTTCGATATTTGGAGCGGTGCGTGGCGTTGTGCATGATCCCCAGCATCGTCCGATTGCGCGCGCGCATGTCACCATCAAGGCTGACAACTCTGACTGGAGCCAGGCGCAAGATTCCGGCGAGAACGGCGAAATCCTTTTCACTTCTGTTCCCATCGGCAGTTACACGGTGACGGTCAGCGCGCCCGGGTTTGCGGAAATGCACCTCGCCGCCGTGGTGCGGTCCGACACCACTCCCGTTCTTCATTTCGAGCTTGCCGTGGCCAGCACAAAGGAAACCGTGCTCGTCTCGGAAACGCCGGTTGAGGCCACTACCGACACGGTCACGCCGACGACGATGGTGAACCGTCTGGATATTCAGCAAACGCCCGGCGCCGACCGCACCAACGGCATGGAGATGATCACCGATTATGTGCCGGCCGCGTATGTGACCCACGACATGCTGCACATGAGGGGCGGGCATCAGGTTAACTGGCTTATCGACGGCGTTCCTGTGCCCAACACGAACATCGCCAATAACCTTGGGCCGCAGATCGATCCCAAGGACATTGACTACCTTGAAATTCAGCGCGGGAGCTACGACGCGGACTACGGTGACCGGACCTATGGCGTTTTCAACATCGTTCCGCGCACGGGTTTCGAGCGTTATCGCGAATGCGATCTGGTGATCACGGCCGGCAATTTCTACCAGACCAACGACCAGCTCAGTTGCGGCGGCCACACGCAACGATTTGCCTACTATGCCAGTTTGAACGGAAATCGAAGTCAATACGGATTGCAGACTCCGATTGGGCAGGTGGTCAACGATGCGGCTAACGGCTTCGGAGGATTCGCATCATTTATCTTCAATCCCGATCCGAAGAACCAGTACCGGCTCGTGACTTCGCTGCGACGGGATTATTACCAGATCCCGATTGACCCGGATCCGACCTCGGTCGGAAATCAGATTCTATTGAGCTACCCCGAGGCGCCGAGCAACGGGCAGCACGATGCCGAACGCGAGCCTGACGGTTACGTCACGTTTTCCTGGGTCCACACGTTCAGTCCAAATACTCTGATTACAGTTTCTCCGTTTTACCACTACAACGGCGCGGACTACGTTGGCGGCGCGAATGACCCTGCTGAAATCACCAATGTGACGCAAACCGCTCAATACCTCGGTGCACAAAGCGCGCTCAACTCCACTTTCTGGAGGAACGATCTACAGGCGGGAGTGTATGGTTTCTATCAGCACCAGTACAACTATTTCTCTAACATTGGGCACACGTTCGAGGGCGTTACGTTTCCGACCATCCAACCGTCCTCCATCGGAGTGAATGGAGGCGTAGCGGCGGAGTTCATCAACGACAAATTCAAGGCAACTTCCTGGCTGACGCTCATCGCAGGAATTCGCGCAACCGAGTTCGGCTCTACCTCTTCCTCCGAGAACGCGGCCGATCCGCGCTTCGGAATTGCCATTCGTGTGCCGAGGGTCAACTGGGTCTTCCGCGGCTACTACGGCTACTACTACCAAGCGCCACCGCTCTCGACCGCAACGGATCCGTTGCGAACTCTCGGCACCTTTGTCCGCCTGCTTGGCGAGCGCGACCGTGAATGGCAGTACGGCGTCATGATTCCCCTGCGCGGCTGGACCCTCGACGCCGATACCTATCAAACAGCCGCAACAAACTGGCTGGACCATAACAACATCGGTGAGTCGCTTCTTTTCTGGCCTATCACATGGAAAGCAGCACTGATTCAGGGATGGGAACTCACTCTTCGGTCGCCCAACCTCTGGCATCGGGGTCAGTTCCACCTTGCCTATGCCAATCAGATCGCGCAGGCAACTTCGCCGATCACCGGAGGCCTGATCTTCTCTGTTCCGCCGGGCTTTGGGCCCGTCGATCACGACCAGCGCAACACGCTCAACTTCGGCTACAACACATCGTTGCCATGGCACAGCTACGCATCGACCAACATCTATTATGGCTCCGGCTTCACCAACGGACTCCCCGGTGTGCAATATCCGGGCAACTATCTGCCCAGCCACACCACGTTTGATCTGGCACTGGGCAAGAGCTTCGGCGAAAACTACTCTGTTTCCGTGACGGCAATCAACGTGGCCAACCGCCGGGTGCAACTCGATAACAGCCTCACTTTTGGCGGCTTTCACTGGAACGAGCCGCGCCAGCTGTATGGGGAGTTCCGTTTCCGCTTTCACTACTGAAGAGTCTGCGGGCGGCTTGTGCTCTAGAGAATGGTTTGACGCTCGTGAGCCGCCGTCCGTATAATCCAAGCTGTCCGCACCCAAACTAGGAACTGTGGGTGATCACCACGCTGTTTATCGGCGTGAAGAACCGGGCGTCGTATGCGCCGGCGCGCTCGCTGCGCCGGCCTGATTGGCTCGGTTGCGATCAGCTTGTTCGGTCCGCGAGCTGGAGCTCAAAAAGTTCCCGAAAAATCCGAAGGAGTTCAGACAATCCAATGATCGTCAAGTCAATGATCAGCAAGTTTGCGCGCATCGCGGCCGTCGTGTTCGGCCTCTCTCTCTTTGCTCTGGCCCAGGCGGAACAAGCCGCGCCCGCTCCGGCCACCGCTCCCGCTCCCGACGCTCCATCCGCCGCTGCCGCCGCCAACCCCGGCGCCGACATCACTCTGAAAGCGACGGGCACGAAGGTTGGCACGATCAACATCGAGCAGGCGATCTTCTCCTCCAATGAAGGCCAGCGCGATTTCCAGGCTCTGAGCAAGAAGTTCGAGCCGAAGCAAACCGAGCTGAAGTCAAAAGCGGACGAGCTCGACAGCCTCAAGAAGCAACTGAGCACGCAGCAGGACAAGCTGAACGATGAATCCCGCGACAAACTCGTAAAGGAAATCGAGACGAAGCAGAAGAGCTTCGAGCGCGCGCAGCAGGACGCGCAGGAAGACTTTCAGGGTCAACAGGGCGAAATCGGCAACCGCATTCTCACGAAAATGGCTCC
>Ga0326727_10024870_pt1 | contig 11281 bp, 8 predicted proteins | sample MB2enrmetagenome_FD_207643 | JGI IMG/M metagenome (GOLD analysis project Ga0326727, IMG submission 207643) | Lab enriched peat soil microbial communities from McLean, Ithaca, NY, United States - MB29MY | ecosystem: Environmental > Terrestrial > Soil > Wetlands > Peat | place: USA: New York... | reverse complement strand
TGCCTATGCCGTGGCGGACCAAAGGGCCCGCGATCGGGACTCCATCGGCCTCCAATTGGGAACCTTCCACCCCTTTTGGGGCTCCACCTCAACCCCCGTTCCCAAAGGGGCAGCCTATTTGCGGCGGATCGAGGCAAAGGATGCCCACGAGCTAGCTGTGAGCCAGTGGAAGGCGCTTAAGTTATTCATTTGGGCTTGCCTGCTATCTTTCTGTAATCACACCTTCACACAGATCGTTCATGGGCCGTTTCACATCCCCACGTTCCAGGAGGCGTTTGATCGGGGGGCGGCCCATGCTCCGTACCCCGTGTATGTTTGCTGGCTTGTGCTGGTTGCGGCCTTCGCGGAAAACCTCTTCTCGATCACAGTTTGGGGACACACTATTATAGCCTGCTGCCGGATGGCGGGTTTCCGGGCGCTCCGTAATACTTACCGGCCCCTCACCGCAAGGACCATTGCCGAATTCTGGAATCGGTACTACTTCTACTTCAAAGAGCTCCTGGTAGATTTCTTTTTCTACCCAACGTTCTTCCGCCTTTTTAAAGGACGAACCCGGCTACGGCTGGCCGCTGCCACTTTCGCTGCCGCCGGCCTCGGCAACATGTTTTTCCATTTTATTCGCGACATCGGATACGTTCCCCGATTGGGCCTGTGGCGGGCTTTGCTGGGCTTCCATGTCTACGCGTTCTATTGCCTGTTATTGTCAACGGGAATCATCATTTCACAGCTCAGAACCGCACGCCGCAGGGCGCAAACACCATCTCGCTGGTCACCATTCAAGTCACAATTCGGTGTGCTGCTCTTTTTCTGCCTCTTGCAAGTCTTCGACGACACGGGGCGGACACATCCGATTACAGTGCATTTAGCATTCTTCTTACACCTGTTTGGGATTGGGGGATAAGCATGGACACGCGACAAAGAGTTCGACAGGTTGTGGCCGATCTTTTGAATGCGCGGGACGACCGAGGTGAGTTCGCAGACTCTGACTCTCTCCTCCTGAGCGGGCGGTTGCAATCAATTGATGCTGTCAACGTGGGGCTGTTTCTCGAACAGGAATACGGCGTTGATTTCGCAAGTCTCGGGTTCGATCAGGCACAAGTTGACTCTATCAATGAGATCGTTAGCCTGATTGAGCGAAATGGCAATCTGCCCCACGAATGAGGCTGACGGGCTGCAAAGCGCCTTGACGCCAAGTCGAAGATGATAGAGAATCCCTTTGCCCATCCTTCGGCAAGAATCTCCGGGGAATCCGGGCGCCTTTTGAGAAGGCCGCGAAGTAACTCCTTTTTTTCTATTGTGCTGGAGTGGCGGAATTGGCAGACGCAGCAGACTCAAAATCTGCCGCCGGTCACCCGGCGTGGGGGTTCAACTCCCCCCTCCAGCACCAGGGTTCCCCAAATTTGTGATAGTGGCTTGGCTCGAATCGTCGTTTTGGCCGCCTGCAACTCCTAAATCCTTTAAACCCGGATACTCTCACCGGGATCATTTCGAAAAAACCTTCTAAATCGAGACGTTCAAGCCGACGAATCGGCTGTATGGAACGGGAATCGCAATTTTGGTAGAGTTTCGAAGAATCTGGCAAGAACTTTAGAGAACTAGGCAAATGCCCGAAGGGTAAAGAGACTATACTTGACCCTTAGGGCCCAGCGGAATTTCACAGCGCCATCTGGAGCGCCGGGAGGAGTGGCGGCAACACGATTTTGGGGCTGCCCAATCGGCTGGTTCACCAACTACGACCTCGAAGGAGGAACAATGCAAAAGCGTAAACTAGGAAAAAGCAACCTGGAAGTTTCGGCCATCGGCCTCGGCTGCATGGGAATGAGCTTTTCCTATGGTCCGCCCAAAGACAGGCAGGAGATGACTTCTGTTCTCCGTGCCGCCATCGAACGCGGCATTACATTCTTTGACACCGCCGAAGTCTATGGCCCATTCACGAACGAAGAACTCGTGGGCGAAGCTCTTGCTCCTTTCCGTGATCAAGTAGTGATCGCCACCAAGTTCGGATTCGATCTCAGTGGCAGCGACCATCGACCTGGAGCGCCGGGCCTGAATAGCCGTCCGGAGCACATCAAGGAGGCTGTCGAAGGCTCGCTCAAGCGGCTCAGGGTCGAGACCATCGACCTGCTTTATCAGCACCGGGTTGACCCGAACGTGCCTATAGAAGATGTCGCCGGCACAGTGAAGGAGCTGATTCAAGCCGGAAAGGTCAAGCATTTCGGACTTTCCGAGGCGGGCGTAAAGACGATTCGTCGCGCCCACGCAGTCCAGCCGCTCACCGCACTCCAGAGCGAATACTCTTTGTGGTGGAGAAAGCCGGAGCAGGAAGTGATACCGACTCTTGAGGAACTCGGAATCGGCCTTGTCCCGTATAGCCCTCTGGGCAAGGGCTTCCTGACAGGAAAGATCGACGAAAACACGACATTCGACAGCTCCGACTTCCGCAGCACTCTCCCTCGCTTTACGCCGGAGGCTCTCAAGGCGAATCAGGCCTTGATCCAACTCCTCGGCAGCATCGCGGTACGCAAGAAGGCGACTCCTGCTCAGATCGCACTCGCTTGGTTGCTCGCTCAAAAACCGTGGATCGTTCCTATCCCAGGCACGACAAAGCTCCATCGCATGGAGGAAAACATTGGGGCACTTGCAGTCGAACTCACATCCGATGACCTGCGTGGCATTGATGGAGCCGCCTCCAAGATTGCTGTGCATGGAGCTCGGTACCCGGAAAAGCTAGAACAAATGACCGGCCGCTGAGCTTCTGTAAATCAAGGGAGCACCAGCGCGCGGGTTGACACGTCGGGTTCGGGATTGATGGGCGGCAAGCGGGTGGCACGCTGCATCCGAGGAATCTGGATGCGCGGAGGGATTTGTATGGTGAGATTTAGAGGTTTTGTGTTGGGTCTCGTCTGCATATGCGGCATAGCTTTCCGTACCTATGCTTCGAATTCGTGCACTCAAACGAAGTTTGGAAAATGCTTCAGCATTCATGCACGATTTGCGGTTTACACCGGGGACGGCATGGAAGTGTTGTGGCCCGTCGGAACCCATCGCCTCCTTTGGCCAGCTTCTGGTACGGAACAGTTGGAGAAACTTCTTGGCGATCGCCCAAGCGATTTCTATATTTTTGGAGATTTCGTAGTCCGCCCTCTCGAGAAAGACGTCCCCGGGAAAATGCGTCATGTCTGCATTCAACAAATGCGGAATCTAAGGCGAGTCAAGCGCAATGGGTCAGATTGACCCGCTACCATACTTGCTTGGCTTCTAATATGACAGGCGGTTGGCCAAAGTGAGGGAGAGTGGCATGCGAATTGGCATTTTGGGTTCCGGGTTGATGGGCGGCAAGCTGGGAACAATTTTTTGCCCGGGCCGGACATGAGGTGGTATTCAGCTATGCGCGCAGCAACGACAAGCTGAAGAAGTTCGCGCGGGGAGCTAATCGGAAAGCACGGCCGGGCACACCGCATGTGGCCGCGCAGGAGGCCGATGCAGTATTCCTCGCCGCGCACTGGTCCCGAGTGGCGGATATACTGGGACCCTTCGCCCTGCTTATGGCCCAACTCGCCTACAGGGGCGAAGGAGGGTCGGAACTGGCTTACCGGTTCGAGCAGTTTGGAAAATAGGATAGTAAGAAGATTTCAAGTAAGGGAGTACAAGATTATGGAGATCAAAAGAATAGGATCGCAACCTTCCGCCAAGGGTCCGGAAGAGTGGTTCACGGGCACGGTACGGATCGATCCATTATTTCAGGCGCCCGATCCGGCACTCGTTCAAGGCGCCAACGTGACTTTCGAGCCGGGCGCGCGGACTGCATGGCATACTCACCCCCTCGGTCAGACTCTCATTGTGACGGCCGGCAGCGGCTGGGCCCAACGCTGGGGAGGCCCGATTGAGGAAATTCGGCCTGGTGATGTGGTCTGGTTTTCCCCCGGGGAGAAGCACTGGCATGGGGCCGCGCCAACCACGGCCATGACGCACATCGCGATTCAGGAAAAGCTCGACGGTAAGGTTGTTGACTGGATGGAGCACGTTAGTGACGAGCAATACCGGAAGTGACCGGCTTCCGTAAGCGTCACCGCCGATTGCTCCCGCCAGAAACATGACGGGGGTATTCTGGAAGGCGTGAAGACCAACGGCAAAGTTATATCTTCCCGGCAGGCAGGCAATGGAACGGGCCCAAGTGGACCAGATGCGACCAAATTGGCACGCCTGATTGCCGCCTATGCCCCTCACGACGGCACCTTTGAGCTACGTATTCCTGGCTTGTACGCCAGTCGCTTTTTCGGGAGTGCACCGACCAGGGACATCGCCGGGTTGCGTCAAGACACTCGACTCTGGTCTAACCCAACTCGGACCGTAGATTGATCATGCAAGAGGTTAGGTGACGGAATGACAGCACTCGCGGGATGGCAGAATTTCTACGTCATCGTTGGGTCGTCTGCGGGCGCCCTGATCGGGTTGCAGTTCGTCGTCATGACGCTCATCTCCAACATGCCCCGCGGACCGAGTTCGGCGCAGGCCGGCAACGCTTTTGCGACCCCCACCGTTGTTCATTTCGGAACGGTGCTACTGCTCTCAGCGGCTCTATGCGCTCCTTGGCGCGGCATCGGTGGGGCCGCGCTGCTATGGGGGTTATTGGGCGTCGGCGGGGTAGCGTACACCATCATTGTGGCTTGGCGCATGCAAACACAAACAGCGTACCAGCCCGAGTTCGAGGACTGGTTGTTTCATGCTTTGCTGCCCTTCGCGGCATATGCCATCCTGGCTTTAGCCGCGTACGGGACTCGCGCCCATGTGCACGTGGCACTGTTTGGCGTTGGCGCCGCGGCGCTACTTCTGCTCTTCATCGGCATTCATAACGCCTGGGACGCTGTCACGTACCATATTTTTGTCACGAAGCCGAGACAACAAGAGGTTGAGCGGCGTAACTGAGTAGGCCGTCGACAACCGAAAGCAACGGCCGTACGTACCTGCCAATGAAACGCGAGAACGGCTCTTCTCGCACCCAATCCTTAAACAGCTCATGGCTTCCTGAAGTTTTCGCTGAGGGACAGGGCCTTCCGAAGCATTGCGTTCTCCAGAGGCTGTCGAGCGTCATCGATGAGGACGGGATTGAAGTCCGTCGCGAGTTCGGTCGGAAGGAAGCGCATCAGCACTTCCGCCCCCGCGCAAAGGGGATGGGAACCCTCATTCTTCCCTGTTTCGGCGTTATACCATTCGTAGATATCCGGGTCGGTGGCCGCCACTTCGTAGGATCGCCGGGCTAGCGTTTTCGCTTCCTCCTGGAACCCATAGCGCTGAAGCCCATGCGCGACCATGTAATTTCCATGCCCCCAGAGTCCGCCCCGCCAATTGCAGTGCCCGTCAGGAAGCGCATAATAGATATCAATGAGCGGACAGGGAACGTGGTGCTGGGTGTAATTGCGTTCGTTGAGGGCGTAGCTCGGCAAAGGGTAGGCGCTCCAGAATTCCTGGGGATTCATGATGTGTTCGCGGACCAGGCGCTGGGCCTGCGACGCGTCAGGTATTCCTGCCCAGAGGGGGTAAAGTCCGTTCACCGACTTGACCCGGATCGGCAATCCCGTGCGAATATCACGGTCATAGAAGAACCCGTCCTGCTCATTCCAAAGCAGCCGTTGGATCAGTTCCTTCTTGCGCTTTGCCTGCGCGGAAAAGTCCGCGGCGTCGTGTGACAGGCCTTTGGCCAAGGCAATCTTCTCAGCGGCCAGAAACTCCAGGTAAAGGAAGCTATTCAGGTCAGCGCCCTCACAATAGTACGATCGCCATACGCCGGCGCGATCGAACTGATTGTCGGCGATGGCATGCGGCGCGCTGGCCCACTCGCAGAGTCCATTGGAATCCCGATCCCAGGCGGACATCCAATGTTGCAGGTACTTTTTCAACTTGCGATAAAGCTCGTCGTCCAACCAGGAAATGTCTCCTCCGCTAGCACGGGTAGAGAAGAGAGCGATCTGGAAAAGAAAGGGCTGAGCATGTTCTTCTCCTTCGTAGATCGCATAGGGATTCCGTTCGGCGTAGGGATTGTGCGCCTCACTTGACCCCAGGGCAGGCACCAGCCCAGACGGCGTGCCTGACGTTGCCGGAGCACGCTGTTCCCAATGCCGGAGAATGAATCCGTTATCCTGCTGCTGTTCCAAATAGATTCGGAGAGCCGCTTTCCCCAGCGCCGTGTCGCCAGCGTGAAAGAGGACAATGTCGTCAAAATAAGATTCAACGCTGTAGAGGTTTTCCCCATAACCGCTGAAGTAAGCACCATACGTGGGATCCTGGTGGATTCCCCGCTCCTCCATCGTGCGGATGGCATGGGCAACGACATCGGCAGGGCGCGGCGCCGGAACCCGGGCGTCAGATCGTGCCGCGGAAGGTAGACTTCCCAGCGTGGCGATGGTCGCCGCGCCGCCCAAAAATGAACGCCGGGTGATTCCCTTCATCGTCAAGGCCTCCCTGTTCCGATACCTGTTCTCACCCCAGATCAGTTGCGGGTATGGACGGCGTACCAATCTGAAGATGGCCGGCCGCCGGAAATAGAACTTCGGCTCGGGAGATGAGTTTGTGCTCGATATAAACAGCCGGAGGAACCGGTTGTCCATTGAGGGACTGGAGAACGATCGGCAAAATCTTGGAACCATATTTCTCAGGGAAATAAGCCACAGCACCGATCAGAGGACTATCGGCTTTCCGCAGCTCAGCATTCAGAGCATCATCGGGTCCCCAGCCTTGCGCCATGACGGCTGTGAACTCCTGTCTTCCCGCTTCCCGAACCGCCCGAATAGCTCCACAAGCACAATTATCGTTTCCAGCCGCGATCAGCAAGCGTTCACGCTCCCCGAGCGACCTGACGATGCGCTGAGTGGCCAGATAGCTCCCCACCTCCGTACCCCTACCATTCTTGTGGAGAACGCACTTCTCATCCAATTTGGGCAAGACATTCTTTATTCCGTCGACGGTGCCCATCATCCGCGCCTGAGGAACCGGTCCGGCCTCATTAATCTCCAGGAGCAGGATTCGATCCACCTGCCCGCGCCAATGGTCACTCGCGAACTTGGCCAGCTCGTTGCCACCCAAGAGACCCGCTGCGTAGTTATCGACGCCAAAATAGGTGGCATTGGGCATGGGAATGTCGATCGCCAAGGTCGGTATTCCCGCCTTGTGAAGCATGTCGGAAAGCACGGGAGCGGCCCGATGGTGGAATTGATATTCTATGACAAAATCCACCCTTTGGGCGATGAGCCTAGCCGCATTGTCCACCGCTTCCTGAGGGCTGTCATGGTTATCCGTCACCACCAACTCGATGCGGACATTCTCTGCTGCCTCTATCAAACCTCGCGTTACCTTCTGGCAGAACGGCTGGTCGCTGGCGAGCTGGGCGTAACCAATGCGGTACGCCCGGTAACCCAGGGAGTGCCGGAACTTCTTGGTCTTGTTGTCGCGCAGAACGTAGCCTCGTTCCTCCAAGGTGCGAAGCAGGCGAAAGGTTGTGGTGATGTCGAGGTGGGCTTTGTCTGCGACCTCCGTAAGGCGCAACTCCGTACGGGAACTGCGCAACGCGTCGAGCACATTCAGCGCCTTCCCCAAGACCTCGACATAGTACCGGCCCTGCCTTTTCTGGGCAAGAGGTTCTCGCCCGTCAGGTTGTTGCCCGGGGGGCTGGTCTTTTATTGCTTCAGCCGGAAATGGTAAGTGAGCCCTCTCCATTGTCTCTCTTTTCCTGAATCGCCCAGAGTGACATAACAGAATCCGGATTTGCCGGCCGGCAGGGTAAGCACCAGTTGATTGATTTGATGATGCAAAGGCGGGGGCGTCGCTGCCGGATTAAGTCCTCGCGAGGGATTATCCATCTTGTCTCCGCGGTAAGACATGCACGGCGCATACCAGGGTCCAATCGCATATAACTCCACAATATCAAATGACTTTTGTGGAGATCCAACCCCTGGGTCAGCTAGGGCAGTGTTCGATCGTGGGATCAGCCTTCCCAATATCGAACAGAGAAAACCCTTGCCCTGGATTCGTCGAGGGCTGAAACACAAAGACCGATATTGGAAACCCGAAAACTCAATAGGCAAGCGGACTGCCGAGCTTGCATTTTCGATATTCGGTTTTCAATTCGAATCGCCTCAGTGCCGAGCATGCAGGATACATAGCGCTGTTCGGGATTGCTGTCAAGTTTTTTCACTGGATGAAAGAAGATTGTTCTTGACATCTTCGCGCATAATGTCTATACATGATGCTGCTGTAACGTATTTCCATTACGTCCTAGCTTTACTTTGGCCGCAACAAGGCCGCTACTCGTTACATCGTCGGGTGTGGGATCCCATTCAACATAGTGGAGGTGTCATTCATGACCCCATTCAGGGTTTTCATGAGATTCTGGGTGATTCTCCTCGGTTTGTTGGGAATCACACTGATTAACACTGCAATGCTATATGGCCAAGTCACCGGCACCGGAGTCATACAAGGTACCGTATTAGACCCCACCGGCGCTGTGATCCCTGGTGCTACGGTAACTGCTACCAACCCGGCCACGGGATCGGCAATAACCCGCACAACGACCGATGCGGGGTTTTACGTCCTGCCAGATCTGAAGCCTGGAGAATACAAGGTAACGGTGACGGCAAAAGGGTTTGAGGAGCTGTTACAGGAACACGTGATCGTCAATGCTATGAGCGTCGTGGGACTCAACTTGACTTTGACGGTTGGATCCTCAACTCAGGAAATAACGGTCAGCGCGGCTCCTCCCGCGCTCGAAACCTCCAACGGGCAGTTGGGAATCACCATTCCCAATGACGCCTATACCAACCTTCCCCTCGCCATGAGCGGCGGGCCGAAGAACCCCGAAGGGTTCATTTACTTGCTCCCAGGCGTCGTGTCTGGAAGCGGGTTTGTGGGCAACGTCAACGGTGGTGAGGCCTTTTCCAAAGAAATTTACATCAACGGACTTCCTTTAACCACTTCCGAACTGCAAGGCGACTATCGCAACCTGACCACCGGAACCTCGGTGGAAGTCGTCGATCAGTTCCAGGTTATTACCACTGGATCTCCGGCCTACTATGATGGCCAAGGCATGGAGAACTACGTATTCAAGTCCGGCACGAACAAAATCCACGGGGACGGGTACTGGTTTGGCCGGAATACGTCTCTTGACTCCCGTGGCTTTTATCCCGCCAAGACGCCGTTAGAAAAGCAGAATGAATATGGCGTGTCGGCAGGCGGACCAATCAAGAAGAACAAGATCTTCGCTTTCGGGAACTACGATCGCTTCAGCATCCGCAGTGGCTCTTCCGCAACACTCTACAGCTTGCCTACGGCGGAAGAACGACAAGGCAATTTCGGCGCATTGCTGGGGCTCGCAACTCCGATACCTATTTACGATCCCGGTACTCAGACCTGCGTGGGAACTCTTTGCACGCGGACCGCGTTCCCTTTAAATGTCATTCCCACGACCAGATTTTCCAGTGTTTCAAGTAAGTTGGCGGCGGACTTGCCCGGTACGATCAACGACAACCTCCAGAACAATTATCTGGGCTCGCTGACCGGGGGAACCAATCAGTATGACTATACCCTCAAGGGTGATGTCAACGTGACTGAAAAGATGCGCTTCTCTCTCTTGACCCAGCACGGCGCTAACACCCAGCCCGGCCTGGGGCCAAATGGCGGTCCTCAGTTACCGTTGCCCTACACCAGTTCGCGCTACGGTCCTACCCTCACGTGGCTGGATCAATTCAATATGTCCTATACCATTACCCCAACCCTGGTCAACGTGTTGGGCTTTAGCTGGAACCGTTTCGACACTCCCTTTACGGATCCCACGACAGGGCAGGGTTGGGCGGCGAAGGTGGGCTTGACGGGTTTGCCTCCTGGCCAGGCATCCGATACGTTTCCTTCCATTTACTTTGGCGGGCCGGAAGCTCCGACCATGTGGCACAACAACACGTACGTTGAGAGCTTCTTCGACAACGCGATGACTTACACCGGTCAAGACAATATGCAATGGATGCACGGAAAGCATAGTGTGACGGTCGGATTTCAGGTCACCGACCAGCAGGAGAACACCGGTCAGCCCACGGGCGGAGGCGCGGTTTACGGACTGAACTTCAATAACACGGAAACCGGAAACATCCTCGCTGACGGCTCCGTTGACACCGGCACTGGCAATTCTTATGCCAGCTTTCTCCTAGGTAATCTCGATGTCGGCCAGGTCGATGAGAATGCCGCTGGCACGTTAGGCGGGCGCTACAAGAATTACGCGATGTATGTGCAGGATGATATCAAGTGGACACCGCGCCTGACCATCAATATTGGGGTTCGGTACGTTATTCCGAAGCCCTTTAATGAGGCCCACGATCGCGACTCATTCCTCAATCCCTATTTGCCGAATTCGGCGGTGGATGGATACCCTGGCGCGCTGGAGTTTACCGGCTATGGCCCTGACAGTTGCCAGTGCCGAACCACGATCCAAACGCACTACGGGGATATCGCCCCGCGCCTCGGCTTTGCCTATCAGTTCAACAAGAAGACCGTCGTCCGGGGTTCCTTCGGAACCTTCTATTACAATGCCGGCGCCCTGGGCGGAAATGCCCAGAGTACCGGAATCAACACCTTGGGATACTCGGCCACTCCGACTTTTGCCACCCCCGATGGTGGAGTTACAGCCGCCTTCAATTGGGATAGCGGGTTCCCGGCTTATGCCCATCCACCATTCTTTGATTCCACCATCAACACCGGTTACAACACTACCGCCGGAGCCAACGGAGGTGGAGTTGGTTATGGCGACGTGAAACTGGGTGGTGTAGCACCCTATACCCAGAACTTTAATTTCACGATCGAACGCGAACTGTCAGAGTCCACTGTGATCAAGGTGTCTTACGCGGCCAGCAATAGCCATCACCTGCCCACAGGAATTGGCCGGGGAATTTATTCCAGCGAACTTAACCCCGAATACCTCCCGCTGCAGGGGTTAATCACTGCGCCTGCCACGCCCGCCAATATTGCCGCGGCTCAGGCCATCATGCCTCAGGTGCAAATGCCTTACCCCAGCTTCGTGGGAGCGATTGGCCAGATGCTCCGTCCTTTCCCCCAATATAACGGGATTGGCGATAACTTCCCCGATATCGCCAATGGCAATTACAACTCGTTGCAAGTGGCAGCCCAGAGACATTTCTCCAAGGGTCTGCAATTCCTGATTTCCTACACCCTGAGCAGGGAAATGGACGATGGCGGTTCAAACCTGGGTGGCTTCTTTGGAGCGGGCAGCCGCACGGCTTACAAC